>Ga0126307_10000035_pt1 | contig 75597 bp, 70 predicted proteins | sample Plot28_FD_89955 | JGI IMG/M metagenome (GOLD analysis project Ga0126307, IMG submission 89955) | Serpentine soil microbial communities from UC McLaughlin Reserve, CA, USA - Plot28 | ecosystem: Environmental > Terrestrial > Soil > Grasslands | place: USA: UC McLaughlin Reserve, Lake County... | reverse complement strand
GTGTGCTCGTCGTGGAACGAGGTCACGCCGTGCAACCTCCCGCTCGACCGGCTCGCGAAGCGCGCGAAGGTCGGCGTGCGCGAGGCCGGCGGCTTCCCGATCGAGTTCACCACGATCGCCGTGAGCGACGGCATCTCCATGGGCCACGAGGGCATGCGGGCCTCGCTCGTGTCCCGCGAGGTCATCGCGGACTCGATCGAGACGGTCATGCACGCCGAACGGCTCGATGCCCTGCTCACCTTCGCGGGCTGCGACAAGTCGCTGCCCGGCATGCTCATGGCCGCCGCCCGGGTCAACATGCCGTCGGTGTTCCTCTACGGAGGGACGATCCTGCCCGGCCACCACAACGGCAAGGCGCTCGACATAACCAGCGTGTTCGAGGCCGTCGGCGGCTACGCGGCGGGCACGGTGTCCGACGCCGAGCTGCGGGCGATCGAGATGAACGCGTGCCCCACCGAGGGCAGCTGCGCCGGCATGTTCACGGCGAACACGATGGCGGCCGTCGCCGAGGCGCTCGGCATGTCGCTGCCCGGCTCGTCGGCGGCCCCGGCCGTCGACCGCCGCCGCGACGACTTCGCGCTCGCCTCGGGCCAGGCAGTCGTCGAGCTGCTGCGCCAGGGCATCCGGCCTCGCCAGATCCTCACGAAGCAGGCGTTCGAGAACGCGATCGCCGTGGTCATGGCGCTGGGCGGCTCGACGAACGCCGTGCTGCACCTGCTCGCCATCGCCGCCGAGGCCCGGGTCGATCTGGCGCTCGACGACTTCAACCGCATCGCGGCCAAGGTGCCCCACATCGCCGACACGAAGCCCGCCGGGAAGTACCACATGACCGACATCGACCGGGTGGGCGGCATCCCCGTCGTCATGGCCCACCTGCTCGACGCCCGGCTGCTCCAGGGCGACTGCCTCACGGTGACCGGCAAGACGGTGGCCGAGAACCTGCGGGACATCGAGGCGCCCGCGCCCGACGGCGAGGTCGTCCACCGGCTCGACTACCCGATCCACGAGGTCGGCGGCATCGCCGTGCTCACCGGCTCGCTTGCTCCCAAGGGAGCGGTCGTGAAGGTGGCCGGAATCACGTTCGACCGCTTCGAGGGCCCCGCCCGGGTGTTCGACGGCGAGGACGGCGCCATGGAGGCGATCCTGGCCGGCACGATCGAGCCAGGGTCCGTCGTGGTCATCCGCTACGAGGGCCCGAAGGGCGGCCCGGGCATGCGCGAGATGCTGGCCGTCACCGGCGCCATGAAGGGGGCCGGGCGGGGCGGCGACTGCGCGCTCGTGACCGACGGCCGCTTCTCCGGCGGCACCCACGGGTTCTGTGTCGGTCACGTCGCGCCCGAGGCGGTCGACGGTGGGCCGATCGCGTTCGTGCGCGACGGCGACCGCATCGGCATCGACGTGACCACCAAGCAGATCGACCTGCTCGTCGACGACGTCGAGCTGCGCCGCCGCCAGGCCGAGTGGAAGCCGCTCGAGCCCCGCTACACGAGCGGCGTGCTGGCCAAGTACGCCCGCCTCGCCTCCGGGGCCGAGCGAGGCGCGATCACCGAGGCCTGACGCCCGCGCCGGGGGGAGGCCCGACGCCGGCGCCCGGGGTGAGGCCGGCGCCCAGGAGCCAGGCCGGCGCCGGCGCCCGGAGTGAGGCCGGAAGCCGACGGGGGCTAGCGGACCGGCGGAACGGCGCGAGCACGTGTCCGCCCCATGACGGCCGTCTTGCCTCGCTGCGCACCCACATGGGATGCTCACGGCGATGCAGCGCCCGACCCTGCTCGTAGTTCTCGCGTAGCGCACGCCGGTCCTCCAACCCGCGTGCGCTCCCACGACCTCCCGCCGGGGGGTCGTTCTCGTTTTCCGCCACGTTCCGCCCGCGCAGCCAGACAGGAGCACACCCCGCCATGAAGATGAACGGCGGCCAAGCCTTGATGAAGGCCCTCGAGATGGAGGGCGTCGACGTGATGTTCGGCCTGCCCGGTGGAGCCATCCTCCCGGTGTACGACCCGATCATCGACAGCCCGATCCGCCACATCCTCGTGCGCCACGAGCAGGGGGCGGGGCACATGGCCGAGGGCTACGCGCACGCGACCGGGCGGCCCGGCGTGTGCATGGTGACCTCGGGTCCGGGCGCCACGAACGTGGTCACGCCGCTGTGCGATGCCTTCATGGACTCGGTGCCGGTGGTGTGCATCACCGGGCAGGTGCCGTTCGGCTCGATCGGCACGGACGCGTTCCAGGAATGCGACACGATCGGCATCACCCGGTCGGTCACCAAGCACAACGAGCTGATCACCCAGGCCCAGGACATCCCGCTGATGGTCCGCCAGGCGTTCCACCTGGCCAGCACCGGGCGGCCGGGGCCGGTCCTACTCGACATCCCGAAGGACATCGTCGACCCGCAGAACCCCCGGTCGCAGATGGAGTGGTACTGGCCGAGCGACCGCGACGTGGCGGTGAGCCTTCCCGGCTACCGGCCCACCACCAAGGGCCACTCCAAGATGATCCGCCAGGCCGCCGAGCTGATCCTCCAGGCCCACCGCCCCGTCATCTACGCGGGCGGCGGCATCCTCAAAGCCCGGGCGGCCGAGGCGCTGCGCGAGCTGGCCGAGCTGACCGACGTGCACGTCGTGACCACGCTCATGGCCCGGGGCGCCTTCCCCGACGACCATCCTCTATGCCTGGGCATGCCGGGCATGCACGGCACCTACACGGCCGTCACGGCCATGCAGCGCAGCGACCTGCTGATCGCCCTGGGCAGCCGCTTCGACGACCGGGTCACCGGCAAGCTCGACGGCTTCGCCCGCGGAGCCAAGATCATCCACGTCGACATCGACCCGGCCGAATTGGGCAAGGTCCGCCGGCCCGACGTGCCGATCGTCGGTGACTGCCGCCTCGTCATCGAGGAGCTGGTCCAGGCCGTGCGCGAGCTGCTGGCCGGCGGCGCCGCCTTCCACGACCGGTCGGCCTGGCGCTCGACGATCGCGGGCTGGAAGGAGAAGCACCCGCTCGCCTACACCCAGTCCGAGCCGGGCGAGGCGCTGAAGCCCCAGTACGTCATCGAGCGAATCCGGGCCGCCAACACCGACGACACGATCGTCGCCTCGGGCGTGGGCCAGCACCAGATGTGGACCAGCCAGCACTGGACCTTCAACGAGCCCTACACGTGGATCAACTCGGGGGGGCTCGGCACGATGGGCTTCGCGGTGCCCGCCGCAATCGGCGCCAAGGCCGGCCGTCCCGACCGCACGGTCTGGGCCATCGACGGTGACGGCTGCTTCCAGATGACCGCTCAGGAGCTCGTCACGGCGACCGCCGAACGCATTCCGATCAAGGTGGCGATCCTCAACAACGCCTACCTGGGCATGGTCCGCCAGTGGCAGGAGATGTTCTACGACGAGCGGTACAGCGAGGTGTACCTGTCGCCGGACCTGCCCGACTACAAGCTGTGGGCCGAGGCCATGGGGTGCGTCGGCATGCGGGTCGAGTCGCCCGACGAGGTCGATGCCGCCATCCAGAAGGCGAACGAGATCGACGACCGCCCCGTCGTCATCGACTTCCGGACCGACAGCAACGAGAAGGTGTATCCGATGGTCCCGGCCGGCAAGTCGAACGACGAGATCATCGTCGACCCGTCGCAGGGCGAGGGAGGGCACTGATCGTGGCCCTCCCCGGCGCCGACGCCCGCCACCACACCCTCGTCGTGCTCGTCGAGAACAAGGCCGGCGTGCTGGCCCGCGTTTCGAGCCTGTTCGCCCGGCGCGGGTTCAACATCTTCTCCCTCGCCGTCGCCCCGACCGAGGACGATCGGTTCAGCCGCATCACGATCGTCGTCGACGTGCAGTCGGCGCCGCTCGAGCAGATCACCAAGCAGCTGTTCAAGCTTGTCAACGTCGTGAAGATCAGCGAGCTCGACCCGCGTGACTCGGTCGAGCGCGAGCTGATGCTCGCCACCGTGCGGGCTTCGGCGCAGAACCGCACGTCCGTCATAGAGCTGGTCAACCTGTTCGACGGCCGCGTCGTCGACGTGGGCCACGACGAGCTGACCGTCAGCCTCGACGGGGACCCCGAGCGCCTCGACGACCTCGAGGGCCTGCTGCGGCCCTACGGCATCGTCGAGCTGCAACGCACCGGGCGGGTGGCGCTCCCCAAGCTCGAGCGCACCGCCCCGGCGTTGCGCGCCGTGCGTCGCGGCGCCTGAGTCGCCCGCCGCCCTGCCCGTCGCGCGCGCACCGTCCGTCCCGCCGACACTCACCCGAGAACCCCGAGAGGAATTGTCCGATGGCCAACGTCTACTACGAGAAGGATGCCGACCGGTCCATCGTCGCCAGCCGGAAGGTGGCGGTGATCGGCTACGGCTCGCAGGGTCACGCCCATGCGCTCAACCTGCGGGACTCGGGGGTGGACGTGCGCGTCGGCCTGCGGGAGGGGTCGTCCTCGCGGGCGAAGGCCGAGGCCGCCGGCCTGCCGGTGCGCTCCATCGCGGACGCCGCCGCCGAGGCCGACGTGGTGATGCTCCTCGGGCCCGACACCGAGCACAAGGCGATCTTCGCCGAGCACATCGCCCCGAACCTCAGCTCGGGTGACGCGCTGTTCGTGGCCCACGGCTTCAGCGTTCGCTTCGGGCAGGTCGTGGCGCCCGAGGGCGTCGACGTGGCGCTCGTCGCCCCCAAGGGCCCGGGCCACCTCGTGCGGCGCACCTACGAGGAGGGCGGCGGCGTCCCGTGCCTCATCGCCGTGGCCAAGGACTCCTCCGGCAAGGCCAAGGACCTGGCCCTCGCGTACGCCGACGCCATCGGCGGCGCCCGGGCCGGCGTGCTCGAGACCACGTTCGAGGAGGAGGCCGAGACCGACCTGTTCGGCGAGCAGGTCGTGCTCTGCGGCGGTCTCACCGCCCTGGTGCAGGCCGGCTTCGAGACGCTGACCGAGGCGGGCTACCAGCCCGAGTCCGCCTACTTCGAATGCCTCCACGAGCTGAAGCTGATCGTCGACCTCATGTATGAGCAGGGCATCGCCGGCATGCGCTACTCGATCAGCGACACCGCCGAGTACGGCGACCTCACGCGGGGGCCGCGCGTGATCAACGACGCGGTGAAGACCGAGATGCGCACGATCCTCGACGAGATCCGCAGCGGGCGCTTCGCCGAGGAGTGGATCGCCGAGTCGGAGTCGGGCCGGCCGAACTACAAGCGCCTCCGCGATGAGGGTGCCGCGCACCCCATCGAGACGGTCGGCGCCGACCTGCGCGAGATGATGCCGTGGATCTCCGCGGGCAAGACCCGCGTGCAGGACGCCAGCGGCGGCTGACACCCAGCGTCCGGCCGGTGGCGGGCCTGCGATCTGCAGGCCTACCACCGCCGCCGGTCCCGCACGCGGCGTGCCGGGCCACCGCCAGGCGGGGGCTACCAGGCCGCGCTACGCGGCGAAGGTCAGAGGCGCCGTGGCCAAACCCTGGAAGCCATGGACGTAGACGTCGGCGGCCTGGCGCACGCGGCGTACGGGCGGGTCAGTCCGCCATGTCGGCGAAGCCGACGACCCGGGTCGGCGTGAGGCGGACCACCAGCTCGCCGGGCACGCCGTTGCGGGCGCCGTACTCGTCGCCTCGCTCGGCGCCCATGTAGCGCGCCCCGATGCGCCCGGCCCAGGCCCGCACCTCGGTCAGTTCGTCGGACCAGGTCGTGGAGCCCTCGATCGTGACGAACGAGAACGGGGGCTGGTCGTCCTGCACGCAGAGCGTGGCCCGGCCGTCGCGCCGCACCGCGCGGCCCTTCACCGTGTCGGCGCCGGTGTTGAACATGATCGTGCCGTCGTCGTCGAGGTCGTACCAGACCGGGGCGGCGTGAGGGTGGCCGTCCTTGCGGGTGGTGGCGAGCACGCCGGCCCGCACCGGCTCGCGGACGAACCGCTGCCACTCCTCCTCGGTCATGCGGTGGTAGGCCATCGGGGCACGGTACCGGGGGTCAGGGCGCCGTGACCGGTCCGGGCGCGGCCGGCGAGGCCGGCGTGTCGGCGCCGCCCCCGCCGGGCACCGCTGACCCGGCCGGCGCGGCCGGCACGGCCGGTAGCGCCGGGATCGACGGCTCGATCAGCAGCCAGTCGGTGCCGGCGACCGTCTCGATCCGCTGCCACCGGTCGCCGTAGGCGTCGCTCAGGGCGTCGCTCGTCTCCTCGGCCTCGTCGGAGACCGGGTCATCGACGAGCTCACCTTCGACCACCACGCGATGGCCACCGTCGAGCACGGCCTCGACCTGGTCGACGACGTCGTCGGCGTCGAACTCGTCCTTGGCGTCGACGGTGCCCACCCGCGTGGCGTAGGGCTCGCCGGGGATGGGCGTGGCCGCCGTGTGACGGCGGGTGTAACCGACCGCCAGGTGTGGCCGGTCGACGACGACGGCGTCGCCCGCGCCGATGAGCTGGCCGAGCGCCGTGAACCGGGCGGCGTAGGCGTCGTTGACGGCGTCGACCGCCGGCAGGATGCTGCCCACCAGGTTCGCGGCCCCGACCATGACCGCGGCGACGCCCAGCACGGTGCCGCGCCGGGCCCGCGCCCGGATCGCCGTCGTCCCGCCCTCGAGGGGCGCGGCGCACGACGCCGCCGCCAGCAGCCACGCTGCGGTGACCTGAGGGATCCAGAACTCGAGGTTGGACGGCTCCCACACCAGGAAGAACCCCGTGTAGGCGACCATCCAGGCGACGAGCGCCCGGGCGAGGCGGCCGACCGCCTCGGGCTGCTGGCGCCGGTCGCGGTAACCGCGCACGAGCACGCCGGCCAGCAACGCCCCGGCGACGAGCGCGACGACGACGAGCGCCACGGCGGCGACCGGCGCGAGGTTGCGGACCAGGAACGTCTCGTCGGTCAGCGAGCGCTCGGGGAACGCATCGTGGATGCCGTCCCGCACGGCGCCGAGCCGGAACACGAAGTGGCCCCCGACCACGGCCCGTGCGGCGCCGAACGCCGCACTCGGCAACGTCGCAGGCCCGGGCGGCAACCAGTAGGTGTCGTCGTCGGCGTAGCGGGTGAGCCAGCTGGCGGCCTCGCCCAGAGTCGAGGGCCGGACCACGATCGCGAGGACGAGGGCGTAGCCGGCGGCGACCAGGCCTGTCAGCGCCACCGCCCACCGGACGAGGCCCCGACGCACGGCGCCGGCGCCGAGCTCGTGGCGCCGGCCGAGCACGACGGCGATGACGACGACGGCGTAGAGCACGTGTACCTGGTGGCTGAGCACGGCGAGGCCGTGGAGCACGCCCACGAGAAGGAGGTGCCGCCCGGTGAGCCGGGGCGCCATAAGCACGTAGGTGGCTCCGAGCAGCAGGGCCAGCGGGAGCAGATAGACCTCGACGCTGACGCTGTAGAACCACACGCCGAACGACAGGGAGGCGCCGAGCGTGCCGATCACGGCCAGCCCGCGGGGCAGTCGGGCCCGGCGGCGCAGCAGGGCGTAGCAGAGGGCGGCGCTCGTGGCCCCGAACGCCGCGTTCGCGAGCGCCACCACCTTCAGGGCGTCCGCGGTGACCCCGAACGCACGGAAGGTGCGCAGCCAGCCGGCGCCGATGGCGTTGTAGAGGAGGTGGTGGGGATGCCAGAGCGCGTCCCCGCCGCTCTCGATGGCCTGCAAGTAGGTCAGCGAGTCGTGGGTGAGCGCCGGAACCGAAGAGAGCGTGAGCGCGTACGTGACGGCGGCCACGATCCACACCAGCGCCAGTTCCCGGACCAGGACGCGGTCGGCGGGCCCCTCGTCGACCGGTTCCTCCGGTCGGGGCTTGGTCGGGAAGTCGGCGTCGACGCTCGCTCGCAAGGTCCCAGCCATGTCCGGTTCGTCCAGCCCACCGTAGGTGCCCGAGCCACTGTCGGTCGGCTCGGCGCGGCGCGAGCGTAGCGGCCGTGGGCACCACGCCGGTCGGACCCCGTGCGGCCGGCGGGGCCGGACGGGTGCGCCCGTTCGGGGCCGGACGGCTGCGCCGGACCCCTCCCGCTGGCCTCAGCGGGCCTCGGCCAGGCGGGCGATGCGGCGGGCCGCCAGCGCGCACACGGAGACGTACGCCGGTGCCCACCAGGGCACCTCGAGCGCCACCTCGGACCCGCCTGGTCGGGCCCGGACGTGGTGCGCGGTAGCCGGGACGCCCGCAACCCGCCAGGCCCAGCTCTCACCGGGGACGAACGACGTCACCTCGAACGAGACCCACGGGCCGACGGGGGGACGTACCCGGCCGCGGGAGCCCGCATGGATGCGGCGGTCCGGGCAGTCGACCGCCGCCACGGTCGGCCCCCACAGGGGCCATGCCTCGGTGTTGACGAGCAGGTCCCACACGACCTCGGGCGGCGCCGCCACGTCCCGGCGGGCGACGAGGAACCGGTCGGGGCCGGGCAGGCCGAACGGGACCGTGCGCAGGCGTCGGGCGATGCCCACGCCGGTCAGGCCACCCGGGCGGCGACGTCGTCGATGAGGACGTCCATGAGCCGCAGGCGCTCCACCCCGGAGCCGAGCGTGACATCCGGGACGATGAGCTCGTCGACGCCGGCGTCCGCGAAGGCGGCGACGGTGTCGGCGAGCCGGGCGGGCGTGCCGCCGTAGGCGGGGCGGGGCAACCGCGCGACCAGCTCGTCGGCGGTGGCGTCGTCGTCGGTGACGAACACGAGCGCCTGCGTGCTGCGTCGGATCTCGGACGGGTCGCGCCCGACCGCCTCGCAGTGCTGGTCGAGCACCGACGACTTGTGGCGGAACAGCTCGGGCACGCTCCAGCAGTTCCACTCGTCGGCGTGCTCGGCGACGAGTCGCAGCATGCGCTTCTCGCCGCTGGCCCCCACCAGCAGGGGCAGCGGCTGCTGGACGGGCTTGGGCTCGCAGAGGGCATCGGTCAGCCGGTAGTGGTCGCCGACATGGGTCGTGGACGGCTCGCGCAGGAGGCTGCGGACGATCGCCACGGCCTCGGCGAAGCGGTCGACGCGCTCGCGCACCGCTGGCAGCTCGATGCCGTACTGCTCGTGCTCGTTCTCCTGCCAGCCGGCACCGAGGCCCAGCACGAAGCGCCCGCCGCTGATGTGGTCGGCGGTGGCCGCCATGTTCGCCACCACTGCCGGGTGGCGGTAGGTGTTGCCGTAGACGAGCGTGCCGATCCGGACGCGGGGCACGGCGGCGGACAAGGCCCCAACCACCGAACCGGCCTCCAGCGTGGGCTGCTCGGGCGGGAAGGCGCCAGCGCCGCTGCCCATGAAGTGGTCCGCGATCCACACCCCGTCCCACCCGGTCTCCTCGGCGTGGCGGGCGACCTCCAGCACATCGGTCCAGGGCTGGGTGGCGGAGGGCCAGATCGAGAAGCGCATCCGATCAGCATGCCGGGCCGTCGCCCCCCGTGCCCACGACGCGGCGAGAGACCGTCACAGCGGACGCGTACGGTCCCTCCGTGCGCACCGCCGTCAGCATCCCCTCATTCGCCAACCCCGACACGCTCGTCGCCCTCGGCGTCGAGGCCGAGCGCGCCGGGTGGGACGGCGTCTTCTTCTGGGACCACATCGTGTGGCGGGGCGACCCACCGCCCGACGTGCACGACCCGTGGATCCTGCTCGGCGCCGTGGCCGCCGCCACCGAGCGGGTCGTGCTCGGCCCGCTCGTCACGCCGCTCGCCCGGCGCCGGCCGTGGGTCGTCGCCAAGCAGGTCACGACGCTCGACCACCTGAGCGGCGGGCGGGCCGTGCTCGGCGTCGGGTTAGGCGAGCCGCCCGACGCCGACTTCGCCGCCTTCGGCGATCCGTCCGCCGCCCGAGACCGGGCCGCCGCGCTCGACGAGGGCCTCGCCATCGTCGACGGGCTGTGGCGGGGGCCGCTCGCCCACCAAGGCGAGCGGTTCGCGGTCGAGGCCGAGCTGCGTCCCCGCCCGTTGCAGCGCCCGCGCCCACCGGTGTGGGTGGCGGCCGTGGCGCCGCACCGCCGACCCCTCGCCCGGGCCCTGCGGTGGGACGGGGCCGTGCTGCTCGGCCCGCGGGGCGTGCAGACGCCCAACGAGGTGTCGGCCTACCTGGACGGGGTCGAGCGCCCGCCGGGGTGGGAGGTGACGGCCATGTGGGCTCCCGGCGTCCCGGCCGACGAGTACGCGGACGCCGGAGTCACGTGGTTGATCGACGGCGCCGACCCGCAGGGCGGCTGGCTCGACGGCCTGCGGGCGCGGATCACCGCCGGGCCGTGACCGGCCGCCCGCGGTGGCTGCCCCCGGGGGCGGCACCGTGCTCAGCTGCGCAGGCGCTCGGCCACGTGGTCGATGCAGCGGGTGAGCGCCGCCACGTCGGCGGGATCGATCGCCGGGTAGAGCGCCACCCGCAGCTGGTTGCGCCCCAGCTTGCGGTAGCCCTCGGTGTCGAGGATGCCGTTGGCCCGCAGGATGCCGCTGACCGTCGCCGCCGGCAGGTCGTCGACGAGGTCGACGGTCGCCACGACCTGGCTGCGGTCGGCGGGGTCGGTCACGTAGGGGTGGGCGTAGTCGCTGGCCTCGGCCCAGTCGTAGATCGTCTCGGCGGACTCGGCGCAACGCGCCGCCGCCCACGGCATGCCGCCGTTGTCGATGATCCACTCGATCTGCGACACCGCCAGGTGGATGGTCGCCAGGGCCGGGGTGTTGTAGGTCTGATCCTTGCGGCTGTTGTCGAGCGCGATCTTCAGGTCGAGGAACGCCGGCACCCAACGGCCCGACGCGGCGATGCGCTCGATGCGTTCGATCGCCGCGGGGGAAACGGCGGCGATCCACAGCCCGCCGTCGGAGGCCAGGCCCTTCTGGGGGGCGAAGTAGTAGGCGTCAGTCTGGGTGGCGTCGAAGCGCAGGCCCGCGGCGGCCGAGGTGCCGTCGACGAGTACCAGGCCGTCGGCGCCCTCGGGGCGCACGAGGGGCATCGCCACGCCGGTCGACGTCTCGTTGTGGGTGAAGCAGTAAGCGTCGACGTCGGGGCTGGCCTTGGCGCCGGGGTGGGTGCCCGGCTCGGACTCGATGATGTCGGGGTCGTCGAGGTGGGGAGCGGCCAGCGTGCAGGCGGCGAACTTGGAGGAGAACTCGCCGAAGCTCAGGTGCTGGCTGCGCTGCTCGATGAGGCCGAAGGTCGCCGCGTCCCAGAACGCGGTGGTGCCGCCGTTGCCCAGCGCGACCTCGTAGCCGTCGGGCAGCTCGAGCAGCTCGCTGACGCCGTTGCGCAGGGCGGCGACCATGAACCGGACGGCGGCCTGGCGGTGGCTCGTGCCCAGGTAATCGCGCGCGGCCGCGGCCAGCGCCTCGACGGCCTCGGGGCGCACCTTGGAAGGCCCCGAACCGAAGCGCCCATCCGCGGGGAGCAGGTCGGCCGGGATCGAGATCTCTGAGGTCGGGGCGCTCATCGCGTGCCACTATCGCGCGCCGATCCCACGAAGGAGCCACCCCATTGCCTGCCGATCGCCGCATCTCCGCCCGGGTCGCCGCCATCGCCGAGTCGGCCACGCTCGCCGTCGACGCCAAGGCGAAGGCACTGAAGGCCGCCGGCGAGCCGGTCATCGGCTTCGGCGCCGGCGAGCCCGACTTCCCGACCCCCGCCCACATCGTCGAGGCTGCCGTCGAGGCGTGCCGCATGCCGCGGTTCCACAAGTACACACCCGCCGCCGGGCTGCCCGAGCTGCGCGAGGCCGTGGCGCACAAGACCAAGCGCGACTCGGGCTACGACGTCGAGGCCGCCCAGGTCCTGATCACCAACGGCGGCAAGCACGCCGTCTACAACACGTGCGCCACGCTGCTCGACCCGGGCGACGAGGTGCTGCTCCCGGCCCCGTACTGGACGACGTACCCCGAGCCGATCCGCCTGGCCGGCGGTGTGCCGGTGGTGCTTCCCACCGACGAGTCCATCGGGTTCCGGGTCTCGATCGAACAGCTCGAGGCGGCGCTCACGCCCCGCACGAAGATGCTTCTGTTCGTGTCGCCGTCGAACCCGACGGGCGCGGTCTACCCGCCCGCCGAGGTCGAGGCGATCGGGCGGTGGGCGGTCGAGCGGGGCATCTGGGTCGTCACCGACGAGATCTACGAGCACCTCACCTACGGCGACCACGCGTTCAGCTCGATGCCGACCCTCGTACCCGACCTGGCCGACCGGTGCGTGGTCCTCAACGGTGTCGCCAAGACCTACGCCATGACCGGCTGGCGGGTGGGCTGGATGATCGGCCCGAAGGATGTTGTGAAGGCCGCAGCAAACCTGCAATCGCACGCCACGTCGAACGTGGCGAACGTGTCGCAGGCGGCGGCCCTGGCGGCCGTGACCGGTGACCTGCTAGCCGTGGGCGAGATGCGCACGGCGTTCGAGCGGCGGGGGCGCACGATGCACCGGCTGCTGGCCGGCATCCCCGAGGTGTCGGTGCTCGAGCCGCAGGGTGCCTTCTACGCGTTCCCGAACCTGTCGTCGTACCTGGGCCGTGACATCCGCGGCCGGGCGGCCAGCTCGACGCTCGAGTTGTGCGCCACGCTGCTGGACGAGGCGAGGGTGGCGGTCGTGCCGGGCGAGGCGTTCGGCGCGCCCGGCTACGCCCGCCTGTCGTTCGCCCTCGGCGACGACGACCTGGGCGAGGGCTGCCAGCGCATCGCCGACCTGCTGGCCGAGGCGAAGTAGTGCCGGGGTCCGGCTCGGCCGCAGGGACCGGTGACGCCGCCCAGCCGGGTGGGGCGCCCGGGTCCGCCGCGGTGCCCTCGTCCGGCGAGGTGTCCGCGTCGGCCGGACTGCCCGGGTCCGAGGAGCCGCCCGGGTCCGGGTCGGCGGACGCTGGCGCAGGCCACGCTGCCGGGGCCGGCCGTGCCGGTCGACCGGCCGGGGGCCCTGCGGGTGACAGGCCCGACGGGCCGGTAGCGGCCGCGGGTCCGGGCGGGCCGCCTGCGATGGGCGAGGCGGTTCCCTCGCCGGGCAGCGGCGACGCACCTCCTGCGGGCACCGATGCCGATGCCGCCGGGGGTGCCCCCGGCGGTGCCGCGGGAGCCGGGCAGCCGTACGGGTCCTGGGCCACGCCGATCACCTCCGAGCTGGTGGTGCGGGCGGCCGCCGGGCTCGGCGACGTGGCGCTCGACGGCGACGACGTGTGGTGGTCCGAGATGCGGCCGACCGAGGGCGGGCGTTCCCAGCTCGTGCGCTGGCAGCCGGCCGCCGGGGCGCACGACGTGCTGCCCGACGGCGCCAACGCCCGTACGGCCGTCCACGAGTACGGCGGCGGCGCCTGGTGGGTCGCCGGCGGCCGCGTGTGGTTCGCCGACTGGACCGACCAGCGCCTTCGCGTCCTGCCGACCGCCTCCGCCGGCGTGACGGGGGACGTGCGGTCCATCGAGCCCGTCCCCCCGGAGGCGGCGACGCCCGGCGCCGGTGCACCCGTGGGTCCCGCGGTCACCGCACCGGAGGGGCCTGCGGCGGGCCCTGCACCCGAGATCGTCACGTCCGAGCCCGAGGTGCCCCGAGGCGATCGATGGGCCGACGGCGACCTCGCCCCCGACGGGCGCTGGCTGGTCGTCGTGCGCGAGCACCACGCTCCCGGCTCGCGAGCGGCCGACGTGGTCAACGAGATCGTCGCGCTCGACACCTCCGGCGCGCTGCCGCCCCGGGTGCTGGTGTCCGGGCCCGACTTCGTGTCCGACCCACGCTTCTCGGCGGACGGCCGGCGCCTCGCCTGGCTCCAGTGGGATCACCCCGACATGCCGTGGGACGGCAGCCAGCTCGTCGTCACCGACCTGCGCTGGTCCGACATCGGCCCCGGGCTCCAACACCCGGAGGTCGTCGCCGGACGCCCGACCGGTCCCGACGGCGCGACCGGCGAGTCGGTGTCCCAGCCCCGGTGGGCGCCGGACGGCTCGCTGTGGTTCATCTCCGACCGCACCGGGTGGTGGAACCTCTATCGGTGGGCGCCGCCCGCCGGCTACGAGCGTCTGGGCACGGTCGTCCCCACCGTGCAGATGGACGCCGAGATCGGCGTGCCCCAGTGGGTGTTCGGCCAGTCGCGCTACGCCTTCCTCGACGGCGGCCGCGTGGCGTTCGCGTACCAGCGCGACGGTCTCGACCACGTGGCGGTGCGCACGCCCGACGGCGCGGTGCACGACCTCGACCTGCCGTACACGTCCGTGGCGTCGGTGCAGGCGCAGGGCGACGCCGTCGTGTTGGTCGGCGCCTCCGTGACGTCCGAGCCCGCCGTCGTGCGCGTCACGGTCGACGGCAACACGACCGCCGGTGACCCCGAGGTGCTGCGCCCCGCCCGTGACCTGGGCCTCGACCCCGCCTGGTTCTCGGCATGCGAGCCGATCGCCTTCCCGACGACCGGGGGCCGCACGGCCCACGCGCTCTACTACCCGCCCACGAACCCCGAGGCCGTGCCGCCGGACGCTGAGCTCCCGCCGCTGCTCGTGCTGATCCACGGCGGCCCCACGGCCGCCGCCCGGCCGATGCTGCAGCTCGGCACCCAGTACTGGACGAGCAGGGGCTTCGCCGTCGTCGACGTCAACTACGGGGGGTCGACCGGCTACGGCCGCGCCTACCGCGACCAGTTGCGCGACGCCTGGGGCGTGGTCGACCTCGACGACTGCGAGGCGGCCGCGCGCCACCTCGCGGACACGGGGCGGGCCGATCCGAACCGGCTGTGCATCCGGGGCGGATCGGCCGGCGGCTACACGACGCTGGCGGCGCTGTGCTTCCGCGACACGTTCGCCGCGGGCGCGAGCCACTACGGCGTCGCCGACCTCGAGGCGCTGGCCATCGAGACGCACAAGTTCGAGAGCCGCTACCTCGACGGGCTGATCGGCCCGTACCCCGCGGCCCGGGACGTCTACGTCGCGCGCTCGCCGATCCACCACGTCGGCGGGTTCGACCGGCCCCTCGCCGTGTTCCAGGGCCTCGAGGACGAGGTCGTGCCGCCGAACCAGGCCGAGATGATCGTGACGGCGCTGCGCGACCGGGGCGTGCCCGTGGCCTATGTGCCGTTCCCGGGCGAGCAGCACGGGTTCCGGCAGGCCGCCAACATCCGCCGGGCGCTCGACGGGGAGCTGTCGTTCTACGCGCAGGTGTTCGGCTTTCCACTGCCGGCCGGCGAGGGCATCGAGGCGGTCGAGGTGGACAACCTCGATTGAGGCCCAGGTCCGACCCGCTCCCCGCATCGCGGTTCGCGATGGGGTGTGACGGCTGGCGCCGACAACGGTGTGGCGACGCTGCTCACCAGGCAGCCACACTTTGTGGCGATGGCGCGCATCCTGGTCACTGAGAAGATCGCCGAAGGCGGGCTGAAGAAGCTCCGCGGCGAGGGGCACGTGGTCGACACCCGTGTGGGTCTGAGCCCCGAGGCGCTCGTCGAGGTCGTGCCGGGCGCCGCGGCGCTGATCATCCGGTCGGCGACTCAGGTCACGCGCGAGGTGCTCGAGGCGGGCACCGACCTCGTGGTGGTGGGGCGCGCCGGCATCGGGCTCGACAACGTCGACGTGGCGGCCGCCACCGAGCGGGGGATCATGGTGGCGAACGCGCCGCAGTCGAACATCCTCTCGGCGGCCGAGCACACGATGGCCCTGCTGCTGTCGCAGGCCCGCAACGTCCCCCAGGCCCACGCCGCTCTGGCCGGCGGCCGGTGGGAGCGCTCGAAGTGGGAGGGCGTCGAGCTCTCCGGCAAGACGCTCGGCATCGTCGGCCTCGGGCGCATCGGCAAGCTCGTGGCCCAGCGGGCCAACGCGTTCGGCATGCGTCTCGTGGCCCATGACCCATTCGTCTCGGCCGACCGGGCCCGCCAGCTCAACATCGACCTGCTGCCGCTCGAGCGGCTCGTCGAGGAGGCCGACTTCGTCACGCTGCACGTGGCCAAGACGCCCGAGACGGTCGGCCTCGTCGGCAAGGAGTTGCTGGCGCGGGTGAAGCCGGGCATCCGGATCATCAACGTGGCGCGGGGCGGCATCGTCGACGAGGACGCGTTGGCCGAGGCCGTGCGCTCCGGCCGGGTGGCGGGGGCGGCGCTCGACGTGTTCGCGAGCGAGCCGACGACGGAGTCGCCGCTGTTCGGCCTGCCCGAGGTCGTCGTCACCCCCCACCTGGGGGCCAGCACCCGTGAGGCGCAGGACAAGGCCGGCGACTCCATCGCCGAGCAGGTCCGCCTGGCGCTGGCCGGCGAGTTCGTGCCGTTCGCCGTCAACGTGAGCGCGGCGGAGGCGAGCGAGGCCGTGCGACCGTTCCTGCCGCTCGCCGAGCGGCTGGGCCAGCTGTACACGGCGCTCGTCGAAGGCGTGCCGCTGCAGATCGAGATCGAGTACGCCGGCCAGCTCGCCGACGCCGACACCCGCATCCTCACGCTTTCGGTGCTGAAGGGCGTGTTCGGCGGGGTGACCGACGAGCCCGTGTCCTACGTCAACGCGCCGCACATCGCCGCCGAGCGGGGTGTCGAGGTGCGTGACGTCTCGACGGCCCGCATGCACGACTACATCAACCTGATCACGATCTCGGGTGGCGACCACTCGATCGGCGGCACGCTGACCGGCCTGCGGGGCGAGCCGCGCATCGTCGTGCTCGACGGCCATGCCATCGACCTGCCGCCGGCGGACCAGATGCTCGTCGTGCGCAACGACGACCGTCCCGGCATGATCGCCTTCGTCGCCGGCATGCTGTCCGACGCCGGGATCAACATCGACGACATGCACTTGGGCCGGTCGAGCGAGGGCCGGGCCGCCCTCCAGGTGCTCGCCACCAACGTCGTCGTGCCCGCCGAGGTCCAGCAGGCCATCCGCTCCGGCGACGGCATCGTCTCCGTCCACATGCTCCGCTAGCGCTAGCCCCCGCGGTGCTGGGCGGCGGGGCGCCCGGCGTCCGGTTCGCGCGGTCGGCACCTCCCGGACGTCATGCGCCGCTGCGCTGGTCCAGTGACGGACCCCGTCGTTCTTCGACCGATCCCCGTGCCCGGTGCCGTCCGCAATTGCCTGGGCGTGAACCATCGGGTCACCGGTTCTGGGGACGCGAGTGGTTGTCTCCCAACCATTCGCGTCCCCAGAACTCTCCGTGCCTCCCGGTGGACGCGTGCCGGTCGCGGCGTGCCAGATCGTGCGCGAGGTCGGCGGACCTGTGTCAGGGCGTGTCGGTGCCCGCAGGGGGTGTGCCGTCGGGCGGAGCGGCGGGCGGCGGCGCCTCGTTGTCCGTCAGCGCAGCCCCGGACGCTTTCTTGGCCGCAGGGGCCTTCTTGGCCGCCGTCGCCTTGCTCGCCGCCGGTGCCTTGGCGGCGGTCTTGCGCGCCCCCTTCTTGGCCGGCGCCTTCTTCGCCGTCGGCGCCTTCGCGGCTGCGGCCGCCTTCTTCGCGGATGGAGCCTTCGCCGCTGTGGCCGCCTTCTTCGGGGGCGGCGCCTTCTTGGTGGCGGGTGCCTTCGTGGCGGTCGGGGCCTTCCTGGTGGCGGGTGCCTTCGTGGCGGTCGGGGCCTTCTTGGTGGCGGGTGCCTTCGTGGCGGTCGGGGCCTTCTTGGTGGCCGGCGCCTTCTTGGCGGGGGACTTCTTGGCCGGGCCCGCCTCCGCCCTTCCCGGGGGCGCAGTGGCCGGCGTGACGGTACCGGCGTCGGCGGGCGACGTCTCCAGCGCGGCAGGACCGGCGATGCCTGCGGTTCCGGCGGACTCGCGAGACGTGTCCGCAGCCGGCGCGGAGGCGGTCGCAGGGCCGCCCGACGAGGACGAGGGCGGGGGCCCGGACGGCTCGCCGGCGGACCCGGCACTCCGCCCCATCCGGCGACGGACGACGCGCGCAACTGCTCGAAGTATCCCGGCCACGATGAACACCACTCCCATCAGGCGAACGAGGCGGAACCAGTGGCGATCCACCGGGGCGAGGCTAACCCGACCGTTCCAGGCCCTGACGGACCGGCGGGTGGGGATGCGACGGCCGCCACGCCCCCATACCCCCGATCGCTGGGGGCGAGCGGTTGCGGATGTCGCTCGATCGTCCGGCCACACGGCAGACGATCGCCCGGACACCGGGGCGAGGGGTTACCGATGTCGCTCGATCGTCCGGCCAGACGGCAAGACGATCGCCCGGACACCGGGGCGAGGGGTTACCGATGTCGCTCGATCCGCCGGACCGCCACGGCTACCGTCACACCCCCCGGTCGCCGTTCGGCGGCCGGTCGGCCGCGCGCACGCGCACGACCACGAGATCAGGGGAGGCACACCTGCGCCTGTACTGGGAGGTCGCCCGCGCCACCGCCCGCCGCATGACCACGTATCGCGCCGCCACCGCTGCGGGCGTCTTCACGAACACCATCTTCGGCTTCGTCCTCAGCTACGTCCTGCTCGCCGTCGTCCGCGACCGCCCGATCGACGGGTTCGACGCCACCGACGCCGTCACCTTCACCTTCGTCACGCAGGGCATGTTGATGGTCGTCGGCATCTTCGGCAACGAAGAGATCGCCGAGCGGGTCCGCACCGGCGACATCGCCCTCGACCTCTGCCGCCCCTACGACTACCAGGGCTGGTGGGCGGCGGCCGCCTACGGGCGGGCGTCGTTCTACGCCTGGGCCCGCGGCGTTCCGCCGTTCCTCGCCGGAGCGCTCGTGTTCGACCTGCGCGTCCCCGCCGCCGCGGGCACGTGGGTCGCGTTCGTCGTGGCGGTCACCCTCGCCATCGGCGTGGCCTTCGCGTGGGGCTTCCTGCTGCAGCTGGCCGCGTTCTGGATCATCGACGTCCGCGGACCCTCCCAGCTCGGCTGGGTCGCCGCCCAGTTCCTGGCGGGCACGTTCGTGCCGCTCGCCCTGTTCCCCGCGGGACTCGAGGGCGTCGCCCGGGCCCTGCCGTTCGCCGCCATGAACCAGCTGCCCGTCGAGGTGTTCCTCGGCGATCGCACCGGGGGCGGCCTGCTCGCCGTCTACGCCCATCAGCTGTCCTGGCTCGCCGCACTGGTCGCCCTCGGCCGCCTCGTGCTCGCCCGAGCCGTGCGCAAGGTGGTGATCCAGGGTGGGTGACCCCGGCACCACGGCCGGCGCGCCGGGCCCCACCACCGCGCCCGGCGCCACCGAGCCCACCACCGCGCCCGGCACCGTCGCCCACCTGCGGATCTACCGGCGTTTCGTGCGTGCCCGCATCCGGGCCGACTGGCAGTACCGCGCCTCGTTCTTCCTGTTCCTCGCTGGCCAGACCCTCGTGGCGGGCGCGGACCTCGCCGCCATCGCCGTGATCTTCACCGCCGTCGACGACCTGGTCGGCTGGTCGGGCCCCGAGGTGGCGTTCCTCTTCGGAGCCTCGGGGCTGTCCTTCGGCCTCTGCGATCTGATCATCAGCCCGGTCGAGCATGTTGGGGTCCACATCAAGGCCGGCAGCTTCGACACGTTCCTCGTCCGCCCGGTCGGGGCGCTGTGGCAGCTGCTCGCCCACGACTTCGCGCTCCGTCGCATCGGTCGGCTGTTGCAGCCGGCCATCGTGCTCGTCGTCTCCCTGCGGCTGGTGGAGGTCGACTGGGGCCCGGCCGCCGCCCTGCTCGTGGTGCTCACCGTCGTCTGCGGCGCGGTCATCTACGGCGCCGTGTTCGTCGTCACCAGCTCGCTCGCCTTCTGGACGGTCGAGACCCAGGAGATCGCCAACGCGTTCACCTACGGCGGCAACGTCACGACCAGCTACCCGATCGACGTGCTGGGCACGTGGCTCCGCCGCATCACCACCTTCGTCGTGCCCCTCGCCTCGATCACCTACCTGCCGGCCGCCTGGCTCTTCGACCACCCGCTGCCCTCCGGCCTCCCCCGGGCGGCGGCGTGGTCGGGCCCGCTCGTGGCCGCCGCCGCCGCCCTCGTGGCTCGGGCCGTGTGGGCCCTCGCCGTCCGCCATTACCGCAGCACCGGGAGCTGACATGGACGCCCTCATCGAGCTCGACGACGTGGAGAAGACCTTCGTCGTGTGGACGAAGGCGGGCCGCCTACGCCGTACCCGCACCGAGGTGCGGGCCGTTGACGACGTGTCGTTCTCGGTCGAGGCAGGGGCGACGCTGGGCTTCGTCGGGCCTAACGGCGCGGGCAAGAGCACCACGATCAAGATGCTGGTCGGCATCCTCGTGCCGAGTGGTGGCCGGATTTCCGTGATGGGAGTCGATCCGAGCCGCGACCGGGTGGCGGTGGCTCGTCGCATCGGTGTCGTGTTCGGGCAGCGCACCCAGCTGTGGTGGGATCTGCCCCTTTGCGACTCCTTCGAGTTGCTTCGGCACGTCTACCGAGTTCCAGCTGCCGACCATCGGGCACGCCTGACCGAGCTGGTGGAGCTGCTCGACATGGGTGACTTCTTGGCGACGCCCGTCCGGCAGTTGTCGCTGGGGCAGCGGATGCGGGGCGAGTTGGTGGGGGCGCTGCTGCACGACCCGGCGATTCTTTTCCTGGACGAGCCGACGATCGGGCTGGACGTGGTGTCGAAGGAGGCGGTGCGGGCCTTCCTGGCCCGGCTCAACCGGGAGCGGGGCACCACCATGCTGCTGACCACCCACGACCTGGTCGACGTGGAGCGCCTGTGCGATCAGCTCCTGATCATCGATCACGGGAGGGTGATCGAGGACGGCACGGTCGAGGGAGTGAAGCAGCGCTACGGCACGGAGCGGGTTCTGGTGGTGGATCTCGAGGCGCCCGGCCCGCCCGTGCAGATCGCCGGTGTCGAGGTCACCCGGATCGACGGGCCCCGTCAGTGGCTGCGCTTTCACCGCGACCGCCACACAGCAGCCTCCCTGCTCGCCCAGATCGGCGCCGAGGCCTCGGTCCGCGACATCGCCATCGAGGAACCCGCCATCGATGACATCGTCCGTGGCATCTATTCAAGGGGCGACGACGTGCTCGGCGTCAGCGCACGATGACCCCTGTGCAGCCCGTCGCTCACCGGGAAGTACGTCACGGCCGGGCTGCGGCTGGTCTCCCGCCGCCCGGGGGCGCCGGGCGCCTAGCTCGGACTTCAGCCCAGGAGGGTCTTTCGGCCCGGCCTCGAGCGCTCCCGGCGCGGGGGGTCGGGATCGGCCTGCCGTTGTTGGGCGTATCGGGCCTACTTGATTCGTCGGTTGTGTGCCAGCAGGCGGCGCAGCACCTGTGGCGGTAGAGCGCCGTAGACGAGCTTCGTCTGGGGGAGATGCCGCAGCGCGGCGACGGTGGCGCCGGGGTCCACACCGGTGACGACGAACGCCAGCGCCTTGGGTGCCGTCCTGAGCGCCTCACCGACTTCGAGCAGGAAGCTCTCGCTCAGACCGGGTTCGGCGACGGAGCCGGTGGGATCCGGTGCATCGCTTGACGGTGGCGGTGCCTGGAGCGTGCCGGCGAGGAGCTGTCTCCAGGCGGTGACGTCGATCTGGTCGGCGTGTTCGAGGGGCAGCGGCGCGACCTCGAGAGTGCCGTCCTGCCATTCGACGAGCGAGGCGCACAGGACGGTCAGGGCGCCCGCACGCCGGAGCCCATCGATCGCGGCGAGCGCCTGTGACACATCGACCGAACCTGGGAGCGGAAGGACAGCGAGGTGGTGTTCGGACCCGGCCATGGCGCAGGCGTCCCTGTCGAGTGGACCGCTCCCGAGAATCGACGCCGTCAGGACCCGCGGGCGGCCGAGGGTGCGCGCGGCGTGACGTTGTCGACGCTGAGGGCGTCGCCGATGTCAGCGATGGCGCGAAGGGCCTGACCCAGGGCCATCGGCCATGCTGCGAGCAGGAGGGCGATCGGCCCGCCGAACAGGAGGACGCCGATCGTTTCCCAGGTGCCTTCGACGGCGATGGCCCAGGAGATGACGCCGACGCCGGCTGAGATGACGCTCAGTACGCCGAGCGCGAGCAAGAACATCGACCAGGATCTGAGGGTCTTGTAGCGAGACATCGGAGTCCTTTCCTCGTGGCTGATGTTGCGCCCGGCGGGCGTTGCCCACGTCACCCGTGTGGAGTGATCGCGCCTGTGCGCCGAGATGGCTCCGCCGGTCAGGACGGTCGTTGTGGGGTGGCCGGTTGTGTCCCGATCCGGTGCACGGTCGCTTCGAAGGCTGCGACCAGCGCGGAACCAGGGTCAGCGCGACGGACGAGAGGTCGGCGACACAGGACGTTCAACCCGGCGATTGCGCCGCCGGCGAGTGTCTCCCTCATGCCTTCGGGGTGACGACGCGGGAACTTGGTCGCCTCATGCTGGTAGACGTTCACGGTGAGGAGGGACGTCACGTGACCGCTTCGCGATACGAGATCGTCGTCCGTGGGCGACTCGGCGCCGCTCTCGTGCGGTGGTTGGATGACCTGGAGGTGAGGTTGTCCGGGCCCGACGTGACCTACCTGTATGGGTGGTTCGCGGATCAGGCAGCTCTTCACGAGTTGCTCGCCCGCCTCGGCGACCTCGGCATCGAGCTGTCGTCACTCAGGCGGGTGCCCGAACCGGACTGATTCGTGCCCGTCGTGTCCATCGGGTCGTCAGGCGATGCCGAGTTCCTCGGCTCGGCGGACGGCGTCGCGCCGTCCATTGACGCCGAGCTTGCGGTAGATGGCTTGCAGGTGTGTCTTGAGGGTGTTGAGGGAGATGTAGAGCTGGCCGGCGATCTCGATGCTCGATAGGGAGGTGGGCAGGTAGCGGACGACCTCGAGCTCGCGTTCGCTGAGCTCGTTGGCGGCCTGTCCTATCGCGACGTGGCGTCCCTGGTCTGCGCACCGTACGAGCCTGCGCAGGAACGGGGTCGGGGCGGTGTGGAGGAGGTCTCGCAGGAGACGCTCCGCCGGGCGCCCGGCGTCGAGGAAGAGCCTCACGTGGCCCTCGGCGCTGGCTTGGGTGACGACGGCGGAGAGGCGCTGGAGAGCGGTGCGCCGGTCGTCCCCGTCGGCGATGGCGGTCCACAGCTCGTGCTCGAGCCGGGCGCCCGGTTCGAGGTTGTCGGGATCCCAGGCGTCGAGGTGCGTCCGGGCGGCGACGAGGTCGCCGCTTGCGATCGATGTCTGCACGGCGACCGCGCTCAGCGCGGGAGGCAGACGGCCGGTGCGACTCTCGGCGTCGAGGATCGACCGGGCGCGCTCGATCTCGCCCGACGCCACGAGCAGCCGTACCTCGGCGACACGCAGGCGGTGCTGGATCGCGGGTGGTAGCGGTAGGTCACCGCTGGCGTGTCCCTGTTCGATCTGCATGGTCCCGCGCCGAGGATCGCCGGCGGCGAGGTGCCAGAGCGCGCGCTCGGTGGCGTGGACGGCGAGCGTGGTCGGTGGACGGGTGCGCGTGGCTATGGCCTGGGCCTCGTCGAGGAGGACGTCGGCGCGCTGGAGGTGGCCACGTTCACGCCAGACGTGCGCGACCGCCAGCCGCGCGTCGATGGTCGCGGGGTGCTCGAGCAGGCGAGCGCGGGCTGCGAGGGTGAAGGCCTGGCGGGCGTGCTGGTGGGCGACCCGGAGGTTCCCGGCCCACGCCTCGAGCAGCGCGAGCCCGCCGAGTACGTGGGCACGCCACGGCGGGTAGGCGTCACCGTCGTGCAGGAACACGTGGAAAGCACGGCGGCTGGCGGGAGTGTCGCCGAGGTACCAGAGGGCGCGGGCGCGCGAACCGGCGGCCATGATCTTCAGGCTCGCGGGTGATGTGAGGCCGAGGATGTTCGGGAGCTCGTCGGGGTCGACGGTGTCGAGCGCGCCCAGGGCCGCGTCGGCCGCCCTGATCACGGATCGGGGTGACGCGTCCCAGAACGCCCATGTGGCGCGCAGCGTATTGACGAGGATCTCCTCGGCGGGTCTCAGCCCGGCGATGTCGAGATCGTGCACGATCTGGGCTGCGAGGCGCGTGTCGCCGAGCATCGTGTGGAGATAGGCGCGACGCACGGCCAGGCCGCGTCGGCGGAGTTGCCTGCTGCCGGGGATCGCGTCGAGCCATCCCAAGACCTTGTCCGAGGCGCCGCGCTCGAACATCGGGCGCCCCCAGCGATCGATCAGCTCGATCAGGTGGTCCCAGTTCGCCGCTTCGATCAGGAAGCGGGCCGCCGGTTCGGGTTCCTGCCGGGCGAGATGCCACGCTGCAGCCCTCGCGAGGAGGGTGGCCTCGGCGTCGGGGTCGCTCAGGCGCAGCTCCCGGCGCAGCAGGTCTCGGAACAGTGGGTGGTAGGCGTACGTGTCGCCGGGCGCCGTGCGGCATGTGAACAGGCCGCGCTGTTCGAGCCGACCGAGCATCGCGGCTCCGTCGCGGTCGCCCGTCACCGCGTCGCACAGTGGGCCGCTCAACTGGTCCAGCACGGCGGTGTGGGCAAGGAAGCGGCGGACCGGGGCCGGCTCGTGATCGAGCACCTCGTCGTGCAGGTATCCCGCGACGTACCGGTCGTCTCCGGCGAAGGCATCGATGACGGCGTCGGCGTCGACTGCGTGACGAAGCGCGATTCCCGCAAGGTGTAACCCGACCGCCCAGCCTTCGGTGCGGACGAGCAGGGCGTCGAGCTGACGGTCGTGCACGTCCCGGCCCGAGACGTCCCGAAGAAGGAGCCGTGCTTCGACGGGTGTGAACGCGAGCTCGGCCTCATCGATGCACACGGGGTCTGTCGGCAGGCGTAGACGGCCGCCGGCGGCCGACCATCGCGACCGGCACGCCACCACGACGCGAAGACCTAGGGGAACGTGCTCGATCAGGGCGCCCAGGTGCTCGGCAACGGCGGGGTTGCCCGGAGCGTCGTCGAGTCCATCGAAGACAAAGGTTGCGCCACCGATCGAGTCCAGACCGCCGAGCCAATCGAGCGCGGCGGCGAGGCGGGCTGTGACCAGCGATGGGTCGTCGGCTCGATGCAGCGTCAACCGAACGACCGGGTGCTCACCCGCCTGCGTTGCGATCCACTGGTCGAGCAGGACGCTTTTCCCGAACCCCGCCGGCGCCGTGAGCACCGTCACGTGGTGCTGGACCGCGTCGCCCAGGCGTTCGAGCAATCGCCTGCGGGGCACCAGTCGCGGCAGGTCGCCCGTTCCCGGAGGGCCCGAGGGCCACGTCACAGATTGCGACTCGACGCCTCGCCGGTCCGCCATGCTGGTCAGGTTCCCAGGCCTCCGATCGCTCGGGTAGGGATTTTTCGGCCTTGGATCGGCTGATCGTGGTCACCAGAGCGCACACGAGGCCCTACAGGAGCCGCATCCGCTCAGCCGCCGCGACGGCGTCGTTCCGGCCATCCACGGCGAGCTTACGGTAGATGTGCTTGAGGTGCGTCTTGACCGTGTTGACCGACACGCCGAGACGGTCCGCTATCTCGGCGTTGGACGCGCGGGTGGGCAGCATGGTCAGCACCATGAACTCTCGCTCGGTGAGCTGGTCGACCAGCTCCCTCGCCGGACCTAGCTGCGGAGCGGCGACGACATCGGGGGGCTCGACGATCGTTCGCAGGAACGCTGTCGGGGCGGCTCGGTAGAGCGCTCGTGCCGGGCCGAGGACATGATGTCCGGCGGACCGGAACAGCCCGATGTTCCGCTCGGTCTCGGCGTCGGCGACGACGTCGGCGAGCTGGTGACGCGCGGCAGTCTCGTCCCCGTCGAGGTCGTCGAGGATGGCCAGCCACATCCGGCGCTCGAGCCGGGCGCGTGGCTCCGGGTCGTCTGGCCATCGTGAGGCCAGTGCCCGTGCTGCCGCGAGGTCACCGCGTTCGATCGCGAGGCGGACCCGGGCCGCGACCACGTCGGTGTTGTCCTCGGCGCCCGTGCCGAGTGCTCGCTCGGCGCCCTCGACATCGCCGATCATCGCCCGCAGGCGGGCCTCGACCGCCCGCTGGCGGGCATGGACGGCGCGCGGATGCGGCGGGTGGGCGACGGACCGGCGCGCCGCCAGAACGGCCAGGCCGTCAGCCGGGCCGCGGGTGGTCAACGCCAGCAGCGCTCGTTCGACGGTGACGACGGTCGCGGCGACGCGATCGTGACTCGGGCTGGCCTCCCTCGCGGCCTGGTCCAGGCAGCTGGCGGCGCGGTCCAGCTCGTCGCGTTGGCGGGCGACGTGGGCGAGTGCGAGATAGGCATCGGTGGTGATGGGCTGGTCGTGGATACCGACCTGCCGGGCGAGCGAGAGTGCACGGGCGGCGAGCTCGTCGCCCAACGTGAGTCGTCCGCACCAGGCTTCGAGGAGGGCCATGGAACCGAGGGCCCGGATCTGCCAGACGACGTGACTTCGGTCGGTCACATCCTCGAGGGCGGTCCGTGCCGAGGTTGTCTCGCCCTGGTGGAGGAGCGCTGTCCCCCGTGTGACGCGGGCCGCCGCCGAGACGTCCTGGCGGCTGCCGAGGAGGCCGAGGACGTTCGGGAGCGGGGTGTCGCCGACGGTCTCGACCGCGCGAAGGGCGCGATCGGCGGCAGCGACGGCCGGGGTGGTCGCGCCCTGCTGGAGGGCCCAGCGCGACCTCAGGACCGTGGCGACGACGCGCTCGGCGGCCGACGTCGGGAGGGCGTCGATGGCATCCAGGTCATCGCCGGCCCCTGCCGGATCGCCGCCCATGACCGAGGCCCCCGCCCGCAGCAGCATCACGCGGGTGCGGCCTCGCCAGACAGTGCGGGGCACCATATCGATCCAGCGGGCGACCGTCATGGCTTCACCGCGGGCGAACAGCGCGCCGCTGTGGGTGAATGCCGCCGCGAAGACATCTTCCCACGCGGCGGCCTCGGCCAGATAGCCGACGCCCTCCTCGAGGTCGTCCCGTGCCAGATGCCACTCGGCCGCCCGGCGCAGGACCAGGCGCTCGCGGGTGGGGTCCTCGTCGTGCAGGTGGTGGCGAAGAAGCGTGCGGAGCAGTTGGTGATAGCGGAACCACTCGTGTCGGCCCTCGAGTCTGGTCACGAACAGCGACGTTCGGTGGAGCTCTTCGAGCATCGCTTGTCCGTCTCTGCCGCCCGTCACGAAGTCGCAGAGGGGGCCGCTCATGCGGTCGAGCACGCAGGTGGACAGGAGGAACCGCCGGGTCGCCTGTGGCTGGCGGCGCAGCACCTGGTCGGTGAGGTAGTCGGCGATGTGGCGGTCGTCGTCGGCGAAGGTTCGCACGAACCGTTCGACGTCCGTGTGCCCTCGGAGGGACACCCCAGTGAGATGGAGGCCTACGGCCCATCCTTCGGTGCGGTCGATCAGGGCCCCGATCTGGGCGGCCGACAGCTTTCGGCCGGACAGCCGCTGGACGAGCTCGGTGGCTTCGTCGTGTCGGAACGCCAGGTCCTGCTGCCGTAGCTCGACGAGTGCGTCGGAGAGCCGGAGCCGGTAGTAGGGCAGCGGAGGATCGGTCCGTGTCGCCACGATGACGTGGATCCACCGCGGGACGTGTTCGATGAGCGCGCCGAGCTCGTCGAGGAGCGCCGAGTTGGACAGGACATGGAAATCGTCGAGCACGAGGGTGGTCGGGGGCACGCTCTCCAGCGCGGCGACGAGCGCGGTTGCGAACGCCGAGCCCATCTTCGGGCCTCCCGGGTGCAGGCGGCCCAACACGGGCCCGGCCAGCGGCCGCCGCCCGGTCTCCAGCGCCCCGCAGAGGTCGCGAGCGAGTCGGGCCGGCTCGTTGTCCTCTGGCCTGAGTGTGAGCCACCTCACCCTCCTCGTCCGGTGCACCGCGGCCCATTGAGAGAGCAGCACCGTCTTGCCGTAGCCGGGCGGCGCCACGACGACCGTCGCGCGGCGCTGGGCGGCGACATCGAGGAAGGCGACGAGGCGATCGCGCGGTACGGCGAACGCAGGCACCCCGGGCGGCCTGAACGTCTGCGCCCCGATCCCCTCCTGTCCCACGATCTCTCCGGCTCGCCACCTTCCAGCAACCGGGCGCCCGTCACGTCCCGTCGGTCCACCGTAGGCGGGCCGCTTTCCCAGTCTCACGCTCGACACCCCTTTGGGTAATCACCCGGAGTGGGTGAGTCGTGCCGGATGATCCCACATCGCCCGCGTGGGGTGATGCGCCCCCCGACGAGCGGGGTGACACTTGATCCGGGTCTCAGGGCCCCTCGATTCGAAGCAAGGAGAATCCGATGGTCGCTGCAGAGTTCGGCACCGGGCAGGTCCTGTTGTCGATGCTGTACTTCTTCCTGTTCTTCATCTGGATCTGGCTCCTCATCTCGGTGTTCACCGACGTGATCAGGAGTGACGATCTGTCCGGATGGGCCAAGGCCGCATGGTCGCTGTTCGTCATCGTCCTGCCGTACCTGGGCGTGTTCATCTATCTGATCGTCCGCGGCCACAAGATGACCGAGCACTCGATGCAACAGGCACGCATGCGGGACGAGATGTTCCGGGGCTACGTGAGAGAGGCCGCTGGGACGGCCCCGAGCGACGCCGATCAACTGTCGAAGCTCGCCTCCCTGCGGGCCGATGGCGTGATCGATGACGCCGAGTTCGAGCGCATGAAGGCCAAGGTCACCACGTGAGCTGTGTGCCATGACGGTCTCCGATGAGGAGCTGGTCGGCTGCTCGCGCTGGTATCGGAGGCCGACAGTGTCGACCCCAAGCTCCCGGTCCCCGCCCGCTCGGGTCACCCCCCAGGGGTGACGACTGTAGGCACAGCTTGAGGTACCACCGTTCGCGTGGCCCGTGTTGCGGCTGTACCCGAGAGACTCGCCCAAGGGGTGGCCGAGCGTGTGGTGGCCCTCGTCGTGGGTTCGCTCGACCTGAACGCGCTCGTCGGCCGTGTCGATCTGAACGCCCTCCTCGATCAGATCGACGTCGACCGTGTGCTCGATCGTGTCGACCCCGATCAGCTGTTGGATGGGCTCGACGTGAACGCGCTGCTCGATCGCATCGACGTCGACGGCCTGCTCGGCCGAGTCGACGTGAACGCCCTGCTGGCGCGCACCGACCTGGCCGCCACGATGGCGGACGCGGCCACGAGCACGGCTGACGAGGCGCTCGACGCGCTGCGCCTGAGCGCGGTCCGGGCCGACGACGTGGTCGCTCGATGGTGCGCCCGGCTACTGGGCCGCGCATGACCTCGGCCAGCCGTTACGCCGGAGCGGTCAGCCGGCTGGCCGCCTACGTCGTCGACGTCGTCCTGGTGTCCGGGATCTTCTCCGCGGGCGCCGCCGCGGTCGCGTTCCTCACGCGGGTGGTCACCGGCCGTCACCTCGGCCTGGACGGCGACCGGGATGTAGCCGGTGTCGCGTTGGCCGTCTGGTGGTTCCTCTACTTCTCCTTGTCGTGGGCCACCACCGGCATGACGCCCGGCATGGCCCTGCTCGGCGTCCGCGTGGTGCGCGCCGACGGGTCACCCGCCGGCGCCCGGCACGCCGTGCTCCGCACGCTGGCCTTCCCGCTGAGTGTGGCCCTCTTCGGCCTCGGCTTCCTCGGGATCCTGTTCCACACCCAACGCCGGGCCCTCCACGACCTGATCGCCAGCACCGCGGTCATCTACCTGCTCCATCAGGACCAAGCGACGCGCCGACGCACGGACCTCATGCCCCACCTCGTGCGGACGACCCCCGCCCGGGCACGCGACGCTGGTCGGGCCGATGAGCAGATCACGTAACCCGATGGGCGAGCGGCACCGGCAGGGTCGCATCGCAGTGACCGGGTGGACACCCAGTGGGGGCCGTCCGCGGGCTCCGCGGGCCACTCCGTCTCCAGCTCACCTTCGGCGTGCGCGGCAGGGATCACACGTGAGACGAGCGGGGACGGGTGACGAACAACCCGCGCTCGCCCCTCCGACTCCAACGACCGTGCGGCTGCCAACATCGGTCCGAGGGGCAGGGCGGTCGTCGTCCCGTACGGATGGACCGCGCTGACCAGATCGGGCGCATCCACCTTGACGCCGCCGCGGCAACTCCGGCACGATGGTTCGGATGCGCCCGCTCACCGCCGGCCTCCTCCTTATGTAAGGCGAACACCCCACATAGGTGTTCGCCCAGCCTCCTGTGCCCCTCCCGGCCAGGGGGCTTTTCAGTTTTCGGCCCACCTCTCATCCGGTCCACAGTCACCCCATCCAACGACCCGCCCACACAGCGAGAAGGAACGTCATGCCTCCCGAACCGGTCACCCCCAAGCCGATGCCGTTCGCCAAGTACCGGCCGTTCCTCCCGATGCCCCTCTCCCTCGACGACCGCACGTGGCCCAACCGGCGCATCGAGAAGGCCCCCCTGTGGTGCTCGGTCGACCTGCGCGACGGCAACCAGGCCCTGATCGATCCGATGGACCCGGCGCGGAAGCGCACGATGTTCGAGACGCTCGTGCGGATGGGCTTCAAGGAGATCGAGGTCGGCTTCCCGTCGGCGAGCCAGCCCGACTTCGACTTCGTCCGCCAGCTCATCCAGGACGACCTGGTTCCCGAGGACGTCACGATCCAGGTACTGACGCAGTGCCGGCCCGAGCTGATCGAGCGCACGTACGAGTCGATCCGCGGCGCCCGCGAGGCGATCGTCCACTTCTACAACTCGACGTCGATCCTCCAGCGCCGGGTCGTGTTCGGGCTCGACTTCGCCGGCATCACCCAGATCGCCACCGACGCGGCCCATCTGGCCCGCAAGCTCGAGGACACGGTGCCGGGCACGGTCGTGCGCTACGAGTACTCCCCCGAGAGCTTCACCGGAACCGAGATCGACTACGCGGTGGAGATCTGCGCGGCGGTGGGCGAGGCCCTCGAGTTGGAGGCCGACGAGAAGGTCATCCTGAACCTGCCCGCCACGGTCGAGATGTACACGCCGAACATCTACGGCGACGTCATCGAGTACTTCCACCGCCACGTGCCCCATCGCGACCAGGTGGTGCTGTCGCTGCACCCCCACAACGACCGGGGGACCGCGGTGGCGGCCGCCGAGTTCGGCGTCATGGCCGGCGCCGACCGGGTCGAGGGCACGCTGTTCGGCAACGGCGAGCGCACCGGCAACGTGGACGTTGTCACCCTGGCGATGAACCTGTTCAGCCAGGGCGTCGACCCCGAGCTGGACATCACCGACATCGATCGCATCCGCCGGGTCGCCGAGTACGCCAACCGCCTGCCGGTGCACCCCCGGCATCCCTACGTCGGCGACCTCGTCTACACGGCGTTCTCGGGCAGCCACCAGGACGCCATCAAGAAGGGCCTCACCGCACTCGGCGACGACTACGACACCTGGGAGGTGCCGTACCTGCCGATCGACCCCAAGCACGTCGGCCGCTCCTACGAGGCCGTGATCCGGGTCAACAGCCAGTCCGGCAAGGGCGGCGTCGCCTACATCATGCAGGCCGAGCACGGCCTCGACCTGCCTCGCCGCCTGCAGATCGAGTTCTCGAGGGCGATCCAGCACATCACCGAGGACACGGGGACCGAGATCACCCCCGGCCACATGTGGGACACCTTCGTCGCCGAGTACCTGCCCGAGGCGCCGCCCGTCGCGCTGGTGGGTCACGAGGCCACCACCGGCGAGCACGGCTCGAAGGTCACTGCCCAGCTGCTCGTCGACGGCGAGCACCGCACCGTCAGCGGTACCGGCAACGGCCCGATCGCCGCGTTCGTCGCCGCCATCCGGGACGAGCTCGGCGTCGACATCGACGTCGTCGACTACAGCGAGCACGCCGTGGGCGCCGGATCCGACGCCGTGGCCGTGGCCTACGTCGAGACCCAGAGCGGCGAGGGCGTGGTCCGCTGGGGCATCGGCATGCACGAGAGCATCACGACCGCCTCGCTGCACGCCGTGGTCTCCGCGGTCAACCGGCACCGGACCGCCGTCGGCTGAGCCCGTCCCGCCCGGGGACGCCCCCACCAGGGCCGCAACCCGGGCGGGACCCGACGGGCATAGGCCCGGGCGGTGTGCCATCCTGCCGGCGGATGCGGCGGCGGATCGTGCTCGGTCTCGTCGCAGCGGCCGCCCTGGCCGGCCTGACGGCGGGGGTCGCTGTTACGAAGGACGACCCGGATGCGCGCGCGACGGGCCCGCCCGCCGCGTCGACGTCGACCACGGCGCCGCCGGGCCGGGCGTCGCCGGGGGCGAGCGACGTCGGCGACCCGTACTTCCCGGGCCTCGGCAACGGCGGCTACGACGTCACCCACTACGCCCTCGACCTGACCTGGACGCCCGAGGATGCCCGGCTCGACGGCGTGGCCACGATCCGTGCGATCGCCACGCAGTGGCTGTCGCGCTTCGACCTGGACCTCGTCGGCCTCGACGTCGCCGGCGTGACGGTCGACGGCGTCGCCGCCGAGGTCGCCCGGGAGGGGGCGCGCGAGCTCGTGATCACGCCTTCCACGACCATCGCCCGCGGGGTCGACTTCCGGGTCGAGGTGACCTACGGGGGCCGCCCCGCCGCCCAGCCGTCGATCGACGGCGTCGAGCCGGGGTGGACGAGCGACGACGAGGGCGAGGTCCACGTCATCGGCGAGCCCGCCGGCGCCGCCACGTTCTTTCCTGTCAACGACCATCCGACCGACAAGGCGACCTACGAGCTGCGGGTGACCGTGCCCGAGGGGATGGCCGTGGCGGCGAACGGCACGCTGTCGGACCGGCGAGCCCTCGGCGGAACGGAGCAGTGGACCTACCGGGCCGAGGACCCGATGGCGAGCTACCTCGTGCAGGTCGTGATCGCCAACCTCGCCTTCGACCGGGACGTTGGCCCCGACGACCTACCGCTCCGCTACGCCTACGACCACGACGTGGCCGAGGTGGCCCGGCGGGCCATGACCCGCACGCCGGAGGCGATCGCGGCATTCGAGGAGATGTTCGGTCCCTACCCGTTCGAGTCCTACGGGACGGTCGTGGTCGACGAGGCGCTCTCGCTGGCGCTCGAGAGCCAGACGCTGTCGCTGTTCGGCGCGGACGCCCTGCGGGAGTCGGTGGTCGTCCACGAGCTGGCCCACCAGTGGTTCGGCGACGACGTGAGCCCCGCCACCTGGCGCGACATCTGGCTGAACGAGGGGTTCGCCACCTACGCCGAGTGGCTGTGGTCCGAGGCGTCGGGCGGCCCGTCGGCCGATGCCCTGGCGCGGCGCGCCGAGGCCGCCGCCCGCGACCTCGACGTGGCGCCGGCGGACCCCGGCCCCGACGACCTGTTCGCCGAGACCGTCTACGTCCGGGGCGCGCTGACGCTGCACGTCCTGCGCCACGAGCTGGGCGACGACGGCTTCTTCGAGCTCCTGCGCACCTGGCTCGCCCGCTACGGCGGGCGCACCGCGTCGACCGCCGACTTCGAGGCGCTGGCCACCGACGCCGCCGGCGAGGACCTCAGCGCGTTGTTCTCGGCGTGGCTGCACCGCGCCGACGCCCCGGACCTCTCGGACTGGGAGGGGTAGTGGCGCACGCCGGCGGGCAGGTCGTCCACCCCGTCGCCGTGCGCCCGCTAGCCTGCCGCCGGTGAGCGAGCAGCCCAACCTCGAGATCGTCGAGCGGACGAGCGACGGTGTGTCCGCCCGTCTCACGGGCGACCTCGACATCGTCAACGCCGAGGACGTCAAGCGCGAGCTGACCGAGCTGGTCGACTCCGGTCCGACGGCCCTCACGCTCGACATGGAGGCCGTGCGCTTCGTCGACTCCAGCGGTCTCGGCGCGCTCGTGGCGATCCACCGCCACGCCGAGTCGGCGGGGGCGCGCTTCGTCGTGCGAGCCGTGCCCGCACAGGTGCAGCGCCTGTTCGAGATCACCCGGCTCGACGACCTCCTCGCCGTCGAGGACTGAGCCCGGCGGCGGTCCCTGCCGGTCGTCCAGCGTCTGCCGGTCAGCCGTCCAGCGTCTGGCGAAGCTCGAGCAGGCAGCGCCGGATGAGGCGCGACACATGCATCTGGCTGATGCCGAGCCGGTCGGCGATCTCGCTCTGGGTCAGCTCGTCGTAGAACCGCAGCCGCAGGATCTGCGCCTCGCGCTCGGGCAACGTCTGGAGCAGCTGGCCGACCAGCATCCGGAGCTCTACCGGGCGGCTCGCCGGGTCGCCGCCGGGCAGCCGGTCGGCCAGCGGCGTGCCGTCCTCGTCGCCTGGGCGGCGGGCATCGAGGCTGGTGGCCCGGTAGGCGGCACCGGCCTCCATGGCCTCGAGCACCTCGTCCTCGGACAGGTCGAGCTCGGCGGCCAGCTCGGCCACGCTGGGTGGCCGGCCGAGCCGGCTGGACAGCGCCCCGGTGGCCCGGCGGAGGTCCAGGTGGCGCTCCTGGGCGCTTCGGGGCGGGCGCACGGCCCACGTGCGGTCACGGAAGTAGCGCTTGATCTCGCCGTTCACCGTGCGGCTGGCGAACGAAGAGAACGGGATGCCCCGGGACGGGTCGAACCGCTCGACGGCCTTGAGGGTGCCCAGCATCGCGATCTGGACGAGGTCGTCGAGCTCGACGCCCCGCCCGCGGTAGTCGTGCGCGATCGACGCCGCCAGGCCCCGGTGGGCCTCGACGAGCCGGTTGCGCACGGATCGCTGGCGGGTGGCCTGGTACTCCAGGAACAGCGCGTCGAGACCGGAACCCTCCCCCGAGTCCTGGGTCATGTGGAGCTGCGCGCTCGCTTCACCAGGTGGAACCGCCGGGTATCACCGTCGACCTCGAAGCCGTGGTCGTCCACCACGACGCGGAGGATCTCGAGGGCCAGGTCGTCGAGCGGGCCGCCGGGGGTCTTGGAGCTGCACTGGTACTCGCCGCTGACCTCGACCTCGCCGGGGGACCGCCGGTACGTGATGGCGGCGGGCGCCACCGCGTCGTCGGAGCCCTCGATCAGCAGCGCGACGAGCTCGCTGACGGCGATGCGCAGGTCTTCGGTGTCATCGATGCTCAGGCCGGCGTCGGCCGCCACTCCGGCGGCGACGAGGCGGGCGAGGCGGACCGAGCTCGGCTCGGCCGGGACGCTGAGGTGGACGGGTTGGGCAGCCATGGGCTCCTGTGCAGGGTCGGGAGCGGTCGGAGCGGTCCGGTGCGCGCTGGCCCGGTGCCTGCTCGCGCCGCCGACTCTAGGGTGCTCCGGGCCGACGCCACGGCCGCCGCGGCGGGCGTTTGTCCGTCGGCGGCGAGGGGTAGGGCGAGCGGCGATGAATCTGCCGGCGAGCTCCACGTTCCGGCGGGAGCGTGCGACTGTGCCCTCCGCCAGGGATTTCGTGAGGACCTCACTGGCCGGGCTCGCCCTCGACGAGGACGCCGTCGACCGCCTGGTGCTGGCGTCGGCCGAGGCCTTCAACAACGTGATCTTCCACGCCCAGGGCGACGAGTTCTCGGTCACCGTGTCCGTGGCCGGCTCGTCGTGTCGCGTCGCGGTGACCGACGACGGCTCGGGGTTCTACGCCCCGAGCGCCCCGCCACCCATGCCCCCGGCCCACGAGGTCGGCCACCGCGGCCTCGCCCTCATGTACGCGCTCGTGGACCAGGTCGCCGTGCACAGCACGCCGTCCGGCACGGCCGTCGTCCTGCATCAGGCCCTGTCGGCGAGCGCCGCCTCGCGCGCCACCGCGCTCGGCTGAGCGCAGCGCACATGAGGACGGGCCCGGTCAGGCCCGCGCTGTGACGCTCGGCAGCCAGGCCGGGCGGGTGGACTCGTAGGCGCCGACCGCCTCGGCGTGGCGGAGCGTGATGCCGATGTCGTCGAGGCCCTCGAGGAACCGCTCGCGGGTGGCCTCGTCGAGCGGGAACCCGCACTCGATGCCGGCCGCCGGGGCGGACACGGTGCGGCGCTCCACGTCGATGGTGACGTCGAGGTCGGGGTCGGCCGCGATGGCCCGGATGAGCGCCTCGCCAACCTCGGGCGGCACGACCACGGGCACCAGCCCGTTCTTCGTGGCGTTGTTGCGGAAGATGTCGCCGAACCGCGGGCTGATCACGCCCTGGAAGCCGTAGTCGAGGATTGCCCACACGGCGTGCTCGCGCGAGGAGCCCGTCCCGAAGTTGGGGCCGGCCACGAGGATGCGCGCCTGGGCGTAGCGCTCGTCGTTCAGCACGAACGACCGATCGTCGCGCCACGTCGAGAAGAGCCCCCGGCCGAAGCCGGTGCGCTCGATCCGCTTGAGCCACTCGGCGGGGATGATCTGGTCGGTGTCGACGTCGGAGCGGTCGAGCGGCACGGCCGTGCCCTCGACGATGCGGACGGGTTCCATCGGTGGTCCTCTGGTCGCGGGACGGCTCAGGCCAGGTCGGCCGGGGTGGCGAGCGTGCCGGCCACCGCGGTGGCGGCGGCCACGGCGGGGGAGACCAGGTGGGTGCGGCCGCCGCGGCCCTGGCGGCCCTCGAAGTTGCGGTTGCTGGTCGAGGCGCAGCGCTCGCCCGGGGCGAGCTTGTCGGGGTTCATGGCCAGGCACATCGAGCAGCCCGGCTCCCGCCAGTCGAACCCGGCGGCGACGAGCACCTTGTCGAGTCCCTCGCCCTCGGCCTGCGCCTTGACGGCGTGCGATCCGGGCACGACGAGGGTGCGAACCCCCGGGGCCACGGTGCGGCCGTCAGCGACGGCCGCTACGGCGCGGAGGTCCTCGATGCGGCCGTTGGTGCACGAGCCGATGAAGACCGTGTCGACCGCCACCTCGCGCAGCGGCGTGCCCGCGGTCAGGCCCATGTAGTCGAGCGCCCGGCGGGCGGCGTCGCGCTCGGACGCCTCGGCGAACGCATCCGGGTCGGGGACGACGCCGGTGAGCGGGGCGACCTGCCCGGGGTTCGTGCCCCATGAGACGTGGGGCACGACCTCGTCACCCTCGATCTGCACGTCCTTGTCGAACGCCGCGCCGTCATCGGTGGGCAGCGAACGCCAGTCGTCGAGCGCCCGCTCCCAGGAGGCACCGGAGGGGGCATGGCGCCGGCCCTCGACGTAGGCGAACGTCGTGTCGTCCGGTGCGATGAGGCCGGCCTTGGCGCCCGCCTCGATCGACATGTTGCACACGGTCATGCGGCCCTCCATCGAGAGCGACCGGATGACGCTGCCCCGGTACTCGATGACCGAGCCGATGCCGCCGCCGGTGCCGATGCGCCCGATGATGGCCAGGATCACGTCCTTGGCGGTCGAGCCCGCCGGCAGCTCGCCCTCGACCGTGACCGCCATCGTGCCCGGGCGCTGCTGGGGCAGTGTCTGGGTGGCGAGGACGTGTTCGACCTCGCTCGTCCCGATGCCGAAGGCCAGCGCGCCGAACGCCCCGTGCGTCGAGGTGTGGCTGTCGCCGCACACGATCGTCATACCGGGCTGGGTCAGGCCCTGCTCCGGGCCGATGATGTGCACGATGCCCTGGCCGGCGTCGCCCATCGGGTAGCAGGTGATGCCGAACTCGGCGCAGTTCGCCGAGAGCACGTCCATCTGCTTGGCCGAGATCGGGTCGGCCACCGGCTGGCCGACGCCACTGGTCGGCACGTTGTGGTCCATCGTGGCGACCGTGAGGTCGGGCCGGCGCACCGAGCGGCCGGCGAGGCGCAGGCCGTCGAAGGCCTGAGGCGAGGTCACCTCGTGCACCAGGTGGAGGTCGATGTAGAGGAGGTCGGGCTCGCCCTCGGCGGCCCGGACCACGTGACGGTCCCAGACCTTCTGGCTCAGCGTGCGGGGAGTACCCATGGTGCCTCGTCTCACATGTTGAGATAGCATATTCAAGTTATGGGAAGTGTAAGCGGTGTCGGCGTGCTGGACAAAGCGATGGCGGTGCTCGGTGCGGTCGGTGCGGGCGAGCGGTCGCTCGCCGGCATCGTGGCCGCCACGGGCCTGTCCCGGGCGACCGCTCATCGCCTCGCCGTGGCGCTCGAGACCCACGGCCTGCTGCGCCGTGACGACGAGGGCCGCTTCTCGCTTGGCCTGGGCCTCGTCGGCCTCGGCCACGCTGCCTCCGAGGCGATCCCCGGGTGGCTCGACGCCCGGGCCGAGTTGGCCTGGCTGCGTGAGCAGACCGGCGAGTCGGTGCAGCTGTTCGTGCGGGACGGCGACGAGCGGGTGTGCGTCGAGTCGTTCGAGGCGCCCCACGAGCTGCGCACGATCGTGCCGGTCGGCGCCCGGCTGCCCCTGTCCCAGGGCTCGGGCGGCCGGGCCCTGCTCGCATCCCCGTCGCCGCCGGGTGGTTCGCCGTCGCCGGCGGACGGGACCCCGGCGTGGGTCGAGAGCGTCGCCGAGCGCCAGCCCGGCGTGGCGTCGGTCAGCGCCCCGGTGCGCGGCCCCGGCGGCCGGGTCGTCGCGGCGGTCAGCGTGAGCGGCCCGATCGAGCGGACGACCCGCCGCCCCGGTGCCCGCTACGGCGCCGCCGTCGCCGAGGCCGCGACCCGCATCTCCGCCCGCCTCACCTGACCGCCCGCAGCGGACCGGTGCCAACCGTCCGCTCCGGCGGTACAAGCGCGATACCGGCGAGGTGGCGGGCGGTACCGGTCCGGGTGTCAGCGAGGTGGCGGGCGGGTGGCGCTGAGGATGCCGGCCGCTCCGGAGGCGGGTTTCCTCAGGGGCGGCAGGCGGCACCGCAGGCGAGAGGACCCGCCCGCCACCGGGCTTACACGGAACCGGCCGCCGCCGGGCCCCGGCAGGACCCGCCGGCCGCCGGGCCGGCACGGGACAGGCCCCCGGGGCATCTCGGCTCAGCGACGAGGATCAGCCGACCTGGCGGTCGCGCCCCTCCCAGAACGGCTCCCGCAGCTTGAACTTCTGCAGCTTGCCCGTGGCCGTGCGGGGCAGCACGTCGCGCAGCTCGACCGACGTGGGGCACTTGTAGTGGGTCAGGCGCGTGCGGCAGTGCTCGATCAGCTCCTGCTCCGAGGCCTTCTCGCCCTCGGCCAGCACGACGAGCGCCTTGACCGTCTCGCCCCAGCGCTCGTCGGGCACGCCGATCACCGCGACCTCGGCGACAGCCGGGTGCGAGAACAGGGCGTCCTCGACCTCGATCGACGACACGTTCTCGCCGCCCGAGATGATCACGTCCTTCTTGCGGTCGGAGATGGCCAGGTAGCCGTCGCCGATCGTGCCGCCGTCGCCGGTGTGGAACCAGCCGCCGTCGAGTGCCTCCGCGGTGGCGTCGGGCTGGGCCCAGTAACCGCCGAGCACGGTGTTGGATCGGGCCAGAACCTCACCGGAGTCCGCTACCTCCAGCCGGGTGCCGAGCGCCGGTGCCCCGGCGCGGCCGAGCAGCGAGGCACGCTCGGCGGCGTCGAGTCCGTCCCACTCGGCCCGGCGGCGGTTCATCGTGAGCAGCGGCGCCGTCTCGGTCAGCCCGTAGATCTGGATGAACTCCCAGCCGAGCTCGGTCTCCATGCGCTCGATCGTGCGGGTGGGCGGTGGGGCGCCGGCCACCACCATGCGGACCCGGTCGCGCCCGGGGACGGGTCCGTCCCACTGGGCCGCGGCGTCGAGGATCGCGGCCACGACGGCCGGTGCCCCACACAGCAGCGTGACCCCGTGGCGCTCGACCCGGCGCAGGATCTCGGCGCCGTCGACCTTACGGATCACGACCTGGGCGGCGCCCATGCCCGCCAGCGCGAACGGCATGCCCCAGCCGTTGCAGTGGAACATCGGCAGCGTGTGCAGGTACACGTCGCGGTCGGTCACCCCGGCCTGCCAGCCGAACACGGCGGCGTTGATCCACAGGTTCCGGTGCGTGAGCTCGACGCCCTTGGGTCGGGCGGTGGTGCCGCTCGTGTAGTTGATCGTGGCGGTGGCGTCCTCGTCGGGGTCGTCCCACGGCTCGGGATCGGCGGCCCCGGCGGGCCAGAGCGCGGCGTCGGAGCCCTCGCCGAGCACGATGCGGTGCTCGGCCGTGACACCGGCCAGCGACGCGTCGATCTCGGGATCGACGAGCAGCACCCGGGCGCCCGAGTGCCCGACGATGTAGCCGACCTCGTCGGCGCCGAGCCGGAAGTTGACCGGTACCAGCACCCGGCCCCAGGCCGAGACCCCGAAGAACGAGGTGAGCAGGCGGGCGGCGTTGTGCGAGACGATCGCCACCCGGTCGCCTCGCCCGATGCCGAGGGCGTCGAGGGCGGCGGCCTGGGCCCGGGCCAGCTCGGACAGCCGCCCGTAGGTCACCTCGCCCCACGAGGCGGCGGGCTGGTCGGGCTCGTCGACCACGCCGATGCGGTCGGGATAGACGAGCGCCGCGCGCTCCAGGTGGTCGGCGATGGTCAGCGGAACCTTCATGGTGCTCCCCCTCTGCTCTCGGGAGAGCGTTCCACACGACCCCCGCTCAGTCGACGGCGACGACCTCGACCCGCAGCTCGGCGCCCGTCGGGGCCGTGAAGGACACGGTGTCGCCGCTGGCCGAACCCAGCAGCGCCTCACCCAGAGGGGAGGAGGGGCTGATGACGTCGAGGTCGTCGTGGCGCTCCTCGATCGAGCCGACGAGGTAGCGCTCGACCTCGTCGTCGCCCTCGTAGCGGATGCTGACCACCGAGCCGTGCGACACGGCGCCGCCGCCGGCTGCCGCCTCGACGATCTCGGCGTTCTCGATCATGAAGGCGAGCTGGTTGATGCGGCCCTCCATCTTCCCCTGCTCCTCCTTGGCGGCGTGGTAGTCGCCGTTCTCGGAGAGGTCGCCCAGCTCGCGGGCGGCTTCGATCTTCCTCGCGATCTCGACCCGGCCGCGCGTCGTCAAGTCGTCGTACTCCCTCTTGAGGCGGTCGTACGCGGCCGGCGATAGGTGGTGGGTCTGTGCCATAGAGAGAGCAGGGTACGACCGGGCGTGCTGGACGCCAAGGACTCGGTCCACATGATCAACCGCTGTGACAGCAGATCGAGGGCCGACGATCGTTGTCCCCCGCCAACATCATGGAGGGTGGTCGTTTGTGCGCTCAAAGGGGTTGCGGTGTGAGCCGCAAGGGACTCGGTCCGGTCCGACCCGGCGCCGAGCACGCGGCGCCGCCACCCGTCGTTCGCGGTTGACGTCACGCCCCTAACGCGGCGACACTTCCACGTGCAATGACCTCAGCCCCGCGTACCGTAATCATCATCGCCTAGCGCACGTCGAACATCCGACGTGCGGTGCCGACCGTCCGCCTACGGGTGGGCGGTTTCTCATTTCTCGGGGCGGTTCGGGGCCTCCAGGCAGCACCCAAACCGAGCACCACACGACGCACACGGAGACGCAGTGAGCCACACCATCGGAGTCATCGGCGGCGACGGCATCGGCCCCGAGGTCATCGCCGAGGCCCTGAAGGTGGTGCACGCCACCGGCGTCACCCTCGACACCGTGGACTACGACCTCGGCGGGGCCCGCTACCTGCGCGACGGCACGATCCTGCCCGACGGCGTGCTCGACGAGTGGCGCAGCCACGACGCCCTTTTGCTCGGCGCCGTGGGCACCCCCGGCGTGCCGCCCGGCGTCATCGAGCGGGGCCTGCTGCTGAAGATGCGCTTCGACCTCGACCTCTACATCAACCAGCGGCCCTTCCTCGACGCGGCGGCCGGCATCGACATGGTGGTCATCCGCGAGAACACCGAGGGACCGTACGTGGGCGAGGGCGGCGTCCTCCGCAAGGGCACGCCGAACGAGGTGGCCACCCAGGGCTCGGTCAACACCCGCATGGGCGTCGAGCGGTGCGTGCGCTACGCCTTCGACCTGGCCGAGAGCCGCAGCCGCAAGCACCTCACGCTCGTCCACAAGACCAACGTGCTCACCTTCGCCGGCGACCTGTGGCAGCGCGCCTTCGACGAGGTGGCCGCCGACCACCCCGACGTCGACACGGCTTACAACCACGTCGACGCCGCCTGCATCCACTTCGTGTCCGACCCCCGGCGCTACGACGTCGTCGTGACCGACAACCTCTTCGGCGACATCCTGACCGACCTCGGTGGCGCCGTATCGGGCGGCATCGGGTTCGCGGCGTCCGGCAACCTCAACCCGGCTCGCACCGGCCCGTCGATGTTCGAGCCGGTCCACGGCTCGGCACCCGACATCGCGGGCCAGGCCACGGCGAACCCGACCGCCGCCGTGCTCTCGGCGGCGATGATGCTCGACTTCCTGGGCGAGGCCGATGCCGCCGCCCGCATCCGCAAGGCGTGCGCCGACCCGTCGACGCTCACCGGCTCCACCCCCGAGATCGGCGACGCCATCGCCGCTCGGGTCTGACCGAGGGGAAAACACCCGATGCCCATCACACCCACGCCGAAGATCTGGTTCAACGGCGAGCTGATCCCCTGGGACGACGCGAACATCCACATCCTCACGCACTCACTCCACTACGGCATGGGTGTCTTCGAGGGCATCCGCGCCTACGAGACCGAGGACGGGCCCGGGGTGTTCCGCCTCACCGACCACATGCGGCGGCTCCAGCAATCGGCGCAGATCATGATGATGGAGCTGCCGTACTCCCTCGACGAGATGGTCCAGGCCGTGAAGGACACGGTCGCGTCGACGGGCCTCGGCTCGTGCTACATCCGGCCGATCGCGTACTACGGCTACGGCGAGATGGGCCTCAACACGCTGCCCTGCTCGGTCGACGTGGCCGTCGCCTGCTGGCCCTGGGGCGCCTACCTGGGCGACGACGCGGCCACCAAGGGCGTGCGGATGAAGATCTCGTCGTGGGCGCGCCACGACCACAACATCATGCCGCCGTCGGCCAAGACGACCGGCAACTACGTGAACAGCTCGCTCGCCAAGGTCGAGGCCCTCAAGGCCGGCTACGACGAGGCAATCTTGCTGAACCGGGCCGGGTTCGTGGCCGAGTGCACCGGCGAGAACGTCTTCTGCGCCCGCCACGGCAAGCTGATCACCCCGCCGGTGTCGTCGGGCGCCCTCGAGGGCATCACGCAGGACACGGTCATGACGATCGCCCGCGACCTCGGCTTCGAGACCGTGCTCGGCGACCTGTCGCGCAGCGATCTCTACATCTCGGAGGAGCTGTTCGTGTGCGGCACGGCCGCCGAGGTGTCCGCGGTGAACTCCGTCGACGACCGCTCCATCCCGTGCCCAGGGCCGATGACCGCGGCCATCGCCGCGGAGTACTCCCGGGCCGTGCGCGGCCAGGTCGACCGCTACAAGGATTGGGTGGAACATGCCCACTGACGCACCGGGGGCCGTGCCGGCCGCGGTCGACGTGTTCGACACGACCCTGCGGGACGGCGCCCAGTTCGAGGGCATCTCGCTGACCGTCGAGGACAAGCTGCGGGTCGCCGCGCAGCTCGACTGGCTCGGCGTGCGCTGGATCGAGGGCGGATACCCGCAGGCGAACCCCCGTGACGCCGAGTTCTTCGTCCGGGCCCGCACCCAGCTGCCGCTCGAGACGGCCACGCTCGTGGCGTTCGGCTCGACCCGCCGGGCGGCCGGGCGCGTCGACGTCGACCCGACGCTCGCCGCGCTCGTGGAGGCCGGCGTGTCGACCGCGTGCATCGTCGGCAAGAGCTGGGACTTCCACGTTGTCGAGGCGCTACGCACCACGCTGGACGAGGGCGTCGCCATGGTCGCCGACTCGGTCCGCTACCTGCGGAGTCGGGGCATGCGCACGTTCTTCGACGCCGAGCACTTCTTCGACGGCTACAAGGCCAACCCCGAATACGCCCTGCGCGTGGTCGAGGCCGCGGCCACCGCGGGGGCCGAGGTCGTCGTGCTGTGCGACACGAACGGCGGGTCGCTGCCCCACGAGGTGCAGGCCATCGTCGGCGAGGTCGTGCGCTACCTGGCCGGCGGGCCCCAGATCGGCATCCACACCCAGAACGACAGCGGCTGCGCCGTGGCGAACTCGGTGGCCGCCGTCGTGGCCGGAGCCACCCACCTGCAGGGCACGGTCAACGGCTACGGCGAGCGCACCGGCAACGCCAACCTGATGACCTGCATCCCGAACCTCGAGCTGAAGATGGGCGTGCGCTGCCTGCCCGAGGGGCGCCTCGACCGGCTCACCGCCGTCAGCCGCCACGTCGCCGAGCTGGTCAACCTGCCACCACACGCCGCCGACCCCTACGTCGGGGCCTCGGCGTTCGCCCACAAGGGCGGCCTGCACACCTCGGCCCTGGACCGGGTCGGTGGCGCCACCTACGAGCACGTCGATCCCGCCGTGGTCGGCAACGCCACCCGTGTGCTCGTGTCCGACCTCGGGGGACGGGCGGGCATGGTGATGAAGGCGCGGGAGTTCGGTGTTGTCCTCGACGACAAGGCGGCGGCCGATCTGTCCGAGCGACTGAAGCAGCTCGAGGCCGAGGGCTTCCACTACGAGGCTGCCGACGCCTCGCTCGAGCTGCTCATGCGCGAGGCGACGGGGTGGCGCCAGCCCTACTTCCGGCTCGAGGGCTACCGGGTCACCGCGTACCACCGCCACGCCGTACGGGGCGGCGTGCCGATCGAGGACGGCGAGTCGATGCTCGACACCGAGGCCACGGTCAAGGTGTGGGCGGGTGACGAACGGCTGGTGGCGATCGGCGAGGGCAACGGCCCGGTCAACGCCCTCGACGCGGCGCTGCGCTCGGTGCTGGAATCGCGCTACCCGGGCCTCGGGCGCATCCACCTCACCGACTACCGGGTGCGGGTGCTCGAGGGCTCGGCCGAGACCGACGCGGTTGTGCGGGTCATCATCGACTCGACCGACGGCGAGCGGACCTGGTCGACGATCGGCGTCAGCGAGAACGTCATCGAGGCGTCGTGGCAGGCGCTGGTCGACTCGATCGTGTGGGGCCTGCTCCACGGGTGAGGGCGGCGGCTTCCGGGCCCGGGCGGGTCACCCGGGTATCGTGCCCGGGTGGCCGCTCCCGAGTACGTCCCCCAACCGCCCATGAGGACGGTCCGCAGCTACGAGTCGCCGCCCCGGCGCCCCGAGTCGTGGACGCCCCGACGCCCCGGTGACATCCCCACCGGCCACCCGCGCGGCGAGCTACTCGGTAGCCCGGGCCCCGACCAGGGCTACATCTACGTCCTGGCCCGGCGGTTCGAGGGGTCGCTGCAGCTCGCGTCCGACGAGCACGAGGGCGACGCCATCGCCGGGTGCATCGGCGTGGCCCTGAAGCGGGCGTCGCTGTTCGGCCGCGCGCCGGTGCTGCACGACCTGACGGTGGCGTTCACGGTGTGGGGCTACCTGGGCGACGCTCCGCCCGACCTCATCGCCTTCCGCCAGCCGCTCTTCGAGGAGATCGCGAATCCGCTCCATTACGGGGAGCAGCGCCGCGTCGTCGACCTCGTCCCCGAGGACGTGCTGCGGCGGACGCCCGACGACCTCGCAGAGGCCCATCGCCGCGACTGGCGCAGCCTGCTCGCCATCTAGCGCGGCCACCGGCACCGCGACCCGCGGCGCTCGGCCAGCCGGCTTTGGCACTCCCGCGGCCGGTCCCCCGGCCGTCACACCCCCCGGTTAGCCTGGATCCGATGCCCACTCGTCCCCGGGTGCGGTTCGCGCCGTCGCCCACCGGCTACCTGCACGTCGGCGGTGCCCGCACCGTGCTGTTCAACTGGCTGTTCGCCCGCCACACCGGCGGCGAGATGGTGCTGCGCATCGAGGACACCGACACCGAACGCAACCGGCCCGAGCTCACCGACAACATCCTCGAGATGATCGAGTGGCTGGGCCTCCGGTGGGACGGCGAGCCCGTCCACCAGAGCGACCGGATCGACCGCCACCGGGCGGCGGCCGACCAGCTGCTCGCCGCGCGTCGTGCCTACTGGTGTGACTGCACGCCAGAGCAAGTGGCCGCCCGGGCGAAGGAGCGGGGCGGTCCGCCGGGCTACGACGGGTACTGCCGCGACCGGGGCCTCGGCCCGGGGCCTGCCACGGCGCTGCGGTTCCGCACTCCCGACGACGGCGCCACCAGCTTCGAGGATCTGGTGCGGGGAACGGTCAGCTTCGAGAACAAGGTCCTCGAGGACTTCGTGCTCGTCCGCTCCAACGGCACCCCGACGTTCCTCCTCGCCAACCTCGTCGACGACGCCGACATGGGCATCACCCATGTCGTGCGAGGCGAGGAGCACGTCAGCGGCACGCCGAAGTACCTGCTCATCGGCGAGGCGCTCGGGCTCCACCATCGCCCGACGTTCGCCCACCTTCCGGTCCTCGTGAACGAGCAGCGCAAGAAGCTCTCGAAGCGGCGCGACTCGGTGTCGGTGGCCGCGTTCCGCGACGAGGGCTACCTGCCCGAGGCCATGGTGAACTACATGGCCCTCCTGGGTTGGGGCCCGAAGGACGGCGTCGAGATCCGCCCCCTGGGCGAGATCGTCGAGCTGTTCCGCCTCGAGGACGTCACGCCGTCTCCGGCGTTCTTCGACGTGAGGAAGCTGCAGAGCTTCAACGCCGACCACATCCGGGCCCTCGATGCCGAGGCATTCGTCGAACGGGCCCGACCGTTCCTGGGCGAGGGCCCCCGGGGCGAGGCCACCGAGGCCGTGCTGCGGCCCTTGGCCGAGCTCGTTCGCGACCGGGTGCGGCTGCTGACCGAGGTCGAGCCGATGGTCGCGTTCCTGCGCGACGACGAGATCACGATCGACGAGACCTCGTGGCAGAAGGGCGTGGCCAAGCTCGCCGACCGGGCGGCCGCCATGCTCGACGCCGTCATCGCCGCGCTGGCCGACGTGGCGTGGGAGCGCGACGCCATCGAGGAGGCGCTGCTCGGCGCGGCGGTCACCGCCGGCTTCACGAACGCCGAGGGCAAGCCGCAGATGTCCAAGGCGCAGGGCCCGGTGCGGGTGGCGGTCACCGGCCGCATCGTCGGCCCGCCGCTGTACGAATCGCTGGTCGTGCTGGGGCGCGAGCGCACACTCGACCGCCTGAGGGACGCACGCGGCCTGCTGTGACCTCGACGGTGGAGCCCGACGTCCCGGCGGGTCCGGGCGACGACGGCGACGAGCCCCGTCCGGGCCGGCGCCGCCGGCGGCCGGTGCTGCGTGTCAGCTGGTTCGCCATCCGGGTGGGCGTGGCGCTGGCGTTCTGCGCGCTGGTCTACCTGTCCGTCACGTTCGTGCAGGTCTGGGACGCCAGCCGCAGCGACGAGGCCCGGACGGCCGACGCCATCGTCGTGCTCGGTGCCGCCCAGTACGACTGCGCGCCCTCGCCCGTGCTCGAGCAGCGCCTCGACCATGCCAAGGACCTCTACGACGCCGGCGTCGCCCCCCGAATCGTGGTCACCGGCGGCAAGCAGGCCGGCGACCGGTGCACCGAGTCCAAGGCCAGCGCCGACTACCTGATCGCCGCCGGCGTGCCCGACGCGGACCTGCTGCGCGAGGTGAAGGGGCGCAACTCCTGGGAGTCGCTCGCCGCCTCCACCACCATCCTGCGCGACGACGGCTACCGCAGCGCCGTGCTGGTCACCGACGGCTACCACGCCCTCCGGGTCGAGGCCATCGCCGACGAGCTCGGCCTCGACGCCGTCGTGTCGCCGGCCAGCGGCGATGCCTCCACCCAGGCGCTGCTCAAGGAGACCGGCGTGGTGGCGGTCGGGCGCATCATCGGCTTCCGCCGGCTGGTGAACCTCGACGACCACCTCGTCACCACCAGCACCTGACCGGGCATGCCGGCATGGTCACGGTCGGGCCGTCCAGAGATGCCCGTTCGGTGGCCGCCCCGGCGTTCACCTGGCCGTCCAGCCGCCGTCCACGACGAGCGTCTGACCGGTGCAGTAGCTCGACGCGTCGCTGGCGAGGTACAGGAGCGCGCCGTCCAGCTCGTGCTCCGATCCTGGCCGTCCCATCGGGCAGTTGCGTTCGATGTACTGCAGCGAGCGCTCGTCGCCGAGCATCTCGTCCGCGGTCATCTCCGAGGGGAACCAGCCCGGTGCGATGCCGTTCACGCGCACGCCGCGCCGGGCCCACTGGCACGCCAGCTCGCGGGTCAAGTTCACGATCGCGCCCTTCGCCGCGCAGTAGCTGGCCTGCTTCACCGGTGCCGAAGCGACGATCCCGAGCATCGAGGCGATGTTGACGACGGACCCGTGCCCGGACGCCACGAGGTGGGGCAGCGCCAGCTGGCTGAGCCGGAACGGCGCCGTGAGGTTCACGTCGAGCACGTGCTGCCAGCGGTGAGGCGCCTCGTCCTCGGCTGCGCCGGCGCCAGACACGCCCGCGTTGTTCACGAGGACGTCGATGCCACCGAGCTGGCCGACGGCGGTGTCCACCAGACGTACGAGGTCCTCGTCGCGGCGCACGTCGCACGCTGCGGCGACGGTGCGGTCGCCGAGCTCGCCGACGAGCCGATCGAGCCGGTCGACCCGTCGTGCGGCGACGATCACCGACGCGCCAGCGGCGTGGAGCACCCGGGCGAACCGGGCGCCGAGACCACTGGAGGCGCCCGTGACGATCACCACCCGGCCCTCGAGCCCGAAGAGCGCCGCCGGGTCGAGCACGAAGGGATCAGCCATGGGAGAGGGGCACCGCGGCGTCGAGGCGGATGGCTTCACCGTTGAGAATGGGCTTCTCCACGATCGGGCGGGGGCTACGACGTCGGGTCGCCGTTCAGGGTGACGACGAACATCCTGCAGTGGATGACCGCGGACGCCACCGGGCTCGTGCACGACGGCCGACGGAACGGTCGTCCCGTTCATGAGCGCGGTCCATGGCCGACGTCATCCGAGCGCTCTTCGAGGCGTTCCGATGACCGCGGTGGCAGTCGTCACAGGTGGCCCACTCCTGCGACAGGCCGCCCGCACGGTCGTGTGCGATCCGTGCCGGAGGCGGGCTAGGGTGTCGACTCCGCCTTCGGGGGTGGTGTAATCGGCAACACTACTGGTTCTGGTCCAGTCATTGGGGGTTCGAGTCCTCCCCCCCGAGCCACGCAAAGATCAACCGACGCCCAGGCCACAGGCCTGGGCGTCGTGCGTGGAGGCCCGCAGTCGACCCCTTGGCGCACTAGGACGTGGGCCGTGCGGTGCGCCGTGGCTGGTCGGCCGGCCGTCCGGGGAGGCGGCGCCGGCGACCTCGGCGGCCGGGCCGGCAGGCGTCAGGCGTCCGGAGACAGCGCGTCGGCTAGCTCGGTGCGCCCGGTGACGCCGAGCTTCTCGTACACCCGCTGCAGGCGGTTCTCGACCGTGCGGGGGGAGAGGTAGAGGTGCTCGGCGATCTCGCGGTTCGAACGCCCGGCCGCCGCCAGGGCGGCGGTCTCCCGCTCGGCGGGCGTGAGCCGGGCCCGCGCCTCGGTGCCCTGCAGGGCGGGGGTGACCGGGTCCTCGCAACGTTCGGCAAGGATCCCCGTCCGGCGCTCGGCCGCCATCGCCTCGCGCAGCGCGCCTGCCCGGCGGCGGGCCACGGCGGCGTCGGCGGCCGCCTCGGCGGCGAGCAGGTCGGCGCCCATGTCCTCGAAGTCCTGTGACACCGCCTCGAGCGCGCCGGCGTCGCCCCTGGCCACGGCCGCGGCGTGCGCGGCGCGGGCCGGGGCGAGGACGCCGTCGATCCGGGCGGCGACGGCGGCCAGGCGGTCGGCGACCTGGTCGGCCCGCCCGAGGCGGGCCAGCCCGTGCAGCGCAGCCGCCTCGCCCACGCGGTCGCCGATGTCCGCGGCCAGCTCGACGGCCCTGTCGAGGTGGTCGCGGCCGCGTGACAGGTCTCCAGCGGCGCTCGCCGTCCAGGCCCGGGCCTGCAGGAGGTCGACCTCGTCGCGCATCACCGGCGGGAGTCCGAGCGCGTCGAGTTCGGCGAGCTCGGAGGCCGCCTCGTCGGCTCGGCCGCCGAGGGCCAGCGCCAGCGCGCCGGCGAGGTGATCCTGGCGGACGAGTTGGAGCCGGCCCAGCTGTTGGTTCACGGCGAGCGCTTCGCGGGCGCGGCGGGCGGCGGTCCGCACCCGCCCCCGCTCACCCACGGGCTGCGCCCCCAGCACGGCGAAGACCGCCTGGGCCTCGGAGGACCCCTCGGCCAGCGCCCGGCGGTGGTGCTCCGCGACGAGCGCCTCGGCCTCGGGGAAGCGGCCGGCGTAGAACAGGGCGAGACACCGCGTGACGGTGTGCCACCACGGGTACCAGGCGAGCGGGGTCGGGCTGGCCTGCCCGGCGGCGTGCCCGCGCGCCGAGACCTCGAGAGCGTCCTCGAGGCGGCCGAGCCGGGCGAAGCTGTATCCGCCGATGAGGCACGCGAAGACCAGGGCCTCGCCCTGCGCGTGTGCGAGGAGCGGCTTGGCGGCCTCCGCCGCTGCCCGCGGTCCCTGCGTGGTGAGCAGAAGCCCGAGGCGCCGGGCGTCGAGCCGGTCCCGCCACTCGGGGTCCCTGATGGCCCTCTCCGCCTCGTCGAGGACCTCCAGCCCGTCGCGCCCGGTCAAGGCCACCGTGCCGTCGAAGCGGGCGATGGCCACCTGGCCGCGCCGTGCGTCGTCGGAAGCCTCGGCGGCGAGCGCCGCGAGCGCCTCCTCGGCCTCGTCACGCCGCCCCTGCAGGCTGGCGAGCTGGGCGGTCAGCAGCGCAGCGTCGAACCCGGCCCCGGCGTCGACCGCGGCGTGTGCCAGGCTCTCGGCCAGCGGGAAGTCGTAGCGCCAGCGGGCGATCGTTGCCCCCACCAGCAGGACCTCGGGCCGCCCGTCGCCGCCGGTCAGGCGCCAGCTCGCCACCCGCAGGGCGTCGTCCTGCCGCTCGGACCCGGTCGCCTCGACGGCATCGGCTAGCGACTGGGCGATCGCTCGGGCGCGGACCGCCGGCGTCCGGGCGCGGACCACGTCGCCGTAGAGCGGGTGGGCGAGGTGGACGACGAGGCGCCGGCCGTCGAGGTGGCTGGCGATCAGCCCCCGGCGCTCGAGCGCCTCCGCCAGGACGGGGTCGGACAGCGCGGCCAGCTCGGCTTGGCCGAGCGGCTCACCCCAGGCCAGCAGCTCCATCAGGGCGCGTTGTTCCTCGTCGAGGCGCCCCAGGCGCGCCTCGACGATCTCGACCAGCCGGGCGGAGGGCGACAGCTCACCGCCCAGGCGCCAGACGCCGTCGTCGTCGTGGAGGCCGCCGTCGTCGAGGGCCCCCATCACGAGCTCGCGCAGGAACAGCGGGTTGCCCCGGCAGCGCTCCGCGAACTGGACGGCGGTGGCCGGGTCCACCGGCCCGCCGAGCATTGCGTCGAGCAGCTCGGTGGTGGCGTCCGGGTCGAGGTCGCCGATCTCGACCCGCTCGGCCAGGCCGTCCTTCCAGAGCGAGACGACGGGGTCGGGAACGGGCTCGCCGGTGGTCACCGTGACCAGGACGGTGGCCGCGTCGGTCGCCGCGACCTGGTGCACGAACGTGGCGGAGGCGTCGTCGAGGAGGTGGGCGTCGTCGACGAACAGCAGCAGCCGGCGGCCCGCCGACCGGTCGGCCAGCGCCGCCACCGATCGGCGCAGCAGGTCGACCCGGTCGTCGATCGCCCCGGGGCCCGGCGGTGTCGCCTCCAGCAGCGGTGCGACGGCCCCGAACGGCAGCTGCGCGGCGGCCCGCGTCGCCGTCATGTGAGCCGTCGCCAGATCGGCGCGCTCGGCGATCTGCAGGCATTCCTGGCCGAGGCGCGTCTTGCCCACACCCGGCGCGCCGGCCAGAACGATCCCGCGCGGATCGGGACCGGTCAGCAGGTCCCGCAGGGCCTGCACCTCCTTCGCCCTACCGATGAGCGGCCATTCAGGCACGGGTCAGTCTGGCTCCGGATCGGCGATCCACCACTTTGTGTTGCGAGAGTATGACATTCGTTGCAGGGGGGTGTCGGAACTCTGAACGCGAGTAGTGACCACTCCTGACCGGGGGGTGGCGCCTGGGGTCTGGTGTTCGGCGCAAGAAACCGATGCAGACCCCAGCACGAAGGACGACATGCTCAAGAAGACGATGAGGCGGGCGGCCGCCGCCACGGCCGTCGCCGCGCTCGGTGTGATCGGCTTCGCCGACGTCAGCTCGGCGCACACGCCCTCCACCCACGTGGTCAAGTCCGGTGAGACCCTCTCCGGCATCGTCGGCTCCGACTGGGCGGCCGTGGCGGCCGCCAACGGGATCGACAACCCCAACCTGATCTTCCCCGGTCAGGTGATCCGGCTCGACGGGTCGGCGCCGAGCGGCGGTGCCGCGGCGCCCGCCGCGGCCCCCGCCGCGACGTCGGCCCCCGCTCCGGCCCCGGCTCCGGCCCCGGCCGCCCCCGCCTCCAGCGGCGGCGGCACGGTCTGGGACCGGCTCGCGCAGTGCGAGTCCGGCGGCAACTGGTCCATCAACACCGGCAACGGCTACTACGGCGGCCTGCAGTTCACGCAGAGCAGCTGGACCGCCGCCGGCGGTTCCGGTAGTCCGGCCTCGGCCTCCCGCGACGAGCAGATCCGCGTCGCGGAGAACCTGCTTGCCTCCCAGGGTTGGGGCGCCTGGCCCAGCTGCTCCAGCCAGCTCGGCCTGCGCTAGACCTAGACACGGCATCCCCGGATGCACGGGAGGGGGTCCTGCGGGACCCCCTCCCGGCGCGTCCGGGCCGGGAGGGGCCTCAGGCGTCCTCGCGCTCCGGGCTCTCCAGCCGGAAGAAGTTGCTCGGCCGGCGGTCGCTGCGCTCCTCCTGGTAGATGAAGTTGAGCCGGCGCTCGTCGAACGTGGCGAACCACTCGTCCCAGCTCACCTGCCGTAGCCCTTCGGTCGGTTCGCCGAAGTCGAAGCGCAGCACCCCGAGGTGGTTGCCGTGCTCGGTGCCCTCGACGGTGGCGGGGACGCCGCCACGCGCCTCGGCCCACTCCTTGATCACCTCATGGTGCGTGGTGACGAGGCTCCGCCCCGGCCGCTCGGGCTCGTCCTCGGTGGAGGTGACCTCCTGGGAGTACTTCAGCGACCGGGACGTGTCCGGCCCGGTGCGCACGCGGCCGCCGTCGGGCCCGGCGCCCTGCTCGGAGGCCGAGTCGCCCGGCGTGGCCCCGGCCTCCCGGACGCGGACGACGGCATCGACGAGCTCGTCCTTGCGCATGTCGGACGTCCCGCTGACACCCGCCTCCCTGGCCGCTGCACGGAGCTCGTCGACCTTCATCGCTCGGAGGTCGCTCTCACGGACATCGGGGGTGTCGGGGCTCTGGTTGCCCGGCTGATCGGTCACGGTCGTCCCCTTCCTGTCGGACGGTGCTCAGCGTCGCTACCCGCCGGGCGTCGGTGCGAACGCATCTCCCGGAAGGAGCGTCAGACCTGCTGCAGGCGGCACACTTGCCGGGCAGGTCGGCCGGCGGCCCCGGACCGGCCCGCCCGGGGTGCCGCCCGGCGCCGCGAGCCGGAGGAACGTGTTGGCGATGAACGACGAGAGCGAGGCGCGGGTGGTGGTGCGGCGGCCGGGTGCCCGGTTCGTGGACCGCCCCGCCCCGGAGCCCGGCTCGTACGTGGACCGCTCGCCCGTCACCGAGGACGGCCGAGGGTCGCTTGCCGGCGCCCTGCGCCGGGCCGTGCGTGGCGACGTCGACTTCGGCGCCGCCACCCGCGCCGCCTACGCCGGCGACTCGTCGAACTACCGCCAGGTGCCCCTCGGCCTCGTGTTCCCACGCGACTCCGCGGATGTGGCCGCCGCGCTGGCGGCGTGCGCGGCGTTCGACGCCCCGGTCGTCGCCCGCGGCGCCGGCACGAGCCTCGCCGGCCAGGCCTGCAACGTCGCCGTCGTCCTCGACACGAGCCGCTACATGACCCGCGTCGTCGACATCGACCCGGTGGCCCGCACGGCCCGCGTCGAGCCGGGCGTCGTCCTCGACGACCTGCGGCGCGCAGCCGAGCGCCACGGCCTCACGTTCGGCCCCGACCCCGCCACGCATGCCTGGTGCACGGTCGGCGGCATGATCGGCAACAACTCGTGTGGCACGCACGGCCTCTACGCCGGTAAGACGGTCGACAACGTCGAGCGACTCCGTGTCGTGACCTACGCCGGCGACGAGCTCGACCTGGGCGCCTACGACGAGGCCGAGCTCGCCCGCGTCGTCGCTGCCGGAGGCGCCGAGGGCCGCGTCGTCGGGGCGCTCGCCGCCATCGGCCGCCGTCACGCCGACCTGGTCGCGGCGCGGTTCCCGGCGATCGCCCGCCGGGTGAGCGGCTACAACCTCGACGAGATCCTGCCCGGCCGGCCGCTGCACGCCGCCCGCCTGCTCGTCGGCACCGAGTCGACGTGCGCCGTGGTCACCGAGGCCACGGTGCGCCTGGTCACGAGTCCGGCGCACCGCCGCCTCGTCGTGCTCGGCTACCCCGACATCGTCGCCGCCGCCGAGGCCGTGCCCGGGTTGCTCGCGCACCCGCTGCTGGCGCTCGAAGGGTTCGACGTGACGCTCGTCGAGCAGATGCGGAGCCACGGCCTCAACGTCGAGCACCTCGCCCTGCTGCCGCCCGGACGCGGCTGGCTGCTCGCCGAGCTGGGCGCCGACGACCCGGCCACGGCCGACCGGCGGGCGTCGGCCTTCGTCGACGCGCTGTCGGCCGGCGTCGCGCACCGCCGCTACGACGCCCGGGACGACCAGGCGCGGGTGTGGCTGGTGCGCGAGTCGGGCCTCGGCGCGACCGCCATCCGCACCGACGGCCGCCACAACGCCGAGGGCTGGGAGGACGCCGCCGTCGACCCCGCCCACCTCGGCACGTACCTGCGGCGGCTCACGGCCCTGTGGGATGAGTACGGCTACCGCGGGGCCTGGTACGGGCACTTCGGCCAGGGCTGCGTGCACACCCGCAACGACTTCGACCTGGGCAGCACCGCCGGCCTCGGCGCGTACCGGTCCTACGTCGAGCGGGCAGCCGACCTCGTCGTCGAGCTGGGCGGGTCGCTGTCGGGCGAGCACGGCGACGGCCAGTCGCGCGGCGAGCTGCTCGAGCGCATGTACGGGCCCGAGCTCGTCGACGCGTTCCGCGAGGTGAAGGCCGTCTTCGATCCGCGGGGCCGCATGAACCCCGGCAAGCTCGTCGACGCGTACCCGCTGGACACGAACCTGCGCCACGGGCCCGGGCACCGGACGAGCGCGCTGCGGCCGACGTTCTTCGCCCTCGCGGGGGACGGTGGATCGCTCCAGCAGGCCGCCGAGCGCTGCGTCGGCGTCGGGCGCTGCCGGCGCGACGACGCGGGGACGATGTGCCCCTCTTACCGCGCCACCCGCGACGAGGTCCACTCCACGCGGGGCCGGGCGAAGGTGCTGGCCGAGATGTTCCAGGGCGAGGTGACGCCGGAGACGTGGCGCAACGAGGACGTGCACTCCGCTCTCGACCTGTGCCTGGCGTGCAAGGGCTGCGCGGTCGATTGCCCGACGCATGTCGACATGGCCACCTACAAGGCCGAGTTCCTCGCCCACCACTACCGGCGGCGGCTGCGGCCGGCGGCGCTCTACGCCCTCGGGCTCGTGCCGTGGGTTGCCCGCGCGGCCACTCGGGCGCCACGCCTGGCCAACGCCGTGCTGTCCGCGCCGCGGCTCGGCGTGTGGGCGCGCCGAGCGGCCGGCGTGACCACCGACCGGCCACCGCCGCGGTTTGCGCCGGTGTCCTGGCGGCGGGGCCGGGCGGCCCGCGGGGCCGACGTGCCGTCGGGCGCGACCGTGGTCGTGTGGCCCGACACCTTCACCGACGCGTTCCGTCCCGGCGGCGGCGAGGACCTGGTCGCCGTGCTGGAAGCGCTGGGGGAGCGGGTGGCCGTGCCCCGGCGATGGGCGTGCTGCGCCCGGCCGCTCTACGACGCCGGCATGCTCGACCTGGCGCGGCGCACGCTGACGGGCCTGCTCGACGTGCTCGCCCCGTGGATCGCGCGTGGCGTGCCCGTCGTCGTGGCGGAGCCGAGCTGCCTGGCGGCGTTCCGCGACGAGCTGCCCGGCCTGCTGGCCGCGGACCCGCGAGCCGCGGGCCTCGCGGGCCTGGCCCGCAGCCCGGCCGAGCACCTGCTGGCCACCGGGGCGATCGCGACCCTGGCCGAGCTCGCCGGACCCGCCCCCGGGTCCGGGCCGGAGTCGGCGCCCGCCGGGGGTGCCGCCGCCGCGCCGGCCGGCCGGGCCGTCGTCCACCCGCACTGCCACGGCCGTGCCGTGGGGACCCCTGCCGCCGACCGCAGGGTGCTCGAGGCGCTCGGCTACACCGTGCACGTGCTCGACGCCGGCTGCTGCGGTCTGGCCGGCTCGTTCGGGTTCCGGGCCGAGCACGAGCCGCTGTCCCGCACGATTGGCGAGGACCAGTGGCTGCCTCAGGTGCGCCTCGGGTTGGCGGCGGCAGGCGCGGCGGGCGCACCGGGACGGGATGGCGACGCCGAGCTCGTGGTCGACGGCTTCAGCTGCGCCACCCAGCTCGAGCACCTCGACGGTCCGCCGTCCATCACGCTCGTGTCGCTCGTGCGCCGGCACGTGGCCGGCACGCCCCTGCCTCAGTCACCGCCGAGGCGCCGGTGACCGAGCCGGTTACCGAGGCCGATGGCGTCGATCACGCCGTCAGGCGTCGAGCTGGGCGACGAGGCGCTTGGGGGCCACGAGCCGGTACGCGTCCTCGACGATGCCGGCCACCTCGTCCCAGTCGACCTCGACGTCGAGGCGGACGCCCAGCCAGCCCCGGGGACCCACGTAGGGCGGCACGAAGAACCGGTGCGGCTCCTCGGCGACGAGATCGCCCTGGGCACCGGGCGGGGCGGGGCACCAGATGGCGAGGCGGCCGTCGCCGTGGTGGTCGTCGAGGAACATCGCCACGGTCTTCTTCTCGCGGACGAAGAACGCCGGCGAGCCATGACTCAGCCGCTCGCTGGTCTCGGGGAGAGCCAGGCAGATGGCACGGACGTGCTCCAGGGCCTCTGCGGTCATCGGGGCAGTCTGGCGCGTTGACTGTCCTGCTGTCACGGACAATCATTAACGGCTAGGTGAAGCATCTGTCCCCCGGCGAAACCGCCTCCAGGAGGCCGCCATGCCCGGAGCGAAGCCCGTCACCGTCGAGGGCGTCAGCCCGTACCTGTACTACGAGGACGCCGGCGCGGCACTCGACTGGCTCGCCCGCGTCTTCGGCTTCGGACCGTCGACCCGCTACGTCGACGCGGAGGGCACCGTGCGCGAAGCGGAGATCGCCGCCGGCGCCACCACGATCATGGTGTCGGGAGGGCGCCCGCCCGGTCCGGACGACGGCCGGGGCCTGCTGCTCATCGTGCACCTGGACGACGTCGACGCCCACCATGCCCGCACCGTGGCCGCCGGAGTCGAGGCCGCCCCGCCGGTGGACAAGCCCTACGGCCCCCGGGCCTACGACATCACCGACCCCTGGGGCTACCGGTGGACGTTCTGGCAGCCGGTCATCGCGTGGTCCGACGGCATCGGCGGCCTGCGCCGCGTCACCCAGTGAGCGCGCCGGTGTGGTGGGGGCGTCCCGCTGGGCCGTCGCGTCGCCGTGTGAGCGCCCTGCTGTGGCCCGGCCGGTGCACGCGGGGCCGGCGCGATGCGAGAGGATCGTCCGATGCGCACCCGCCCCGATCAGCGCCGGGACCGCCCGTGGTGGTCGGCCCGACCGCCCCGCGGGCGCACGCCCTTCCGCCCGGAGCTGGTCGACGGCGTGGTCGACGCCGCCCTGGAGGCGGTCGCCCGCCGGGACCCGGCCGGGGTGGACGACGCCGTCACGCTGCTGGCCCGGGGCCCCGACGTCCCCGTAGTGCCCGTCGGGCGGACGCGGGCCGCCGACGGCGGCCCGGCCCTGGTCGACCGTGCGCTCGGGCGGCGGCTCCTCGTCGCGGTGGGCGAGGCCTGGGGCCGCGGGTGGCAGCCCGCTGACCTTGCCCGGCTCGCCCGGCGCGAGCTGGGCATGGTCCCCGGCCGGTTGGCGGCCCGGGCGATCGTGCGCGAGACCGCGCTCTACCCGCCCGCCACCGTTCCCGCCCGGTGGCGCGCCCAGGTCGACGACCTCGACGACCTCGATGGGGTCGACCGCGACGACGCCGGCGCCGGCGGGGAAGGCGGCGACGACGAGCAGTGGGCCGTCGCCGTCGGACCGGATGGTGACCGGCGATCGGCGGTGCTGGCGGCCGTCGACGTGCTGGCGTTGCTCCACCGGCTGCCGCCGGTGCCGACGCTCGCGCCGCGACCCGGCGAGGCCGTCGGGTCCGGCGACCGTGACGGGCAGGTCGACCCCCGCATGCTTCAACGGGTGCGAGGCTTGCTTGCCAAGGCCGAGTCGACCACGTTCCCGGACGAGGCCGAGGCGCTGACCGCCAAGGCGCAGGAGCTGATGGCCCGCCACGCCATCGACGCCGCCATCCTGGCCGCCGAGTCGGGCCGGCCGATCGCCGGCGCCACCGGCCGCCGGCTGGGCGTCGACGATCCGTACGCCGCGGCGAAGGCGATGCTGCTCGAGGCCATCTCGTCGGCCAACCGCTGCCGCAGCGTGTGGACGAAGGGCTACGGCTACGCCACCGTGTTCGGCGACGCCGGCGACCTCGATGCCGTCGAGCTGCTCTACACCTCGCTGCTCGTCCAGGCGGCGCGGGCGATGCTGACCGAGGCCGGTGGCGCCGGGCGGGCGACGGCCGGGCGGACACGGTCGTATCGACAATCCTTCCTCGTGGCCTTCGCCCTGCGCATCGGCGACCGCCTGCGCGAGGCCGTCGAGGAGGCGACCGCTGCGACTGGCGTGCGACGCGAGGCGCTGCTGCCCGTGCTCGCCGACCGCCTCCGGGCGGCCGAGGAGGCGTGCGACGCCGTGTTCCCGCAGGTCCGGGCGACCCGGCTGTCGGCCAACGACCACGCCGGCTGGCACGCGGGGGTGCAGGCGGCCGACGTGGCACAGCTCGACATGCACACGCCGCTGCCGTCCCGCCCGGAGGACTGACGCTCGGCGTGCTGATGCCCTAGGCGTGCTGATGCGCCAGCGTGCTGATGCGCTCGGCGTGGTCGGCGGCTGGCGGCCCGGCAGACTCGGCGGCCAGTGGGGCCTGCGGGCTCGGCGGCTGGCCGGCTCAGCGAGCTCCGCGCGCTCGGCTCGCTGAGGCATTCGGCGTGCCGATGCGCCGGCGGGCCGGGCTGGACTGGCACGATTGGCGGCGATGAGGACCGACTGGAACCCGATCCTGCGCGCCGAATTCGCCAAGCCGTACTGGCCGGAGCTGCAGCGGTTCGTCAACGAGGAGCGGCAGCGGGCGACGGTGTACCCGCCCCACGACGAGGTCTTCGCCGCGCTGCACCTGACGCCGTACGCGAATGTCAAGGCCGTGATCCTCGGACAGGACCCGTACCACGGGCCGAACCAGGCGCACGGCCTGTGCTTCTCCGTGCGGCCCGGGGTGTCGCTGCCGCCGTCGTTGCAGAACATCTTCAAGGAGCTCGAGCAGGACCTCGGCTACCCGCCGCCCCGCCACGGCTGCCTCGACAGCTGGGCGAGCCAGGGCGTGCTGCTGCTGAACGCGTCGCTGACGGTCCGCCAGGGGCGAGCGTCGTCGCACCAGGGCAAGGGGTGGGAGATGTTCACCGACGAGGTGCTGCGGGCGGTGAACGAGAAGCCCGAGCGGGTCGTGTTCATCCTCTGGGGGGCGTCGGCCCGCAGGAAGAAGGCGCTCATCGACCGCACCCGGCATGTCGTGATCGAATCGGCGCACCCGTCGCCGCTGTCAGCGTCGAACGGTTTCTTCGGCAGCCGGCCGTTTTCGCGGGCCAACGAGGCGTTGGTCGAGGCCGGGCGCGACCCGATCGACTGGCGCGTGCCCGAGCGCCCACCGGGGGAGTAGGGGCGTTCGCGCGGCGGGGGCTGCTGCGGGCCGCCCGGCGTCGTCAGGCGAGCGGGCGGCCGCGTGGCGTCGTCAGACGAGGGAGCGGGGCGCCTCGAACGTGCCGCGCATGTGCTCGGTCCAGGTGGTGAACACCGGGGTGGACGGTAGGCCGAGCGCCGAGAGCTCCTTGGCGACCGGGTGCTCGCCCAGCTCGAGGACGACGCCCTCGCCGCCGGCGAGGACCTGCGACCCGCTACCGCCTTGGCTGAAGGCCGTGACGTGGGGCACGCCGTCGATGAGCGTGTAGGTCACCATGGGCAGGGGCGCCATGTCATCGGTGCCGCCGCGGGGCACCGTGAGGCGGAAGGCCAGCTCGCCGTCGAGCAGGAGGGTGGCGGTGAGGGTGCGGTCGGCGTACAGCAGCGCGATGTCCTCGACGGTCTTCGGGAAGCCCCAGATCCTGCGCCCGGCCTCGCAGGTGAAGGCCTGGTCCACCGGGAGGCGGTGGATGTACGTGCCGATCTCGGCGTGGGTCCCGCTCTCGCCGGTTTCGGCCCCGGTGGCGTCGCTCCCACCGTTGCCGACGGGCCGCACGAAGAACGTGATGCCGATCTCGTCGTAGTCGCCGAGGTCGTTGTCCCGATAGTCGATGATCGCCAGCGTGACCTGGCAGCGGCCCGGTGCCGTCTCGACCACCTCGAACGCGTGTGGGACGAGCGACCGGGCAGCGCCGGCGTCGGCCTCGAACGTCGCCGTGCCGGCGGACGCGTCCCGCACCACGCACGGCATGCGCACCCGGCGCCCGGCGATCTCGTAGTCGCCGTCGTTGCTCTCGGTCATGCCCGGACCCCCTCGGACCTGCGGTCTGCTCGCGTCGCCAGCCGAAGCGTAGGCGGTCTGACGCTGTGTCAGGCGTCCGTCCGGGCGCCGCTCTATCTCCTCCGTTTGCTCGGCCGGCGCGTTTCCGAACCCTTCGCCGGGCGGCTATCGTTTGCCGACCACTCGATGCCCCCATCGTCTAGTGGCCTAGGACACCACCCTCTCAAGGTGGCGACACGGGTTCGAATCCCGTTGGGGGTGCCACACGCCTCGTGCCCAGCTCACCCGGCGTGCGGGCCGCCCATCAGCAGGCCCCGCCGACGAGCATCGGGCGGCCGTCGCGCCCAATACGCGCCCAATGCTCGACCCGCGGGCCTTCCTCACGGCTGCTTCTTCCGGGCGAGTTCGGCGGTCACCTTGGCCGACACGGCGTCAGCGATCGCCCGCTCCCGGTCCCGCTGGGCGTGCTGGTAGATCAGCGCCGCCCGGGTGGACGAGTGGCCCATCCGGGCCATCAACTCGCGCAGGCTGGCCACCTCCGACGCGAACCCGTTGGCCGTGTGCCGCAGGTCGTGGAAGTGGAACCCCTCGGGGGCCGGCGTGCCCGCCTTGGCCGCATCCCGCAGGGCCGCCGACCACAGGCGGTTGAAGTTCGTCCGCCGCGGCGTGGCCCCTTTCGGCCCCACGAACACCCGACCGTTGGGGCCGGCCTCAGACCACTGATCGAGGTGCGCCGCCAGCTCGTCAACGATGACGGCCGGGATGCCCACCGTCCGCACGCCGGCCGCCGACTTCGTACGTCCACGCTCGATCGTGCCGTCCAGCTCGACCGCCGATTCGGTCACCCGGACGAACTCGTCGTCCAGGTCGACGTTGTGCCGGCGCAGCCCTACCAGCGCCCGCTCAGACGGTGCGGACAGGCCTGCGCGACTCTTGGCTGTTGGCCCCGAACGGCCGATTGAGTGTTCTCAATCGGCCGAGCGACGACGTCGACGCTCCACTACCGGCAGGCCGCCGATCCCCCAGTCTTCCAGCTCGACCTCCTGGATGACCACGAAGGTCGTGGCCGGGTCCTTGCCGAGCACGTCGACGAGGAGCTGCGTCACCCCTTCGATGATCTGGGCTTTCTGGGTCGGGGTCGCGCCCTCCCGGGTGATCTGCACGTTCACGTAGGGCACGGTCACGCCTCCGTGGGCTGGGTGAGCTGGGTGTCGTAGTGGAAGACCTTGGCCATGATCTGCCACCGACCGTCGACGTGGACCAGCGACAGGAAGTCGGTGAAGTGCCGCTCCGCGATCGCGCACTCGACCCGGGCCAGCGCCGTCACCGGGCCGGCGAAGTCGATCGACACCACCCGGTCCTGGCGGACCTCGCCGCGGGTGGCGGGCGCCTCCCGCTGCTCGACGACGCGGAGGTACTCATCCATCGTGAGGTGCAGCAGCTCGCCCCCGGTTGCCGTCGCGTACACGGCGGCCGGATGGAACACAGCCGCCAGCCGCGCGGTGTCGCTGTGGTAGAGCCCGTCGAGGTAGGTCAGGAGGACCTCGGCGACCTGGGCCGTCCGGGCTTCGGTGTCGCTCTGGGTGGAGTCGGTCTCGGTGGCGGCCAGCGGGTCCATCACGGCCTCCCGGCGACGAAGCCGCCGTCGACGGGCAGGATGTGGCCCGTGATGAAGGTGGCGTCGGCGAGGTAGAGGACGGCGGCGGTCGTCTCGGCGACCTCGCCGACCCGGTTCATGAGGGCGATGCCACCGTAGGAGTCGACGTCGACGTTGCCGTGGAGCGGCGTCCGGATGACGCCGGGAGCGACCGCGTTGACCCGGATGCGCTCCGGGGCGAGCTCTGCGGCGAGGCTGGTGGTGAGGGCGTGCACGCCGCCCTTGCTCACCAACGGCGCGGAGGCCGGGAACCCCGCCATGGCGTGGTCGACGAGGACCGTCCCGATGTTGACGATCGCGCCGCCGCGACCCTGCTGCTTGAGCTGGCGGACCACAGCCTGGGTGGTGACGTAGGTGCCCTTGAGGTTGCCGTGCAGGTAGCTCTCGAGCTCGTCCTCGGTGACGTCCACGAAGGGCCGCGGCTCGAAGGTGCCGGCGTTGTTGACCAGGACGTCGATCCCGCCGAACCGGTCGACGGCGGTCCGGACGAGCGCGTCGCCGGTCGACGGGTCTGCGATGCTCCCCGCCACGGTCGCGGTCCGGTCGGCGGGGCCGAGCCTGGCTGCCGCGGCGGCCAGTCGATCGGGATCGCGGCCGTTGAGCACGACAGCGTCCCCTCGATCGAGGAAGGCACGCGCGACGTCGAGACCGATGCCGCTCGATGATCCGGTGACGATGACGGTTCTGGTCGTATCGGACATGGGGGCACCGTACGGAGCGGAGACCCATAGGTCTACGACGGATTTGTAGAGGTAACGCTAAGGTGCACTTATGGATCTGGACTTGCGCGACCTCGAGCTGCTGGACGCGCTCGCCGACGCCCAGACGCTCACCGCCGCGGCCAAGAGCCTCTATGTGAGCCAGCCCGCGCTCAGCCAACGCCTGACCAAGATGGAGGACAAGCTCGGCGTGCGGCTCTTCGACCGCGAGGGACGCCGGCTGGTGGTCAACCCGGCGGGCCGCCGGATGCTCGTCGCCTCGCGCCTGGTCCTGGCCGAGCTGCGCTCCGCCGAACGCGACGTGCGCGATATCCGCGACGGCGCCAACGGGCGGGTGCGCTTCACCTCGCAGTGCAGCACCGCGTTCCAATGGCTCCCACCGGTGCTCAAGCGCTTCCGCGAGCAGCAACCGAACATCGAGATCCGCATCGAGACCGTGCCCGGCGACGATCCCATCGGCGCACTCGTCGACGACCGGGTCGACGTCGCCCTGGTCACCAAGCTCGACCGCCAGATGGACCGCGTCCTCCTCACGCCGCTGTTCGACGACGAGATGGTGGCGGTGGTCGCCGGGCCGCATCCCTGGGCCGCGCGGCGCTATGTCACGGCGCGGGACTTCGACGACGCCCACCTCATCCTCTACGACGTCTACGACCAGACCCGAATCCCGTCCACGCCGCTGCCGGTCCCCCACGGCGCCCGGCCAGCCCGCATCACCACCATGCCGGTCATCACCGACCTCCTCATCGAGATGGTCGCCGGTGGTGAGGGCGTGACCGTGCTCCCCAACTGGGTGGCCGCGCCCTACACCACCTCCCACGACGTCGAGATCGTGCACCTGGGAGCGAAGCCGCTGATCCGCACCTGGTACTGCGCCACGCGCCCCGGTCCGCGCCTCCCTCACATCGACGCCTTCGTGCAGGAGCTGACCCGCGAGCTCGAGGCACCGACGCGGCGGGACTGGCAGGCGGTCGGGCGGCTACAGCGAATCGAGCGGGCGGCGACACGGTGAACGACGCTGCGCGTCGGCTCTGCGAGCGCCTCCAGGTTCGGGCCCCGCTGTGCAACGCGCCCATGGCCTTCGTCGCCGGTGGCCGGTTGGCGGCGGCGGTTCGCCGAGCCGGAGGGATGGGGCTCGTGGGCGGCGGCTACGGCGATCCGGCCTGGATCGACGAGCAGCTCACCATCGCCCACCCGGTCGATGTCGGCGTCGGCCTGATCACCTGGGCACTCGAGCAGCACCCCAACACCCTCCCGGGGCTCCTCAGGCGCGGCACGAGCCCGATCTGGCTGTCGTTCGGCGATCCGTCGCCCTACGTCGAACCGATCCACCACGCCGGTTCGACGGTGATCGCCCAGGTCAACGGGGTCGCCGAGGCCGTCGCCGCCGTCGCCGCCGGGGCCGACGTGATCGTCGCCCAGGGCTCCGAGGCCGGCGGGCACGGCGTCGATCGGCCGAGCCTCTCGGCCCTGCTGCCCGACGTCATCGAGGCGGCCGCGCCGGTGCCGGTCCTGGCGGCGGGGGGCATCGGCACGGGACGGCAACTGGCCGAGCTGTGGCGTGCCGGGGCCGCCGGCGCGGCGCTCGGAACCGTGCTCTACGCCAGCCACGAGGCCCTCGACACGCCGGCCGCGAAGCAGCTCCTCGTCGAGCGCACCGCGGCCGACACGGCTCGACACCGGACCTTCGACATCCTCCGCGGCCCCGAGTGGCCATCGGCCTACACCGGTCGCAGCCTCATGAACGAGACCGTCCGCCGGTGGGCTCACCAGGACGAGCAGCTGCGCCGACCCGACGTGCTCGCCGCGGAGCGCGCCACCTACCGCCGAGCCGTGGAGGCCGACGACCTTGGGCGGCGTGTGGTCTGGGCCGGCACCAGCGTCGACCACGTCGACGACGTCCAACCCGCGGCCACCATCATCCACCGCATCATGGACGAGGCCAGCCACGACCGGTAGGCCAGTAGCCCGGCGGTCCCCGGCATCATGCCGCCATGACCGACGATCACGTGTGCCTCTTCTACGGCGAGCCGATCGAGCGGACGAGGACCGATCCCTGCTCGGCTATCCCCGACCGCCGGGTCCGGGGCGGCGGCAACGAGGCGAACGTTGCCTGACACGGCACTAGCCCCTGCCGAATTCGGCTCTACTAGATCAAGAGCGCCGGCTTCGCCGGCGCCCGGCCTGCGGGCGGCGCCTACGGCGCCGTCCTCGGCCGAGCTCTCGGGTGCGGGTGCTTCCGCTACTGCCCGGAGAGTTGCGGCCTAGCCACCAAGTGCGGGGTCCAGGCGCACAACGACTCCGCGCCTCACCCGTTCGCCAGCGACTACAGATTGAGCCGCAACGACTCCTTCAGTTGGCGCCGATGCCGCCGGCGTGTGCGCCTCGACCCGAAGGCCCACTCGTGAAAGCACGCTCGTTGCCTTCGAGACCCGCATGATTAAGACATTCGGCACGGTCACATCCGAGGCGAACTCATCTGCGAGCTCGGTCTCCTGTAGATCCTCCGGGATCATGTACCCGTCGCTCTTTCTCTGGAGTCAGCCCTGCGTCGGCCATCATCGCACCTTTCCCGATTCCTGCATCTAGTGGCCACCCAGCCAACATCGACCCCACGCGTCGCTAGGGTCGTGTGCGAGCAGGCCGACGCGTTCGGGGTCGTGCCAGCTACGTGCCAGATCGGCTGGACCGATCCGCACACCGGCGGTCACGTCAGGTCACCACGCCGCCGGTCACCTGGACCGGCGCTGGCCCAGCTTGGGCGCCCGGTCGCTGATCGACTTTTGGAGCTACTTCTTGAGGGCCGTCAGATCGGCAGATCTGGGTGCCGCAGGGCGGCATATACCGGTCGTCAGACTGATGGCGAATCCAACAGGCGGGTCAGCCGTCTTTGAGCCGATCCTGCTCCCGGCACGCGGCTGAGAGAAACCTGTTGGCCCGGCCGAAACGCCGGGGCCAACGACACGGCGGCCTGTTCTACTCCCCGATTCCGCCCCTACAGAGGCCAAGCGTGCCTGGCGAGCCCTTTGGCAGCCCGTAGTACTTCCAAGAGTCGGCCGCGGTCTGAACCTGAGACACGTTCTGTCCCTCTTCTGAGTCCAAGTCATTCAGCCCGCTGGCGGCACAGGCCGAGTTGGCATGATCCAGAGCCCCCGTTTCGTTGGTGTTGTCAGGAACCCCTGGAGGGCCCTTCACCTCGCCAGCGAACGCTGCAGTAGCTGGACCAACCACAAGTGCAGCCGTGCAGACCGCGCCCGCGAGCAATTGCTTCATAGCCATGGCATCTCTCCCGCCTCACCTGGACCTCCGTCCGAGGTCAACCACATCTTGGGTCGACGGAGCGTGGTCGGTCAATGGGGAAATGTGACTAGAAGCGCGCGAAGACACCTCCGCTGCTATAGCTCCTCACCCTGAGCACCATCACCAGCACGAGCTCGGAGTGCCCTGATGGAGGATCGCGGGCACGGCGCGACGGTGCTCCGTAGCGTCGAGGTCCTGGGTGGGCGGTCTCTCGAATGCCCTGCCGATGCCGGTTCGGCGTCTGGCCTACAGGCCGGCGTTTCGCTCCACCGGAGCCCGTCGACCGTCCGGGACAGAGGATGGACCTCCCGGCATGACGAGCGCCGACCGGCCTGCGCTGTCTGCCGGGCCTGCCCTCGACGCGCTAGGCGCCGGGCTCACCCAGCTCGCGCGCCCGGAGACGGTCCTCGGCGAAGTCCGCTTCCCACTCAGCCCGTTCCTCGGGATCGAGGTCATCGAACCGACAGATCATCGTCGTCCAGGGCACCGGGCAATAGCCGGGGTGGTTCTCATCCGGACACAGTCCCGAGCGATCGCCTCCTGGGCGGCGTGTGCGGCGTCCTCGGTCGCCTCGATGACGGCTGAGACCATCCACACTGTTCGGTCCTCTGTCAGCTCCACACGATCGCGCGCTACAGCGGGGCGCAGCGAGCAAGATCGTTCCGACTGTCGGACGTCCGTTGCTCCCAGCGTCGCTCCCACCAGCGCCGGTGATCAGGGCCGGCACCGATCCCATCACCTCGGGCGTGCCTGGCCCCACCGGCCCACATCGCCGCCGTTCGTGGTGTGGTCCTGACCTGCGGCCGTGCACGCCGCGGCCGTGCCAGATCGTGCCAGAACGCGAGGGCAGCGGCGGGCAACCTCGGTCACGCCCGGTAGCCCGGACCACTGTTGACCACGACCAGCACAAACGCCTGTTCGCCCCGGGCGTCGTCCGGGGGTGCTTCCAAGCTGGCTATGCGGGTTCGATTCCCGTCACCCGCTCCAAGGTGTCTACCCCTGCTCAGGACCTATTCGGCCGTCGCCTGGGCACCACAGGACAGCCGGTCGAGGAGTCTGTGGGCCACAAACGGGCCACTCCGGAGCCAGCATTATCCGAACGGCACCACGACAGCGCCGCCGTCGTCGTCACCGTCGACCCGGCCGCCATCGACTGCGCGGGCGATGTCGGCGTCCAGCGAACCGGCGATCTTTGCGTCCGCCTCGGTCGTGGCGTGCTGGTAGACGATCGCCGCTCGCACCGAGTCGTGTCCCATGCGCGTCATGAGGTCCCGGGTGCTGACGCCGCTTCGGGCCGCCAGCACGTTGCCGGTGTGGCGCAGGTCGTGGAACCTGACGCCAGTTAGACCGACGGTGGTCAGCGCGTCGTTCCATCGCAGCAGCTTCCGCGCATTCCCGCGACGTATCGGAGCGCCCTTGGGGCCGGCGAAGACCAGCGAGGAGGCCTCCGCCTGAACGTACTCCGCCATGTGTTTGCGCAGCTCCGCCACTACGGCCCGGGGCAGACCGACGCGCCGCAGCCCCGCCCGCGACTTTGGCGGGCCGGCCACGAGGCCTTCCCCCCGCACCTCCACGAAGGCCCGTCGCACCTCGACCACACCGGCATCGAGGTCGATGTCCCGGCGTTCGAGCGCTGTCACCTCACCGAAGCGGAGACTGGCGAAGGTCGTCAGCAAGATCATCGCCCGGTACCTCGCCGGCACCGCGTCGGCCAGAGCGAGCACCTCGGCCACCGAGAGGACCGGCCGCTCCCCCGCCACCTCTCGATCCGCACCCCGCACCTGGCACGGGTTGCGCGGGATGAGACGGTCCTCGTTCACCGCCGTCATCAACACCGCCCGCAGCAGCCGGTAGGCCTTCGCCGTCACGGTCGCTGACGCCCTCCTCCAACAGCCAAGGGCGCCGGCAGAGCCGGCGCCGGCCTGCGGGCGGGCGCCAGAGGCGCCCGTCCTCGGCCTAGCCCACCCCGGGCTTGGGTTGCTGCTCCTCGAGCTGGGTGCGGACGTCGAGAGTGAGTTGGAGGCTGTCGAGGACGCTGGCAGGGGTGAGACGGGAGGTGACTCGGCCGGCCAGGCAGTCGAGGACGTGGTCGATCACGGCGGCGTATGAGTTGGCGGGTGCGAGATCGATCTCCGGGCGCCGGTGTCCACGTACTCGGTGAGGGTCCCGGTGGGCCGGCCGTCCCAGCCGGCGGTCCAGGAGGACTCCAGGACGGCATCGCCGAAGGCGGCGAGATAGCCACCGCGGACGCCGTAGGGCCGGGGCATCAGCGCGGATGCGCTACAGCCCACGAGGGTGTCCGGGTAGGTGAGCAGGACTTCGGCGGCCGAACCGCCGGTGTCGCTGGCCACGCCGAGGGCGGTGATCCGCTCGGGCCGGCCCAGGGCGGAGGCGACGATGTCCAGGGTGCCGTGGAGGACGTCCATGGCGACGGACTCCAGTCCGAGCTCGTAGCCCTCCCACAACAGTGCGGTCCGCACGCTGAATTGCAGCATCTTCAGCGGTCCATAGCTGCCGCCGGTGATCGCGGTCGCGAGGACCTCGGTCGCCGGATCGAAACGGCTCGCCATGTCGACGAACACCTGGCGGTCGCTGGCGGCGTGGGCGTCGACCACCCGTTGGGCGTCTGCCATGTCGGTCGCCAGCGGCAACTCGCAGAGCACGTGCTTACCGAAGTCGAGCGCACGGATGGCGTGATCGGCGTGCAAGGGCGTGGGCAGGCACACGTCGACCATGTCGATGGTGGGATCGTCGTAGATGCTGTCGATCTCGGTGGTCGTGGCGAACCCGAAATCGGCGGCGATCTGGTCCAGCTTCGACGCCGTGCGACCGAACACGATCACCGACTCGACCTCGGGGTGACCGTGGTAGATGCCCGCGTGCGCTAACCCGAACCCGGTCCCTAGGAGGCCAACTCGCATGGCCGCGCTCCCTCCTGAGCAACCCACAGGGTTAAAGAGACTCGACTTGACCTACCTGTATCGCTGAGCTGTGACCGATGCGCCGCCAAGAACGGAGCCAGCCGAGCCACACGACCCGGACCGTGCCAGATCGTGCCAGAACGAGTGCGGAGGTGCGGGCCACTGCGGTCACTCCGGGCACCTCGCATCCTGATCGAGCGCCACCTGCACAAACGCCTGTTCGCATCCCTCGGCCTTCGGGGGCGCTTCCAAGCTGGCCATGCACTCCATCGCGCGTCCCTCGCGCGGTCACGGTCCGGCGGCCCCGGTCGGAGCTGGTCGCCCGATCTAATGACCAGCCGGCCCCGGTCGTGTTCGGCCGCCCACGGCCAGCCGGTCCGTGCTTACAAGGCAGATGTCGCCACCGCGCCCAATCCGCGCCCGATCGGCAAGCCAGCAGTGCGCACCCACGGTCACCCACGGGGCACCGCTGCATGCACACCTGCACCGCCCGCCGCCCAGCTCACCGCAGCTCGGCCGGGCCTCACTCTCAAGGTGGCGACACGGGTTCGAATCCCGTTGGGGGTGCCACCCTGTGTCGGTGCAGCTCAGCTGGTGTGCGGTGCGCCTTCGAGCAGGGCCCGCGAGGAGACCCGAGTGGTGATCGCGTCCAACACGCGCCCAACCGCCTCCCGGTGCCGGCTCATCGAGGCCTCTTCTTGCCGGCCAGCTCTGCCGCCACCTTGGCCGACACTGCATCAGCGATCGCCCGCTCTCGGTTCCGCTGAGCGTGCTGATAGATCAGCGCCGCCCTGGTCGTCGAGTGGCCCATGCGGGCCATCAGCTCGCGCAGGCTCGCCACGTGCGACGCGAATCCGTTGGCGGTGTGCCGCAAGTCGTGAAAGCGAAGCCCCTCCGGCGCAGGAATTCGCGCCTTCGCAGCATCTCGCAGCGCCGCGGCCCACAACCGGTTGAAGTTCGTGCGCCCTGGCGTGGCGCCTTTCGGCCCCACGAAACCCGACCGTTCGGGCCCGCCTCGGACCACCGGTCGAGGTGGGCCGCCAGGTCCTCGAGGACCACCGCCGGGATACCCACCGTCCGGACACGTCCTCGTCGGCCTGGCCCTCGTCGTCCTCCTCGTCGGCGGGGGCCGGCAGGTCGGGTTCATGGTCGACGTGCCAGCCCTCCGCCTCCACACCCCCACCGTCGATGAGCCGCCGCCGTGCTCGATGAACCACTCACAGCAGCGATGGCGATCGGCACAGCCGTCGTCCTGGCCGGCGTCGGCCTCGTCCGCCGCTCGACCGAGCCCTGGGCCAGACGGCAGAGGAACCGATGGTGCTCCGCGGGCATCCGAGTCGCTTCCTAGCGACTGACTGGTCACGACTGTCGGGTCCCATCGGATGGTTTGCTGATCGCCGGTTTCCGAGCGATTGGACCCCTCGGGCCACGTACCCCAGCGATAGCGTCGGCTTTACGTCGGAGGTGCCGACCAGCGGTCAGCTCGGACGCCCTCTCGATGCTGAAGTTCGTAAGCGAGAGCCACGCAGTGTTCGCAGATGGCGATGCCTCCACAGCCGTGCACGAATGCTGCGGCTACCGGTGATCGTTTCCCGCAGAACGAGCAGCCAGTGAGCAGACGCAACGAAGGACTGGATGGCCATAACAACGCCCCAATCATGGCCGTGCTGTGTCTGGTCATCGGGATGAAGCTGATCGGCGACGTGCTCAGCGGACTTAGCTCATGACTCTGCCGGGGCGGTGGTGAGATGGCGGCGGCCTTCGGCTGGGGCGCGCTGGGCGCCGCGGCGTTGCTGCTTGGGGCGCTGATCGCCTACCAGCTCGCGCCCGGCCGCAGGGCGATCGCGGTGGTGATGGCGCTGGGGACTGGGCTGCTGATCGGCTCGGTCTCCTTCGAGCTCATTGACGAAGCGCTCAAGACCAGCACGGTCGCCTGGGTCGGCCTGTCGGTCCTGGCCGGCGCGGCGGTCTTCACCGTCGGCGACTGGTTTCTGACCCGTCACGGTGGCGGCGAGCGCAAGGACCCGTCGGGGGCGCAGGGGGAGGGGTCGCCGTTGGCGATCGTGCTCGGCTCGGTCCTGGACGGGATCCCGGAGTCGTTCGTGCTCGGCCTCACCGTTCTGCAGGGCGGCGTGAGCGTGTCGCTGCTGGCCGGGGTGGCGCTGTCGAACCTGCCCGAGGGCATGTCGTCCTCCAGCGGCCTGAAGGCGGCCGGCTGGCCCCAACGCCGGGTCGTGCTCATGTGGTCGGCCGTGGTCGTGGTATCGGCTCTGTCGGCGGCTGCAGGATATTTGCTGCTGGACCCGGCGAGTGGGCGTACCGGCGCGCTGGTGCAGGCCTTCGCGGCTGGGGCGCTGCTCGCCATGCTGGCCGACACCCTGCTCCCCGAGGCATACAAGGTCGAAGGCGTGCTCACCGGACCACTAGTGGTCGTCGGGTTCGCGGTCTCCATTGCGCTGTCGGCGATTTAGTGAAGTGTAAGAGCGGCGTTAACCGCGAACTTCTGGAACGGCATCGAGTCGCCGGGCGCGCAGGATCCCGGCAAGTGCCTCGCCGGTTGCGTCGAGGCACAGAACATGGGGTAGTAGCCGAAGCCGCGCTTGAAGTGGCTCACCGCGTGCTCCCTGTTCTCGGAGTGCACTTCGATTTCCCTCGCCGTCGAGCGGTGATCAGGGCGCCCGACGCGACCCGAGCGCGTGAGCGCGTGCCAGTCGGCACTCCTCGCCTGGTCGCCGTGAGGCAGGCGGGACCGAAGTGTTGCCCATGTCCGGGGACAGCTCTGTCAACGAGGTCGCGTGACCGAACACAGCTGGCTGCGGTGCTCTGCCGAATCTGGCTCTAACGGATCAAGTCGGCGTCGCCTGCGGCGACGCCTGCCGGCCTGCGGGCGGCACCTCCGGCGCCGTCCTCGCCCGGCGGCGCTGTACCGCCCCGACGTCTCCCTCTGAACCGCGACCCATACCGACGATCAGGTCAGGTTGTTAATCGTGAGTGCGATGAAGAGGAGGAGCACGATCTCGTTAACGACCCAGGAGTTCTCGCCCATCCAGTTGCGCAGCTTGGGCAGGAAGGTTTGGGCACGCTCGCCCATCGCGACGATCAGAAGCGCGGGGACCGCCAGGAAGAGCAGCGTTAGCGCCAGGAAGGGAACAAACTTCCAGAGGGGCTCGTCCTGGCTCGCGAGGTAGCCCCCAACCGCGAAGGAGGTGAGGATGTCCGTAGGGAAGACTCCCAGCAGCAGGAATCCCAGCTTGAACGAGAGTCTTGCATCTGACGTCTGCAGCCTTCCCATCCACTTCGGCGGATCCTTGGGCTGCTTCCGAGTCAGGAAGGTGTGGAGTGCCGCGGCGACCAGTAGGACGAGGACGATGATGTAGAGGGTGGTATCCGAGGCTCCCTGGTCGCTGGCGCCGTTGCCGAGGAGGTAGGCAACGCTGACGACGAGGCTGATGGACAGGGCGGCGCCGAGGATGTAGGCGGCCGAGTTGCGCCTCCAGGATTGGCTGGTAGCGAGAAAGATCGCGCTCAGGATCTGCGGTCCAGCGATCATCACGATCGCCAAGGGGAGGATCTTCGCGAAACTCATGCTGGTTTCCTTCCGTCCTGGCGCTTGTCGAGCATCGTACGGATCCTGGTCCGGCGGGCGTCGTATTGGTCGAGCAGCGAAGGTACGCGGCGTGAGCGCAGAATTGCCCGGTACGCGCTCGCCTCGCCACAACGCCGGCATGCCCCAGAACGCCGCGATGTCGCGGGTAGCCGTAGCAGGAGCCGGTCACGGGGCGGACGCGGAGCGCTTTGCAGGCGGCGCGGAAGGTGGGCGGCGGCACCGTCGAGAAGGAGACGAAGCCGGGGCCCGCTGGCCCGTCGCCTAGCCTCGGCCTCCGTGAAGCAGGCGCGCGACCCCGACGACGTCCACGCTCCCTTGGCCGCGTACGTGCACCAGATCGAGTTGCGAGGCGCCGAACGCCTGCTCGTTCTCTCTGGCCAGGTCGGCGCACGCCTCGATGGATCGGTTCGTCCGGACCCGATCGACCAGCTCGACACCGCCTGGGACAACTTGGAGAACAACCTACGTGCCGCCGACATGGAAACGGGCGACCTCGTCAAGGTGACGGTCTACCTGGTCGGCCAGGTCGACGCCGACCGTCGGCGGGAGGTCCTCGCCCGTCGGCTGGGCCCGCACCGCCCATGCATGACGCTCGTGTTCGTCAGCGCCCTCGCCACGCCTGAGCTTCAAGTCGAGATCGACGCATGGGCCAGCCGGACCGATTCCTAGGCCGGGTTCACTACGCGGACGGATCACTGTGGGGCACCGCCATCCGCACCGTTTGCAGGCAGGGAGTCGGCCGGCCCCCGCGAGCACCCCGCGGATGGCTCGGTTCGCCGCCGTTCTCTGCGATCCGGTGACCGGCGCCCAAGCAGCGAGTCCGTGCGCACCAGTTCGGGCCGCGTTCGTCCGGGCAACCTTCGGGACGCAGAGGTCGTGCCATCCGCGTGCCAGAACGAGCACGCGACCGGGGACAGCGACGGTCAACTCCGGTCATCGGAGCGTGCGCGACCTCGACCAGGGCGGCGGCCAGGTCAACGCAGGTCACCGCACCGGCCCTTCCCAAGCTGCTGATGCACCCCGACAGATCGGCAGTTGTGAGCCACCGGCTACGACCAGTGAGACTTCACCCTGAGGCCGCACGAGCGGCATCGCATCCGCGTCGTCCACGGCATCCAGCTGCACTTCCAACGGTGCTCGCCGCAGCGTGGGCATCGTGGTACTCCGTTCACATCACCAGCATCGCGCCATCCGCGAGCGCCAGTACCCGTCCCAGATCGCCCGTTCTGCCGCTTGCGCGGCGATAGCGCGGAGGCATGAAGGGTTTTATGCGTCGGCGAGGCTCGAGGCTGGGAGCTGCGGGCCTACCTGGGCCGAGACCCGGTGTCGCACCAGAAGCGCTACGCGACCCGCAGCGTGCGGGGCCCGCCGCGGGATGCCGAGCGGGTGTTGCGGGAAATGGTCGCTGCGGCGGAGGCCGGGGCCACGCATCGGGCAGGTGCGACATTCGGGGAGCTGTGCGAGGAGTGGTTCGCCCACGCCCGTAGCTACCTGGCGCTACCTGGCGCCGAACACGCTGGCCGAGACCCGCCGCATCCTCGACAGCGCCCTGCTACCCCGCGTCGGCGAGGTACCGCTGGCCAAGCTGCGGCCCGAGCACCTCGCCGGCGTCTACGCCGAGCTCCTCCGGGACGGGCGCAGTGACGGCGGCCCGATGTCGCCAGCGACGGTGCAGCGTGTCCATGGGGTGGCTCGCCGACCGTTGTCGGTCGGTGTGCGGTGGGGCTGGCTCGCAGTGAACCCGGCCTTTCACGCTATGCCGCCTCGTTCGATGCGCCGGGCAATCACCCTTCCGACGCCCCAGCAGGTCGCCCGGCTGTTCAAGGCCGCCGCCCCCGACCTGGGCGCCTTCGTCCTCCTGGCCGCCGCGCTCGGCGCAAGGCGGGGTGAGCTGTGCGGCCTGCGCTGGAACGATGTTGACCTCGACGCCGGCCACGTCGAGATCGTGCGGTCGATCGTGATCGTCGACGGCCGCTGCGTCGAGGCCCCAACCAAGACCCGTCAGGCCCGCCGCGTTGCGCTGGATCAGGCGACGATCGACGCCCTGCGCACTCACCGCCGGCGGGCCGATCGGGCTGCGGGTGACGTCGGAGCGGTGCTCGGCCGGGATGCGTTCGTGTTCAGCCACGCCGCAGGCCGACGCGAGCCGTGGCGCCGGATTCGGCCAGCCGGGCGTTTCGTCATCTCCGCCACGACGTCGGCCTCGACCACGTGCGCCTCCACGACCTGCGCCACTTCGTCGCCACTCGCCTCCTGGCCGCCGGCGTTGATATCCGCACGGTCTCCGGTCGGCTCGGCCACTCCCTCACGTCGACCACCCTGAACGTCTACGCCGCCTTCGTCCCGGACGCCGACCGGGAAGCTGCGGAGGTCATGAGCCGTCTCGCCGACGGCGACGGCACAGCTCGTCGTGGTCGTCGGGGTCGATCCCGGCCTCCTCGAGGGCGGCCCGCACGACGGCGGCGCGGTCGGCCTTGTGGCCGGCCAGCGTCTTATCGGTCCACTGCCGCGAGACGAACACGCGGCGGCCGCCGAAGCCGAGGTTCTCCGGGTCGTGCGCCCGGCGCTTGCCCTGGCCCGGCACCATCCCGGCCCGGCGCCCGTCGGGCTGGACGCCGTTAGCGCAGCCAGTTGGGGCAGCCCGGCGAGCACGGCAGCCACCGCGCCTCCTCAGCGAGCCGGTCGAGGTGCCGAGCCCGCTCGTCGGACATGTCGGCCGAGTCGTCGTAGGTGCCGGCGAGGGCCGTGGTCAGGTACTTGCACAGGTACCGGATGGTCCGGTCGGCATCGGGCGTGCCGGCCACCAGGCCCTTGATGTCGTCCTGCGTCCCGAAGCGCACCACGTGCGCCGGCTTGGCGTCAGGGTCCGCTTCGAGCGCGTCGAGCGCCTGGCCCCACGTGGGGAGGACCCCGCCGGTGTCGCGGTCGACGTAGCCCTCGGCGTCGTCGGACCAGACCGGGAGCCGATCGAGCCCGTACACCGGCTCGTCGTGGGCCGGCCACCAGACCTGGTGGTAGTTCGCCGCCCGACCTCCCGCACCACCCGCCGCGGGATCGCCCCTCGGGCCGCCGCATGCAGGTGATGGGCGCCACGCCGCTGGCCCTCGTCGGTGGCGAAGTACTGGACCCGGTAGCCGGCGCAGCGGCGGAGGTTCTGCCAGAACCGGTCCACCAGCTTCGAGAAGTGGATGGCGTCGAGCGCCGCACGCCGGTAGTCGTACCGAGCCACATCGACCGGCACCCCGTCGCCGTCCACCCGGCCATCGCAGGGTCAAGGCCGAAGAGCGAAGCGTGCACCTGATGCTTGACGGATCAGTTCCAGGTGATGGGGCGACAGTCTGCCTAGACCTCTACAGCCACGGTGCCGGCGCTGCCGTCGACGGTGACGACTTGGCCGTTGTTTAGGCGGGCGGTGGC
>Ga0126307_10000034_pt1 | contig 78033 bp, 69 predicted proteins | sample Plot28_FD_89955 | JGI IMG/M metagenome (GOLD analysis project Ga0126307, IMG submission 89955) | Serpentine soil microbial communities from UC McLaughlin Reserve, CA, USA - Plot28 | ecosystem: Environmental > Terrestrial > Soil > Grasslands | place: USA: UC McLaughlin Reserve, Lake County... | reverse complement strand
TGCACCGGCGGCTACGGCAACGTCTTCTACCTGTCGACGAACGCCAAGTACTCCAACGTCACGGCGTCGTGGCGGGCGCACCGGCGGGGGGCGCTGTTCGCCAACCCCTGCTTCACGCAGATCCACCCCACCTGCATCCCGGCCTCCGACGAGTTCCAGTCGAAGCTCACGCTCATGTCCGAGTCGCTGCGCAACGACGGCCGGATCTGGGTGCCAGAGGACGGCGACGACACCCGACCCCCCGACCAGATACCCGAGGAGGACCGCGACTACTTCCTCGAGCGGAAGTACCCGAGCTTCGGCAACCTGGTCCCCCGCGACGTCGCCTCCCGCAACGCGAAGACCATGGTCGACCAGGGCAAGGGCGTCGGGCCGCTGAAGAACGGCGTGTACCTCGACTTCGTCGAGGCCATCGGCCGGGTGGGCGAGGCGACCATCCGCGAGCGCTACGGCAACCTCTTCGACATGTACGAGCGCATCACCGACGAGAGCCCGTACCGGATGCCGATGCGCATCTACCCCGCCGTCCACTACACGATGGGCGGGCTCTGGGTGGACTACCACCTCATGTCGAACGTCCCGGGCCTGTTCGTGCTGGGCGAGGCCAACTTCTCGGACCACGGCGCCAACCGCCTGGGGGCGTCCGCGCTGATGCAGGGGCTGGCCGACGGCTACTTCGTCATCAGCTACACGCTGGCCAACTACCTTTCGGGCTTGCTGGGCCAGCGCCCGGTGCCGACCGACGACACGGTCTTCGCGCAGGCCGAGACCTCGGTCGAGGACGTGGTCGCCCGGTTGCTGTCGGTCAAAGGCACACGGACCGTCGACCACTTCCACCGCGAGCTGGGCAAGATCATGTGGGACAACTGCGGCATGGCCCGCAACGAGGCGGGGCTCGAGAAGGCGCTGTCCGAGATCCCGGCCCTGCGCGAGGAGTTCTGGAAGGACGTCCGCGTGCTCGGCAACGGCTCGCTCAACCAGTCGCTCGAGAAGGCCACCCGCGTGACCGACTTCTTCGAGCTCGCCGAGCTCATGGTGCGCGACGCCCTGCACCGCAAGGAGTCGTGCGGCGGCCACTTCCGCGAGGAGAGCCAGACCGACGAGGGCGAGGCGCTCCGCGACGACGACAACTTCGCCTACGTCGGCGCCTGGGAGTGGACCGGCAAGGGCAACGCCCCGGTGCTCCACAAGGAGCCGCTCGACTTCGACTACGTCAAGCTCACCCAGCGGTCCTACAAGTGACCGCCGGAGGAACGAACCCGAGGATCGCCTGAGATGGATCTCACCCTGCACGTCTGGCGCCAGACCGGCCCGGACCAGCCCGGGAAGATGGAGACCTACACCGATGAGTGCCGGGACATCAGCCCCGACATGTCGTTCCTCGAGATGCTCGACATCGTGAACGAGCGCCTCATCCTGTCGGGCCGCGAGCCGATCGCGTTCGAGCACGACTGCCGCGAGGGCATCTGCGGCAGCTGCGGGATGATGATCAACGGCCAGGCGCACGGCCCCCAGCGGGGCACGGCCACCTGCCAGCTCCACATGCGCAAGTTCCGCGACGGCGACGAGATCTACATCGAGCCGTGGCGGGCCCGGGCCTTCCCGGTGCTGCGCGACCTTATCGTCGACCGCCAGGCGCTCGACCGCATCGTCGAGGCCGGCGGCTACATCACGGCCCCGACCGGCTCGGCGCCCGACGGCAACCTGATCCCGGTGCCGAAGGAGTCTGCCGACGCGGCCATGGACGCCGCCGCCTGCATCGCTTGCGGTGCCTGCGTGGCGGCGTGCCCGAACAGCGCCGCCCAGCTGTTCACGGCGGCCAAGGCGGAGCACCTCAACCTGCTGCCCCAGGGCCAGCCCGAGCGCTACCAGCGCACGAAGGCCATGGTCGACACGATGGAGTCGTTCTTCGGGTCCTGCACGCTGCACGGCGAGTGCCAGGAGGCGTGCCCGAAGGAGATCTCCATCGACTTCATCGCCTATCTGAACCGCGACTACGTCAAGGCCCAGTTCAAGAACCGCAAGCTCGCGGGCCAGCGCTCCGCCTGAGCCGCGCTCGAGCGGGCGCTGAATGCCCGTCGAGGGCGGACGGTCCAGCCTGTCCGTCACCGGCGACCGCAGGACGTCCTGGCGGGAGGGCCCACGCCACCTCGTCGCGCCGGCCGGAACCGCGCGCCGTCAGCCGGAGACCAACGAGGGGCGCAGCAGCGACCGCACCTTCTCGACCGCCGCCACGCCGCCGGACCGCCCGGCCGGCACGCCGACGAGCACGACGCCCACCGTCGGCGCCTCGAGCCGGACCAGCAGCTCGGCGCAGCGCTCGGCGCCCGGTCCGCTCGTGCCGCCGGCGTGGCAGGTGACGATCACCACGTCGGCCAGCGTCACAAGCTGCCGGGTCACGCCGCTCAGCAGCACGGGGGCCGTGTCGACGATCACCACGTCGCCGGCGCGCCCGGCGGCGGCGAGCAGGTTGGCGATCCGATCCGACGGCGGGTCGCCGTCGTCGTCGATGCCGCCGGCGGGCACGAAGCGGAGCCCGGGGACCGACGTCTCCTGCAGCATGCCCGCGAGGGGCGTGGTGGCGTCGTCGACGAAGTCCGCGACGCCGGCGCCTTCGTCGGCGCCCAGGACGCGGGCCGGCAGCGGGCGCACCAGATCCCACTGCACGAGCAGGGTCTTCTCCCCCGCCTGGGCGTACGCGATGGCCAGGTTGGCGGACGTCGTGCTCTTGCCGTCCCGGTGCTCGGCGGAGGTGACGACGATGACCCGCCGGCCGGCCGGCACGTCGTCGAGGTTGCCCGACCACGTCGTGATGTCGTCGTCGTGGAACTCGGGATCGGGGTGGCCGAGCGCGGCGCTCAGGCCGCGGTAGGCCTCACCCATGCCGTCGTGCCGGTGGAACGCGTACACCGCGGCCCGGTGCCGGTCGCGCACCGGGAGCAGGGGCACCTCGCTGATGACCGGCAGGTCGAAGCGGCGCTCGGCGTGCTGGCGCGTCACGATCCGGCCGTCGGCCCGGTCGATCGTGATGACCACGCCGGCCGCCAGCAGGACGCCCACGACGGTGGCCAGCAGCAAGCGCTGGGGGCGGGTGCCGCCCGCCACGAACGCGTCGACGGGCGTGGGTTCGTCGGCCGGCTGCAGCGAGGCGTAGACGGTGGACGGCGTCGCCGGCACAGCGGCAATGGTGCCCAGGCGGCCTGCGACGTCGTCGATCTCGGCTTGCACCTCGTCGGCGTCGTCGCCGGCCGTCGCGAGGTCGGCCTGCAGCCGGGCGAGGTCGTCGCGCAGCGCCTGCTCTTCGGCCGCCGCCTCCTCGACCGCCGCTCGGGTGCGCTCGGCTTCGCGACTGTTGAGCACGCCCACCAGGGCATCGGCGAAGGCGTTCACCACCGAGACGGCGCGGCCCGGCGCGTCGGCCACGGCCATGACCGCCACGGCGCCGCGCCGCGGGTCGGCCGTGGCCGTCACGGCGTCGGCCAGTCGGTCGACGTCATCGTCGTAGGACAGGCTCGCCGCCGCCCGCCGGGCCAGCTCGGGGTCGGCGAGCAGGTCCTTCACGCCGCCCTCGAGCGCCGGTGCGGCGACCTCGCCGGCAGCCTGGCGCTCGCGCCCGATGACGTTCGTCGCCTCGTAGGCCGGCCCCGAGTCGGACGGTGAGGTGACGAAGGCCACGCCCAACGCCACGACCACCAGCCCGAGCGCCACCCGCCAATGTCGTCGCAGGATCCTCAGGTAGTCGACCGGACCCACACGTCACCCCGCACGTTCGCCTCCCGGCGCGCCACGCACGCGCCTCCTCACACTCGCCCGCCCGGACATGTGCCGCGGCCGCCTCGGTCCCCTCGCATCGGTGATGTCTCCCCGCGGGCGCTCCCCGGCGGCGCGCCCTCAAGGTACCGGCCGGACGGGTCGATGTGGTAGCCGTGACCTCCGACGACGCACCCACCTGGGTGCCGGGAGGTGCCGTGGCGGACGAGGATCACGTCGACGTGGCGGTGGTCGGCGGCGGGGCGATGGGCCTCGCCACGGCCTGGTGGGCCGCGGGCCGGGGCCGGGTCGTCGTGCTGGACCGGTTCGCAGCCGGCCACGCCCGGGGCGCCTCGCACGGCACCGAGCGCATCTTCCGCCATGCGTACCCCGAGGCCGCGTACGTCGAGATGGCGCTGGCGGCCGAGGAGGGGTGGGGACGGCTCGAGCGGGACACCGGCCGCCCGCTGATCCGCCGCGTCGGCTGCGTCGAGCACGGCCTCGGCGCCCCGCTCGACGTGCTCGCCTCGGTGGCGGCGGACCACGGCGTCGCCACCGAGCGGCTGGCGCCCGGGGCCGCCGGACGGCGCTGGCCGGCGCTGCGCTTCGCCACCGACGTGCTCGCCCAGCCGGCGGCCGGCTGGGTGCATGCCGCGGACGCCCTGGCGGCCCTCGCCCGCGAGGCGGTGGCCCGCGGCGCCGAGGTGCGCACCGAGGTCGCCGTGACGGCGCTCGAGCGGCGCGGTGACGGCACCGTGCGCGTCCGCACCGGAGACACCGGGCTCGTCGCCGAGGTCGTCGTCGTGGCCGCCGGGGCGTGGGCGGCCGACCTCCTGGCCCCGGCCGGCGTCACCGGCCTGCCGCCACTGGTGACCACCGAGGAGCACGTCTTCTTCCTGCGGCCCGGTCCGGGCGCCGGCCCGGTGCCGGCCTTCATCCACTGGGGCGACGTGGCGCGCTACGGCCTGCCGGCCGCGAACGGCCTCGTCAAGGTGGGCGAGCACCACACCGGCGCCGTGACGACCGGCGACGCCCGCAGCTTCGCCGCCGACCCCGCCCGCGCCGCCCGCATCGAGCGGTGGGCCGCCGAGTGGCTGCCCGGCGTCGTCCCGGAGGTCGTCGAGACCACCACGTGCCTCTACACGACGACGCCGAGCCACGATTTCGTGCTCGACCGGGTGGGCCCCATCGTGGTGGCCACGGGATTCTCGGGCCACGGCTTCAAGTTCGTCCCCGAGGTCGGACGGCACCTGGCGGGCCTGGCCACCGGCACGGCCGAGCCCCGGCCACCGTTCACCCTGGCTGCGCACGCCGCCGGCAACACGCCGGCCGAGCCCGGCCCGGCGAGCGGGGCCTGACCGGCGCGGTAGGCGCGGACCTCGACCTGCTCGTGGCGGACCTGGCGCACGCGCGCCACCGCGGCCGTGTGCGGGCCCACGTAGTTCGCCTTCAGCTCGAGGGTCGTGAGGGCCCGTCCGGCCGGCAGTGAGTTCCTCCAAGCAACCCACTACCCTGGGCGGCGTGCGACGGACGAGCTTCCGGACCATGAACTGCTCGATCGCCCAGTGCCTCGAGGTGGTCGGCGAGTGGTGGAGCATGCTCATCGTGCGCGACGCGTTCATGGGCGTCACCCGCTTCGACGACTTCCAGGCCCGGCTCGGCATCTCGCGCAACGTCCTGAACCAGCGGCTCGGCCACCTCGTCGACGAGGGCGTGTTCGAGCGGGTCCCCTACCAGGACAACCCGCCCCGCCACGACTACCGGCTCACCGCCAAGGGGCGCGACCTCTGGCTCGTCCTCACCGCCATGCGGGAGTGGGGCGACCGGTGGGCGCCGGGCAAGGGCGGTCCGACCGTCGAGATGCGGCACCGGGGCTGCGACCACATCACGACGATCGCCGCCGCCTGCGCGCACTGCGGCGAGCCGGTCTCGCCCCGCGACCTGATCCCGGTGCCCGGGCCAGGCGCCACGGACCCCGACTTCATCCGCCTGCCGGTGGGCTGATCAGCCGCCTCAGCCGGCCGCTCCGGTGGGACCGGGCTGGGGCTGGTTCCATTCGGTCCAGCCGGCGCCGGTGCGCCCGGTGGCCGGGTCGCGGAACCGGCACAGCGCCCGCGGGAAGCGCGACACCCGCCCGTCGGGAGCGCTGAGCAGCACCGGGGCGAACGCCACCGGCTCCACGTCGAGGATGAGCCCGCCGATCGTCACCCGGCCGGCCGCGGGCAGGCCCTCGGGACCCAGGCGGGCGGTGGCGGCCGTGTGGTCGACGCCGGCGAGCGGTCCGCCCGGCGGCTGCACGTAGCCGGCGTGGTAGGGCACGACGTCGCCGCCGAGCGTCAGGGCGGTCCCGTGGAAGCGGGTGCCGTCCTCCAGCCAGCCGCTCGTCCAGGTCCAGCCGAGCGTCCACCAGTCGCGCGGGCCCCACGAGTGGTCGCGCTGGCCGATGGCGTCGAGCTCGATCCGCTCGTCGCCGACGAGCACCTGGCCGTGCACCCGGCAGGGCACCTCGTAGCGGGTGGCGCCGGGTGGGTAGGCGTAACCCACGCCGTCGGTGTCCCAGTCGAGCTCGAGGCCGAACGGCACGCGCTCGCCGAGCATCGGCCCGTAGGCGTCTGCGGGATCGTCGAGCGCCAGCGCGAACGCCTCGCAGCCGAGCGTCATGTGGTCGAAGGGCACCTCGACCGTGTGGTCGGCCCACAGCCCGTCGTGGCGCACCTCGAGCGTCGGGCGGCTGGGAGCGGGCACGTCGTGGTCGATGACCGTGACGAGCCGCCTGCCCTCGCCCACCACGCATGCCCAGTACCAGCAGGCGCGCTGGTGGGGGTAGAAGCCGATGCGCACGTAGCCGCCGAGCGTCGCGTCGCGGGCGGCGAAGTCGAAGTACCACGACTCGCCCCACCACACGCCGTCTCCGGGCGGGTGGTGGCGCTCGTCGGCGGCCACCAGGCCGTCGGGCACCGCTGCGGGCATCGGCTCTCCCCTCACGTGGCGCCGGTCCGGCGCGTCCGCCCCATGGTGGCCCACGGGCGACGATCGCGGGCGCTGTCGTTAGTGTCGAGCGCGTGCGCTACCTGAGCACGGCGTGGATGGACGCCGCCCGCCGCGCCCTGGCCGGCGACACCGGCCTGCAGCAGGCGACGGCCGAGGTCGAGCTGACGGTCGAGCACGTGGTCACCGCCGGCCCGGACGGCCCGGTCGTGTGGCACCTGCGCTTCGACCACGGCTCGGTCGCGCTGACGCCTGGGCCCGCCGAGGCGCCGGACCTGCGCCTGACGACCGACCGGGTGACGGCGTCCGCCGTGGCCGCCGGCGCGCTCGGCGCCCAGCGGGCCTTCGCCGAGGGACGCCTGCGCCTGGGTGGCGACCTGCGCGTGCTGACGCGCCACCAGCGCGCGCTCGCCACCCTCGACGACGTGCTCGCGGGCGTGCGGGCCGAGACCACGTTCGACACCGGCCCGGGCGACGCCGCCACGGGTCCCGCCGACCGGGGTGCCGCCCCGGGCGGCGCCGGCCACCCGGCCGTCACCCCCTAGGCCGCCCCGAGGAGCTGCGCCGTGCCCGAGATGCCCGAGGTCCAGGCCCACGCCGAGCGGCTGACCGACGCCTTCGCCGGCGCCGAGCTCGAGCGGTTCCGCCCGATCGCCTTCACGGCGCTGAAGACGTTCAGCCCGGCACCCGAGGCGGCCCACGGCCATCCCCTCGAGTCGGTCGGCCGGCGGGGCAAGCACCTGTTGCTGCGGTTCGCGCCGGCAACGTTCGTCGTGCACCTCATGCAGGGCGGGCGCCTGAAGGTCGACGAGAAGCAGGCGGCCAAGCCCCGGGGCGGCCAGGCGCGCTGGCGCTTCGCCGACGGGCGTGCGCTGCTGCTCACCGAGGCCGGCACCGAGCGCAAGGCCGGCGTGTGGGTCGTCGCCGGCGACCCGCTCGACCAGCCGCCGCTCGACGACCTCGGCCCGGAGGCCGACACGCTCGACGAGGCGACGCTGGCGAAGCTGCTGGCCGGCCACTCGATGCGCCTGCACGGGTGGCTGCGCGACCAGAGCATCCTGGCCGGGCTCGGCCGCCGGCTCGCCAACGAGATCTGCCACAGGGCGCAGCTCTCCCCGTTCGCCGCCACCGGCAAGCTCGACGACGAGGCCGTGTCCCGCCTGCACTCGGCGATCGGCGCCTGCATCGCCGAGTCGCTGGAGGTCGAGCGGCAGCGCGACGACATGTCGTCGTCGAAGGAGCGCCCCGGCGCCGTGCACCACCGCGAGGGCCAGCCGTGCCCCGTGTGTGGCGACACCGTCCGGGCGGTCGAGTACAGCCGCTACACGGTCAACTACTGCCCGACCTGCCAGACCGGCGGGAAGGTGCTCGCCGACAACACGACGAGCAAGTTCCTCAAGTGACGCGGTGCCGGCGGAGCGCCCCGCCGGCAGCCGCCGGTCAGATCAGGCCGAGGTCCTGGACGGCCTGCCGCTCGTCGGCCAGCTCGGCGACCGAGGTGTCGAGGCGGCTGCGGCTGAACTCGTCGAGCTCGAGGCCCTGGACGATCTCGTACCTGCCGGCGCCGGCCGTGGTCACCGGGAAGCCGGACACCAGGCCCTCGGGCACGCCGTAGCTGCCGTCGGAGGGCACCGCCATCGATACCCAGTCGCCCGCCGGCCTGCCCAGCGCCCAGTCGCGCACGTGGTCGATGGCGGCGTTGGCGGCCGAGGCGGCCGACGACGATCCTCGGGCCTCGATGATGGCGGCGCCGCGCTTCTGCACGGTCGGGATGAAGTCGCCCTCGAGCCAGGCCCGGTCCTCCCCCACGGCCTCCCACGCCGGCTTGCCCGCCACCTCGGCGTGGAACACGTCGGGGTACTGGGTGGCCGAGTGGTTGCCCCAGATCGTCACCTTCGAGACCTCGCCGACGCCGACGCCGGCCTTGGCCGCGATCTGGGCCGTGGCCCGGTTGTGGTCGAGGCGGGTCATGGCGGTGAACCGCTCGGCGGGGATCCCCTCGGCGTTGTTGAGTGCGATGAGGGCGTTCGTGTTCGCCGGGTTGCCGACGACGAGCACCCTGATGTCGTCCGCGGCACTGGCCGCGAGGGCCTTGCCCTGGGCGGTGAAGATCGCGCCGTTGGCGGATAGCAGGTCGCCGCGCTCCATGCCGGCCTTGCGAGGCATGGCCCCCACGAGCAGGGCGTGGTTCGCGCCGTCGAAGGCCTGGTTGGCATCGTCCGTCGCCACCACGCCGGCGAGCAGCGGGAACGCGCAGTCTTCCAGCTCCATGCGCACGCCCTCGAGCGCGCCCACGGCCTGGGGAATCTCGAGCAGCTGCAGCACGACGGGCTGGTCGTCGCCCAGCATCTGGCCACTCGCGATGCGGAACACGAGGGCGTAGCCGATCTGGCCGGCGGCTCCGGTCACGGCGACGCGGACAGGGTCCTTCATGGGCGGGCTCCTCGGGTCGGCGAGCTGGGGAAACGCCGTTCTGGCGGCCGGGGGCCGACACTATCCCCCCGTCCCCCAGCCGCCCAAGGTGCCCAAGCCCAGGTGGACCTAGTGTCGGCCCATGGCCGAGCTGACCGTCCTCCACAACCCCAAGTGCTCCACGTCGCGCCACGCCCTCGACGAGGTGACCGGCGCCGGAACCGACGCCGAGGTCGTGCAGTACCTCAAGGCGCCGCTCGGCCGCGAGGCCCTGCTGGACCTGCTGGCCAAGCTCGAGGACCCGCCCGCCGACCTCGTCCGCAAGGACGCGTTCTTCTCCGAGCTCGGCCTCGACCCCGCCGACTACACGACGCCCGAGGCCGTGGCCGACCTGCTCGTCGAGCACCCCCGGCTCATGCAGCGCCCGGTGCTCGTGCGCGCCGACCAGGCGATCATCGGGCGCCCCAAGAGCCGCGTCGGTCCATTCCTCGCCGGCTGACCGGACCCCGCCCTGGGGCGTCGAAAGCACGAGGAGGGGGTGGTCGCTCGGCCACCCCCTCCTCGTTCGACCGTGTGGCTTACAGCTGCATCGACTTGACCTCGAGGAACTCCTCGAAGCCGTGCTGGCCGTACTCGCGGCCGTAGCCGCTGTTCTTGAAGCCGCCGAACGGGGCGCTCGGATTGAACGCCCCTCCGTTGACCTCGATCTGGCCCGTGCGGACGCGGCGGGCGAACGCCTTGGCGCGCTCGTCGTCGGCCGACCACACGCCGCCGGACAGGCCGTAGGCCGAGTCGTTGGCGATGCGGGCGGCGTCGTCCTCGTCCTCGTAGGCGATGATCGACAGGACCGGCCCGAAGATCTCCTCCTGGGCGATCGTCATGTCGTTGCGCACCTCGGAGAACACGGTGGGCTTCACGTAGTAGCCCTCCGACAGCCCCTCGGGCTGCCCGGGGCCTCCCGTGACGAGCTTGGCCCCCTCGTCGATGCCCTTCTGGATGTAGCCGTTGACCCGCTCCACCTGCGCTTGGCTCGACAGCGGGCCGAGCATCGCCCCTTCGGCGAACGGGTCGCTGGGCTGGAACTTCGTCTCGACCTCGTCGGCCGCGAGCCGCTCGGCCTCGGCCAGCCGGTCGGCCGGCACCAGCATGCGGGTGAGCGCGGTGCAGGTCTGGCCCGAGTTCAGGTAGGCCTTGCCCACGCCGTCGCGGACCGCCTTCTCGAAGCCGGCGTCGTCGAGGTCGTCGAGTAGCACGTTGGCGGACTTGCCGCCGAGCTCGAGGGCGACGCGCTTGAGCGTCTGCGACGCCACCTCGGCCACCCGCTTGCCGGCCCGGGTCGAGCCGGTGAACGACACCATGTCGACGCCGGGGTGGGCGGCGATCGCCTCGCCGACGACGGGACCGGTGCCGGTCACCAGGTTGAACACGCCCGCGGGCAGGCCGGCGTCGTGGATGACCTCGGCGAGGATGAACGCGTCGAGCGGCGCCACCTCACTGGGCTTGAGCACCACCGTGCAGCCGGCACCGATGGCGTAGGCGACCTTGGCGGCGATCTGGTGGAGCGGGTAGTTCCACGGCGTGATGGCCCCGACGACGCCGACCGGCTCGCGCACCACGAGGCTGGAGCCGAGCTGGCTCTCGTACTCGTAGGTCTCCGCCAGCTGGGCGGCGGTGTTGAACGAGTTGATCGGCAGGCCGGCCTGGATCATGAGGCTGAGCCACTTGGGCATCCCGGCCTCGCGGGTCACCACGGTGGCGATCTCGTCCATGCGGGCCGCGAGGCCCTCGCCGATCCGTGTGAGAACCTTGCTGCGCTCCTCGGGCGTGGTCTGGGACCAGCTGTCGAAGGCCGTGCGGGCGGCCTTGACGGCGGCGTCGACGTCGGCGGCCGAACCCTCCGGGATCGAGGCGATCACCTCGCCGTTCGTCGAGTCGAAGACGTCGATCGTGCCCGTCCCCGACGACGGCACCCACGCGCCGTCGATGTAGAGCTTGTCGTGGACCTGCATCTCATCCCCCTCGTCGGTGGCGGTACCAGCGACCATAGACCTCTGCCTGACCACCGGGTCAAGAGCAGACCGGCCTCTGGCCGGGATCGTCAGCCGGGGGCCGCGCCGGCGGCGGACGCCGCCCGGGCGGGGGCGAGGCGGTCCAGGGCCACGGCGGCGTAGAGCGCCACACCGGTGCCGAGCGACGCCTCGTCGATGACCATCCTGTTCGAGTGGTTCGGTGCCACCTGAGCGGGCGCCGCGCCCGAGGGCCGCGTGCCGAGGAACGCCATCGCCCCGGGCACCTCCTCGATGAGGTAGGAGAAGTCCTCGGCCCCCATGACCGGGGTCGGCATCTCGTAGGTCCGCCGCTCGCCGACCAGGCGCCGGGCCAGTTCCAGCACCTCGGCGGCCGGCACCCGATGGTTCACCGTGACCGGATAGCCAGGGCGTATCTGGACCTCGGCGGTCATGTCGTGGGCGGCCGCCACGTTCGTGGCCACGCGCACGAGGCCGTCGTTCACCCGGTCGCGGGCCTCGGCCGAGACGGCCCGCATCGTGCCCTCGAGCAGCGCCGTCTCGGGGATCACGTTCGAGACCGTGCCGGCGGCGATGCGAGCGACGGTCATCACCGCCGGGTCGAACACGTCGACCTGGCGGGTCACGAACGTCTGGAGCGCCCCCACGATCTCGCAGGCCACGGGGATCGGGTCCGCCGCCTGGTGCGGCATCGACGCGTGCCCGCCCCGCCCACGCACGATGACCTCGAACGTGTCGGCCGACGCCATGATCGGTCCGGGCCGCGTCGCCACCATGCCCGCCGGGTACGACGGCGACTGGTGGATGGCGAACGCCCACGACGCACGCTCGCCGCCGTCGGAGGCCTCCAAAAGTCCCTCACGCAGGGCGATCTCCGCCCCGCCGTGGCCCTCCTCGCCCGGCTGGAAGAAGAACCGCACCCTCCCGGCCAGCTCACCCCGCCGCCCGGCCAGGATGCGGGCGGCGCCGACCAGCATCGCGGTGTGGGCGTCGTGGCCGCAGGCGTGCATGGCGCCGTCGACGGCCGAGGCGTAGTCGAGCCCGGTGTCCTCGGGCATGGGCAGGGCGTCCATGTCGGCGCGCAGCACCACGGTGGGACCGGGCGCGCCGCCGTCGAGGTCGGCGACGATCGACGACTGCGCGGTGCCGGTCCGCACGGTGAGCGGCAGGCCGTCGAGGGCCTCCAGGACGCGGCGCTGGGTGCGCGGCAGCGCGAGCTCGAGCTCCGGGTCGCGGTGGATGGCGCGGCGCAGCGCCACCACGTCCTCCTGCACCGCCGCGGCGTCGCGGGCCAACGCGTCGGGGTCGATCGTCATGGCGCCAGTGTCGCCCAGCGCAGGCGCCCGTGCGCCCCGGGCGTGGCATGCGGCAACCGGCTCGTCGAGGCCCACCGAGGCCTGGCGGCGTCGATCGCGCACCTACCAGCAGTCGATCGACTTCCTCGTGGCGGTCGTGGACCGCCGGGTCGCCGATGCCGCCCGTCCGCGCGCTCAGCGGGTGGGCACGGTGACCGTGTCACGGCCCGAGCGCAGCACCCGGCCCGGCGTGGCCCCCGTCGCCCTGCCGTCCTCGACCGTGGCCACGCCGGCGACGAACACCCGGGCCACGCCCCGCGAGCCGGCGGTGAGCCGGGCCGAGCCTCCGGGCAGGTCGGCGACGAGGCGGGCGTCCTCGGCCCCGACCGTCCCCGGGTCGACGAGCACGAGGTCGGCGTGGGCGCCGGGGGCGATCACGCCCCGGTCCGTGAGCCCGAAGAGGTGCGCCGGCTCTCGGGTGAGCATCTGCACGGCCCGCTCCAGGGAGACGAGCTTGCGGCCCCGCAGGCTGTCGGCCAGCAGCCGGGTGGTGTAGGACGACCCGCACATGCGGTCGAGGTGGGCACCGGCGTCGGACCCGCCGAGCATCGTGCGGGGGTCGTCCCACACCTGCTGGCGCAGGGCCCAGGACGCGGGGTCGTTGTCGGTGGGCATCGGCCACAGCACCGTGCGGAAGTCGTCGGCGGCGACGACGTCGAGCAGCGTGTCGAAGGCCTCGGTGCCCCGCTCCCGGGCGATGTCGCCCACGACCCGCCCGGTGAGGCCGGCGTTGGCGTCGCTGTAGGTGTCGCCGATGACGTAGCGGTCCCAGCCGGCGAGCCGGCGGAACACCCCGGCCTCGTCGCTGCGGGCGTGGGCGGCGAGCCGGCTCCGCACCGCGGGATCGGCCAGCGCCGCCCGCTTCTCGGTCGCCGGCAGGCGCAGCACGTCGCCCCACCCCGGGATCAGCCACAGCGCGCAGAACGTGCTGAAGCTCATGTTCATGGGCACGAGGACGGGCATGGTGAGCGCCACCACCCGCCCACCCCGCTCGGCGGCCGCGTCGGCGGCGGCGAGCTGCCGGGGCACGCGGCCCGGCACGGCGGAGTCGACCGTGAGCACGTTCCAGTTGATCGACCGGCCGGCGGCCGCCGTCATGTCCGCCATCAGGTCGATCTCGTCGTCGCTGAACGTGTCGAGCCCACCCTGGAACGCGCCCTCGAGGACCGTGCCCTCGTGCTCGGCGACCGCCGCGCACAGGGCGAGCAGCTCGTCGCGGCCGGCGTGGCGGGAGGCGACGGGCTGGCCGTCGCCGTCGCTGTGGGTCGACGACAGCGTGGTCGAGAAGCCGAGCCCGCCGGCGGCGAGCGCCTCGTGCAGCAGGGTCACCATCGCGTCGACCTGTTCGGGTGTGGCCTCGTGGCCGATGGCGTCCGCTCCCATGACGTAACGGCGCAGGGCGCAGTGGCCGACCATGAACCCGGCGTTGAGACCGATGCCGCCGTCGCCGTCGACGCGGTCCAGGTACTCGGCGAAGCTCTCCCACCCCCAGTCGACGCCGGACTCGAGGGCGGCGAGCGGCATGCCCTCGACCCTCGCCATCATGCGGCGCAGGTAGTCGCCGTCGTCGGCCCGCAGCGGGGCGAGCGTGAAGCCGCAGTTGCCGGCCACGATCGAGGTGACGCCGTGCACGTTCGAGGGCGTGGCGAGTGGGTCCCAGAGCAGCTGGGCGTCGTAGTGCGTGTGGGGATCGACGAAGCCGGGGGTTAGGACGAGACCGTCGGCGTCGACCTCCTGGCGGGCCGGTTCGTCGAGTCGGCCACCGTCGCCCGCGCCGGCAGGGTCGCCGCCGTCGCGGCCGTGGGGGCCGTCGCGGTCGCGCCCGTCGCCGCCGGGCGCCGTGCCGGTCACGGCGGCGATGCGGCCCTCCGCGACCCCGACGTCGCCACGGCGGGCGGGGGCGCCGGTGCCGTCGACGATGGTGGCTCCGCGGATGACGAGATCGAGCATGACTTGTCCCCTCAACATCTGACGGTGCGTCAGATGCTATCGGCCCGGGACGACCCGGTCCCGCGGGCGCAGGGCCCAGAAGGCGATGGCGGCGGCCACGCCCACGTTGAGCGAGTCCACGTCGTCGCGCATCGCGATGCCGGTACACACGTCCGCGGCGGCCAGCGTCGCCGCCGAGAGGCCCGCTCCCTCGGCCCCCAGCAGCACGGCGATGCGGTCACCGGGCGCCACGGCGAGCTCGTCGAGCGGCCGGGCGGTCGGATCCGGCGTGAGTGCCACGACGCGGAAGCCGGCGCCGCGTACGACGTCGAGGCCTCCGGGCAGGGCCGGCAACCAGGCGAAGGGCAGGGCGTAGCCCTCGCCCATCGCCACCCGGGCTACCCGGCGGTAGAGCGGGTCCGTGCAGGTGGGGTCGAGCAACATGGCGTCGACGCCGAGGCCGCGGGCCGAGCGCAGGATGGAGCCCAGGTTCGTCGGGTTGCTCACCCGCTCGAGCACCACGACCCGGCGGGCGCCGGCCAGCACCTCCGTGGGCTCGGGCAGGGGCTTGCGCTCGAAGCTGGCGAGCACGCCCCGGTGCATGCCGAGACCGGTGATGCGCCGCAGGATGGCGGGCGCCGCCGCGTAGACGGGCGTGTCGCCGGGCACGCCGTCGGGCAGCGGTGCGGTGCGGGTCGCGTCGACGAGCACGGCACGGAGCCGGTAGCCCGCCCGCAGCGCCCGTTCGGTCACGACGTCGCCCTCGGCTACGAACACGCCCGGGCCGCCCGCGACCGGGTGCCCGGGCACCGGGCGACCCGGGTGCGCCGGCTGGCGTCCCCGGCGCAGCGGCTGCTCGCGCAGCCCCACGAACTCGGCGATGGCGGGGTCGTCGGGGTCCTCGACGGGCAAGCGGGCCACGCCGGGATCGTCCCCGGCGTGGCCGTCCGCCCGCAACCCGATCCTCGACGTGATCAGCGGGTGAAGGTGGCGCAGCCCAGGTGGCTCGAGTAGCCGATCGACCAGACCATGGCGTCGCGGGTGATCGGCCCGTAGACGCCGTCGAGGGTGAGGTGGTGGAACCGCTGCACGGCGAGCCGCGCCGCGTACGTCGCCGGGCCGAGACCCGACTGGAGGCGTCGTTGCGTAGCCGGTGCACCACCGTTCGTTCAGGCCACGAACGAAGACCGCAAGGGTTGCGCCGGCGTGCAAGTCACCCGCTCGCCGCGCCTAGTCTGTACAAGTCCGATACAAGTAGCGGAGAGTCGAACCGATGCCCAAGATCGCCGTGGCCAACCCCGTCGTCGAGCTCGACGGCGATGAGATGACCCGAGTCATCTGGCAGTTCATCAAGGACAAGCTGATCCTGCCGTACCTCGACGTCGAGCTGCTCTACTACGACCTCGGCATCGAGAACCGTGACGCGACCTCCGACCAGGTCACCGTCGACGCCGCCAACGCCATCAAGCAGCACGGCGTGGGCGTCAAGTGCGCCACGATCACGCCGGACGAGGCCCGCGTCGAGGAGTTCGGCCTGAAGAAGATGTGGCGGTCGCCGAACGGCACCGTCCGCAACATCCTCGGCGGCGTCGTCTTCCGCGAGCCGATCATCTGCTCGAACGTGCCGCGGCTGGTCCCGGGGTGGACCAAGCCGATCGTCATCGGCCGCCACGCCCACGGCGACCAGTACAGGGCCACAGACTTCGTCGTGCCCGGTCCCGGCACGGTGACGATCACCTATGTGCCCGATGACGGCGGCGCCCCCATCGAGCACGAGGTCGCCCAGTTCACCGGCGGCGGCGTGGCCATGGGCATGTACAACTTCGACGACTCGATCCGCGACTTCGCCCGGGCGTCGTTCCGGTACGGCCTCGACCGTGGCTATCCGGTCTACCTCTCGACGAAGAACACGATCCTCAAGGCCTACGACGGCCGCTTCAAGGACCTGTTCCAGGAGGTGTTCGAGACCGAGTTCAAGGCCGACTACGAGGCGGCGGGGCTCGCCTACGAGCACCGGCTGATCGACGACATGGTCGCCGCTGCCCTCAAGTGGGAGGGCGGCTACGTCTGGGCCTGCAAGAACTACGACGGCGACGTGCAGTCCGACACCGTAGCGCAGGGCTTCGGCTCGCTCGGCCTCATGACGTCGGTGCTGCTGACGCCCGACGGCACGACGTGCGAGGCCGAGGCCGCCCACGGCACGGTCACCCGGCACTTCCGCCTGTGGCAGAAGGGCGAGAAGACCTCGACGAACCCCATCGCGTCGATCTTCGCCTGGACGCGAGGCCTGGCGTTCCGGGCCAAGCTCGACGGCACACCCGAGGTCGCCCGCTTCGCCCACGCGCTCGAGCAGGTGTGCGTGGGAACCGTCGAGGGGGGTGAGATGACCAAGGACCTCGCTCTACTCGTGGGCGACGACACGCCGTGGCTCACCACCGACGAGTTCCTCGACGCCCTCGACCGCAACCTGCAGGTGGCGTCCAGCAACTGGTCGTGATGCCCTGAGGCGGCCCCGACAGGCCCCGGAGCGCACGGCGCGCCGGGGCCTGTCGCGTTTCGGGACCGTTCTCGCCCAGGTTCCTTCCGTATCGACTCTTCAGCCCAGCGGCCAGTAGCCCGGCACCTGGGCGTGCGGCGTGTCGAGGTACACCTTCGCCTCGGGGTACTGGGCGAACTTACCGTGGCTCCAGCGGACCTCGACGTGCCCGGCAACCGTCGACGTGCCCGCCGAACGGCGGCGGGCGACGCTGACCTGCCATTCGACAACCGGCTGCTCGCGGGCGCACGGCGTGATGGCTACGTCGTCGATGCGGAAGTGCTGGCGCCAGTCCCACGCCGTGCCGACCCGCAGGCGCAGCGAGCCCTGCGGCGCCGCCCCGAGCACGAAGTACGGCGCGCTGCCGATGCGTAGCAACCGCCACAGCACCCGCTCGGCGTCCGCCCCGGCCAGCGCCCGGCGCCACCGGTCGGCCGAGGCGGTGGCCACCGCGGTGGCGAACGCCGCGGCAGCCGGGCGCAGCGGGACCGGCCAGCGCCCCTTGCCGAGCGCATCCTTGAGCCGGGCGCGGTCCGAGGCGGTGAGCTCGGCGACGGACGCCGGGAGGTCGCCGGCCAGCCCGGCGTGGTCGGCGGCGGCCCGGTAGAGCGCCTGGTAGGCCCCGGGCGCCGTCTCGGCGAACCAGTCGGCCGAGCGGGCGCCGTGGCCCCCGGCGAGCAGGCGGTCGAACACCGACGCAGGCGACGAGTTGGTCACGATCTGCGAGAGGTACTTGCAGCTGACGAGGAACACGTGGTCGATGCGCAGATCCGCGGGAACCGGCTCGTCGCCGGGCTGACGCTGCCCGCCCCGCCACTCGACGACGAGCGGCAGCCGGCCCCGCAGCCCGTCGCGGGCGGCGAGGAACGCACCGCCGTTGCGCCAGGCGGCGGCGAACTCCTGCCGGTAGCGGCCGCCGCGGTGCAGCTCGGCGAGCAGCTCCCACTGCTCGGGCGACAGGCTGACCATCTCGGCCGGCCGGGCGGCCAGCGCGGCGTCGAGGTCGTCGAAGCCCAGCGTGCCGAGGCCGGTGATCAGCTCGGTGACGGTGGTGCGGTGATCGGCCAGCGGCCCGTCGCCCCTCGGTCGCGCGTCAGCCGAGCTGGTGCTCGGCCCAGAACCCGGGCGCCGGCCGGCGCCGGTGGCCGCCCTTGGCGTAGACCGCCAATCGCTCGACCGCCACGGGGTCGAGCAGCTCGACGGCATCGAACACGGCGCTCGGCGACGCCGCCCGCAGCGCCTGGTCGCCCTCGCTGCCCGGTGCGGGCAGGTGCGAGGTGAGAACCAGGAACGGCGCGCCGGACAGCTCGCCGAGCGAGGGCCGGCTGGCGGCGATCACGAGGGCCTTGCCCAGCACCCGCCACACCAGGTCGGGGCGCCGCAGCCCGCCCCGCACGGTCGTGAAGGACCCCGTCACCTCAACCAGCCACGGGTCGCCCTCGGCGTCGGCCACGACGAGGCTGACGTCGACGCCGAGGCCCCGCAGCTTGCGCTTCTCGGCCACGACCGTGAAGCCGGCCTCGGCGAGCACGCTGTCGGCGAGCTTGGGCGTGGCCATGCCGGTCATCACGGCCCGCTGCTGGAACTCGGCGTCGCGGTCGGTCAGGAGCGCGGCGGCCGCCCGGCGCGACGGCCCACGCCGGCGAGCACGCCCAACGGGCCCGAACTCACCGCCGGCGCCACCGGCCGCCTGTGACGACCCGGCGGACAGACCGGGCGCCTCACCGGCGGCACCCACGGCCGGCGACGATCCAGCGCGCAGATGGGACGCCACGGCGGTGGCGCCCACGGCCGGCGACGCGGTCGGCGGGTCCGACGGCGTCGGGCCGGCGACGGCTGCCGGCGCCTCGACGAGGGCGGCGACGGCGTCGCTGCCGCCGGGCGCCGGGATCGGCGCCGCGACGGCCGCCCGGCGCGCCGCGTCGGCGAGCTCGTCGGCCACGCGACGCTCGGCGATCGCGCAGTAGGCCGGGTCGAGGTCGTAGCCCACGTAGCGGCGGCCGTGGCGTGCGGCGGCCACCAGAGCCGAGCCCGACCCGAGGAACGGGTCGAGCACAAGGTCGTCCTCGTAGGTGTAGAGGAGCACCAGGCGCTCGGGCAGCTCGACCGGGAACGGTGCCGGGTGAGCCACGCGCTTGGCGCTCTCGGGGCCGATCTGCCACACGTCCAGCGTGGCGGCCATGAACTCGTCGGCCGACACGGTGCTGCGGTGGGGGAGCCCGGCGGCCCGGCGGGCCTCGACGGACAGGGCCCGGTCGAACCGGCCCTTGCTCGCCACGACCACGCGCTCGGTGAGGTCGCGCAGCGAGGGGTTCGTCGCCTGCTTGAACGACCCCCACGCGCAGTTGCCGCCCGCGCCCTGGCCCTTCTGCCACACGACCTCGCCCCGCAGCAGAAGGCCCAGCTCGTCCTGCAGGATGCCGATGACGTCGGCCGCCAGGGACCGGTACGGCTTGCGGCCCAGGTTCGCCACGTTGACGGCGATGCGCCCGCCCGGCTCGAGCACCCGCTTGCACTCGCGGAAGACGCCGGTGAGCAGGGCGATGTACTCCTTGTAGGAGCCGGGGACGCCCTCGCGGTCGAGCTCTTCCTCGTACTGCTTGCCGGCGAAGTACGGCGGTGACGTCACCACGAGCGCCACCGAGCCGTCGGGCAGGTCGGACATGTCGCGCGCGTCGCCCACCCGGAACGGCCGCTCGACGGGCACCGGCGGCAGGACGGTCTCGTCCTCGCTGAGGTCGGGCGGCGTGAAGCGCTCGTAGAACGCCGTCGCGTCGTGGTTCTCGCGCCGGGAGACGCCGAAGTTCGACGTCGCCGTCGCCCTTCTGCGCCCGTTCGTTGCACCCACTGGTGACCCTCTCGCCGGTGGCACGCCGGCCACCCTAGGGACGGGGTGTGACAGCCGGGCCGGTGCCCTCCGAGCGTACGCGACCGGCCCGGCCGGTCAGGGGAGGGCGACGATCGCCACGCCCTCGGGCGGCAGGACCAGCCCACCGCCGGCCGGGGCGACGTCCCGGGCCGCCGGCGCGACTGCCAGGCCCCCGGGCGACGACAGCAGGACCGTCCCCGTCACAGGCACCACCCGCTCGACGTCGGACAGGTTCACCGCCACCGCCACGCCACCGCCCGTGCCGCCGAAGGCGGTCGGCCATGCGTCGACGTCCGAGCCGGATGCGACACCCGACCCCCCGGCGGCCACCCCCGAGCCGGATGCGACGCCCGACCCCCCGGCGCTGGCGGCCGACGCGGCCACGCCCGACCCGGGTGGCGCCGGGCGGCGCACGACCAGCCACCCCGCCTCCTCGTCGAAGGCCACCTCCGGCGAGCCCGCGGGGGCCGTGCCCAGCTCGGGACGGGCCCGACGCAGCGCGATCAGCCGCCGGTGCCAGTCGAGCAGCTCGGCGTGGCCGCGCTCGGCGAGCTCGTCCCAGCGCAGCACCGACCGCCGGAACGTCTCGGGGTCCTGAGGGTCGGGCACGTCGGCCGGGTCCCAGCCGAAGTAGGCGAACTCCCGCCGCCGCCCGGCCGACACGGTGGCGCCCAGCTCGGCGTCCTCGTGGTCGGTGAAGTACTGGAACGGGTTCGACGCCCCCCACTCCTCTCCCTGGAACAGCATGGGCACGAACGGGGCGGTGAGCAGCAGCGCGGCGGCGATGCGCAGGCGCCCGGGCGACACGAGGCGGCTGAGCCGGTCGCCTGCCGCCCGGTTGCCGATCTGGTCGTGGTTCTGGGCGCTCACCACGAACGCGCCGCCGGGCAGGCCCGCCGGCGAGCGGCCGTGGACCCGGTCGCGGTGCGCTGAGTAGGTCCCGGCGTAGACCCACGCCTGGCGCAGGGCGCTCGCCAGCTGCGCGAGCGTGCCGAAGTCCTCGTAGTAGCCCGACCGCTCGCCGGTGAGCACCGCGTGCAGGGCGTGGTGCCACTCGTCGGCCCAGGATGCGTCGAGCCCGTAGCCGCCGAGCGCCGTCGGCTGCACGTAACGGGGGTCGTTGCGGTCGGACTCGGCGATCAACCACAGCGGGCGGCGGAGGTGACCCTCGAGGGCCCGCACGGCATCGGCCATCTGTTCGAGCACGTGGCGGGCCGAGTCGTCGGTGATGGCGTGCACGGCGTCGAGCCGCAGGCCGTCGGCGTGGACGTCACCGAGCCACATGAGCGCGTTCTCGACGACGAACGCCCGCACCTCGTCGCTGCCGGGCCCGTCGACGTTGACCGCCTGGCCCCAGTTCGTGTGGTGCTGGTCGCCGAAGTAGGGCCCGAAGCCGGCCAGGAAGTTGCCCTCCGGGCCGAGGTGGTTGTAGACGACATCGACGATCACGCCCAGTCCTCGGGCGTGGCAGGCGTCGACCAGGCGCTTCAGCCCGTCCGGCCCGCCGTAGGCGTCGTGGGGCGCCCACAGGTCGACGCCGTCGTAGCCCCAGCCGCGCCGGCCCGAGAACTCGGCCACCGGCATGAGCTCGACGGCATCGACGCCGAGGGCCACCAGGTGGTCGAGGCGCTCGATCGCGCCGGCGAACGTGCCGGTCTCCGAGAAGGTGCCGACGTGCACCTCGTAGAGCACGGCGCCGGGCAGGTGGAAGCCGCGCCACGCCGCATCGGTCCAGGCGAAGGCGTCGTGGTCGACGACCCGGGAGGGACCGTGCACGCCGTGCGGCTGGTGGGCCGACCGCGGGTCGGGCCGCGGAGGCCCGCCGTCGACCGACAGCGCGTACTCGACGCCGGGACCGAGCCCGGGGACCTCGCCGGACCACCGCCCCCGGGGCCCCGGCGCCAGCGCCGTGCGGAGGTCGCCGACCACGACCTCGACCGAGCGTTCGGCCCGCGGGGCCCACACCGAGATGATCACGGACACTCCTCCGGGGAATGCGTTGGCTGGCGGTCCGGCGGTCAGCCGGGCGAGCGCTCGAGCAGCGCCACGGGGAACCGGCCGAGGAGGTCGGCGACGGGCACGTCCCCGCCGGCCACGACCGCACCGGTGACGAGGTCGGTCCACGTTCCGGGAGGCAGGGGCACCGTCGTGTCGGTCCAGGCGCCGGCCACGGCGTGGGCGTCCCCGACGGCGGGACCGGGCGTGGTGCCGGGCATGCCCACGCCGGCGGCGTGCGCCGAGCCGACGCCGGCGGCGTCGGCCACGCGGGGTACGAGCCCGAGCACGAGGCGGGGCACGACCGCGGCGACCGACCCTCCCCGGGTGAAGGCGACCACGTGGTCGGCCTCGGCGCCGGTCGCCTCCAGCGGGAGGTACGCGCCGGCCTCGCCGGCCCCGAACAGCTCGGGGCGGCGCCGCCGCAGGTGCAGGGCATCGCGGGTCACCCGCAGCTTGGGCAGGCCCTCGTCGTCGCGGGCCAGCAGCTCCTCGGGGCCGAGGCCGGCCCAGGCGGCTCCAGCGCCCTCCGGCTGGGCGGTCTGGTCGCCGGCGGACCCGGCCGCGAGGGGTGGGCCCAGCTCGGCCAGCAGCGCGCGGCGTCGCGCGAAGTCGACCGGCCGGCGGTTGTCGGGGTCGACGAGGCTGAGGTCGTAGAGCTCGTTGCCCTGGTAGGTGTCGGGCACGCCGGGGACGGTCAGGGCGAGGAGCGCCTGGGCGAGGGCGTTGATCCGGCCGGGCTCGACGAGCGGGGCCACGAACGCCTCGATGTCGTCGACCAGGCCCTCGTCGCCCAGCACGGCCTCGACGAACGCGTCGCGCCCGGCGTCGAAGTCGGCGTCGGGTTCCGTCCAGGTGGTCGAGACCTTCGCCTCCTTCGTGGCCTTGCCCAGGTACGCGCCGGCCCGCTCGGCGTCGATCGGCCACGCGCCCACGAGCGTCTGGAACAGCAGGTGCTGGGTCGGCCGGTCGGCCGCGCCGCCGGGCCACAGCTTGGCCGAGGCGTCGATCCACCGGCCGAGCGCCGCCGCCCAGGTCTCCGGCACCTCCGACAGCAGCGCCAGGCGCGCCCTCACGTCCGCGCTGCGCTTCGTGTCGTGGGTCGACAGCGTGGTCATCGACGTGGGCCAGCGCTCGTGCACCCGGGCGTTCGTCGCGTGGAACTCCGCGACGCCCACCCCGAACCGACTGGGATCGACGCCCACCTCGTCGAGCGCCAGCAGCCGGGTGAAGCGGTAGAACGCCGTGTCCTCCACGCCCTTGGCCATCGCGGGACCGCTGAGCTGCTGGAACTGCATGGTGAACTCCCGCTCGAGCGGGCCGGGGTCGGGCAGCCGCAGCAGCAGCAGGTCGCCGAGGAACGCGAGCAGGTCGGCGTCGGTGCCGGGTCGGCGCTCGGCCACCTCGGCCAGCGCCGCCTCGACGTGCTCGACGTCGGCCGGCCGCACCAGGCCGACGTCCGCCCGCACGTACGTGCGGTACACCTCGAAGGCGGTGAGCAGCTCGCGCAGCGCCTCGGCGAGCTCGTGGCGCGTGCGGTCGCGCTGGTGGCGGCGCGACTCGCAGATCTCGGCGAGCAGGTGGGTGAGCCGGCTGACGTCCGCTGCGAGGATCTCGCGCACGGCGTACGCCTTCGCCTCGTGGCGCACCGCGTCCCAGTCGGTCGGGGCGCCGGTCAGCTCGCCGTAGGCGGTGGTCAGCGGCTCCTCGCCCGCGGGGTCGACGAACAGCCCCCCGATGAGCGCCAGCCGGTCGTAGCCCGTGGTACCGGCGACGGGCCACGACGACGGCAGCTCCTCACCGACCTCGAGGATTTTCTCGGCCACGATCCAGGCACCGCCGCTGGCCACCGCCAGCCGCTCGAAGTACTGCTCAGGGTCGCGCAGGCCGTCGGGGTGGTCGACGCGGAGCCCGTCGATCACGCCATTGCGCAGCCAGCCCAGCACGAGCGCGTGGGTGTCGGCGAAGACGCTCTCGTCCTCGATGCGCAGCCCGACGAGCGTGTTGATGTCGAAGAACCGCCGATAGCCGAGCTCGCGGCCGGCAGTGCGCCAGAACGCGATGCGGTAGTTCTGGTTCTCGAGCAGCTCGTCGAGCGCCTCGACGTCGGCGTTCACCGCGGCGACCGCCTCGGCGATCGCGGGGCCGACCTCGGGGATCTCGTCGAGCAGGCGCACGAGCTGGCGGCGCAGCACGGCAGTGTCGCGGTGGCGCTCGACCATGCCGGCCCGGTCGGTGCGGGTGGCGACCGGCAGGCGGTGCAGGGCGGTGGCGATGAACGCCAGGTCGTCGGACCGGGCGTGCCGGGCGGCGGCGCCGATCAGGCCCGACAGCGACCGCAGCGACACCGGCAGCGCGTTGTCGAAGTAGCGGATCGTGAACTCGCCGCGCTCGTGGTGCAGCGTGATCTCGCGCCGGTCGAGCACCCGCCCGTAGTGGTCGCCGAGGATCGGGATGAGCACCGTGTTGCGAAGCTTCTCCTCGGGCGGGTCCCAGGTGACGTCGAAGTGGCTGGCCCACAGCGACGACGGGCCGTTCTCCAGCACGTCCCACCACCAGCGGTTCTCGGGAGTGCCGATGGCCATGTGGTTGGGCACGATGTCGAGGATCTGGCCGAGCCGGGACCGGCCGAGCGCCGCGGACAGGCCGGCGTGCCCGGCGGCGCCGCCCAGGTCGTCGCTGGGGCGCGAGTGGTCGACCACGTCGTAGCCGTGCGTCGAGCCCGACGCCGCCTGCAGCACCGGGGACAGGTACGCGTGACTTACGCCGAGATCGGCAAGGTAGGGGGCGACGGCGGCGGCGGCGGCGAAGTCGAAGCCGGGGTGCAACTGCAGGCGGTACGTGCTGAGCGGAGGAGGAGGGGCCACGCGCCGCTCGCTTACCCGGGAATCACCCGTCGCCGTCTTCGATCCGCCGCAGCAGCACCACCGACCGGTCAGTCAGCACCACGCTGCGCCGAACGACCTCGTCGGACTCCTTGGCGGGCACCGCGGTGGCGGTATCGAGCGCCAGCTCCCACGCGTCGCCCCACTTGTCGCCCATGTGCCACTCGATCGGCTCGTGCCAGGCGTTGAACAGCAGCAGGAACGAGTCGTCGACCACGCGTTGGCCCCGGGGGTCCGGACTGGTGATGGCCTCGCCGTTGAGGAACATGCCGATGCTGTGGGCCTTGCCCGACTGCCAGTCGTCCTCGGACATCTCGGTGCCGTCGCTCTTCAGCCAGGCGATGTCCGGCGAGCCCCTCAGCGGACGCCCCTGGAACCAGCGGCGCCGGCGGAACACCGGGTGCTCGGTGCGCAGGGCGATGAGGGCCTTGGTGTACTCGAAGAGCTCCTCGTCGACGTCGACCCAGTCGAACCAGGAGATCTCGTTGTCCTGGCAGTAGACGTTGTTGTTGCCGCCCTGGCTGCGGCCCACCTCGTCGCCCGACAGCATCATCGGCACGCCCTGCGAAAGGAACAGCGTGGCCAGCAGGTTGCGCTGCTGGCGCGACCGCAAGGCCAGCACGGCGAGGTCGTCGGTCGGGCCCTCGACGCCGCAGTTCCACGAGCGGTTGTAGCTCTCGCCGTCGTTGTTGCCCTCGCCGTTCGCCTCGTTGTGCTTCTCGTTGTACGAGACCAGGTCGCGCAGCGTGAAGCCGTCGTGAGCGGTCACGAAGTTGACGCTGGCGGAGGGGCGCCGCGAGTCGGACTGGTAGAGGTCGGAGCTGCCCGTGAGCCGGGTCGCCACCTCGCCGAGGATGGCGGGCTCCCCCCGCCAGAAGTCGCGGATCGTGTCGCGGTAGTGACCGTTCCACTCGGACCAGTGGGGCGGGAAGTTGCCGACCTGGTAGCCGCCCTCGCCGACGTCCCACGGCTCGGCGATGAGCTTCACCTGGCCGACGACGGGGTCCTGCTGGACCAGGTCGAAGAACGCGGAGAGCCTGTCGACCTCGTGGAACTGGCGGGCGAGCGTGGCGGCCAGGTCGAAGCGGAAGCCGTCGACGTGCATGTCGGTCACCCAGTAGCGCAGGCTGTCCATGATCAGCTGCAACGCGTGGGGGTGCGCCATGTTGAGGCTGTTCCCGGTGCCGGTCGTGTCGTAGTAGAAGGCCCGGTCGTCGGGCACGAGCCGGTAGTAGGCGGCGTTGTCGATGCCACGGAACGACAGGATCGGCCCGAGGTGGTTGCCCTCGGCAGTGTGGTTGTAGACGACGTCGAGGATCACCTCGATGCCCGCTTCGTGCAGCGCCCGGACCATGCCCTTGAACTCGGTGACCTGCGAGCCGTCGTCGCCGGCCGAGGAGTACTCGTTGTGCGGGGCGAGGAAACCGATCGAGTTGTAGCCCCAGTAGTTGCGCAGGCCGCGCTCGACGAGGTGGCTGTCGTGCACGAACTGGTGCACGGGCTGTAGCTCGACGGCGGTCACACCGAGGCTCAGCAGGTGCTCGATGGCGGCCGGGTGCGCCAGGCCGGCGTAGGTGCCGCGCAGCAGCTCGGGGATGTCGGGGTGAGTCGCCGTGAAGCCCTTGACATGGAGCTCGTAGATGACCGACTCGTGCAGGGGAACGTCCGGCGGGCGGTCTGCGCCCCAGTCGAAGTAGGGGCTCTCGACCACGGCCTTGGGCACGTGGGCGGCGTTGTCGTCGTCGTTGCGGCTGTTCGGGTCGCCGAAGTCGTACGGGAAGCACGACGGGTCCCAGTCGACCGCGCCCTCGATCGCCTTCGCGTAGGGGTCGAGGAGCAGCTTGTTGGGGTTGCAGCGGTGCCCGTTGGCGGGGTCCCACGGGCCGTGCACCCGGAAGCCGTAGCGCTGCCCGATGCCGATGCGGGGCAGGAAGGAGTGCCAGCAGAACGCGTCGACCTCGGCCATGTCGACCCGCCGCTCGGTGCCGCCGTCGTCGAACAGGCACAACTCGACCTTCTCGGCGACCTCGGAGAACAGGGAGAAGTTCGTGCCCGTGCCGTCGTAGGTCGCACCCAGGGGGTACGGCCGTCCCGGCCACGTCTCGATGTCGGTCACGCAGGCTCCTGAATGTCGGGTCCGTGCCCGGCAGCGCTGGTCTCTCCCGGCGAGCGATCCAGCCTAGAGGCCGCGGGAGGCAGGCTCCGCCGAGCCCACCCACCGCGGTCGCGGCGGGCGGACCAGCGATGTGACCAGCGTCTCAGCCCGGAGCGAGACCCAGGTCTCGCACGATGGGGACCACCGACGTCGACCGGTTCATGGCGTAGAGGTGCAGCCCCGGAGCGCCGGCCTCGAGCAGGCGGCGGGCGAGGTCGGTGGCGACCTCGACGCCCACCTGTCGCACGGCCTCGGGGTCACCGTCGACGGCGTCGAGGCGATCGAGGAGAGCGGCCGGCACGACTGAGCCGTTCATCGCCGCCATGCGCTTCAGGCCGGCCACGTTGATGGCGGGCATGACGCCGGGCAGGACCGGCGTGGTGCAGCCCAGCACGTCGAGCTCGTCGACCATGCGGACGTAGTCGTCGAGCTCGAAGAAGAACTGGGTGATGCCGAAGTCGGCCGCGGCCAGCTTGGCGGCGAGGTACCGGCGGTCCGCGGTGCGGTCGGTCGAACGCGGGTGCAGTTCCGGGTGGGCCGCCACGCCGATGGAGAAGTCGCCCGCGTGCTCGCGGACCAGCTCGACGAGCTCGGTGGCGTAGGTGAACTCGCCAACGGCGTCGCTGCCGTCGGCCGGCGGGTCACCGGCCAGGGCGAGGATGTTGTGGACGCCGCCCGCCGCATACTCGTCGAGCAGGGCCCGGATGTCGGCCCTCGTGTGGCCGGCGCAGGTGAGGTGGGGCATCGCCGGGAACGGCTGCTGGCGGTTGACCTGCAGCACGATGTCGCGGGTGCGCTCGCGGGTCGACCCTCCGGCGCCGTAGGTGACCGACACGAACGACGGGCGCAGGGGGGCCAGCTCGTGGATCGTCTTCTCGAGCTGGCGCTCGGCCTCGTCGGACTTGGGCGGGAAGAACTCGAAGCTCAGGGTGCGTCCGGCGGCCAGCAGGTCGCCGATCTTTCCGCTGCCAGGGCGGGAGGAACTCATGGGTGCTCCAGATGACGTCGGATGTGCGTCACCCGGGCTGGGTGCAGCGGCACCACCCATGTCAGCCCAAGGTCCGCGTGATCCTAGTTGCTGCCCCCGGCGTCTGCCCGCGCCTCGGCGGCGGTCACCGTGTTGCGCATCAGCATGGCCACGGTGGTGGGGCCGACGCCGCCGAGGCGGGGGGTTATCCAGGACGCGACCTCGGCCACGGCCTCGTCGACGTCGGGCAGGGCGCGCCGGCCGGCCCACGACTGGCCGCCGCTCACGACGACCGCGCCGGGCCGCACCATGTCGGGCGTGACGATCGACGGCACGCCGGCGGCGGCCACGACCACGTCGGCCCGCCGCGTGAACGCGCCCATGTCGGCCACGCCGGTGTGGACCACGGTCACCGCGGCGTTCGCCCCCGGCTGCTTGGTCGTGAGCAGGAGTGCCAGCGGGCGGCCGAGCGTCGGGCCCCGGCCCACGACGACCACCTCGCGACCGGCGATCTCGATGCCGTAGTGGACGAACATGGCCTGGATGCCGGCCGGCGTGGCCGGCACGGGACCGGGCTCCTGCAGCACGAGGCGGCCGAGGTTCACGGGGTGCAGGCCGTCCGCGTCCTTCGCCGGGTCCATGCGGGCCAGCGCCTCACCGGCGTCGAACCCCTCGGCAACGGGGAGCTGGATCAGGTAGCCGTCCACGCCGGGGACGGCGTTGAACCGGTCGACGGCGTCGAGGAGGGTCTGCTGACCTGCGTCGGCCGGGATGCCCACGTGGTGGCTGGCGATGCCCACGCGCGCGCAGGCGTCGTGCTTGCGGGCAACGTAGCGGGCCGACGCCGGGTCGTCGCCCACCAGGATCGTGCCGAGGCCGACGCTCCCGCCACGGGCGGACAGGGCCTCGACCCGCTTGGCCACCTCGGCCATGACGGCCTCGGCCACGGGGGCGCCCTCGAGCAGCTTCGCCGTCATGTCTCTCCCCGGTCGGTCGTACGAGCGTCGACGGTAGCCCGGCCGGTGCGACGGCCCTCCCGACGTTCGTGCCCGCGGGTGCGCCGACCGTTACCGAGCGTGCCGACGTGCCACCATCGGGACGGGGGGTGACGGACACCGGGGACCCGCACGGGAAGGTGATCAACTGCGCCCGCACGGGTTCGTGGGCGGTCGTCGCCGACCTCGGCGACCGCCGCAAGCTTCCGGGATCACAAGGGCGACGTCGATCATCGACACGCGCTACGCCGCCACCCTGCCCGACGTCGAGACGGTGAGGCCCGGCACGTCCTCGGCATCGCCGAGCGCGTCGTGACCGCCTGCCGCTCGGCCGCCCGGCAGTAGGCCGAACAGCGGACCACCGCAGCGGCGAGCCGGCCGGCGGGCTAGTGGAGGAAGTGGCGCTCGCCCGTGAGGACCATGGCGAGGCCGAGCTCGTCGGCCCGGGCGATGACCTCGTCGTCGCGGACCGAGCCGCCTGGCTGGATCACGACGGCCACGCCCGCGGCGGCTGCTGCCTCGACGCCGTCGGGGAACGGGTAGAACGCGTCGCTGGCGCACGCCCCGCCGGTCGCCCGGCCGGCCGCCTTCGCCGCCGCCAGCTCGCCGGACTCGACCCGGTTCTGCTGGCCCGCGCCGATGCCCCACGCCGCGCCGTCCTTGGCGAGCACGATGGCGTTCGACCGAACCCAGCCGCACACGCGCCACGCCAGCTCGGCGTCGGCCCACTCCGCCTCGGTCGGCCGGCGCTCGGTGACGACCCGCCAGTCGGCCCGCCCCGAGACGAAGCCGTGCTGGTCCTGCAGGAGGAACCCGCCGGTGACCGGCCTCAGGTGCCAGCGCTCGCGGGTGGGGGCGACCGCTTCGAGGATGCGGGTGTTCTTCCGCTTCGCCCGCAGGGCGTCGACCACACCGGGCGCATAGCCCGGGGCGATCACCACGTCGGCCTGGGCGGCGGCCACCATGCGGTCGGCGGTCACCCGGTCGACGACCTCGGTGAGCGCCACGATGCCCCCGAAAGCCGATCGCTCGTCGCCCTCGAAGGCCCGCTGGTAGGCGTCGGCCAGCCTGTCGGCAACCGCCGCGCCGCACGGGTTGGCGTGCTTGATGATGGCGGCGGCCGGCCGGCCGAACGCGGCCGCCAGGTCGTGGACCAACAGCCAGGCGGCGTCGGCGTCGTAGAGGTTGAGGTAGCTGAGGGCCAGGCCGCCGTGCTGGGTCAGCGTCGCCCACCACGGCTCGGCGCCCGCGGCGCGGTAGAGGGCGGCCCGCTGGTGCGGGTTCTCGCCGTAGCGCAGGGCGAGCGGCTCGCGCCACCCCGCCACCTGCACCGACTCGGGCAGCTCCGGCCGGTCTCCGGTGGCCGGCGCCGTCGCGTCGAACCAGTCGGCGATGGCGGCGTCGTAGGCGGCCGTGCGGGCGAAGGCCCGGCGGGCCAGCGCCCGGCGGGTCTCCTCGGACAGCGCGCCCTTGGCTCGCACCTCGTCGAGCACGGTGGCGTAGTCGGCGGGGTCGACGACGACGCCGACCTGGGCGTGGCTCTTGGCGGCGGCCCGGATCATGGCCGGCCCGCCGATGTCGATCAGCTCCTCGGTCCGGCTGGCGCCGTGGGTGAAATCGGCCGGGTCGGAGCCGAACGGATAGAGGTTCACGACCACGAGGTCGAACGGCTCGATGCCGTGGGCCTCCATGTCGGCCCGGTGGGCGGGGTCGGTGCGGTCGGCGAGGATGCCGCCGTGCACCTTCGGGTGCAGCGTCATGACCCGGTGCCCCAGGATGGCGGGGAACCCGGTGACCTCGGCCGTGTCGGCCACGTCGAGTCCGGCGCCCCGCAAAGCGGTGGCGGTCCCGCCGGAGGAGACCAGGTCCCACCCGGCGGCGGCCAGGCCGCGGGCGAGCTCGACGATGCCGGACTTGTCGTAGACCGAGAGCAGGGCCCTCACGTGCTGTCTCCTCGCGGGCTGGGGGTGGGCGGGTGGGCGGCCAGGAAGGCCCGGAGCGTCGCCGGGTAGAGGCGGCGCTCGACCTGCTTGATCCGCTCGTGCAGCGTGGCCTCGGTGTCGCCGGGCAGGACCGGCACGGCCTCCTGGGCCAGGATCGGGCCGTCGTCCACCTCGGCGGTGGCCACGTGGACCGTCGTACCGGTGACCTTCACGCCGGCCGCGAGCGCATCGCGCACGGCGTGCCAACCCCTGAACGCCGGCAGCAGGGCCGGGTGGGTGTTCAGGACCCGCCCGGGGTAGGCGGCGGCGATGCCGGGGATGATCGTGCCGAAGCCCGCCATGGCCACGACCTCGACCTGGTGTGCCCGCAGCACCTTGACGACCTGGTCGGTGTAGGCCTCCCGGTCGAATGAGGTTCCCCACTCCGTGCGTTCGACGAGCTCTGCGGCCACCCCGTGGGCCGCGGCCACCTCGAGGGCCCGGCACCGCCGATCGACGACGACGAGGGCCACGTCCAGGCCGTCGGCCAGGAAGGCCTCGAGCAGGGTGCCGCTGCCCGAGGCGAGCACGGCGATGTGGGCGGGCGCCATCGGGGCGATGGTAGTGGGGGGCCTTCCGGCCACCCCGAGCGCGAGCGCTCAGACCCTAGCTGACGTGGGAAAACGGTGGCCCTCGGCTGGGAACGCCGTCGGCTAGCGTCCTGCCGGACCGGACCACATCACGCAACATGGAGGCGGGTTTCGTGGACCTCACCAAGCTCACGCTGGGCGAAAGGATCGTCGCCGGGCTCGGCATCCTCGAGTTACTTCTGCTGATCTTCCTGCCGTGGCACGACGTCTTCGGGTTCGACGTCAGGCCGCTCGAGGGCGACGGATCGGCCGTGGCCTGGCCGGCCGTCCTCGCGTTCATCGTGCTGGTGGCGCTGGTCGCAGTCGTGCTCGTCCGCAAGCTCGCCGCCAACCTCCAGTTCCCGGATCTGCCGATCGGCTGGAACCAGGCCATCTTCTACGCGGCGGTCGCCGTCCCGGTGCTGCTGCTGCTCAAGCTCGTGCTCAAGGCCGACTACATCTCGTTCTGGGCCTACGTGATGATCGCCGTCGGCATCGGCATCGCCTACGGCGGCTTCCTCATCTCGAAGGAGTCCGACCCGGCCTACGGCCGCGGCAGCACGCCGCGCAGCCCGTTCTGAGCGCGACCCGACCTGCACGTGACGAGGCCCCCGCTCATCGGGCGGGGGCCTCGTCGCGTCACCGGTGCGGTCCGTGTGGCCCGCCTCAGCCGAGGCCGCGAACGACCTCGACCATGAGCGTGCCGGCCTCGGTGGGGTTGAGGCCCACCTTGGCCCCGGCGTCGCGCAGGGCGTCCATCTTCGCCTGGGCCGTGCCCTTGCCCCCCGACACGATGGCGCCCGCGTGGCCCATCTTCTTGCCCGGCGGCGCGGTCACGCCGGCCACGTAGGTCACGACCGGCTTGGACAGCTTGGTGGCGATGAACTCGGCGGCCTCCTCCTCGGCCGAGCCGCCGATCTCGCCGATCATCATCACGGCATGGGTGTCGGGATCGGCCTCGAAGGCCTCGAGGCAGTCGATGAACGACGTCCCCGGCACGGGGTCGCCGCCGATGCCGACGCACGTCGACACGCCGATGTCGTTCAGCTTCAGCTCGTAGAGCGCCTGGTAGGTGAGCGTGCCGGAGCGGCTCACTATCCCCACGGCGGGGCGGTCGGCCTGGGGCTCCTTGGCGATGTGGCCGGCGGTGATGCCGATGTTCGTCTTGCCGGGGCTGATGATGCCCGGGCAGTTGGGGCCGAGCAGGCGCACCTGCGGGAAGTCGCGGCGCAGCTCGTTGTAGAACCAGGCCTCGTCCTGGGCCGGCACACCCTCGGTGATGGCCACGATGAACTCGACGCCGCCCTGGGCGGCCTCGAGCACCGCGCTCTTCACACCCGGCGCGGGGATGAAGATGCAGCTGGCGTTGGCGCCGGTCTCGACGACGGCGTCGGCCACCGTGGCGAAGACGGGGATGCCCTCGACGTCGCTACCGGCCTTCTTGGGGTTGGTTCCGGCCACCACCTGGGTGCCGTACTCGCGGTTGAGCAGCCCGTAGAAACGGCCCTGGCTGCCGGTGAGGCCCTGGTAGACGACCTTGGTGGTCTCGTCGACGAAGATGGCCATGGCGCCTACCTCACTTCCCCGCCAGGGCGACGGCCGCCTCGGCGGCCTCGACCATGGTGGGTTGCATCTGGAGCGTGCCGGACAGGTGCGGCTCGAGGATCTCGCGGCCCAGGTCGGCGTTCGTGCCATCGAGGCGGATGACGATCGGCACGTCGATCTGGACCCGCCCGAGGGCGGTGACGATGCCGTTCGCGACCTCCTCGCCCTTGGTGATACCGCCGAAGATGTTGATGAGGATGGACCGGACCTTCGGGTCGTTGTTGATGACCTCCAGCGCCCCGGCCATGACCTCGGCCGACGCGCCGCCGCCGATGTCGAGGAAGTTCGCCGGCTCGCCGCCCACCTGGTTGACAATGTCGACCGTCGACATGGCCAGGCCGGCGCCGTTCGCGATCACGCCGACGAACCCGTCGAGCCCGACGTACTGGAGGCCCTTGTCGTGGGCGGACTGCTCGCGCTCGTCGCGCACCTGGGTCGCCTCGTAGCCCTCGTAGTCGGGGTGGCGGAACGTGGCGTTCCCGTCGAGCGTCACCTTGGCGTCGAGCGCATGGACCTCGCCGGTCGGCTTCAGGATCAGCGGGTTGATCTCGACCAGGTCGGCGTCGCCCTCGACGTAGGCGGTGTACAGCTTGAGCAGGATGTCCACCGCGCCCTCGTTGGCGTGCGGGTTGAGCTTCGCGGCGGACACCCACTCGCGGGCCGCCTGCTCGGTCAGGCCGTCGACCGGATCGACGTGCAGCTTGGCGATGGCGTCGGGGTTGTCGGCGGCCACGGCCTCGATCTCGACGCCCCCCTCGGCCGACAGCATGCCCAGATGCTTCTTCGCGCCCCGGTCGAGCGTGAAGCTGGCGTAGTACTCCTCGGCGATGTCGGAGGCGAGCTCGATCCACACGACCTCGACGGTGTGGCCCTTGATGTCCATGCCGAGGATGTTTCCGGCGTGGGTGCGGACCTCGTCGGCGTCGTTGGCCAGCTTGATGCCGCCGGCCTTGCCGCGCCCGCCGACCTGGACTTGGGCCTTGACAACGACCGGGTACCCGATGCGCTCGGCGGCGGCGACGGCGTCGTCGACCGTGTCGACCGCCTCACCCGGGCTGACCGGGATGCCGTAGCGGGCGAAGAACTGCTTGCCCTGGTATTCGAACAGGTCCAAGGGCGGCGCCCTCCCGTGTCAGGCGACCGACGTCGCGTGGTCGCCGGCGTGGCTCAGCGGTGTCGACAGCATGTGTTCGGCGATGGAATCGGTGGGACCGATGCCGGATGGCGATACTAAGGCCGTGCAGCGCAGCCGCCCCAAGTCGCACCCGTGAGCCCGGTCGCCCGCAGCCAGACGCACGCCGGACGCGCCCTGGCCGTCGCCGCCGTCGGCGTCGGCCTCGCCCTCGTGCTCGCGTTCGGCGTGGCCGTCCTCGCCAACCGGGGTTCGGTCGACGTCCAGCTCGGCGACGACACGTTCCAGGGCCAGGATGCCGAGAACGCCGCCGAGCAGATCGCCGACAACGGGCCGATCCTCTACGCGGACGCCGCCGGCGGCGACCGCGACATCGTGCTCCAACACCTGGGCGGCGATCCCGAGGCGGGCTGGCTGGCCTTTGCGGCCCGGCCCGCTGGCGCCCCGCGGGCGTGCACCGTTCGCTGGGACGCCGCGGCATCGGGCAACCCGGCCGACGGTATGTTCCGGCTCGTCGACGACGCTGACGACGAGTCGGGGGCCTGCGACGGCACCGAGTTCCCCGCGGATGGCGAGGGTCTGCCGCAGTACCCCGTGACGGTGCGGGACGGGCGGCTCGAGGTCGACCTGAACGCCGCCGACCGGGCGACCTCCACGACCGTCGGTTGACGCATCGGGGGCCGCACGGCGTGCGGCCGGTCGTAGCGGCTCAGTAGACGGTGACGGGCGTCCCGATCTCCGCGACGCCGCTCGACCACAGCAGGTCCATGGCGGCATTGGTCAGGCGGGCGCAGCCGTGGGAGGCGGGCCTGGCCGGGATGCTGCCCGAGCCGTGCACGGCGATGCCGCCGTTGAAGTACTTCGGGCGGTACAGGGTCCCGAGCGGCGCCTCCCGGTAGCCGTCGATCTGGCGCTGGATCGTGAACTGCCCGGGCGGCGTGGCGGCGATGGCCGAGCCGCCGGCGGAGCCTGCGTAGGCCTCGCCGTTGCCGGTCGAGGTGTTGAACGCCCACCGCACCTGGCCGCCCTGCACGACGAGCAGCACCTGCCGGGAGAGGTCGATCTCGATGCCCGTGCCGCCGGTGCGGCTCACGGGCCGTCCGGCCGTCGCCAGGCGCCCCTGGGTCTCCGGTCCCGCCGTGCCGTCGCGCCCCAGGCCCTCGGCCTTCTGGAAGGCCATGACCGCCTGCCGGGTGAGCTGCCCGTAGTTGCCGTCCGGCGTGCCCAGCCAGTAGCCGAGGTCGGTGAGGCGCTGCTGGAGCGCCGACACGCTGGCGCCGGCCTCGCCCAACTCGAGGATGCCGTCGTCGGCCGGGTCCGGCGGGGCGGTGGTCGTGGTGGTGGGCGGGACGGTCGTGGTGGGCGCCGTCGTGGTCGTGGACGGCGCCGTCGTGGGCGTGGTCGGCGTGGCCGTGGTGGTCACCTCGGCGCCGTCCGTCCGGGCGCGCCCGGCGTCGACCTCGGTGGTCCCAGCGCCCTGCCCGTTCGACCCGGCCAGGGGCGGCGAGTGGGCCTCGCTGCACCCGGCGGCCGCTCCGGTCAACGTCAGGCTCACGAGTCCGGCGGCGACCAGGGGCCAGATGCGCCGGCCTCCGGCCGCCCGATGGCTGGGGATGTCGCTCGTATCACTCATTTGTCGGTCCGTCCTCCCGTCAGCAGATGGGCTACCCGGTAAGACGCACGAGTGCGCCGATCGTGACGACGATGGTCGGGCGAACGCCCGGTCGTAACCGACATGGCATCTGCCGACACCCACGGTGTCGCCGGAACGACGTAGCGAGGTTACCGGCCGACCCGGATCGCGGGGTGGACCGGGCCGCGCCTAGACCTTCTCGAGCGGGGCCCAGCTGAGCAGGAGGCGCTTCTCGCCGACGTCGCGGAAGCGCACGAGGGCCTCGGTCTTGTCCGCCCGGCCGCTCAGGTCGAGGATCACGCCCTCGCCGAACACCTTGTGGCGCACGTCGTCGCCGATCTTGAGCCCGAGCGAGTCGGCGCCGCTGCGCGACGGCGGGCGGGGTCTCAGGGCGGCGTCGACGATGCGCTCCCGCCCGGCCGACACCTGCAGCGCCCGGCCGCCCGAGCCGTCGCCCCGGCCCCACGTGCCGCCACCCGCTCCCGAGGACCCGTAGCCGCGGCCGCTGCGGCTGGCCCGGCGGTGACCCTCGACGTCGCGCACGAGCGATGCGGGGATCTCGTCGAGGAACCGGCTCGGCGGGTTGTACTGCGTGCCGCCGAACAGCGTGCGACTCCACGCGTGCGTGAGGTAGAGGCGCCGGCGGGCCCGCGTGATGCCCACGTAGGCGAGGCGGCGCTCCTCCTCGAGCTGGGCCGGCTCGGTCAGCGAGCGCAGGTGGGGGAACACGCCGTCCTCGAGCCCGATGAGAAACACGACCGGGAACTCGAGGCCCTTCGCCGAGTGCAGGGTCATGAGCACGACGGAGGACGGGTCGTCGTCGAGCGTGTCGGTGTCGGCCACCAGGCTGACCTGCTCGAGGAACGCCGCGATCGACTCGAAGTCGCTCGCCGCGCCGACCAGCTCCGCCAGGTTCTCGAGGCGCCCCTCGGACTCGATCGTGCGCTCGGTCTCGAGCGCGTCGAGGTAGCCGGACCGCTCGAGCAGCATCTGGAGGACCGGGCCGGGCCCACGCTCTGCGGCCTCGTTGGCCGCCGCGTCGACCAGTTCGAGGAATGCCTCGATGCCGCGCACGGCCTTGCCGCCCACACCGGCGTCGTCGGCCCGGCGCAGGGCGTCGATGAACGCCAGGCCGTGTGCCGAGGCCCAGGCGTCGAGCTTGCCGATCGTCGTGGCGCCCACGCCCCGCTTGGGCTCGTTGAGCACCCGCTTGATCGACACCTCGTCGACCGGGTTGACCACGGCTCGGAGGTAGGCGACGGCGTCCTTGACCTCCTTGCGGTCGTAGAACCGGGTGCCGCCGAGCACCTTGTACGGGATGCCGACCCGCATGAGCTGCTCTTCGAGCACGCGGCTCTGGGCGTTCGTGCGGTAGAAGACGGCGATGTCGCCCCAGTGCAGCTCGGGCGCGTCCGTGCCGGGGTTGGTGCCGACCACCTCGGCGCTGTCGTGCAGGCGGGCGATCTCGCGGGCGATCCACGCCGCCTCGTCGGCCTCGTCGTCGGCGTGGTAGCGGACGATCTGGTCGCCGGCGCCCTGGTCCGTCCACAGCTCCTTGGGCTTGCGCCCGACGTTGTTGGCGATCACGGCGTTGGCGGCGTCGAGGATGGTCTGGGTCGACCGGTAGTTCTGCTCGAGAAGCACGACGGTCGTATCGGGGAACGCATCCTCGAACTCGACGATGTTGCGCATGTCGGCGCCCCGGAAGGCGTAGATCGACTGGTCCTGGTCACCGACCACGCAGACGTTGCGGTGGTCGGCGGCGAGCAGGAGGACGAGCTCGTTCTGGACGCTGTTGGTGTCCTGGTACTCGTCGACGAGGATGTGCCGGAAGCGGCGCTGGTAGTGGGTCAGGACGTCGGGGTGCTCGCGCAGCAGGCGCAGGGCCTGACCGAGCAGGTCGTCGAAGTCCATCGAGCCGGCCCGGTGCAGGCGGGCCTGGTACTCGGTGAACACCTCGCCGATCTTGCGCTCGAAGAGGTTGCCGGCCCGGGCCGAGTAGGCGGCGGCGTCGAGGCCGTCGTTCTTGGCGGCGCTGATCGACGCGTGCACCGACCGGGGCGGAAAGCGCTTGGCGTCGAGGCCCAGGTCGCGGATCACGTAGCCCGTGAGCCGGTTGGCGTCGGCCTGGTCGTAGATCGTGAACTGCCGCGGGTAGCCGAGCTTGTCCGCGTCGCGCCGCAGGATGCGGACGCACGCCGAGTGGAACGTCGAGACCCACATCTTCTGGGCCACCGGCCCCACCAGCGCCGCGACCCGCGACTTCATCTCGTCGGCGGCCTTGTTCGTGAAGGTGATCGCCAGGATCTCGAACGGGCTGACGCCCTCGTCGCGGATGAGGTGGGCGATGCGGTGGGTGAGCACCCGCGTCTTGCCCGAGCCGGCCCCGGCCACCACGAGCAGAGGACCCTCGGCGTGCACCACTGCATCGCTCTGCACGGGGTTCAGCCCGCTCAGCAGGTCGTGGGAGGTCTCGGGGGCAGCCATCGGTACAGCCCATGGTAGGGCCGCTCCTCGGCGCCCCGAGGGGACCGAATGGCGGTCAGGGCGCCGGCTTGACAGGATCGACGGCCGTGAAGGTCGACAAGCTGACTGGCACCGACGGCTTCGTGGTCGTCGACCTCGACGACGCCACCACCTCAGTGGGCATCGTGCGGCTGGCGCCCAAGGTCCTGCGCGAAGGCGCCCAGCTCCTGGCCCGGTCGGCGACCTACTCGTTCGCCGCGTTCGGCGTGGCCGGCCACGGTGGCGCCTCGGCGGGGGTCAACGCCAAGCCCGAGGCCCGCGACGACGCCGTGGCGGCGTTCGTCGACGAGGTCCGGCCCCGGGCCGAGGCCGGCTCGCTCGTGCTCGCACCGGGCACCGGCGTCGAGGAGGCCGACCTGGCCCCGCTCGGCTGGGCCGGCCCGGACTCGACGCTCACGGCCGCCGGGGCCCTGGCCGCAGCCCGGGTCGCCGGCCCGCTCGACTGGCGCACCGCCGCCGTGGTCGGGACCGGCCCGGTGGCCGAGGCGGCCGCCGCCCAGCTCGGGGCAGCCGGCGCAACCCTCGCCGACCCCCGCTTCGACGCCGCCTGCGACGTCCTGTTCGTGGCCGGCAAGGCCGGCGTCCTCGACCACCCCACCGCCGAGGGCGTGAAGGCGTCGACGATCGTGCCGCTCACGCCGGTGCCGGTCACGGCCCGCTCGCTCGCCGTTCTCGGGCGCGACGGGAAGGTCGTCATCCCCGACTTCCTGTCGATCGCCGCGCCGCTGCTCGCCGCCTACGACGCCGGCGGCGGCGATCCCGTCCAGCGCATCCGCGAGGCCACGGTCGAGCTGGCCGACGCCGGCCCGCGCCTGTGGCTCACCGCCGCCGAGACGGCCGAGGCCAACCTGGCGACGTGGACCAAGGAGAAGCCCTTCGGGCGTCCCCTGGCCTAGCCGTCGCCGTCCAGGGCGTCGCGCAGGCGCCCCGTGGCGGCCCGGCGGCGGGTGATGCGCCGGCGACGCCGCTGGTGCACCGCCAGGGCGCTGATGACCAGCAGGGCGCCGACGACGAGCGTGCCGACGAGCACGGTCCACAGCGGCAGCGAGAAGTCGAGCCACAGCCACTCGAAGTCGGTGGCGCGGTTGTTCTGCACGACGAAGATGACGGCGGCGACCGTGAGCAGGATGCCCAGCGTGGCGCCCACGTTGAACGCCCGCTCGGGGCGCGCCCGCCCCACCTCGTCGAGATCGCTGCGCAGCGCACGCGAGCGGTCGCGGCCGGTGTCGTCGGCCTCGTCGGTCGGGACGGGCTCGGCCTGGCCCCCGTCCGGACCGACGACGTCGCGTCGTACCGCAGGATCGCCGGGGCCGGGGCGGGCGCCGGGGCCGGGCTCGGGGCCCGGCGTGGGGCGCGGACCGGTCACCGGGGGGGCATCGGGCGGCCGGGGACCGGCCGCTGTCGAGGGGTCGTCGGGCATCGGCCCGGGGCGACCTGTCGGCGGGGCCGGGTGCTGCTCGGGCGGATCCGTCCGCCGACGTGGATCTGCCTCGGGTGGGAGCGACACGGACCACCTCCGTTTACCTGTGGGCGCCACCAGGTACTGCCCGGACGAACGCCCTTCAACCCGCCGGCGCGGTCACTCCGCCGGAACGAGCAGGCGCGTGGTGAACAGGGCGAGGACCTGGTCGACCGCGGCGCGGGTCGGGTGGCCCGGCTCGTCGACCAGGTGCTCGGTCAGCACCGAGTGGGCCATACGCGGTATGCCGTGCGGGTTGCCCTTCCCCGAGTCGATCTCGACGGCCACGAACGCGTCGCCCAGCTCGTCTCGAAGCCGCTCGAAGCGCTCGGCCGGCGCCGCCCGGTCGCACGTGAAGCGCAGGCCCAGGACCCCCACGCCCCCGGCCGCCCGCTCCTTGACCCGGGCCAGGTCCGCGTCGCCGACGCCGAGGTCGCGCTTTTGGGCGGACGTGATGGCGAAGGGCAGCGACGGCTGGCTCAGCACCGGGGCGAGCACCGCATCGTCGACCATCATGGCCAGGGCGAACCCGCCCGTGAAGCACATGCCGACCACGCCGATCCCCGGTCCGCCGCAGCGTTCGTGCTCGTGGCGACCCAGGGCCTTGAGCCACTCGATGACCGGCGAGGTCCGCCGGGTGGCCATGACCGTGAACTCGTGCGACACGCACGCCGCAGCGAGGGTCGGCACCACGCTCGGGCCGACGGCCGCCGGCACGCCGCCGAACAGGTGCGGCAGCACGGCCGTGAAGCCGGCCGCCGCCACCCGGTCGGCGAACGCCACGACGTTGGGCGTGATGCCGGGCATCTCCGCGATCACGACGACCGCCGGGCCGTCGCCCTGCCGGTAGACGGTGCGGGTCTTGCCGTCGTGGGTGAACGTGTCCTCGGTGTAGTCGTCGAGCGGCACCGGGCTCCCCCTGCCGGCGCCCCCGTGGCACCCAGGCGACCGGGACGCTAACCCGCGCCCCACGGCGCCCGCCCACCGGTGTGGCGCACCACCCCCGCGACGTCGTCGGCCACGTGGCGGGCCAAGAGCCGGCGCCCCGCGGCGAGCAGCGGCCGGGCGAGCGCCCGCACCGGCGGGGGACCAGCCACGACCAGCGCCTCGAGGTGGGCGTAGCGGGTGCGCTCACCGTCGGGTTCGGCGGCCATGCCCACGACGTGCAGGGTGGGCCGGGTCGTCATCCAGCACCAGCCCGGCCGCAACACCATGTCGTAGCGGAACGGCACCGGCACGTGCGGCGCCCAGGCCCGGCCCCGCAGGCGATCGCCGTCGCGGTCGTCGATCGCGAGGCGGGCCACGTTGCGATCGAAGGCCGGCACCGAGCGCTCGATATCGCCGACGAAGCCCCACACGTCGTCGAAGGGCGCGTCGAGGACCTGCTCGCGCAGCACGGACCCGGGCAGGCCCGCCGCGAGCGCCCGGAGGCGGGCGATGCGGTCGAGCCCGGCGACCGGCCACGGCGCGCCGGTGCCGGTCACGCCGTCCACCTCGTGCGGAACGCCGCCCGGGCCCGGTGCAGCCGCGACTTCACGGTGCCCGGCGCCACGCCGAGGGCGACGGCGGCCTCGTCCTCGTGGAGCCCCTCGACGTGGCGCAGGACCAGCACGGCGCGCTGCTCGGGCGCCAGGCCGGCCAGAACGGCCCGCACCTCGACCGCCGCGGCGCCGTCGGGCACGGTCGCGCCGGCCGCGCCGCCCGGCGCGACGGACCCGCCGCCCGGCCCCCCGGCTGCGGCCGCCGCGTCGAGCTCCGCCGGGTCGACCGGTGTCGACCGTCGGTCGCCCCGACCGGCGCCGCCTACCCCGCCTGCGCCGGCGCGGGCCGCCCGGACCGCCTCCCGCACGGCGATGCGCCGGACCCAGCCGCGCAGGGCGGCGGGCTCCCGGAGGCTGCCGATGTTGCGGATGATGGCCACCATGGTCTCCTGCAGCGCGTCGTCGCCGGCGTCGAGCGCGACCGCACCACAGATGCGGCCGGCATAGGGGAGCAGCTCGTCCACGAGTGTGGCGAGGGCCCCCGGGTCGCCCCTCTGGGCCCGGCGCACCAGCTGGTCGGTCCTCACGCCCTCCTCTCCACGCTCACCGGAGGGAGCGGGAGCCCGAAAGGTTCCCGGGAACCTCACGGCCCCGACCGGCCTCTCTGGTGGTGTCGGACGAACACGAATGGAGAGGGTGCCATGGACGAGATCACCGTTGTGGGCGGGGGCCTGGCGGGGCTCATCGCCGCCCTCGAGGCGGCCGAGGCGGGCGTGCCGGTCCGGGTGCTGGAGGCCCGGCGCCACCTGGGGGGGCGAGCGGTCAGCTCGCCGCCCCCGTTCGTCGCCAACCTCGGTCCCCACGCCCTCTACACCGGCACGGCGCTGTGGGACTGGCTGGTCGCGCGGGGCCTCGACCGTGGGTGCCGGACGCCGAGCCCGGTGTCGAGCCGGGTCCGCATCGGCGGCCGGATCCGGCGCGTGCCGCCGCCGGGTCTGCTGGGGGCGATGGTGCGACTGCGCGGGGCCGACGCCCCCGGCGAGCTGGACCTGCGCACGTGGCTCACGTCGTGCTGGGGCACCGGCGAGCGGGCGTCCGCCCGCATCGAGGCCGTGGCAAGCATGGCCGGCGTGCTGACCTTCGACCACGATCCCGGCCGGCTCTCGGCGGCGTTCGTGTGGGAACGGGTGCGGCGCATCCTGCTGTCCCCCAAGCCCGTGGCCCGCTACGTCGATGGCGGTTGGTCGGCGCTCGTCGACCGCCTCGCCGCCGCCGCCCGCGAGCGTGGCGTGCGCATCGAGACGGGGGCGAAGCTCGACAGCCTCGCCGACCTGCAGGGCCCCGGCGGGTCGTCGGACGGGTCGGCCGGCACGGGCCCCGTGATCGTCGCCGTGAGCCCGGGGGCGGCGCGACGGCTGCTGGACGACGACGGCCTCAGGGCGACCTCGCCGCGGGTGGGTCTGCTCGACGTCGGCGTGCGCTCGCGCCGCGGCGACCCGAACGCCGTGCTCGACGCCGACGAGGCGTCGTTCCTCACCCGCCCGTCTGCGACCCTGCCCGGGCTGGCGCCCGACGGCCACGACGTCGTGCAGGTCAGCGCCCCGCTGCGGCCCGACGAGGAGCTCGACGACGGCGTCCGCCGGGCCGAGCGCCTGCTCGACGACACGCTGCCCGGGTGGCGTGACCGGGAGGTGTGGCGGCGGCGCTCGGTCGTGACCGAGTCGACCGGCGCGATCGACCTGCCCGGCACGACCTGGCGTGACCGGCCCCGCGTGACGCACGCGCCCGGCGTGTGGCTGGCCGGTGACTGGGTCGCCTCGCCCGGCCACCTCTCCGAGACGTCGTGCACGAGCGCAGTGACGGCCGCGGCCGGGGCGCTCGCCGTCCTGCGGTCCCGGCGCCCCCGTCCGTCGCTGGCCTGAGACCATGCGCGGCGGCCGCTGGGCAGCCGTGGCCCCCTGGCTCGTTCTGGCAGCGCTTCGGTCGCCCCTGGCGACTGAGCGCCGCCGGAACCGTCGCCGGCCTCGCGGTCCGGCCGTCAGGAGGTGGCGGCGCGGGCCAAACGGGGGCTCGAGGGCAGTCGTGACGAGCACGGCGGTGACCAGGTCGGCGGTCAGGACCCTACGGTGGCGTCGTCGCCGGCGTCAGGCCGGGGTGTCGTCGGGGTCGCGAAGGGCCAGGCTGCGCAGCTCGGGCAAACCCGGCGGCTGGCCACGAGCGCCGCCACGAACGACGGCGCCACGAGCGTCGCCACCACGGCGGTACGCACCACGAAGTAGCCGGCGGACCCTGCCGGTTGCAGGACGCCCGCCCCCTGGCGTCGCAGGCGCTCGGGGAACGACGGGTCGGTCGGGTGACGCAGGGCGGCTACTCCCACTCGATCGTGCCGGGCGGCTTGGACGTGATGTCGTAGGCCACCCGGTTGATGCCCGGGACCTCGTTGATGATGCGGCTCGACAGCGTCTCGAGCACGTCGTAGGGCAGGCGGGCCCAGTCGGCGGTCATGGCGTCCTCGCTGGTGACCGCCCGGACGATGATCGGGTGGGCGTAGGTGCGCTCGTCGCCCATCACGCCCACCGACCGGATGTCGGGCAGCACGGCGAACGCCTGCCAGATCTCGCGTTCGAGACCTGCCCGGCGCAGCTCCTCGCGGACGATGTGGTCGGCGTGCTGGAGCATGGCGACCTTGTCGGGCGTGACGTCGCCGATGATGCGCACGGCGAGCCCCGGGCCGGGGAACGGCTGGCGCCACACGATCTCCTCGGGCAGGCCGAGCTCCTCGCCGACGCGGCGCACCTCGTCCTTGAACAGGGCCCGGAGCGGCTCGACGAGCTCGAAGGTCATGTCCTCGGGCAGGCCGCCCACGTTGTGGTGGCTCTTGATGGTCGACGCGCCGGACCCGCTGCCCGACTCGATCACGTCGGGATAAAGCGTGCCCTGAACCAGGTAGCGTGCGTCCTCGAGACCGCCGGCGGCCTCCTCGAAGATGCGGATGAACAGCTCGCCGATGATCTTGCGCTTGTCCTCGGGGTCGCTGACCCCGGCCAGGCCTTCGAAGTAGCGGTCGGCTGCCCGCACGTGGATCAGCTCGATGTGCTGGTGGCGCTGGAACGTCTCGACGACCTGCTCGGCCTCGCCCCGGCGCAGCAGCCCGGTGTCGACGAACACGCAGGTGAGCTGCGGACCGACCGCCTTGTGGACCAGCGCAGCGGCCACGGCCGAGTCGACCCCGCCGGACAGGGCGCAGATGACCCGTCCACGGCCGATCTGGGCCCGCACGGCGGCCACCTGCTGCTCGATGATCGAGCTCATCGTCCAGCCCGGCCGGCATTCGGCCAGGTGGTGGAGGAAACGACCCATGAGCTGCTGGCCGTACGGCGTGTGCGACACCTCGGGGTGGTACTGCACGCCCCAGATGCGTCGCTGGGGCGACTCGAGAGCCGCCACCGGGGCATCGGGCGTGGTGGCGGTGGCCACGAACCCGTCGGGGACGCGGCTGATCGCGTCGAAGTGGCTCATCCACACGGGCTGCCCGGTTGGCTGGTCGGCGAGCAGGCCGGTGGAGGCGCCGCCAGTGAGGTCGAGCGTGGTGCGTCCGTACTCGCCCCGCCCGCTGTGAGCCACCTCGCCGCCGAGCTGCTGGGCGATGAGCTGGGCGCCGTAGCAGATGCCGAGCACCGGCACGCCCAGCTCGTAGACCTCGGGGTCGAGCCGTGGGGCGCCCTCGACGTGGACGGACTTGGGCCCGCCCGAGAGGATGATCGCCTGCGGGGCCCGCGCTCGGACCTCGTTGGCGGTGATCGTGTGGGGCACGATCTCGGAGTAGACGTGCGCCTCGCGCACCCGCCGGGCGATCAGCTGGGCGTACTGGGCGCCGAAGTCGACGACGAGGCAGGTGTCGAACTCGTCGGCCAGCTCGGACGGGTCGCTCACGGTTCGGACACCACCAGGTCGGCCATCTGCAGGTCCTTCAGCGTGTCGTAGCCGGTCAGGGCCATCGACCGGCGCAGGGCGCCGGCCAGGTTGAGGCTGCCGGAGGCGTCGTGGGCGGGGCCGAACAGGATCTGCTCGAGCGTGCCCTGGGGCTCGACCCGCACGCGGGCGCCCCGCGGCAGGCTGGCGTGCACGGCGCCCATGCCCCAGTGCCAGCCCCGGCCGGGGGCCTCGTGGGCGGCGGCCAGCGGCGTGCCGATCATCACGGCGTCGGCACCGACGGCGACGGCCCGGGCGATGTCGCCGCCGGTGGTGACGCCCCCGTCCGCGACCACGTGGCAGTAGACGCCGGTCTCGTCGAGGTGGCGCATGCGGGCCGCGCGGGCATCGGCGAGGGCGGTGGCGAGCGGCGCCCCGACGCCCAACACCTCGCGGGCGATCGTGGCTGCGCCCGACCCGGCGCCGACGAGCACGCCGGCGGCGCCGGTGCGCATGAGGTGCAGGGCCGTGTGGTACGAGGTGCAGCCGCCCACCAGCACCGGCAGCTCGTAGTGGCGGATGAAGGCCTTGAGGTTGAGCGGCTCGACCCGGCGGGACACGTGCTCGGCCGAGACGATCGTGGCCTGGATGACCAGCAGGTCGGGTTCCGCCCGGAGCACGGCGTCGGCGAGCTCGAGCGTGCGGTGCGGCGCCACGGCCACGGCCGTGGTGACCCCGGCGTCTCGGATCTGGGCCACCCGCTCGCCGATGAGGTCGGGCTTGATGGGCTCGGCGTAGATCTCCTGGAGGCGGGCGGTGGCCTTGCCCTCGGGGAGGGCGGCGATCTCGTCGAGGATCGGTTCCGGGTCGACGTAGCGGGTCCACAGCCCCTCGAGGTGCAGCACGCCGGCGGCGCCCAGCCGTCCCATCTCGACGGCGGTGGCCGGCGAAGTCACGCTGTCGGCCGGGGCGCCCAGCACCGGCAGCTCGAACCGGTAGGCGTCGATCTCGCAGGAGATGTCGACGTCCTCGGGATCGCGTGTGCGCTTGCTCGGGACGATGGCGACGTCGTCGAGGCGGTAGGCCCGCCGTGCCATCTTGCCGATCCCGATCTCGACCTCGGCCATGACGGCCCACCTTCGGATGCTCGCAGCGAAGGTCGAAGTCTACCGACGCCAGCCGACCCGCCCGGAGCCGGGGGCGCACCCGCTGCGCCTCACGCGCCGCCCGCCGGCCCGGTGGCCGCAGGCGCCATCCCGGCTCGCCACACGTCGCCGTCGGCCCGACACCGGCCCGCTACGGGCCCGCCGCCACCCGGTGGAGCGCCGTGCGGAGCCCGCTCTCGACCAATTTGCGGTAGGGCCCGGCCGGCACCGCGGCGAGCCGCTCGGACGCCGAGGCGTAGTGGGCGCGGGCCCGCACGGTCTCGCCCCGGGACTCGTGAGCCGCGCCGACGTCGAGGTGCAGCGACGGAAGGAAGCCGGCTATGCGATCGTCATCGCCCACCGCGAGGGCCCGTTCGAGCGCCACCCGGCTCCACCGGAGGGCCTCGTCGGGGTCGGCCTGGTGGCGCGCCACGTAGTGGGCGGCGATGCAGGCCTCGTAGTCGTCGGTGCTGGCCTCCCACGCCTGCCGGAACAGGGCCAGCGCGTCGCCGGGCCGGCCGTCGGACTCGGCGGCCATGCCGTCGACGCACAGCCGGACGACGGCGCTGTCGGGATCGGGGGTGGCGGTCACGGGGCCCTCCTCGTCGAGAGACGAACGTCTGTACCCCGACCCTACGGATGAGGTGTGACAGCGACGATCAGGCGAGCCCGTCGATGAGGTCCCAGAGGGCCTCGACGTGGCGCTCCTCCGTCGTCCACGAGCCGATGCTGACCCGCAGCACGTAGCGATCGTCCAGGCGAGTGTGGGTGAGGTACACCCGCCCGGTGGCGTTGAGCCCCTCGTGCAGGGCCTGGGTGGCGTCGTCGCCGCCGCGGTGGCGCAGGCACACGAGCCCCAGGCGCTGCGGCGCCGCGAGCGCCAGGCGGGGGTCGCCCTCGACGCGGGCCGCCAGCGCCGCGGCCAGCCGCACGTGCTCGCGGATGTGGTGGCGCAGCCCCTCGGCGCCGTACCAGCGCAGCACGAACCAGAGCTTGAGCGCCCGGAACCGGCGCCCGAGCGGCACCTGCCAGTCGCGGTAGTCGATGACCTCGCCCGACTCCGACGCCTGGTTGCGTAGGTACTCCGGCGTGATCGACAGGGCCTCGACGAGCGCCCGCCGGTCGGCCACCCACAGCAGCGAGCAGTCGAACGTCGTCAACAGCCACTTGTGCGGGTTCGTCACGTAGCTGTCCGCGCGGTCGACGCCGGCGTGCATGCCGCGCAGCTCGGGGCACACCGCGGCCGTCCCCGCGTAGGCGGCGTCCACGTGCAGCCACATTCCCTCGGCGCCGGCCACCTCGGCGACGGTCGCCACCGGGTCGACGGCCAGCGAGCTGGTCGTGCCCACCGTGGCCAGGACGAAGCAGGGCACGCGTCCCTCCACCCGGTCGGCGGCCACCGCGGCGGCGAGCTCGTCGGGGCGCAGAGCGTACGCCTCGTCGACCCCCACGAGGCGGACCTGGTCAGGGCGGAGGCCGGCCACCAGCGCTCCCTTCTCGAGCGCCGAGTGGGCCTGGGTCGAGCCGTAGACGACGAGCCGGTCGATCGTCGCACCGGCCCGGATCGCCCGCTCGCGGGCGGCGAGCAGGGCGCAGAGCGTGGCCGAGGAGGCCGAGTCCTGGATGACCCCGCCGCCGTCGCCGGAGGACAGGAACGACGCGGGCAGCCCGAGCAAGGCCACCATCCAGTCGAGGACGTGCGCCTCGACCTCGGTGCACGCCGGGCCCGTCTGCCACAGCATCCCCTGCACGCCCATGCCGGTCGACACCAGGTCACCCAGGATGGCGGGGCCCGAGGTGTTGGCCGGGAAGTACGCGTGGAAGCCCGGGTGCTGCCAATGGGTCGTGCCGGGCACGACGACGCGGTCGAGGTCGGCGAGGAGCTGCTCGAACGGTTCGGGCGCCTCGGGCGGCGCGGCCGGCAGCCACGAGCGGACCTCGCCCGGCGCGACCGCCGGGGTGACCGGGTGGCGCTCGACGCCGGCGAGGTAGTCGGCCACCCAGTCGACGACCTCGTGGCCCCACCGACGCAGCTCGTCGGGGGTCATGTGGTAGCCGGTCACGGGGCCGGGTCGATCGCCGGCTCGGGCTCGTGGTCGAGCGTGGCCCGGGCCACCTCGGCCACGCCCTCGTCGCCGGCGTCGTGGGCCGCCCGGTCCCAACGGGTGATCTCGAACGGGATCGCGGTGCGCATGGCCGCCATCTTGGGCCACCGGGACCGTCCGGCGGTGGCGACGGGTGCCGCCACTAGACTCCACCCATGGCGGCCACAGATCCCCCCCGCAGCCCCTTCACCGAGGCCTCAGGCGACGGGTACCCACCCAAGTTCGCCAAGGAGGGCCTCACGTTCGACGACGTGCTCCTCCTGCCCGCGGAGTCGTCGGTCCTCCCCGCCGAGGTCTCCACGTCGACCCGGCTGACCCCCCGCATCGAGCTCGCCATCCCCATCGTCTCCGCAGCGATGGACACCGTCACCGAGGGCCGCCTGGCCATCGCCATCGCCCGGGCCGGCGGCATCGGCGTCGTGCACCGCAACCTGTCGATCAGCGACCAGGTGGCCGAGGTCGACAAGGTCAAGCGCAGCCAGTCCGGGATGATCGTCGACCCCGTCACGCTCGGTCTCGGCGCCCAGGTGGCCGACGCCCTCGAGCTCATGGAGCGGTACCACATCTCGGGCGTGCCGATCGTCGAGGGCGACGGCCGCCTCGCAGGCCTGCTCACCAACCGCGACCTGCGCTTCATCGACGATCCGGACCAGCGCGTCACGAACGTGATGCGCCACCCGCCGCTCGTCACCGCTCCGCTCGGCACCACGCTCGAGCAGGCGAAGGACATCCTCTGGCAGCACCGCATCGAGAAGCTGCCGATCGTCGACGAGGGCGGCTTCCTCAAGGGCCTGATCACGGTCAAGGACATCAAGAAGCAGACCGAGCATCCCAACGCCACGCAGGACGAGAAGGGCCGTCTGCGGGTGGCGGCCGCCGTCGGCGTGGGACCCGACGCCCTCGAACGGGCCGAGCGCCTGGTCGACGCCGGCGTCGACGTGCTGGTCGTCGACACGGCCCACGGGCACAGCCTGGCCGTGCTCGACGTGGTCAAGCAGGTGAAGGGCAGCTTCGACGTCGAGGTCATCGCCGGCAACGTGGCGACGGCCGAGGCGGTGGACGCCCTCGTCGGCGTCGGGGCCGACGCCGTAAAGGCGGGCATCGGGCCGGGGTCGATCTGCACCACCCGGGTCGTGGCGGGGGTGGGCGTCCCCCAGATCACCGCCATCTACGACTGCGCGGTGGCGGCCACCCGCCACGGGGTCACGGTCGTCGCCGACGGCGGCATCCAGTACTCGGGCGACATCGCCAAGGCCCTGGCCGCCGGCGCCGACACGGTCATGCTGGGCAGCATGTTGGCCGGCGTCGACGAGTCGCCGGGCGACGTCGTGCTGCACCAGGGCGAGCGCTTCAAGGAGTACCGGGGGATGGGCTCGATGGGCGCCATGGGTGCCATGAAGTCCCGCTCCTACTCGAAGGACCGCTACTTCCAGGGCGACGTCGTCGACACCGACAAGCTCGTCCCCGAGGGGATCGAGGGCCGGGTCGCCTACAAGGGCCCGGTCGGCAACGTGCTCTTCCAGCTTGTCGGCGGCCTGCGGGCGGCCATGGGCTACACCGGTTCGGCCGGCATCGCCGACCTGCAGCAGCGGGGCCGATTCGTGCGCATCACCGGCGCGGGCCTGCGCGAGTCGCACCCCCACGACGTCGCGATCACCAAGGAAGCACCGAACTACGGCACGCTCTGAGCCGTCCCGAGCGCTGGTCGTGGCGGGCCGGCTCGGCCGGTCCCCGGTGTCGGTGGCCGCCGGAGCCCGGTGCCCCGGCCACCCGTGGCCCGGCGGACCGTGAGCGGTGATGCGCGGCCGCCGAGTCAGGGGTGGCCGAGGTCGCCGCGGCCGAGCGTGCCGGTGACCATGCCCAGCAGCTGGCGCAGCATGGCGGCCGTCGCGCCCCACAGCGTGTCGCCCACCAGCTCGAAGAAGTGGATGCGGCGCTCGGCGCCGCCGAGCGACCACACCTCCTCGCGGTAGATCGCGGGATCGAGCAGCTCGGCCAGCGGGACATGGAGCACGGCGGCCACCTCGGCCGGGTTCGGCACCGTCTCGGGCCGCCCGGGGAGCACGCCGACGAGCGGGACGATGAAGGACCCGCTGGTCACGGTGGCCAGGTGGTCGAGCTCGCCGACGACGTCGAACGCCGCCGGGTCGATGCCGATCTCCTCGTCGGCCTCGCGCAGGGCGCCCTCGACCGGGGTCTCGCCGGGCTCGACGCGCCCGCCGGGAAAGCTCACCTCGCCCTGGTGGCTGCGCATGGACCAGGGGCGGCGGGTGAGCACGACGATGGCGCCCAGGCCTGGGTCGTCGTAGAGCGGGGCGATGACGGCCGCCGGACGGCTCACGACGCCGCTCAGCTCGCGCTCGGACCGCAGCGGCGGGCCCTGGGCGGCCAGCGCCCGGCGCACGTCCGCGACCGACGGGCGGCGCGCGGTCGGGTGGATGGTGGCCCACGGCGGCGGCTCGCCGGCGCGGGCCGAGGCCGGGCGAGGGATGCGCTGGTCGCCACCCCGGCCGGCGGGCACGGGTGCGGGCGGGGGCACCGCGGGGTCGGCCGGGATCAGCGCCGCCACCAGCTCGTCGTCGAGCGGGTCGAGCGCGGCCGGCTCAGACACCGCCGGGGGTGCCTGCCGCCGTCGATGCCGCGTCGGCCTGCGCCTGCACGGCGACCTCCAGCAGCTGGGGAAGGCCGGCCGTCTTGAGGTTGCTGAGCACGCGACCCGGCGGCGTTTCGCCGCGCTCCCACTCCATCCAGTGCGCCAGCAGCTTCTGGGGATCGGGAGGGAGTGTGTCCATGACCGCCACGCTACCGGCCTCCGGGCGCGCTCTCGGCACCCCACATACCAGGGGTAACCCGCGGCGGAGGCGGTCCGGCGGCGTGGCGCTGGGGCCCCGGCGTGCCACGCTGGACGGGTGCCGGCCCGTTCGCTCGTCCTCGCCTCCGCCTCGCCCGCCCGGCTGGGCGTGCTGCGAGCCGCCGGGATCGTGCCGCAGGTCGTCGTGAGCGGCGTCGACGAGGACGGCGTCGACGACCTGCCGGCCGCCGAGGCCGTGCGCACGCTGGCGGACCGCAAGGCCCACGCCGTGGCCGACCGCCTCGCCCGTGGCGGCGCAACGATCGCGGTTGGCGCCCGGAACGGCGCCGGAACCACAGCCGGCTCCCACACCGCAACCAACGCCGGCACGGAGACCCGAACCGACACCGGCACCGGCGCCGGCGGCGGCAGGGACACCGGCACCGGAGGGGCGGGGCGGGTCGCCTGTCCGCTGGTGCTGGGCTGCGACTCGATGCTCGTCGTCGCCGGGGAGCTCCGGGGCAAGCCCGCGTCGCCCGACGAGGCCCGGCGCTGGTGGCGGGGCCTGCGCCGCGCCACCGGCACGCTGCTCACCGGCCACTCCCTCGTGGACCTGGCGTCCGGGCGGCGGGCGTCGGGTGTCTCCGAGACCGTGGTCCGATTCGGTGACCCGACCGACGACGAGATCGACGCCTACGTCGCGTCCGGCGAGCCTCTGGCTGTCGCCGGCGGCTTCACGCTCGACGGGCGGGGCGCCCCGTTCGTCGACGGCATCGAAGGCGATCACGGCACGGTCATCGGCCTGTCGCTGCCGCTGCTGCGCCGCCTCCTCGCCGACCTGGGCCTGGCCATCACCGACCTGTGGACCCCGGCGTGACGGCGGCCGACCTGGCGTCCACGCCGCCCCCGACGTCGGCCACGGCGGCGAGGCCCGAGACCACGGCGGCCCCGCCCCCGCCCGCGCGCCCGAGAGCGACTGCGGCACCGCCCGCGCCGCGCCCGCCGGCGACCTCGGCACGATCCGCGCCGCGCCCCAGGACGGACGCGGCGCCCGTCCCCGACCTCCGGATCGGGCCGCTGACCGTGTGGCCCCCCGTGGTGCTGGCGCCCATGGCCGGCATCACCAATGCCCCGTTCCGGCGCCTGTGCCAGGCGTTCGGGTTCGAGGGCACGGCCGCCGCGGAGGCCGCCCGGGCCGCGGAGGCCGCCGCCGCGGGCGGGGCCGGCGGGGCCGGCGAAAGGCACGACGAGCAGCGCCGTCGGCACGTCCGCCGCGGCGGGCTGTACGTGAGCGAGATGATCACCGCCCGCGGGCTGGTCGAGCGCAACGACAAGACGCTGCGAATGGCGCGATTCGCCGACGACGAGCCCGTCCGGTCCATCCAGCTCTACGGCACCGACCCGGGCACGATTGGTGAGGCCGTCCGCATCCTCGTCGCCGAGGGGCGCGCGGACCACGTCGATCTCAACTTCGGATGCCCCGTGGCGAAGGTGACCCGCAAGGGGGGCGGCGCCGCGCTGCCGGTCCGCCGGGCCCTGTTCGCCGGCGTGGTGCGGGCGGCGGTGGGCGCCGCCGGCTCGGTGCCGGTCACCGTGAAGATGCGGATCGGCGTCGACGACGGCCTGCGCACGTTCCTCGACGCCGGGCGGATCGCCGAGGACGAGGGGGCGTCTGCCGTCGCGCTCCACGCCCGCACGGCCGAGCAGCACTACAGCGGCCGCGCCGACTGGTCAGCGGTATCCGCCCTGGTCGAGACCGTCACGTCGATCCCGGTGCTGGGCAACGGCGACGTGTGGGAGGGCGCCGACGCGCTGCGCCTCATGGCCGAGACCGGGTGCGCCGGTGTGGTGGTGGGCCGGGGCTGCCTGGGCCGCCCGTGGCTGTTCCGCGACCTGGCGCTTGCCCTCGCCGGCCGGGACGTGCCCGCCGCTCCCCCTCTGGGCGAGGTCCGGGACGTGCTCCGCCGCCACGCCCGCCTGCTGGCGGCCTGGCTCTCCGAGCCCGTGGCCGTACGGGACGTGCGCAAGCACGTGGGGTGGTACCTGCACGGCTACCCGGTGGGCGGCGAGATCCGCCGGCGCCTGACGGCGGCCTCGAGCATTGCCGCGCTCGAGGCCGAGCTCGACCGGCTCGACGCGGCCGTGGTTCCCCCGCCGGGCGCCGTGGCCCGCCCCCGGGGCAAGACATCGGGCCCCGTGCGGGTCGTGCTGCCCGCCGGGTGGCGTGAGCGTGCCGACGACCCCACGCCGCCGCGGGCGGACGAGCTCGACGCCGTCAGCGGCGGCTGACCCCGGCAGCGTCGCCGGCGGCGGGGTCCGGGCGGGCACGGGGGGCAACCCCCGAAGTCCGCCGCCCCGCAGGGCACGGGCGGCAAGCCCCGGACGCCCGCCCCCCAGACCCCCGCCGCCCCGCAGGGCACGGGCGGCAATCCCCAGACCGCCGCCGGGCCGCCTGGCGGACGACCTCGCTCGGCCGGGCCGAGAATTGACGGTCCGACCCGGGCGGACGACCTCGCGCGGCCGGGCCGGGAATTGAGGTCCCGACCCGGGCGGACGACCTCGCTCGGCCGGGCCGGGGGTCGACCCTGCGGCCCGGCCGAGGCGATCGGTGCGACGGCGGTCCCGGCCGGGGGGTGACCCCCGGCCGGATACCGTCGAGCTGCCGGCCGGCCAGGTCCCCCCGGGCCCGGCCGGATCGGCGCTCAGGCCGGCGTCAACGTGGGTGACGGTGCGCCGCGGCCATGGGTGAGGATGTACCAGGTCAGGGTCGGAGTACCGCATTCATCGCCACCGCCGCAGGCGAGAGTGGTGCCGACCATCAGCGCCGCAGCGGTCAATCCGCCAATCGCTCGGCCGCGAGAACTAGTGACGTCGGTCACACCACCTCCGTTCGATCCGACCGTAACGCCGCGTCGATCGTTCGGCAACAGACTGTTGAAGACGCGACGCGTGCTCGACAGACCGCGTGCCGTGTCGCAACTGCTCTGTACCGGGCCGCCCGGTCGAACCGCGGATCAGCCAGGTGCGGTCCCGGTGGACGTCGTGTCCGGCGGCCGCTGCGGGGCCCCGGCTCGCCCGACGCTCTCCGCGGCCCGCGCCGGGCCGACGTCATCCTCGTCCGCCGGTTCGGCCACGACGTGGCGCTCGATCGTCGCCCCGGTCTCGCCCAGCCCCTCGACGCTCAGCTGGTCGTAGGCCACGAGGCGGTCGTCCTCGGTGTCGAAGTAGAGGACCGACGCGGTCAGCGGCTCGGGCTCGTCCTGTTGCAGGCCCCGGAGGCCGGCACCCCCGGTCGAGCCCTGCGTGATCAGGACCGTGCTGTCGCCGAGGCGGTCCTCGGCGAACTCGTGGGTGTGGCCCGACAGCACGAGCGGTACGAGGCCGCCGAGGTCGGCGGCGGCACGCGGGTCATGGATCAGCGCGACGTCGACGTCGGGCGGCTCGGCCCGGGCCAGCGACCGGGCGGCCGCCGGGGCGAAGGACTCGGCCCGCTCCCGCTCCCTCTCGGTGTCCCCGCCCTGCTTGTCCGGGGTGTAGCGGGGGTCCCCGATGCCCCAGACGCGTAGGCCGGCCACCTCGGCGGCGTCGCCGTCCAGCACGACGGCGTTGGGCTGACCGCCGACGGCCGCCTCGATCGCCCGGGAGTCGTGGTTGCCACGAACGAACACGTAGGGGACGTCCAGGCGCCCGATCTCGTCGACGATCAGCTCCTCGGTGCCCGAGCCCCAGTCGGTGATGTCGCCGGTGTCGAGGATCGCCTCGATGCCGAACTGCTCGGTGAGGTCGCGCATCAGGTCGAAGGCCTGGGGGTTCAGGTGCACGTCGCTGACGTGCAGCACGCGCACGAGGTCGTCGTCGGGCTCGAAGGTCGGCAGGCCCTCGGCCGCCCGGTACAGCGTGACGATGTTGCCGACGAGATCGCTGAGCTGGGCCCGGTACTCGCCGAAGCGCTCGACGATCGCCTCGACGTCGCCGACAGCGGTGGGGGCCACCGTGAGCAGGCCGGTGTAACGGGGCTCGGCCACGGCCTCGGCGTCGAACGTGGCCGCCGTGCCGACGCCGGCCCCCACCACCACGAGGGCTCCCACCGTCACGCCGGTGATCGCCGCGCGCCAGCTCAGCCGCGCCGCCAGCGCTCCTGCCACGCCGCCGGCCAGGGCGAGCGCGGTGCACCGCAGGCCCAATCGGATCAGCGCGGCGCGCACCTCGTCGGCCAGGTCGTCGCCCAGGCGGTCGACGAGGCGTGGGTCGTCGGCGATGCGCTCGGCCTCGTCGAGTCCCAGCTCGTCGACCCGGAGGTCGAGCCGCAGCGGCCAGTCGTGGGTGTCGAGCTCGATCGTGCCGAGGGGGGCGAGGCGGACGACGGTCTCACCGGTCCACGACGGCCGTGCGCCCACCGTGGTGTCGAACGGCCCGACTTCGGCCGAGACCCGCCCGGCCAGTGCCAGGGCGATGACCGCGCCGGCCACGGCGAAGCCGGCGAGCCGCAGCCGCGGCCGCCACGTGGCCCACCGGCCGCCCTGCGGCGTTCGCCGTGCTCGCCGGTCGCCGCCCCGCCGCGCTCGCCGTGCTCGCCGGTCACCGCCCCGCCGCGCTCGCCGGTCGCCGCCCCGGCGCCCGCCAGGCCGCGCCTGCGGGGCGCCGTCCTCGACGGCGGGACCGGTGGCGGGATCGGGTTTGGGGAGCGGGTCGTCCTCCGGCACGGTGGGGGACCACTGTAGGACCGCCCCCGCCGCTGGACGCGCTCAGGCGTGGGTGGGCGCGCCGAGAGGGCGGCGGGGCGGTCGGACCGCCTCGCCGCCCCCGGCGCGACGATCAGCCGATGCCCGAGCCGGGCAGGTTGCCGGCGGCCTCGGCGTCGGCGACGCTGCTCGACCGGCTGGACCGGCTCGACCGGGACGCACCCGTCCCCGGGTCCGAGGGCGCCACCGTGGACGCCACGGTGTCGGTGGCGGTGTCGACCGTGTCGGCCGTACGGCCGCCCACCGCCTCGCCCACCTTGCCGGCGTTGCGCGAGACGGTCTCGGTGACCTGCTGCACCCGGGGATTGCTGCGCACCTTGGCCAGCGCCTCGTCGAGCTGGCGCTTGCGCTCCTCCTCTGAGAGCGAGCCATACCAGTAGCCCGCGGCGAACCCGACCGCTAATCCGAGCTTGAACCTCATCTTGGGCTCCTACCCCAGCGGCGGCCCGCTCATGCCAGGCGTGTGGCAGACGCGCCGAGGGGAGGCCCGGAGGCCTCCCCTCGTGCGTAGAACATCGGAAGGACCAACTCGATCCCTCTGCTACCGGGCAGGGCTACACCCCGGCGATCGAGTGGCGGTGGCTGGTTGGACTCCACCGAATGGTCCGACGGGCCGCTCAGCGGCCAGCCACCTCCAGGGCCCCATAACAACAGTCACTCATGTGATGGACCACCTCCTTTCTCTGGTAGCGAGCAGGCTAGCAACGGTCGTCGCCGACGCAACGGGGAAATCCGACCGTCCGGGCGGGGCGCGCAACGGGCCCGCCCCGAAGGGCGGACCCGTAACGAATGTCAGCTCCGCTGGGCCGAGGACCTACATCATCCCCATGCCGCCCATGCCGCCCATGGGATCGCCGCCACCGGCGGGCGCCGCCGAGGGGGGCTCGGGCTTGTCGGCGATGAGCGACTCGGTCGTCAGCACGAGGCCGGCGATCGAGGCGGCGTTCTGCAGCGCCGCGCGGGTCACCTTGGCCGGGTCGATGACACCGGCCTTGACCAGGTCCTCGACCTCGCCCGTGAGGGCGTTGAGGCCCACCGTGCCGGTCTCGCGCTCGACCTGCTGCACGGCGACGGCACCTTCGAGGCCGGCGTTGCTCGCGATGAGCCGGGCCGGGGCCTCGAGGGCCTGCCACACGGTGCGGGCACCTGTGGCCTCGTCACCCTGGAGCCCGTCGACGACCTTGGCCACGGCGGGACGGCTGCGGAGCAGGGCGGTGCCACCACCGGCGACCACACCCTCCTCGATCGCCGCCCGGGTCGCCGAGAGGGCGTCCTCGATGCGGTGCTTCTTCTCCTTGAGCTCGACCTCGGTGGCCGCCCCGACCTTGACGACGGCCACGCCGCCGGACAGCTTGGCGAGGCGCTCCTGCAGCTTCTCGCGGTCCCAGTCGGAGTCGGTGTCGTCGATCTCGCGCTTGATCTGGGCGATGCGGCCCTTGATGTCATCGTCGGAGCCGGCACCGTCGACGATCGTCGTGGTGTCCTTCGTGACGATGACCTTCTTGGCACGGCCGAGCAGGTCGAGCGTGGTGTTGTCGAGCTTGAGGCCGACGTCCTCGCTGATGACCTGGCCACCGGTGAGGGTGGCGATGTCGCCGAGCATGGCCTTGCGGCGGTCGCCGAAGCCGGGGGCCTTGACCGCGACGCTGTTGAATGTGCCGCGGATCTTGTTGACCACCAGGGTGGCGAGGGCCTCGCCCTCGACGTCCTCGGCGATGATGAGCAGCGGCTTGGCCGCCTGCATCACCTTCTCGAGCAGCGGGAGCATCTCCTGGACCGAGCTGATCTTGCCCTGGACGATCAGGATCAGCGCGTCATCGAGGACGGCCTCCTGCCGATCCTGGTCGGTGACGAAGTACGGCGCGAGGTAGCCCTTGTCGAACTGCATGCCCTCGGTGAAGTCGAGGTCCATGCCGAAGGTGTTCGACTCCTCGACGGTGACCACGCCGTCCTTGCCGACCCTGTCGATGGCGTCGGCGAGCACCTCGCCGATGGCCGGGTCGGCGGCCGAGATGGCGGCGACCTGGGCGATCTCGGACTTGTCGTCGATCTCGCGGGCCTGGTCGGCGATGGCGGTCACCGCGGCCTGCACGGCCTTCTCGATGCCCCGCTTCAGGCTCATCGGGCTCGCGCCCGCGGCCACGTTGCGCAGGCCGTCGTGGACCAGGGCCTGGGCCAGCACCGTGGCGGTGGTGGTGCCGTCACCGGCGATGTCGTTGGTCTTGGTGGCAACCTCTTTCACGAGCTGGGCGCCCATGTTCTCGAAGGGGTCGTCGAGCTCGATCTCACGGGCGATCGACACACCGTCGTTGGTGATCGTCGGGGCGCCCCACTTCTTGTCGAGCACCACGTTGCGGCCCTTGGGACCGAGCGTGACCTTGACCGCGTCGGCCAACTTGTTGACGCCGGTCTCGAGGGAGCGCCGGGCGTCGTCGTCGAACTTCAGGATCTTGGGCATCAGCAGCTCACTTCTGGACGATCGCGAGGACGTCGCGGCCAGCGAGGATCAGCAGGTCATCGCCGCCGACCGTGATCTCGGTGCCGCCGTACTTGCTGTAGACGACCGTGTCGCCCACCTTGATGTCGAGCGGGATCAGCTCGCCGGTCTGCTCGGACCGCTTGCCGGGACCGACGGCCAGTACCTCGCCCTGCTGAGGCTTCTCCTTGGCGGTGTCGGGGATCACGAGACCGCTTGCGGTGGTCTCCTCGCTCTCCCCGGGCTTGACGACGATGCGATCGTCGAGGGGCTGCAGGCTCATGCCGGTGTCGCCTCCGTTGGCGTTCTCGAGCCAACCGCACGGCCCCGGACCCTTTGGCCCGACGCCGTCGGCTAGCACTCTCCTGGTACGACTGCTAACCCTACGATGCTTCGGTTAGCACTCGCAACCGGAGAGTGCCAGAACCTCCCCGACGCTCCGGTCGTTGGTACGGCTGCTAGACAAACGCCCACGGGCCGGGACGACGACGGAGGGGGCCGCATGGTCCGCAAGCTGCTGGCGCTGGGCGCGGCCACGCTCCTGCTCGGCATGGCGGCGTGCTCGCAGTCCGACGACGACCCGACCGGCCCCGGAACGACGGCCGAGACCGAGGGCGGCTCCGAGGGCGCGGCGGGCGACGAGGGAACCGTCCCCGACACCACGGGCGACGAGGCCGCCGAGGGCGCGGCCGAGGGCGAGGGGGCCGACCGGCCCGACGAGGAGGTCCTCGGCACGTCCACCGCCGAGCTGCCGGCCGACCCCAACGACCCCACGCTCGTGCCCCTGCGGCTCGACGTAGTGGCCCTCGAGCGCCTCGACGGCCTCGTCGAGCTGCGTGTGCGGCTCACCAACGAGGGCGGATCCGGCACGCCGGAGTACCAGCCCTACGGGGCCTTCGACGACCCTCGGCTCGCCAGCGGCGAGGGCGCCTACAGCCTGAGCGGCGCCTCGCTGGTCGACGGCGACGCCAAGAAGGCCTACCTCACGATCATCGACAGCGACGGCACGTGCCTGTGCTCCACGCGGATGGACACCGTGGCCGTCGGACCCGGCGACAGCGTCTCGCTCTACGCCGACCTCGGCGGGGTGCCCGACGACGTCGACGAGATCGACGTGCAGGTTCCCGGGTTCGCCACCGTGGCGTCCGTCCCGATCGGCGGGTGACGGTGGGCCCGGTGCGCGCCCTGGTCGCCGCCGCCCTGCTCGGCGGCGTGCTCGTCCCGGCCACGGCCTCGACCCGGGCCGAACCGGAAGGCCCCGCGGAACCGGTCGGGCCCGCCGCGCCGGCCGCTGCTCGGGAGACGACCACGACCCGCCCGGCGACCGGCGCCGGCGACGACCGCACCGGCCCGGCCCGCACGTCGGACCTGCGGATCCGCGTCGTCGACCTGTCCGTGCGCACCGAGGCGACCGACGGCTCCGAGCAGACGGTCGAGTCACCCGACGAGCGCATGCTGACCTTCGCCGCCGACGTGCTCTTCGACGTCGACCAGGCCGTGCTGACCGGCGACGCCCGCCAGCGCCTGGCCGACCTGGCGGCCGAGCTCAACGAGCTGGGCGGGCGCACCGTCACGATCGAGGGCCACACCGACGACCAGGGTGATACGGACCACAACCAGGAGCTGTCGGAGCGGCGGGCCGAGTCCGTGCGCGCCAACCTGTCGGTGCAACTCGACGACGGCTTCACGCTCGAGCCCGTGGGCTACGGCGAGTCCCGCCCGGCCGTGCCGAACGAGAAGAGCGACGGCACGCCCGACCCCGAGGGCCGGGCCCGCAACCGCCGGGTCGTCGTGTCGTACCCGTTGGGCTGAGCGGCGGCCGCCGGGCCGACGACGCCCGTCGCGACCGACGGCCGGCGATGGCTGGCGCGCGCCGTCGGCCGGTCGGGCCCGCGCGGCCCGGTTGGGCTCGTCAGGCTGTGACCGGCAGGCGCAGGTTCGGCGTGGCGCCGGTCTCGAGGGACGACGGCCCGTCGGCCCGCAGGCGCCACCAACCGGCTGCGGCGACCATGGCGGCGTTGTCGGTGCACATGGCGCGGCTCGGCACGAACGGGCGGATGCCGTCGGCCGAGCAGGCCTCGGCGAACCGCTGGCGCAGGGCGCTGTTGGCCGCCACGCCGCCGCCGAGGCAGAGGCCCTTGGCGCCGACCTCTCGGGCCGCGCGACGGGCCTTGGTCACGAGCACGTCGACCACCGCCTCCTGGAAGCTGGCGGCCACGTCGGCCGTCGCCACCTCGGGGTGCCTGCGCACGTGGTTGACCACCGAGGTCTTGAGCCCGCTGAAGCTGAAGTCGTAGCCGTCGTCGCGCATGGCCCGGGGGAACCGGATCGCCTCGGCGTCGCCGTCGGCCGACAGCCGGTCGATCACCGGCCCGCCCGGGTAGCCCAGCCCGAGGAACCGGGCCACCTTGTCGAACGCCTCCCCGGCGGCATCGTCGATGGTCTGGCCGAGCATCTTGTAGCGCCCGTGGCCCTCCATGAGGACGAGCATGGTGTGGCCGCCCGAGACGAGGAGGACCACGAGCGGCAGCTCGAGGGTGGGCTCCTCGAGGAACGAGGCGTAGAGGTGGGCCTCGAGGTGATTGACGGCCACGAACGGCACGTCCCACACGAGGGCAAGCGCCTTGGCCGCGCTCACCCCCACGAGCAGCGAGCCGACCAGTCCCGGACCGGCGGTGGCCGCCACGGCCTCGACCTCGTGGTCGGCGATGCCGCCCTCGACGAGCGCCTGGGCCACGACGGGGGTGATCAGCTCGACGTGTGCCCGGCTGGCGATCTCGGGGACCACGCCGCCGAAACGGGCGTGCCGGTCGATCTGGCTGGCCACGACCGACGACCGGACCAGCGCCGCGTGCTCGACGACGGCGGCCGCCGTCTCGTCGCACGACGTCTCGATGCCCAGGATGCGATCGGCCATGGCCCGCGAGGCTACCGGCCGCGGTCGACGGGTGGCCGGCCCACCCGTCCGTGGTGGAGAGGCGGCTCCTAGACCCAGCCGCCCTCGAAGACGGTCGTGCCCCGCAGGCCGGCCTCGATGCCGGTCAGGCGGGCGGCGTAGTCGGGCTTGTCGATGTCGTGGGCCCACATGACCAGGGCGTCCTCGCGGTTGTCGGGGTAGTAGGCCTTGCGCATGCCGGCCGGCACGAAGCCGAACCGCCGGTACAGCGCCTGGGCGCCGCCGTTGCTGACCCGCACCTCGAGCGTCAGGTTGTGGCTGCCCCGGTCGGCGGCCGCCCGCGCCTGGGCCACGAGCAGGCGGGTGGCGATGCCGCGGCGGTGCCAGTCCGGGTCGACGACCACGGTGGTGATGTGGCTCTCGTCGACGGCCTGGAACGACCCGGCGTAGCCCACCACCGTGCCGCCCACCCGGGCAACGAGGTAGACGCGGGTCGCCCGCTGGCCGATCTCGCCGAGGAACAGCCCGTAGGACCACGGCCGGGAGTAGACCCGCTGCTCGATCCGCACCACGCTGCGCAGGTGGCGGCGGCGCATGGGGGCGAGGCGCACCTCGAGGTCGTCGGACCAGGCCTGCGGCTCGTGCGCCTCGGCCATCAGGACGGCTCCCGACGCGCGCCGTCGCGGGTGGTCCAGTTGACCTCCGCGTCCGGTTTCCGCAGGTACAGCGGCTCGAGCTCGGAGGGCTGCACCCACTCCTCGCGCAGCGCCTGGGCATGCGCGAGCTGCACGAGCGACGCCGCCGAGGGGTGCGCCAACCCCTGGTCGCCGACGTCGACGGAGCCGACCTCGGCGAAGATGTCGCGGTAGCGCAGCGCTCCGTCGCCCACGAGGAGCACATCCTCGCCGGTGGCGACGAGGTCGCCGGCCAGGTCGTCGGGCGAGCACACGATGCCGTCGGCCAGGCGCTGGATGCCCCCGGGGACCTGGCGATAGCTGGCGGTGAAGACCTCGCCCCGCCGCGCGTCGAGCGCGACCACGATGAGGCGCGGGCTGAAGCGCACCGGAAACGCCGCGAGGTCGAGGCTCGACACGCCGATCATCGGCACGCGCAGTCCGTGGGCGAGGGCCTTGCCGGTGGCGATGCCGACCCGCAGGCCGGTGAACAGGCCGGGGCCCACGTCGACGGCGACGCAGCTGATCTCGGCCAGGTCGACGCGGGCCTGGCGGCGCAGGAAGTCGATGGACGGGGCGAGCGACTCCGCGTGGCGCTTGGTCCGGGCCGTGTGGATCGAGGCCAACACGCCCTCGTGGCCGCCGATGGCGCAGCCGACCTGCATCGTCGACGTGGTGATGCCGAGGATCAGCACCCGCCGGCCCCCTGGTGGTCGGCCTCGCCGGCGGCGGCGCCCGGGCCGGCGGTCGCACCCGCCCCGCGCGCCCTCGCGCCTGTGAACGGCTCCACGGCTTCGGTCAGCACCCGGCGACGCGCCGCCCACGACGGGCCGACGGTCGCCAGCGCCACCGACCGGTCGTCGTCACCCTCGCCGAAGGTGAGCCGCACCTCGAGGTAGTCGTTGGGCAGGGCCGGCAGGATGGCGTCGCCCCACTCGATCAGCACCACGCCGCCGTCGTCGAGAAGCTCGGCGAGGCCCAGTTCGACCACCTCGGACAGCTGGTCGAGGCGGTACACGTCGAGGTGGTGCACCCGCAGTCGGCCCTCGTACTGCTGGGCGAGCGTGAAGGTGGGACTGGTGATGCGCTCCTCGACGCCGAGGCCGGCGCCGAAGCCCTGCACGAACGCCGTCTTGCCCGCGCCCAGGTCGCCGGCCAGAAGGACCAGGTCACCCGGCCGGGCGATCGCGGACAGCGCGGCCGCCAGGGCGCGGGTCTCGTCGACCGAGGCGGTGCGGACCTCGAGCCCGTCCGCGCGCCCGCCCGTCACGGCTCGGCCCCCAGCCCAACCACGACGTCGGTGTGCGACACCGCCAGGAGCCTAGTGACCGCTGCACCGGGACCCCGTCCCAGCAACCGGCTCACGGTCCGAGCGAGCCGATGGCCGCCGCAACTGCGTGCACGGCCAGCGCCCTCACCGCGTCCACGTCGGCGTCCACGACGGCGAGCCCCGCCTCGGACCCGGCAGCCGACCCGGAGGCGGGCCCGTGCGCCACCGTGCCCACCGACGCCGCCACGAACGCGTCGCCGTCGAAGCGGGTGTGGGCGGGGAACACGGCCCGCGCCAGGCCGTCGTGGGCACCCTGGGCGACGCGGTGGCAGCCTGCCTTGTCGAGCCGGGCGTTCGTCGCAACGAGACCGATCGTGGTGTTGCCGCCGGCCGCCACCCACCCGCGCTGCCGCTCGACGGCGGCGAGAGCGGGGGCGATCGCGTCGTCTCCGGCCGGGGCCCCGAAAGCGTTGACCGCCACGAGGGCCGCCACCCGCAGGTGGCCTGCGACCGCCTCGGCCGCCACCAGCCCGCCGGGGCCACGGGGACCGCCGGGCACTCGCGAGCCAACCGTCGCCCCGGTACCGGCACCGACCCGCCCCAGCTCGACCGGCCCGGCGCCGGCTGCCGCGCAGGCGGCGTAGCCCGAGGCGGCGTCGGGGCGGATCTCCGCGGTGCCCACACCGAGGTCGAACAGCGCCAGCGCCACGACGATCGGCACCCGCCCGCCGGTGGTGGGAACGCCGACGCCCTGCTCCTCGCACCACCGCATCACGCCGTCTGCGGCGGCGAGCCCGAACGCCGAGCCGCCCGTGAGCAGCAGGGCATCGATCCGCTGCACGGTGGCCCCGGGGTCGAGCACCTCGAGCTCGCGGGTGGCCGGCGCCCCGCCGCGCACCTCCGCGGAGGCCACCGTGCCCTCGGGGAACAGCACGACGGTGCACCCGGTGGCGGCCTCGGCGTCGGTCCAGTGACCGACCCGCAGGCCGACGATGTCGGTGATCATGCCCGGTACCGCCGGGCCACCCGCGGCCCGATGGCGCACACCACCTCGTAGGCGATCGTGCCCAGCCGCCCGGCCCACTCGTCGGGCGTGACGCGCTCGTCGCCCTGGCGCCCCAGCAGCACGACCGGATCTCCGGGCGCCACGCCGGCGTTGGGGCCGCAGTCGACCATGAGCTGGTCCATCGTCACGACGCCGACCATCGGCCGCCGCTCACCCCGCACGAGCACCTCCTGGCCCAGGAGTGGCAGCGACCGGAACACGCCGTCGGCGTAGCCGATCGGCACGGTGGCCACCACGGTGTCGGTCGCGAAGCGGTGGCGGTGGCCGTAGGAGATCGCGTCGCCGGCCGGCACCCGCTTCACGAACGACACCTCGGAGGCGAGCGTCATGGCGGGGCGCAGGTCGATCCGGCCGGCGAGCGCCGGAGCGGGCGGGATGCCGTAGACGGCGATGCCGCATCGCACCATGTCGTAGCGCGACGCCGGATGGACGATGGCGCCGGCCGAGTTGGCGGCGTGCACGATGCCGGGGTCGATGCCGGCCGCCCGCACCCGGGCGACGAGGGCGTCGAAGCGTGCGAGCTGGCCGGCCGTGTAGGGGTCGTCGGGCTCGTCGGCCACCGGCAGATGGGTGAGCACGCCCTCGAGACGGAGCTCGGCCCGCTTGGCGACCGACCCGGCCACCTCGACGAGGTCGTCGGGGGTGCAGCCCACCCGGTGCATGCCGGTGTCGACCTTCACGTGCACGGCGACCGGGGGGCGCCGGCGGCGCCGCACCGACCGGGCCACGGCCTCGACGACCCGCGGGCTGTAGAGGGTGAGGCGGGCCCGCGCGTCGACGGCGTCGTCGACCTCGTCGGGACGGGGCTCGGCGAGCACGAGCACCGGCGCCTCGATGCCGGCATCGCGCAGGCCGACGGCCTCGTTGACCTGGGCGACGGCGAGCCAGTCGGCACCCGCCCCGAGGGCGGCCCGGCCGACCGGCGCGGCACCGTGCCCGTAGCCGTTCGCCTTCACGACCGCGCACAGGCTCGCCGGGGCGACGAGCCGGCGCAGCGCGGCCACGTTGTACGCCACGGCCCCCAGGTCGACCTCGGCCCAGGCCCGCGCCATCAGGCCCCGCCCGCCGTGGCCGGAGCGGCCGTCGCCTCGTCCCGCAGCCGGGTGAGCACGGCAGGAAGACCGGCCACGAGGTCTGACGCCACCAGGCCCTCGTCCGGGCCCTCGCCGGCGCAGCTGCCGTGCACCCACGCCCCGGCTGCGGCGGCGGCGAACGGGTCGGCCCCCCGGGCTAGGAACGCGCCCACGATGCCCGAGAGCACGTCGCCGGTGCCGGCCGTGGCCAGGCGCTGGTCGCCGGCGGTCGACAGGAGGACTCGCCCGCCCGGCTCGGCGACGACCGTGGTCGGCCCCTTGAGCAGCACCACCGCCCCGGTCGTGGCGGCCAGGTGGCGGGCGGCGGCGCATCTGTCGGCCCCCGGCGGCTCGCCGGCCAGCCGGGCGAACTCGCCGTCGTGCGGCGTGAGCACGACCGAGGCCGGGTCGGACCGCCGGCCGATCACGTCGGCGGCGCCGGTGCCCAGCGTCGTGAGGCCGTCGCCGTCGACCAGGGTCGGAACGGTTGCCTCGGCGACGAGGTGGTGCACGGCGGCCTGGTTCGGGGCGCTGAGGCCGAGACCGGGCCCGACGACGAAGGCGCCGGCCCGGGTGAGTTGCTCGCCGACCACGGTCTCCCAGCCGGCGCTCGGCACCGCGACGCCGACGACCTCGGTGGGCAGGCCCGGGTCATGGTCGACGCCGGGCGAGGCCACCCGCACCATGCCGGCGCCCGCCCGCAGCGCCGCCGCGGCAGCCAGGTGGGCGGCGCCGGTCATGCCGGCCGAGCCGGCGGCGAACATCACGGCCGCCTTCCACTTGTGCGAGGCCGCCGGCCGGGCGGGCAGCCACCCGGCCACGTCCGCGGCGGTGACCAGCCACGTGCGGGCACCGGACACGTCGAGGCCGATGTCGGCCACGACGACCTCGCCGGCGAGCGCACGGCCCGGGTGGAACAGGAGGCCGGGCTTGAGGGCGGCGAAGGTGACCGTGCGCACGGCGGCCAGCGGCGTGCCCGACGCGGCGCCGGTCAGCCCGTCGACACCGCTCGGCACGTCGACGGCCAGCACGGGCGCGCCGGCGGGGTCGGGGGCCTCGTAGCTGCCCCGGAACCCGGTCCCGTAGGCGGCATCGACCACCAGGTCGGCCTCCGGGAGGCGCTCGGGGGCGTCGGTGGCCGGCGCGACCGCGACCCGCACGCCCCGCGGCCGCAGGCGGCCGGCGGCGGCGCGCCCGTCGGCGCCGTTGTTGCCCTTGCCGGCCACGACGACGACCCGGCGGCCGTAGGTGCCGCCGAGCAGGTCGACGACCTGGCGGGCCACGGCGGCACCGGCCCGGCCGATCAGCTCGTCGACCGGTTCCGGCGCGGCGACGTCGACGGCGGCCATCTCGTCGGGGGTCAGGACGGGGATCATGCGATCCGAGAGGCTACGCCGCCGGTGCGACACCGAGCCGCACGACGCCGCGTCAGCCCCCGCCGGTGGCCACGACGGTCGCCTGGGCGATCGAGGTCGTGTGGCTGAGGCTGAGGTGCCAGGCCCGGATGCCCCGGGCGGCGGCCAGGTCGACCGCCGTCCCGTGCAGTACGACGGCCGGCGCGCCCGACTCCGCGCCCACGACCTCGATGTCGTGGAAGCCGCAGGCGCCCAGGCCGAGGCCCATGGCCTTGAGCACGGCCTCCTTGGCAGCGAAGCGGGCGGCGTAGCGCTCGGCCGGGTCGCGCCGGCGGTCGCAGTAGGCCCGCTCCCCCGGCGTGAACACCCGCGGCCCGAAGCCCGGCGTGCGGGCCAGCACGTCGCGCATGCGCCCGACCTCGCAGAGGTCGGTGCCGACGCCCACGACCGCGCCGGTCACCCCGTCATCCCACGCGCCAACGGTCGGCGAGCTGGTTGATCGGCTCGGTCAGCAGGTCGTCGACCGGCACGGCGGCGAGCAGGTCCTCGCGGAAGGTCGGCTCGGTCTCCAGCACGGCGTCGCGCAGCACGGCGTAGCGGTTGCGGTAACCCTGCAGCACGCCGCGCGCCGTTCCCTCGGGAAGGTGGTCGGCGAACGCCACGTGCACGAGCGTGATCCCGACGGTCTGGCCGTCCTTCACCTCGGGGACGATCACGATCGGCCGCCCGTCGCTGCGCCCCTTGGCCACGAGGATCTCGCGCTCGTTGGACACCCGGTGCTTCGTGCCCCGCAGCTCGTGGCTGCGCTCGGTGCGGCTCGGCAGGTCGCGGGCGATGCCGCCCCGGTCGAGCAGGGTGATCGTGGACGGGCCGCCGTCGCGCAGCGGGCTCTCGATGCGATAGCGGGTCCAGCCCCGCACCTCCGCTATGGCCGGGCTGACGTCGGCCAGCGTGCGGAGCACCCGGTAGGTGAGCTGGTCGCGCGGGGCGCCGGCGGCGAGCACCGCGGCCACGAGCGGCACCTCGAGCAGTGTCTCGTCGCTGCGCGAGATGCCCACCGTCACGGTCTTGGCCTGGTGCTTGATGGCGTCGATCGGGCGGGTCAGCTCCTCGATGGCGCGGGTCAGGCCGGCGGTGAGGTCGTCGACGACCACCGCAGGGGTGCCCACCTTGCCCTCGTCGAGCTGGTACGACTCGAGCGGCACGACGCCCAGGGCATAGCGAAGCAGGGTGCCCAGCCGCACGGCGGTCGACGCCTCGAGGTGGCCGTCGTAGCGGCCGACGCGCAGCCCGTCGAAGAAGCTGCGGGCCGCCGGCTCGACGTGCGGGCGCAGGCGGCGCAGCAGCGTGTCGCCGCTCGTGAGGGCGTCGGCGCCGACGACCGTCTCGATCGCGGCCCGGGCCCGGCGCAGCGGGATGGCCAGCGCGTCGATGGCGAGGGCCGCCTCGTAGCCGAAGATGTGCCCGGCCATGGCCGAGAGCACGAACGCCAGCCGGGGGTGGGTCTCGGGGACCGACAGCACGGCGAGGGCGGCGGCGAAGCGGGACTGGCCGTCGGTCGCGATCACGATCGGCGACGCCTTGTGCGCCCGGTAGATCGCCACCTCCTTCGCCACGTCGTCGGCCGTGGAGCCGGTCAGGCCCGAGGCGCACACGAGGATCATCGGCTCAGCCGACAGGTCGATGTGCTTCTTGTCCTCGGTGCCGTCGCAGGCGATCGACTTGTAGCAGAGCTCGGACAGCTTGATCCGCACCTCGGCGGCAGCGATGCGGTTGTACCCGTTGCCCACGACGGCCCAGTAGCGCTTGGACGGGGCCAGCTCGTGGGCGGCCTCGGCGATGGCCGGGCGGCGCTCGAGCGCGGCGACCATGGCCGTGGGCAGGTCGCGCAGGGCGGCGAGCACGGCCTGGTCGACCGTGCCGCCCAGCTCGTCGGCGATCGCCTCGGCGAGCAGGAAGCCGGCGGCCACCTGGCTGTAGAAGGCCTTCGTCGACGCCACGGACATCTCGACGTCGCGCCCGTCGGAGGTGTACAGCACGCCGTCGGCCTTGTCGGTGAGGTCGCTGCCCCGGCGGTTCACGATGGCGATGACGCGGGCGCCGCGCGCTCGAACGAGGTCGACCGTGCGGTTCGTGTCGGTCGTCGTGCCCGACTGGCTGATGGCCACGACCAGCGTGTCGGCCATCTTCGGCGCCAGCCCGAAGCCGGACAGCTCGGTGGCCGGCAGGGCGTCGATCACGAGGCCGGTCTCGCCGCAGGTCGAGCGCAGCGCGGCGGCCACGGCCTCGCCGGCCACTGCCGCAGTGCCCTGGCCGATGACGAGCACGCGCCGCACGTCGCCGTCGCGCAGGGAGGCCCGGATGGTCTCGGGGACGGCCTCGGGGGGCAGCACCACGTCGAGGCGGCCGTCGTGCTCGACGAGCTTGCCCCGCAGCGTCTTACGGAAGCTGTCGGGGGCCTCGGTGATCTCCTTGAGCAGGAAATGCGGGAAGTCGCCGCGATCGATGTCGCGGGTCGTGATCTGGGCCTCGATCAGCTCACCGGCGTCGACCGGCAGCGGCGTGCCGTCGTAGGCGACCCGGGTGATGCCCTGGACCGTGCCGGCCCGGGCCCCGTCGAGCACGACGATCTGGCCGCGGCTGGCGGTGGGGTTGTCGGGGTTTGCCGGCGTCTCGCCGTCGAGGCGCAGGTAACGGTCGGTGACTTCGATGACGCCGTAGGGCTCGCTGGCCACGACGTAGAGGCCTTCCGCGACGCCCACGTAGAGCGCTTGGCCGCTGCCCCGCAGGGCGAGCAACACCGTGTCGGGCGCGGCGGTGGCGCAGGCCCCGATGGCGACCGAGCCCTCGAAACCGGCGACCGTGTCGCGGAAGGCGTCGACCAGGTCGTCGCCGTCTGCGAGGCGCCGCGACACGAGCGTGGGGATCACCTTGGCGTCGGTCGTGATCTCGGGGGCGATGCGCAGCCCTTCGGCGGACTTGAGGTCGGCGAAGTTGTCGACGTCGCCGTTGAGTGCGGCGACCACGTAGGGGCCGGACCCGGCCTCGGCCAACTCGGCGCTGTCGACCGGGTGGGCGTTGGGCTGGGACACGATGCCCACCGACGCCCAGCGGGTGTGGCCCAGGACGACGGCGACGGCCGTGTCGGCGGCCAGCGCCAGGCGCAGCAGCGCGTCGCCCCGCAGGGCGTCGCGGATGGTGCGGGTGTTGTCGCCCAGCTCGCCGATCTCGGCGGCCGCCTTGTAGACGAAGGACAGGCAGCCGTCGACGACGCGCACGGCCCCCGAGCGGAACAGGGGGTCGGCGGCCCGGTCGCCGAGGAGCCCGGCGACCGCGGGGCTGTCGAGGTCGAGGCCGTGGTCGCGCACCACCACGTTGATGCCGGCCGAGTCGCGACCCCGCACCTCGAGGCGGTCGATGGCCGACAGCGACTGCTGGATCGACGTGTACGCCTCGGTGGCGGCCCAAGTCGGCTCGCTGCCGGCCAGGTCGGCGACGGCCCGAGCGTTGCGCACGCGGTCGTCCGCGACGGCCCACACGGCGTCCTTCAGGCGTACGACGGCGGCATTGACAGTCTCGAGGCCCGCCGGGTCCGTCGCAGCGGCCGCGAGGTCGGTGTCGAGGCGGGTCTCGACCGCGGTGACCGCCTCGTCGAGCGCGGCGGTCAATCCCTCGACCTCGGCCAGCAGCCGCCGGTCGTGGACCAGAGCGTGGACGCCCTCGGCCCCCCGGAGCAGCTCGTCGGCTGCCTCCACGTGGGCGGCGGCCGCGGCACAGGCCGCGGCCAGCGGCAACGACGACGCCAGCGACGCCACGGCCTCGTGGAGGGGGCCGGTGACGGCGTCGGGCTGGGGGGCGATCCGTGTGCCGGGGCGCCGAACGACCGAGATGATCCCGCACATGAGCGGGCAGTCTAGGGACGCCGGGCGCACGCCGGTCCCCGGTCCGGATCGCCGGCCGCCCCGCGGAGGGCCCGGCCGCGGATCAGTCCGCGGCGCCCTCGACGGCCCGGACCAGCTCGTCGGCCGCCGTGGCGGCGTCGGCCTCGGTGGGCGCCTCGACCATGACCCGCACGAGCGGCTCGGTGCCGCTGGGCCGCACCAGCACCCGGCCCTTGTCGCCCAGCCGGCCCTCGACGGCGGCCACGTCGGCGGCGATCCGGTCGAGGATCGCCGGGTCGCGCCGGCCGACCCGCACGTTCCGCAGGACCTGCGGCAGGCGGGTCATCGACGCCGCCGCCAGCTCGGCCAGCGGCCGGCCCGAGCGGACCACCACGTCGAGCGCCTGGACGGCCGTCAGAAGCCCGTCGCCGGTCGTGGCGAGCTCGGGGAAGATCACGTGGCCGCTCTGTTCGCCACCCAGCGCGTACCCGCCGGCGACCAGCGCCTCGAGCACGTTGCGGTCGCCGACCGCCGTCTCGACCACGCGCACGCCCCGGGCGTCCATCGCGAGACGGAAGCCGAGATTCGTCATCACGGTGACGACCACGGTGTCGTAGGCGAGCGCCCCCCGGTCGTGCCGGTCGAGGGCGCACATGGCGATGATGTGGTCGCCGTCGACCAGGTCGCCGTTGGCGTCGACGAGCAGGACCCGGTCGGCGTCGCCGTCGAAGGCCACGCCCACATGCGCCCCGTGCCCGACCACCGCCCGGCGCAGGTCGTCGGGATGGGTCGAGCCGCAGCCGGCGTTGATGTTCGTGCCGTCGGGGTCGGCGTGGATGACGTCCAGCTCGACGCCGAGCGCGCGCAGCGCCCCGGGCGCCACGGACGAGGCGGCGCCGTTCGCGCAGTCGACGACGGCGCGCAGGCCGTCGAGGCGGCGGCCCTCCAGCGAGGCGGCGACGGCGGCCGTGTAGCCCGCGGCGGCATCGATCGCCCGGATCGAGCCGACCGCCGCGCCGGTGGGCACGGCGCGGCGGTCACCGGCGCCCCCGCCGACGAGGGCACCCAGCTCGGCCTCGAGCCGCTCCTCGACGGCGTCGGCCAGCTTGCGGCCCCCCGCCGAGAACAGCTTGATGCCGTTGTCGCCGAACGGGTTGTGCGAGGCGGACACCACGGCGGCCGGTGCCTGCTCGGTCGCGGCCCACCACGCCACCTCGGGCGTGGGGGCGACGCCGAGGGTCACGACCTCGATCCCCTCGGCTGCCAGGCCGGCGGCGAGCGCGGCCTCGAGCAGCGGGCCCGAGCGGCGGGTGTCGCGCCCGATGGCGAACCGCCCGCCGCCCAGCACCCGGGCCGCAGCCCGGCCGAGGGCCAGTGCCAGCTCGGGGGTGAGCTCGGCGTTGGCCACGCCCCTGACCCCGTCCGTGCCGAACCTCAACATGTCCCCTACCTCAACCGATGGACGGGCCCGGTCGCCAGTCGGCGCCGGACGCGCCACGGCCGGCCCCACGGGGCCGGCCGCACCGGGCGTGGAGCGCGATCAGCGCTTCGAGTACTGCGGAGCCTTGCGGGCCTTCTTCAGGCCGTACTTCTTCGACTCCTTCTCGCGCTGGTCGCGCGTGAGGAAGCCGGCCTTCTTCAGCGTGCCGCGCATCTCGGGGTCGAGGTCGACGAGGGCCCGGGCGATGCCGAGACGCAGGGCGCCGGCCTGGCCGGAGACCCCGCCGCCGTGGATGGTGGCCTCGATGTCGTAGGACTCTTCGGTGCTCGTGAGCCGCAGCGGTTCGCTGAGGATCATCTGGTGCGCCTTGGACGGAAAGTAGTTCGCGACCTCACGCCGGTTGACGGTGATCTTGCCCTCGCCCGGCACCAGCCGGACCCGGGCGACCGCGCCCTTGCGGCGGCCGTTGGTCTGCGTGAGCGGCTTGGCCATGTGGATGACGTTCCTCGGGTGGTTCAGGCAGGGCGACGGGCATGCGCCACGTCGAGCGTCTGGGGCTTCTGGGCGGCGTGCGGGTGGGTCGGGCCGGCGTAGACCTTGAGCTTGGTCAGCATCTGGCGGCCGAGCCGGTTCTTGGGCAGCATGCCCCGCACCGAGCGGCGCACGGCCTCTTCGGGCCTGCGCCCGAGCAGGTCGCTGTAGCGCTCGGACTTGAGGCCGCCCGGGAAGCCCGAGTGGCGGTAGACCGTCTTGCGGTCGGCCTTGCCCGACGTGAGCACCACCTTGTCGGCGTTCACGATCACGACGTGGTCGCCCGTGTCGAGGTGCGGGGTGTAGGTCGGCTTGTGCTTGCCACGCAGAATGCTGGCGACCTCGGTGGCCAGGCGGCCGAGCACCAGGCCCTCGGCATCGACGACGTGCCAGGACCGCTGGATCTCTGAGGCTTTCGGACTGTACGTGGGCACGATGCCACCTTCGTGGAGTTCTCGAACTGTGCCGGGCCGCTGCGGGGGGAGCACGCAGGCCCAGGCCGACGGACAAGCCTACGGTGCGCGCGAGCGAAGCGGCAAGCCCGATGGGGATGTCAAGGACCGTAGCCGACGTGCCAGAGGCACAGCCCCTGGGGCGGCGCCAGCGTGGAGGCCCGGGCCCGGCTGCGGCCGGCCACGATGCCGAGCAGGTCGCCGGCGCGCTTGCGCCCGAGGCCGACGTCGACGAGCGTGCCGACGACGCTGCGGATCATCTGGTGGCAGAAGGCGTTCGCCTCGATCTCGAAGCGCAGAACTCCCTCACCGAGGTCGGTCCAGCCGGCCCGGTGCACGCGGCGCACGAGTGAGGGCTCCGAGCCGTCGCGGTGCTTCGGCCTGCGGCAGAACGCCGAGAAGTCGTGCTCCCCCACGAGCGGGTCGCAGCCGAGGCGCATGAGGTCGAGGTCGAGCGGCTCGTCGAGGTGCCACGACAGGTGGGCGAGGAACGGGTCCGGCACCGGCCGGTTGAGCACCGTGTAGCGGTAGGTGCGGTGCGTGGCGGAACGCCGGGCGTCGAAGCTCTCCGGGCCCGTGGCCACGTCGCGCACCACGATGGCCGGGGCGCACTGGCGGTTGACGGCCCGCTGCAGCGCTGGCAGGTCGACCCTGTCCGTCGGGGCGTCGAAGCTCACGACCTGGCCCCATGCATGCACGCCGGCGTCGGTGCGCCCGGCGCAGCTGAGGTCGATCTCGGTGCGCAGCACCCGCTCGATCGCGTCGCGGAGCGTGCCGCCGACCGTGCGGACGCCGGGGTTCGGGGCGAAGCCGTGGAAGCCCGAGCCGTCGTAGGCGACGGTCATCCGAACGCGGACCAGCGGCCCGCTCGGGGCCGCTGGCGCGTCGGTCTCCGGGAACAGCGTCACCCGCCCGGCGCGTGGACTAGACGAGTTCGATGCGCGCCATGGGGGCGTTGTCGCCCTGGCGCGGGCCGAGCTTCAGGATGCGGGTGTAGCCGCCGTTGCGGTCGACGTAGCGGGGGCCGATCTCGGCGATGAGCTTGTGGCTCATCTCCTTGTCGCCGAGGTACGCCACGACCTGGCGCACCTGGTGCACGGTCGTCGACGGGTCGGCGGTCGCCTTGCGGGCCTTCGTGATCAGCTTCTCGGCGATCGGGCGCAGGGCCTTGGCCTTGGCCTCTGTGGTGACGATGCCCTCGGCGGCGAAGAGGCTGGCGGCCAGGTTGGCCATCATGAGCCGCTGGTGGGCGGCGTTGCCGCCGAAGCGGCGGCCCTTCTTGGGGGTGGCAGGCACGGCGGTGCTCAGTCCTTGTTGCGCAGCGAGAGGCCGCGCTCGTCGAGCTTGACGATGACCTCGTCGAGCGACTTCTGGCCGAAGTTGGTGATGGCCAGCAGGTCGTCCTCGGACTTCTGCACAAGTTCCCCGACGGTGTTGACCTGGGCCCGCTTCAGGCAGTTGCGCGGGCGCTCGGACAGATCGAGATCCTCGATAGGCAGGTCGAGGTCGGGCGAGCCGGCGCTCGTGACCGCCAGCTCGCCGAGCTCGAGGCCCTGGGGCTCGTCGCTCATCTCGGCGACGAGGCCGACGAGCGAGCGCAGCGTGTCACCCGCCGAAGCCAGGGCGTCGCGGGGGGCGATCGAGCCGTCGGTCTCGATGTCGATGATCAGCTGGTCGTACTCGGTCGACTGCTCGACACGGGTGGGGGCGATCTCGAAGGCGACCCGCCGCACCGGCGAGAAGATCGAGTCGACCGGGATGACGCCGATCGTGGCCGACGTCTTGTTGGCCTCGGCCGAGCGGTAGCCGCGGCCCTTGTCGACGGTGATGTCGACGGCCAGGCGACCCGACTTGTTGAGCGTCGCCAGCTGGAGGTGGCCGTTGAGGATCTCGATGTCGGAGGTCAGCTGGATGTCGGCCGCCGTGACGTCGGCCGGCCCCCGCACGTCGAGCCGCACGGTGACGGGCTCGTCGCTGTGGGACACCAGCACGATGTCCTTCAGGTTGAGGATGATGTCGGTGACGTCCTCGACGACCCCGGGGATCGTGTCGAACTCGTGCAGCGCGTCGTCGAAGCGGACCTGCGTGATCGCAGCGCCGGGGATCGACGACAGCAGGGTGCGCCGCAGCGAGTTGCCGAGGGTGTGGCCGAAGCCGGGATCGAGCGGGCCGATGGTGAACCGCTGGCGGTTCGCCTCCTCCTCGCCGATCGGCTCGACCGTGGGGCGCTGCATGACGAGCATGACGCGGGGTTCCTTCGCTGGAGTCAGAGCGTGTTCGGTGGATTGTGCGTGCGGCTGATCACTTGCTGTAGAGCTCGACGATGAGCTGCTCGCGTACGGGCACGTCGATGTGCTCGCGCAGCGGGTAGTCACGCACCTTCACCGTCAGGCCCTCGTCCTCGGTGTCGAGCCAGGGCGACACCGCGCGGGCCAGCACGTCGCGGTTCCACTGCACGACGATCATCTGGCGGGCCTTGCCCCGCAGCGAGACGACGTCGCCCTTGCGGACGCGGTAGCTGGGGATGTCGACGCGCTTGCCGTTGACATCGACGTGGCCGTGGCTCACGAACTGGCGGGCCTGGGGCCGGGTCGAGGCCCAGCCGGCCCGGTAGACCACGTTGTCGAGCCGGCGCTCGAGCAGCTGGAGCATCAGCTCGCCCGTGACGCCCTTGCGGCGGCTGGCCTCTTCGTAGAGGTTGCGGAACTGGCGCTCGTTGAGGCCGTAGGTGAAGCGGGCCTTCTGCTTCTCCTGCAACTGCACCAGGTACTCGCTGGCGTTGCGGCGGCGGCTGCGGCCGTGCTCACCGGGCGGGTAGGGGCGGCGCTCGAGCGCCCGGTTCTCGCCCGCGGTGCCCCAGATGTTGGCGCCGAGGCGGCGGGAGACACGGGCCCTGGGTCCGGTGTAACGGGACATCGTCGTCTCTCCTGAGATCAGACCCGGCGCCGCTTGGGCGGGCGGCAGCCGTTGTGCGGGACCGGGGTGACGTCCTTGATGCCGGTGACCTCGATGCCTGTGTTCTGGATCGAGCGGATGGCGGTCTCGCGGCCCGACCCCGGACCCTTCACCTGCACGTCGACCTTGCGTACGCCGTGGTCCATCGCCCGGCGGGCGGCGGCCTCGGCCGCCATCTGAGCGGCGAAGGGCGTCGACTTGCGGGAGCCCTTGAAGCCCACGTTGCCGGCGGAGGCCCAGGAGAGGACGTTGCCCTCCTGGTCGGTGAAGGTGATGATCGTGTTGTTGAAGCTGCTCTTGATGTGGGCGACGCCGTGACCGACGTTCTTCCGCTCTCGCTTGCGGGGCCTGCGGCCTCCGGGCTTGGGCTTGGCCATGGCTGGGCTACTTCCTCGCCTTCTTCTTGCCGGCGACAGTCTTCTTGGGGCCCTTGCGGGTCCGGGCGTTGGTCTGCGTGCGCTGGCCACGCACCGGCAGCCCGCGCCGGTGGCGCAGGCCCTGCCAGCAACCGATCTCCATCTTGCGCTTGATGTCCTGCTGGACCTCGCGGCGCAGGTCACCTTCGACCTTGAAGGTGGCCTCGATGTGGTTGCGGATGCGGGCGACCTCGTCGTCGGTCAGATCCCGGACCCGGGTGTCGGGATCGATCGACAGCGCCGAGCAGATCTCCTGCGAGCGCGTGCGACCGATGCCATAGATGTAGGTCAGCGAGATCTCCAGCCGCTTCTCGCGGGGGACGTCGACGCCGGCGATGCGTGCCATCTCTGTTCCTCTATCCCTGGCGCTGCTTGTGGCGCGGGTTGGGGCAGATGACCTGCACACGGCCATGCCGGCGGATCACCTTGCACTTGTCACAGATTCTCTTGACGCTCGGTCGAACCTTCATCGGTTTCTCGTCACTCGTCGCGGTGGTCGTGCGGCCCCGGACGGGGTCGGGCACGGTGAGCCCTCGGGCAAGGTGAAGGCCCGGAAGACGCGCTGGGGGAACCACGCTGCGCTCAGAGCCGACGGAGCATCCTAGCGCGACGGGGCACGAGGGAAAACTCGACGCCGGCAACGATGCGCGCTGCCCCGTGGGCCCCCGGACCGGACGGCCGAACGGGTCACGGTAGCGCAGCAGTCGGGCGCGCGCCGTGACCCGGCGATAACGTCGGCCCGCAGGTGGCCACGAGGGGCGGTCGCCGTGGTGACCGTACGCTCGTCGTGCGGTGGGGAGGGACGCCATGACCACCTGCCAAGGGCCCACACCGGCCTGGTCGCGCCGGACCTTCCTGCGCACCGCCCTGGGCGCGGCCGCCTCCGTCCCGCTCGTGGGCCTCGCGGCCTGCGAGCCGCCGCTCCCCCAGGGCCTGCCCGACGGCCTGTTCGCGCTCGGCGTCGCCTCGGGCGACCCGCTGCCCGACGGCGTCGTGCTCTGGACCCGCCTGGTCCCCGTCCCGCTGGCGGGCGGCGGCATGCCCGCCGTCGACGTGCCGGTCCGATGGCAGGTCGCCCACGACGAGCGCTTCACCCGCCTCGCCGCCGAGGGCACGGCCGTGGCGTCGCCCCGGTGGGCCCACTCGGTGCACGTCGACGTGCGTGGCCTGCGACCCGGCCGCTGGTACCACTACCGCTTCCTGGTCGGCGACGAGGCCAGCCCGGTGGCCCGCACGTGCACGACCCCGCAGGCCCAGGCGCGGGAGCCGCTGCGGTTCCTGTTCGCGTCGTGCCAGAACTGGCGCGACGGCTACTGGCCCGCCTGGGCGCACGCCCCGCAGGACGACCCCGACCTCGTCGTGCACCTCGGTGACTACATCTACGAGAGCGGGCAGATCGGCGGCGGCAACGTGCGCCAGCACAACAGCGCCGAGGTCGGCACGCTCGACGAGTACCGCAACCGCTACGGGCTCTACAAGGGCGACCCGGCGCTGCAGGCGATCCACGCCACCTGCCCGTGGATCGTGACCTGGGACGACCACGAGGTCGAGAACAACTACGCCGGCCTCGTGCCCGAGCTGGTCGAGGAGGCGGCGGCGTTC
>Ga0126307_10000033_pt1 | contig 78931 bp, 67 predicted proteins | sample Plot28_FD_89955 | JGI IMG/M metagenome (GOLD analysis project Ga0126307, IMG submission 89955) | Serpentine soil microbial communities from UC McLaughlin Reserve, CA, USA - Plot28 | ecosystem: Environmental > Terrestrial > Soil > Grasslands | place: USA: UC McLaughlin Reserve, Lake County... | reverse complement strand
TCGTCGCAGGCGATGTGGTGCTCGGGCTTGACGCCGGTGAGCACGGTCGGCGTGACGAAGGCCCCGCCGAGACCGTCGACCTCGACGACCCTCCCGCCCGTGGCCACCTCGGCGCCCTCGGCAGCGCCGGCGGCCACGAGGCGCACGATGCGCTGGGCGGAGTCGGCCGTGATGACCGGTCCCACGTCGGTCGCCGGGTCCTGCGGGTCGCCGAGACGCAGCGCCTCGGCCCGGGCGACGATGCGCGCCACCAGCTCGCCGGCCACGTCGGGGTGGACGACCAGGCGCGAGGTCGACGTGCACCGCTGGCCGGCCGTGCCGAACGCCCCGAAGATCGCCCCGTCGGTGACGAGGTCGAGGTCGGCGTCGGGGCGGACGACCATGGCGTTCTTGCCGCCGAGCTCGAGGGACACGAGCCGCGGCCCGCTCGCCATGGCCGCCGAGCCCACGGCCCGGCCGGTGGCGACCGACCCGGTGAAGCTGACGGCTCGCACGCCGCGATGCGACGCCAGGGCCGCCGCCGGCTCGGCGAAGCCGTGCACCACCTGGATCAGCCCCTCGGGCACACCGGCCTCGACGCAGGCGCCGACGAAGGCCTCGGTGCAGGCGGGGGCGTGCTCGGACGGCTTGATCACCACGCCGTTACCGGCCAGCAGGGCCGGGAAGATCTTCCACGAGGGAATGGCGATCGGGAAGTTCCACGGCGTGATCATGCCGACCACGCCGACGGGCTGGCGGGTCGTCCAGCACAGCTTGTCGCCCAGCTCGGAGGGGACCGTGTCGCCCCAGGGACCGCGGCCCTGGCCTGCCACGAACGCCGCCATGTCGACGGCCTCCTGCACGTCACCGCCGGCCTCGACGAGCACCTTGCCGGCCTCGCGGCTCACCAGCGTGGTGAACCTCTCCTTCTCGCGGGCGATGACGGCGCCGGCGGCCGCCACCACGTCGGCCCGTGCCGGAATCGGTCGGCGGGCCCAGGCGACCTGCGCGTCGGCCGCCCGGGCCACGGCCGCGTCGACCTCGGCCGGGCCGTGGATCGGGTACTCGCCCACCACGTCGTCGGGTCGGGCGGGGTTGCGTGACGGGAACGCGTCCATCGACCACCTGTCGCAGATCGGGACCGGCACGGCGACGAGCGTCAGGACCGGTACAGACGTTTCACGGAACGGCCGTACCGTATCATCCGTTCCATGTCCGAGGTGGCCGAACGCATCGCCCAGCACCGCGACGATCTCTCCCCCGCGGAGCGGCAGGTGGCCGAGGTCGTGCTGCGCCACCCCGAGGGCATCGCCTTCGGCACGGTCGCCGAGGTGGCGGCCGTCGCCGACACCTCGGGCGCCTCGGTCGTGCGGCTCGCCACCCGCCTCGGGTACCGCGGCTTCAGCGACCTCCAGGGCTCGGTGCGGGCCACGATGGGCCAGCAGCTCCGGCCGGCCGTCGAGCGCATCCGGGCGACCGACGCGTCCGACCCGGCCGACGTGCTCGCCCGCACGCAGGCTGCCGAGGTCGCCAACGTGCAGCGCACGCTCGACGCCATCGACCCGGCCGCCTTCGGCCGGGCGCTCGGCCTGCTCGCCGACGAGACGCGGCCCGTGCGGGTGCTCGCCGGCGACGCCGAGGCCGGGATCGGCACGATGCTGGCGGCCAACCTGTCGATGCTGCGCGCCGACGTCGCCGAGGTCACCGGGTCGCCGGTCGCCGTGGCCCGGCAGCTGGGCCCGCTCGCCGGTCCCTTGGGGGCGGCCCCGGCCGCCGAACGCCGCGCGCTCGTGCTCGTCGCCGTCGACCTGCGGCGCTACGAGCGGTGGGTGGTCGAGGCCGCCGCCCGGGCCGCCGCCGGTGGGGCGGCGCTCGTCGCCGTGACCGACAGCCCCCTCTCGCCGCTGGCCGCCTCGGCCGAGGTGACCTTCGCCGTGGCCGCCGAGGGCGCCGGCCCGTTCGACAGTCACGTCGGCACGCTCGCCCTGGTCAATGCCCTGGTCACCGGCGTGGCAGCCCGCCTCCGGCGCTCGGCCACCGACCGCCTCGACGAGCTCGAGGCCCGCTGGCGCGAGGCCGGCGCCCTGCTCGACCCCTGAGCGCGCCGATACGCGCGGCCGTGACCCGCGCCTCGGCGCCGTAGGCGCCACGAGCAGAGAAGCGGCGGGAGGCGGGCACCGGGCCGCAACGGCGGGCGACTCCGACGGTGAAGCAGGGCCGGCGTAGATTGCCAGCCATGACGGCGGACTTGTTCGGCACGGCCACCGTCCACGCCCCCGTGGGGATGGTGGCCTCGGTCGACCATCTGGCCTCGTCCGCCGGCGTGGCGATCCTGCGCACCGGGGGCACGGCCGCCGACGCCGCCGTCGCCGCGGGGGCCGTGCTCGCCGTCACGACCCAGCACCAGTGCGGCATGGGCGGCGACCTGTTCGCCCTGGTCCACCGGCCGGGCGAGCCGCCGGCCGCCCTCTGCGCCGCCGGCCGGTCGGGCTCGGGCGTCGACCCGGTGCTGCTCCGGGCCGAGGGCCACGAGCGCGTGCCGCGGTGGGGCCACGTGCGGGCGGTCACCGTGCCGGGCTGCGTCGACGGCTGGATCGCGCTGCACCGCCGCTACGGCCGCCTCCCCCTCGCCGAGGTGTTGGAGCCGGCGGTGACCTACGCAGCCGCCGGCTTCCCGGCCACGCCCGAACTGGCGTGGGCGGCGAACTTCATCCTCGACCTGCCCGGCGCCGACGACTACCGCGAGCCGGCCATGGTGGCGGGAGGGCGGCTGGCGGCGGGCACGATCATCCGCCGCCCGGGCGTGGCGGCCGCGCTCGCGGCCGTCGCCACCCGGGGACGGGCCGGGTTCTACCTCGACACGTTCGGCCGAGGGCTCCTCGACGTGGGCAACGGGCTCTTCGCCCCGGCCGACCTCACCCGCGACCAGGCCGAGTGGGTGATGCCCCTCCGCGTCCGGGCCTGGGGCCACGACGTGTGGGCCCCGCCGCCGCCGTCGCAGGGGTACCTCACTCTGGCCGGGTCGTGGGTGGCCGACCACCTCGACCTGCCCGACGACCCCGCCGACCCCGGCTGGCCGCACCTGCTCGCCGAGGCCGCCCGCCAGGTGGGCCACGACCGACCGGCCGTGCTGCACGAGGGCGCCTTCGGCGAGGCTCTCGTGGCCGAGGGTCGGCTGGCCGAACGGCTGGCGGCGATCGACCCCCAGCGCCGCGGCGACCTCGCGCCCGTGGCCGCGGCGGGCGACACCACGGCCCTCTGCGTGGTCGACGGCGAGCGGACGGGCGTCTCGCTGATCCAGTCGAACGCCTCTGGGTGGGGCGCAGGGATCGTCGAGCCGGGCACCGGCATCTTCCTGCAGGACCGGGCGCTCGGCTTCACGCTCGAGGCCGGCCATCCGGCCGAGTACCTGCCGGGCCGCCGCCCGCCCCACACGCTCGCTCCCGCCCTGGTTACGACGCCCGACGGACGCCTCCGCACGGTGGCGGGCTCGATGGGCGGCGACGCCCAGCCCCAGTTCCTGCTGCAATTGCTGGCCCGCACACTGCGCCACGGGCAGGACCCGGGCACGGCGCTCGCCGCCGGCCGGTGGACGCTCGATGCCGGTGGCTTCAGGATGTGGGAGGGTGGGGGTCCGGGCCGGGTCATCGTCGAGGCACACGCCCCCGAGGCGTGGGACGTTGGCCTGCGGGACCGGGGCCACGAGGTCGAGCGCCGCACAGCGGCGGTCGACCTGGCCTTCGGGCAGGCCCAGATCATCTCGGTGAATGCCGACGGCGTGCTCGACGCTGCCGCGGACGCCCGGGCGGCCACGAGCGCGGCGACCGGCTACTGAGCCCGCAGCTCGGCCGTTCCGGCGGGGCCGTCGGCGGCGCGGGCGACCCCAGCCCCGCGCGGGAGCGCGGGGCCGCCCCCTTGGGCCAGGCGAGCGCTGCCGGCTGCCGGCGTGGGGAAGGCGAGCCCTGCCGGGAGCGGCGGCGGCGGGCGGCGGCTGGGCGTCAGCTCGGGTCGGCGAACGACGGCGAGCGCTTCTCGAAGAACGCCGCCACCGCCTCCACCTGGTTCGGCGTGCCGATGATGTGGCCGATCTCGTGGCGCTCGGCGGCGTACTGGTCGGCCAGCGACGTGCCGGGCGGCGCGTCGAGCAGACGCTTCGCGGCTCGGATGGCGTAGGGGTTCATGGCCGCGATCTCGGCCGCCAGCGCCAGCGCGTCGGCGCGGGGGTCGTCTCCCACCCGGGTGGCCAGGCCCAACGCCACGGCCTCGGTGCCGCTCACCATGCGGCCGGTCCAGGTCAGCTCCTTGGCCACGTCGACGGCGACGAGTCGGGGCAGCGTGGCGGTGGCCGTCATGTCCGGCACGAGCCCCCAGCGGATCTCGAGCACCGAGAGCCGGGCGTCGGGGTGCACGATGCGCAGGTCGGCGCCGAGGGCGATCTGTAGGCCGCCGCCCAGGCAGTGGCCGTGCACGGCGGCGATCACGGGGACCGGCACCTCGCGCCAGCAGTGGGCCGTCTGCTGGGCCAGGTGGGTGATGCGCCCGTCGGTGCCGCCGAGTGCCCCGATGGCGTCACCGGACCCGCTGCCGGCCATGGCCACGAAGCCGGCGAAGTCGAGGCCGGCGCTGAAGGCCCGTCCCTCCCCCGACACCACGACCGCCCGCACGGCGGGGTCGGCCGCCACCGTGGCCCCGGCGTCGACGATGGCGGCGACCATCTCGACGTCGAGGGCGTTGAGCTTGTCGGGGCGGTTGAGCCGCACGTCGGCGACGCCGTCGCTCACCTGGATCGTCACGCGGTCGGACATCGGAGGGCCTCCCTCGCCGGCTGTGCCCACTCTGCCCCATCGGCACCGGGACCCGACAGACGGCGGGGCGTAGCGTGCCCCCATGAGCGACCTGCGGAACCTCACCGTCACGCCCGAGTTGGTCGACTACGCGGTTGCCCACGGCAGCTGGCTGGACGGCCCGGTCGAGCGGCGGCTGCGCGACGAGACGCGGGCGCTGGGACCGGTCGCCCGCATGCAGATCGGTGCCGACGAGGGCCAGCTCCTTACGCTCCTCACCCGCCTCGTCGGCGCCCACCGGGCCGTCGAGGTCGGCACGTTCACGGGCTACTCGGCGCTCTGCATCGCCCGGGGCCTCGCACCCGATGGGCTGCTGACGTGCTGCGACGTCAGCGAGGAGTGGACGGCGATCGGCCGGCGGACGTGGGCCGCGGCGGGCGTGGACGACCGGATCGACCTGCGCCTGGCCCCCGCCGTCGACACGCTGCGGGCCCTGCCGGCCCGCGAACACGTCGACCTGGCGTTCATCGACGCGGACAAGGTCGGCTACGCAGCGTATTGGGCCGAGCTGGTCCCGCGCGTCCGGGCCGGCGGCCTGCTGGTGGTCGACAACGTGCTCTACGGTGGCGACGTCGTGAATCCCGGCGGGACCGAGGTCAACGCCCGGGCCCTCCAGGACTTCAACGACGAGGTGGCCGCCGACGACCGGGTCGACGTGGTGATCCTGCCCGCCTTCGACGGCCTCACGCTGGCCCGTAAGCGCTGACCGACCGGCGGCGCTCAGACGCCGAGGGGCGCCGCGTCGAGCGTGGCGAGCGCCTGGGGCGAGCCGTCGCGCTCGACGTGGGCCGCCGACCGGCGGCCGTGGAGGTAGAGGATCAGTTCCTGCGGGGAGCCGGTGAGCGTCACCGCCGGCTCGCCCCCCTTGAGCGTGAGGGTGCCGTGGCCGGGAGCGACGATCCGGACACCGACGCCCCTCACCCGCGCCACGAGGAACCGGCCCATCGTGCGCAGCAGGCCCCACAGCGCGTCGTCGAGGTCCGGCACGTCGGTGCGGGGCTCGGCGCCGGCGGAGCCGGTGGGCCGGGCACGGCGCACGTCCTCGTGGTGCACGAACCACTCGGCCAGGTTGAGCGGGGTTCGCAACCCCGGCAGGCGCCACGGGACCGGCGGCGGCCCCGAGCGCAGCCGCTCGACGAGCGGGGCGAGGCCCCGGTCGGCGGCGCCGCGGCGCAAGCGCTGCTCCAGCCCGGCGAAGCGCGAGCCGCCGAGGATGGCGAGAGGCGCGCGCAGGTCGTGCTCGCGGACGACGAGGTGCGCGGCGAGGTCGAGCGTCGTCCATCCCGCGCACAACGTTGGGGCGTCGGGCCCCTCGGCGATCAGCAGGTCGCACAGGGCCTCGCGCTCACGGGCGTCGACGGGGGCGGTGCTCATGCGCCGTTAGGGTAGGTCGCCATGGCGACCCCTCCTGCCTACGAGATCAACGACGACGCCCTCTACGAGGCGACGATCAGCACCGACCGGGGTGACATCGTGCTCGAGCTCGACCCGCGGCTCGCACCGAACTCGGTCAACCACTTCGTGGCACTCGCCCGAAGGGGGTACTACGACGGGCTGACCTTCCACCGGGTGGTGCCCGGCTTCGTCATCCAGGGCGGCGACCCCGAGGGCCGCGGCACCGGCGGCCCCGGCTACACGTGGGCCGACGAGCCGGTGAGGGGCGAGTACACACTCGGCGCCGTGGCCATGGCCAACGCCGGTCCCGACACGAACGGCTCGCAGTTCTTCATCACGATCGACGACTGCACGACGAAGCTCGACAAGGCCTACAACCTGTTCGGCTACGTCACCTCCGGCATCGAGGTGGCCCAGCAGGTCGCCGTGGGGGATGTGATGCGGAAGGTCACGATCACGGAGAAGGCGGCCGCCTGAGCCGCGGGCCCGCCATGACCCCCAAAGTTGCCGACCCACGGCGACCCGCTCGACATCGACCTCCGCGAGATGGGCGGCCCCGGCCAAACCTGCGTGACCGTCAGCCTCCACCCCACCCACATCGTCGCGTTGACATGACCGCGGGGTAGGCCCGCCCGGGCCTGCGCTTCGGGGCCCCGGCGTCACGCCAGGGGCAGGACGGCGCCCTGCGGGGTGACCCGCTCGTGCGCCGTGACCTGGCGGACGCCGTCGCCGTCGGGCAGGGCCGTGGTGTTGTCGCAGCCGCCGTCGACGCGGCGCTGATAGTTCACGCGTACGGCCGTCGGCGCCACCACGTCGCCCGCCGCCGTCACGGCCTTGAAGCCCGACCAGCGCACGGCCACCGACGGGGCGTCGCACGGGGCGAACACCTCGGACCACACCATCAGGCCGTCGAGCCGGTCGCCGCCGGCATCGAGGGCGCGGATCCGCACGCCGTCGACCGTGCCCACCCAGCTCCCGCCGGCCGCCCGTTCGATGGACAGCGCGTGGGGGTCGCCGGCCTCCCACCAGAGGTCGCGGGTGTTCGGGTTGCCGCTGCCGCTGCGCAGGGGAGACGTCGAGCCGGTCAGCTCGCCGCCGCCGTCCCGGTAACCGCCCCAGTTCACGGCCCGCGACCCGGGGTGCGGCCGGTGCCACTGCAGCCCCAGGTGGGCGCCGCCGTGGCGCCGGCCACCGGGCCCGGCGAACGACGCCTGCAGCGCCCAGAAGTACAACTCCGGCACCGGGGGCAGCGCCTCGACCACCAGCGTCGCGGAAGCCGCCACGAGCGGGCCGACCCCGGGCGGCAGGTCCCACATCAGATGCATCGACGACGCCCGGTTCGACGACGTCGGGTACCCGGTCGTGCGGGCGGCGGCGTCGGCGGCCCCTCCGCCCCGGCCGTCCGGACCCCTCAGCGCGTCGACGAACCGGGACCACCGTGACATGGACCCAGCGTGACACGGCCGGACGGGCGCGCCGTCCGCCGGCGGCCGATCCGCCCCGCGGCCGATCCCGGTCCCGTGGACACCCGTCGATAGGCTCGCCGCCATGCCGGCCGAACCCCTGTTCATCCTCGAGTCCGGGCGGTTCGTGCCCTCGGCGCACACACGCGGGCCCTGGGACCCGACCGCCCAGCACGGCGGCGCCCCGGCCGCGCTGGTGGCCCGGGCCCTGGAAGACGTGGCCGGCGAGGCGTTCGCCGTCACCCGCATCACGATCGATCTGCTGCGGCCGGTGCCGCTCGTGCCCCTGACCGTCGCGGCCCGCGTGACGAAGCCCGGCCGCCGCACGCTCGGCGCTGGCGTCGTGATCGAGGCCGACGGCGTGCCGGTCGTGGAGGCCCGGGGCGTGGCGGTGCGCCTGGCCGAGCTGCCCACCGAGGTGAAGGCCGAGACCGGCAGCCTGGTGGCCGGCCCCGAGCAGGGTCGCATCAGCGTGTTCGGCATCGAGGCCGACCTCGACGAGCCGGCGTTCCACCGCACGGGCGTCGAGGTCCGGTCCGTGGGCGGTGGCTTCGACGGGCCCGGCCCGGCCCAGGCGTGGTGCCGCCTGCAGCGGCCCGTCGTGGGCGGCGAGGAGCCGTCCGGCCTGCAACGGACCGCCGCCGTCGCCGACTTCGGCAACGGCCTGTCGTGGGTGCTGCCGTTCGAGCGCTGGACGTTCGTGAACGCCGACCTGTCCCTGCACCTGTCCCGCCCGCCCGAGGGCGAGTGGATCGGCCTCGACGCCACCACCTTCGTCAGCGACCGCGGCACCGCGATGTCCGAGAGCGTGGTCTACGACGACGCCGGGCGCCTCGGGCGGGCCGCCCAGAGCCTGCTGCTCGAACGGCGGGGGCCGGCGTGAGCGCCCCGGCCCACGTCGTGCCGCCCGGCATCGCCGACCACAACGTTGCCGCCCTCCACGAGGCGATCGCCGCCGTCGTTCCCGACCGCGACTGCATCGTGTGGCGCGACCGGCGGCTGAGCTGGGCCGAGGTCACCGACCGGTCGCGGCGGTTCGCCGCCGTGCTGGCCGGCGCCGGGCTGGGCCTGCGGGGCGACCCCGCCGCCAGCGCGCCGTGGGAGTCGCCGCACGACCACGTGGCCCTCTACCTACGCAACAGCAACGAGTACCTCGAGGCGAACCTCGGCGCCTGGAAGGCCCGCGCCGCGCCGTTCAACGTCAACTACCGGTACGTGGCCACCGAGCTCGCCCACCTGCTGCACGACAGCCGGGCGGCCGCCGTGGTCTACGACGGCTCGTTCGCCGCGACGCTCGGCGAGGTCCTGCCCGGCCTGCCGCACCTCCGCCTCCTGGTGCAGGTCGACGACGGCAGCGGCACGCCGCTGCTCCCGGGTGCCGTCGCCTACGAGGCCGCCCTGGCGGCCGCCGAGCCGGTCGCGCCGGCCCGCCTCTCCGCCGACGACCGCTACATCCTCTACACGGGGGGCACGACGGGGATGCCCAAGGGTGTTCTGTGGCGCCAGGGCGACTTCCTGGCCACCTGCCTGGGCGTCACCCAGACCGAGGAAGAGCTGCTGGCCGCCGCCAGCCGCCGGGCCGGGCTTCGCACGCTGCCCTCGGCGCCGTTCATGCACGGCGCCGCCCACTGGAACGCCATGTCCGCGTGGATCTCGGGTGGCACCGTCGTCATCCAGGACGATCCGAGCCGGTTCGACCCCGACGACGTCCTCGCCGTGTGCGAGCGCGAGGGCGTGACGGCGCTGCAGATCGTGGGCGACCCGTTCGCCCGGCCGCTGCTCGACGCCATGGCCCGCGCACCCGGGCGCGACCTGTCGGCCCTCCGGTTCCTGTTGTCGGGCGGCGCCGTGCTGTCCGCGCCGGTGAAGGAGCGCCTCGTCGAGGCGATCCCCCACCTGCGCATCGTCGACGTGCTCGGCTCGTCCGAGACCGGCCGCCAGGCCGTGACCCAGACCCGCGGCGCGGCCGGCGCCGACGCCGGGCCCGGCGGGTTCCGGCCCGAGGCCAGCGCCGTGGTGCTCTCCGAGGACCGCACCCGGCGCCTCGCGCCGGGCGACCCGGATGCCGGTTGGCTGGCCCAGCGGGGCCGCGTGCCACTCGGCTACCTGGGCGACGAGGCCAAGACCCGGGCCACGTTCCCGGTCGTGGAACGCGAGCGGGTGGCGGTGGCCGGCGACCGGGTCCGCCTCCTGGCCGACGGGACGATCGAGTTCCTCGGCCGTGAGTCGGTCACGATCAACACCGGCGGTGAGAAGGTCTTCGCGGAGGAGGTCGAGCAGGCGCTCACGTCGCACCCCGCGGTGGTCGACGCTGTGGTGACGGGCCGCCCCAGCACCCGTTGGGGCCAGGAGATCGTGGCCGTGCTCGCCCCGGTCGGCGGGACGGAGCCCCCGGCCGACGACGAGCTGCGGGCGCACTGCCGCCGGATGCTCGCCGGCTACAAGGTGCCCAAGGCCTTCGTGTGGGTGCCTCGCGTCGAGCGGTCCCCGGCTGGCAAGCCCGACTATGCCTGGGCCAAGACCGTGGCGGAGGCTGCGGCGGTCGCCTTGCCCACGGCCGAGCGCTGAACCCGGGCGGATCTGGTGTCCGCCACCCGCCATCAGGGGGCGGGGACGCCGGAACGCCGCGGTCGGTGGACCGGACCGCTCAGGATGAAGGCGGATCGGTGAACTCGTCGGTGGTGTAGCGCCAGGCGCGGGTGTGGGACGGCCACTCGCCGGGCAACCCGGCCTTCCGCACGAGCTGGCCCACGAACCGGTCCGGCTCGGGGAGCTTCTCCCACACCGCCGGCAGGAACGTGCCGCGGTGGTCGCCCGCGGCGAGCAGCACGCCGTCCACGCCGGGGCGCACGGCCCGCTCGACCTCGTGGCGAGCGTGGGCCGGGATCTCGACGAGGTGCGACAGCACCGAGATCTCGACCTTCGTGGTCCCGAGCTGGCGGGGTGTCAGCGGGGGGAAGCGGGGATCGTCGAACGCAGCCGCGCGGGCGTTGCGGGCCACGTCCTGCCACAGCGGCCGACGCGGCTCGAGCGACCCGATGCAGCCCAGCAGGCGGTCGCCCTCCTCGAGCGTCACGAACGAGGCACCCGGGGGGCGGACCCGCTCGGGGACATCGGCATCGGCCATCGGGTAGGCGTCGCCGGTGCCCAGCTCGTGCTCGATGGCCCGGCGGGCGAGCGCCGAGAGCCACCGGCGGTCCTCCTCGCCCAGCGGCGGCGGCTCGCCCACGGCGAATGCCCCGTAGCCGACGACCCGGTCCGGCTCGCCGGAGGTGTCCGCGGACGTCGACAGGTCGAGGCGCCGGGGCACCCACCCACGCCCGCGTGCGGCGGCGAGCAGGCCCCGGATCGGCAGGCACCCGCAGGCGTCGTAGGGGCCGATGTCGTCGATGCGCTCCTCGAGGATGGCGGTGGCGGTGGCCGCGTCGCGGGCGCGGGCGGTGGCGTCGTCGAGGTAGTGGCTGAGGTCTGACGAGGCGACGATGAGCGTCTCGGGGTCCCAGAGGGCGTCGATGGCCGGGGTCACGATCTCGGTACCGGCCCGGCCGACCACGAGCGGCACCACCCGCACGTCGCCGAGCACGACCTGCAGGAAGGGAAGCTGCACCTCGACGCTGTGCTCGGGGCCGTGGGCGCCGTCGGCCTCGACCGCCAGGCCGGCGGCCACGAGGGCGCGCGCGGCGCCGAAGTCGGTGCGCACCGAGCCGAGCGGCGTCGCCCACGCCGTCGCGGTGCTCGTGCCGACTCCCGTGAGGCGGGCCCGGTGCGCAGGCCCGACCACGACGACCCGGCGGACCTGTCCGGCACGCCCTGCCACGGCCCGATAGGCGGCACCGGCCGTGGGGCCCGAGTACTGGTAGCCGGCGTGCGGGACGATCAGCGCCTCGGGCGGGGTCAGGTCGGCGGGAACGCTGGCCGACCGCAGGTGGCCCGTGACGGCGTCACGCAGGGCCTCGGGATCTTCCGGGTAGAAGCTGCCCGCCACCGCCGGCGGGCGCACCCAGGCCCCGGTCGTCACCACGTCGGTGATCACGGCCGTCCGCGCCCTACGGACGTCTCGAGCCGCACCGGGATGCGCCGACGGCCCTGGTGTCCCGGAGAACCGGCGAACCGCCCCGGCAGCGCGTAGCCACACGAGGCGCAGTGACCGTCGTCGGTCAGGTGCCAGCGGCCCAGCTCGTACCAGTCGCGCTCGACCACCAGCTCACCGCAGCCCGGGCACCACGTGCTGGACCCCTCGCGGTCGTGCACGTTGCCCGTGTAGACGTACCGGAGGCCGTTGCGCAGGCCGTGCTCGCGGGCCCGCCGCAGCGTCTCCGGCGGGGTGTGCGGCAGGTCCGTCATCTTGTAGTCGGGGTGGAACGCCGTGAAGTGCAGCGGCACGTCGGGACCCAGCCGGTCGGCCACCCAGGACGTCAGCTGGTCGAGCTCCTCGTCGCCGTCGTTGCGCCCGGGGATCAGCAGCGTCGTGATCTCGAACCAGACGTCGGTCTCGTGGCGCAGGTACTCGAGGGACTCGAGCACCGGGGCGAGGCGGGCCCCGCAGACGTGCCTGTAGAACTCCTCGGTGAAGCCCTTTAGGTCGACGTTGGCGGCGTCGAGGTGGCTGTAGAACTGCCGGCGGGGCTCGGGGTTGATGTAGGCGGCGGTGACGGCCACGGCCTTGATGCCCTGCTCCCGGCAGGCGTCGGCTACGTCGCTGGCATACTCGAGGAAGATCGTGGGGTCGTTGTAGGTGAACGCCACGCTGGCGCAGCGCAGCCGCGCGGCCGCCGCCGCGATGCCCTCGGGCGTGGCAGCATCCGCGAGCGTGTCCATCTCCTTCGACTTCGAGATGTCCCAGTTCTGGCAGAAGCGGCAGGCCAGGTTGCACCCGGCCGTTCCGAACGACAACACCGCGGTGCCCGGCAGGAAGTGGTTGAGCGGCTTCTTCTCGACCGGGTCGACGCAATAGCCGGACGAGCGGCCGTAGGTGAGCAGCGCCACCTCGTCGTCGACTCGGCCCCGCACGAAGCAGACGCCGCGCTGGCCCTCACGCAGGCGGCAGGCGCGCGGGCAGACGTCGCACTGCACCCTCCCGTCCTCGAGCCGGTGCCAGTGTTCGGTCGGGACCGAAGCCGGCGTGGCGTCGTTCACGCGTCCAGACTACCCCTGGCCTCCGGTTTCAGTCTTTGGTGGCGACCGCATTCGGCGTGACGTTCGTCTTCGGCTCGTAGGCCTCCGCCGCCACGTCGCGAGCCTCGCCGCCGAGCGTGGCCCGGAGGTCGGCCCGGCACATCGTGCAGGGGCCGTAGTAGCGCGCGTCGACCTCGGTGCCGCACCTGGGGCAGGTGATCGACAGCGGCTCGGCGGAGGGGGCGTCGATCATCGGGCCAGCTCGCGCGCTGGGCGTCGCAGCGTGCTGACTGCCACACTGGGCGCCATGAAGCTCACCCCGATGCTGGCGTCGTGGGCCACGTCCGTTCCCGAGGTCGACGAGGGCGAGTGGATCTACGAGCCGAAGTGGGACGGCCTCCGGGCTCTCGTGCGCATCGACGACGACCTCAAGGTGCGGGTGCTGTCGCGCCGCGGTCAGGCGCTCAGCCGTCCGCTGCCCGAGCTGGCCGCCATGGGCGCCACCATCGGGCGATCGGTCGTGCTCGACGGCGAGATCGTGGCGCTCGACGGCGACGGCCGACCCTCCTACGACCGCCTGGCGGCGCGCCTCTACGCCTCCCGGCCCGAGCGGGTGGCCCGGGCCACACCGGTCACGTTCGTGGCCTTCGACGTACTGCAGGTCGACGGCGAGCCGCTGATCGACCAGCCGTGGTGGCTGCGCCGCGACGTCCTCACCGGGTTGGCGTGGCCGGGCGGCGCCGCGGTGGCGACCATGGCCAGCGACGACGGCGACGCCCTGGCGTCGGCCACGGCCCGCCTGGGCCTCGAGGGCGTGATGTGCAAGCGCCGCCGGGCCCGCTACGTCTGCGGGCGACGCACCGGTGCGTGGATCAAGGTCAAGCACCCGCACGCCGGCTGGTTCGACGTCGTGGGCTGGCGGCCCGAGAGCAAGTCCCACCCGCAGGGCGCGCTCGTGCTGGCCGACGAGGAGCGCCCGGCCGGCACGGCCACGATGGCGCTCTCGCCCGAGCACCGCTTCGTGCTCGCCCAGTTCGTCGAGCGCCACGGCGCCCAGTACGGGCCCCTCATCCGGGTGCCCCACGGCGCGCAGGTCCGTGTCCACTACGGCGAGCGCTCGCCTCGCGGCTTCGTGCGCGACGCCATCGCCCACGAGATCCGCCCCGCCCTGCCCGGCTCGGCCTGAAGCAGACCAGGTCGTCCGGGTCGCCGGCCTGTGGACAACTCGCGAAATCCACAGGCTTGCCCCTCTCGTAGCGCACAACCCGCCCGGCGTACGGTCCCCGCATGCCGACGTTCGATGTGACTCTGCGGGACCGGACCATCGAGACCGTCCAGGGTGCCGACGCCTATCAGCAGGAGGGGCCGATGACCACGTTCTTCCGCCGCGGCGACGGGCGCGACGTCATCGACTCGTGGAGCGTCCGGGTGGCGAGCTTCCGCACCGCCGACCTCCTCGTGGTCCGCCGGCGGGACGCGGCCGCCGCCGGGCAGTCGCCGCTACGCGCCGTCGTCGGCTGAGCCCGAGCTCGCGGCGGCCCCCAACCCGGGCGTGCCCCCGGTGGCGTCGGTCCGTCCCGCCGGGAACCAGTGCACGTTGGCGGGCTCGTAGTACTTGGCCTGGTCCTCCGACACGATGAGCTCACCCCGGCCGAGCGCGTTGACCAGGTCCTCGCACTGGCCCTCGAGTGTGCGGTACTTGGCCATCCAGACGACGAAGACGCCGTGGCCGTCGGCCATGTCCAGCACGTCCCGGGCGATCGCCGCGGGATCGGCGGCGGCGTTGCGCTCGCCGTAGTCCACCCAGTCGACCCGCTGGGGAGGGCCGAGCGTCGGGTAGACGACCTGGGTGATGTCGCTCGGCATGGCCCGCGAGTAGGCCGGGCCCAGCTGGTCGGGGCAGTAGACGACCACGTCGCCCGGCTCGGCCCGCTCCGCCACGGCGGCGGCCACCTCCTCGGACTGGGTCCGCTCGAAGGCCTGGATCCACACCAGCCCGGCCAGCGACAGAGCGACGAGCGACCCGCCGGCCACCAACCGCGCTGGTCCCACGAACCGGGTGATGCCGACGGCGACGGCGACGAGCAGCAGCGGCACGAACACCGCCGCGTAGCGGCTCTGGTAGGTGGCGCTCGTGGCGTAGCCGACGGCGCAGCCCAGGGCTGCGGTGACCGCCACCACGAGCACCTCCCGGCGCACGAGCGGGGTCGTGCGCAGGTCCAGGGTGAGCTCGTCGCGGCTGGCGCGCGCGGCGAACAGGGCGACCAACGCCAGCACGACGATGACGGTGCCGGCGAGGAACGACTCGGAGACGAGCCCGCCGCCGAGGTCGTCGAGCGTGGTCTGGACCAGCTCGGTGGGCCGGTAGGGCGCCCCCCACGGGGTGCCGGTGTGGGCACCCTGGTAGAGGAACCCGCCGAGCCACGGCAGGAACAGCAGTCCGCCCGCAGCGACGGCCACGGTGAGCCGGACGGTCGTGGGGCGCTCGCCGGGCACGCGCCACCATCGGACCACAAGCAACAGGCCAACGGCGGCGACCAGGTAGAACGACCAGTAGTGGGTCAGCAGCAGCGTGCCGGACACGAGGGTGAGGGCGGCGAGCCGGCCCGCCGTCGGGGTGTGCAGGGCGTCGGTTAGCACGAGGTAGCCGACGAGCGTGAGCAGCATGACGAGGGAGTACATGCGGGTCTCGGTGGCGTAGCGCACCGAGTACGGCGACAGCGCCACGACCACCAGCGCCCAGCGCCCGCCGGCCACGCCGGCCAGGCGCCTGCCCGCCACGTACGCGAGCGGCAGCGTCGCCACGCCGATGATGCCCGACAGAGCGCGCACGGCGACGTCGCCCTCGCCGAAGACCTGCATCCAGCCGTGCAGCAGCAGGTAGTAGAGCGGCGGGTGGCCGTCGTGGCGCAGGGCGTCGAGCAGGTCGCCGACCGGCAGCTTGGCGATGTTGACGCTCAGCGCCTCGTCGAGCCAGAGCGCCGAGGTGGTGACGAAGCGGAGGGCCACCCCGACGACGACGACACCGGCGATCACCAGCGGGGCGAGCTTCTGCGTCCACGGGGCCGACGGCTCCTCGGGAGGTGAGGTGGGAGCGTCGTCGACCCGCTCGCTGACGAGGGTGCGCATGAGGCGGGCATGCTAGCAATCGCCCCCATCGGCCGGCCGCATACGCCGGTGCCGTCGTGCCGGTGCCGCTAGGTGCCCCGGGGCAGCGCGACCGGTTCAGGTGGAGGGCGTCGGGGCGGACCGGCCGGCGGCGTCGGGGGCCGTCTCGTCGGCCGCCGGGATGTCCGACCCATCTGCGTCGGGCGCGCCGTCGTCCGGCGGGGCACCGGGCACGTCGGTGGCCGACGCCGCTCCTACCGGATCGCGCCGGCGGACCAGCGCGACGACGGCCACGCCGGCGCACACGGCCAGCACCGGGTAGATCGGCATCTTGAAACGGGGGTCGCCGAACGTGAGGAGCGGCGACAGCAGCTGGACCGGCGCCGCCAGCACGAACAGCTGCCAGCGCCGATCGGCCCAGGCTCCCCGCCGCACGACGAGCACGAAACCGGCCGCGGTCAGGGCGACGAGGAGGAAGTAGTAGGCGTCGGCCACCTGGCCGACCCTGTGGGTCGTCGACGGGCCGAACACCGGGTGCTGCCCGTAGTCGCCGGCCGCGGCGAGCCCGTCGTCATCGTGGCGGAGCGTGGCCGACAGGCGCTCCGGCACGAGCCCGGCGGCGTCGAGCGGGTTCTCGCGGAGCCACGTCAGGCCCTTGTCGAGCGTGTAGGACTGGCGGCGCACTTCGAACTCCGGGCGCTTGCCGGCGTTGAGCGACTCGGGGAAGCAGTAGCCCGGGAGGCCGTAGGAGCCCGTCGCCTCGGGGTTGTTGCCGATGCAGAAGTTGTCGCCGAAGTTGGCCGACAGCAGGATCGGCGAGTCCATCTGGATGGCGTTGCGGATCGCCCACGGCACGATCACCGCGATCGTCGCCACGCCCACGAGCCCCGTGTTGCGTACGGCCCGCCGCACGCCGTCGGACCACCACAGCACGAGGAACAGCGGGGCGATCACGAGCGACACGGGGCGCACGAGGCCGGTCAGCCCGAACAGCACCCCGACCGTGACGAGCCGCCAGCGACCCGGGTGCCGGGCCACGGCCGGCGTGGCCAGCGCCACGAGGAACAGCAACACGAACAGGAACAGGAAGAGCGTCTCGGTGAGAACGACGCCGCTGTGGAACACGAGGTTCGGCCACAGGGCGAACGCACCGGCCGCCACGAGCCCCACCCCGGGGCTCGCCAGCCGACGACCGAGAGCGAACACGAGCGGGACGGTGGCCACGGACAGCACGACGTTGGTCCAGAGCGCCACGTCGAACGCCGACACCTCGCCGGGGGCCAGTCCGACGACCCACAGCACGGCGGCGACGAACAGCGGGTAGCCCGGCGGGTAGTACGCCGTCACGCCGCCGGCGTCGCCGGGGTAGCTGAAACCGTGACCGTGGGCGACCTGGTCGCTCAGCAGCAGATAGAGCACGGGGTCGCGCAGCTGGGGCCCCGTGGGCTCCTGCGCCTGGGTCACCGCCCACGCGATGCGCGCCAGCGCCGCGGCGGCCACGATGGCGACGAGGGCCCATCGGACGCGTCGATCGAGCGGGGGAAGCTCGGGGAACGCTCGACGCCCCCAGCGCCCAAGCACAGATGGCACGGGCGACGACCCTAGTAGCCCGCGCTCGCGGTCACCGTGCAACGACGAACGCGCATCTGGCCTCCCTCCGGCCGATCGCGCGAGGCCGGAGACACCGAAGCGACGGAGCCGGCGAGTCCCTCGGACCATGCGACGGCCGTCATGCCCCGCGCGGCGCCATCGGGCGACCGGTCGGCCGAGGCCACTAGCATCGCCCGCCGATGGCCGACCGCTCGCCGCAGGCCTCCGGCTCGCCGACGGACGACCACGGCTGGGGCCGGGGGAACGTCGTGCCGCATCGCCCGGACGGGCGCTGTGCCGTGATCGGCGCGCCCCGACCCCCGACGCGCCGTGGCCGTCCCTCCGACCGCCCGTCCCGTGCCGTCCCGGACGCCTCCCCGGCCGTGCCGCTTGCCTCCCGTGCCGTCGCGGCCGCCTCCCACGGTGCTCGCCTCCGGGTGGTGGCGGCGTGACCGCCGTCGACGCCGGGCGGGCCCGGACGGGCCCCGGCGCCGCCCGCGACACCGACGGCACGGGCGCGACCGCGGTGGCGCCTACGGCGACCGGCCGGCCCGCCGACGCCCCGGTCGGGGCGACCGTGAGCGACGCTGCCCCCACCGGGCGCCGGTTCGGCTGGTGGCTCGCCGCCATCGCCCTCGGCGGCCTCGCGGTGCGCCTCATCTACCTGTTCGGCTGGCGCACCCCGTGGTTCGAGGTCGGCGATCCGTACTACTACCACCACGGCGCGAACCTGCTGGCCGACGGCGAGGGCTTCGTCCACCCCTACCGGTTCCTGCTCTACGGCGTGCGCGTGCCCGGCGCCGACCACCCACCCGGCCTCATCACCGTCCTCGGGGCGTTCTCGTGGCTGGGGCTGCGCTCGTTCTTCCAGCACCAGGTCATCGGCTGCGTGCTGGGCACCCTCGGAGTGGCGGCGATGGGGCTGGCCGGCCGGCGCGTCGCCGGGGCCCGCGTCGGGCTGATCACGGCGGCGCTCACCGCCCTGAGCCCCAACGTGTTCCCGTTCGACGCCATGGTCGTGTCCGAGACCCTGGTGGTGGCCACGACCGGTCTCGTCCTGCTGGCGGCGTACCGCTGGTGGGACCGGCCCTCGGTGCGGGCCGCCGTGCTGTTCGGGGCCGCGGTCGGCGCCGCCGCGCTCGTGCGGTCCGAGGCCCTGTTGCTCGGCCCGGCCCTGGGCCTACCGCTCGTGTGGTGGCGCCGGCGCCTGACGGGGCTCGGCCCGGTGCTGCGCCAGCTCGCCGCCGGTGGAGCCGTGGCCGCCGCCGTGCTCGCCCCGTGGGTGGGCTACAACATGGCCCGCTTCGAGGAGCCGACCACGCTCTCGGCCCAGTTCGACCAGACGCTGGGCACCGCCAACTGCGACGACGTCTACTACGGCGACCGCATCGGCTACTGGCAGCTGGGATGCATCCAGCGGGTCGAGCACCTGGTCGGCGAGGGCGACGCCTCCGCGCAGGGCCGGGGCTTCCAGCGCATCGCCCGCGAGTACGTCGCCGACCACACCGGCCGCGTCCCCTACGTCATGGCGGCCCGGGTGGGCCGGGCCTTCGGTCTGTACGCGCCGCAGAACCAGATCCAGCTCGACCTGTCGGTCGAGTCGAAGGAGCACCAACTCGGCCAGGCCGGTCTGTTCACCTGGTACGCCGTGGCAGCGGCCGGGGTGATCGGCCTCGTCGGCGTGCGCCGGGCCGGGCGGCCCATCTTTCCGCTCGTGGCCACGGTGGCGAGCGTGGCCGTCACGGTGGCGCTCATCTACGGGACGACGCGCTTCCGGCTGCCGGCCGAGCTCGCTCTCATGATCCCCGCCGGCGTCACGATCGACGCCGGGCTGCAGGCCGCCCGCGGCCGCTGGCGCGCACGCCGCACCCGCGCCAGCGTCCCGGCGACCGCCAACGGCGACGCGGACCGGGCGGACGCGTCGCGGGCGCCCTCGCCGCCCGGCACGCCCGGCCCCTCCGGCGGCGCGGACCTCCCCGCGGCGGCCGCCGCCGACCCGCCCGGCGGGCTGGGATCGTCGGCGGGCCACTTCGCCGGCTTCGACGGCCTCCGGGCGATCGCCGCGCTCGGCGTGCTGGTGTGCCACGCCGGGCTGCAGTCGGGGTGGGTCGGCCGCCACCCGGGGCCTGGCTACTGGGTGTCGCGTGCCGACGTCGGGGTTGCGCTCTTCTTCGTGCTGTCGGGCTTCCTGCTCTACCGGCCGTTCGTGGCCGCCCGCCTCGCCGGGCGGAGCGGCCCGGGCGTGCGCAGCTACCTCCGCAAGCGGTTCCTGCGCATCTTCCCGGCCTACTGGCTGGCGCTCACCGTGCTGGTCGTCGTGCTGGACACCCGGGGCCGCGACGACATCTCGGGTTGGCGTGACGTCGTCATGTACTACGGCCTGCTGCAGAGCTACTCGAAGAGCACGGCCCTCGGCGGCCTGCAGCAGGCGTGGACGCTCGTCAACGAGGTGGCGTTCTACCTGCTCCTGCCGCTGTGGGCCACCGGCGCCGCCTGGCTCACCCGCCGCCTCAAGCCCCGCGTCGCGATCGGCGCCGAGCTGCTCGTGCTCGCGGCCGCCGCCCTCGGTGCGCTCGGCTTCCGCCTGTGGCTCCACTCGTTCCAGCCCAACGACCCGTCGCTGGGCAACTTCGACCCCCGCTTCCACTGGATCGTCGCCAACTTCCACCTGTTCGCCCCCGGCATGGCGCTGGCCGTCGCGCTCGAGTGGTCCCGGCGGCGCGACGAGCCGCTCCGCAGCCTCGAGCTGGCCCGCCGCCACCCGCTCGCATGCTGGGCCGTGGCGTTCGCCAGCCTGTGGGCCGTCGCCACCCAGCTCGACCTTGGGGTGCAGGTGGGCGCGACCGAGAGCGGCCAGGCGATCGCCAAGGAAGTGCTCTACGGTGCCATCGGGATCGCGCTGGTTCTGCCCGTGGCCGTGGCAGGTGCCACACTGCAGCGGCCACTTCGCTGGCTGGGGATGCGAGCGATGGTGGTGCTGGGGGTGTTGTCCTATGGCATCTACCTGTGGCACGAGGGGGTGATCGACCTGTACCGCGACATCCGCAACGAGCCGCCCCTGAACGGCTGGTTCACCGGCATCGTGATCGTGACCGTTGCCGCCAGCGTGCTCCTCGCCGGCACCTCCTACCTGGTGGTCGAGCGCCCGGCGCTCACCCTCAAGGACCGGCGACGCCGGCTGTTCGCCACCTGGGCGCCCACCGGCCTGCCCGCCGACGCCGCCCGGTACGACGCCGCCCCGGGCACCACCGACCCCGCACCAATGGTCCCCGCGACCGCCGCTCCGGTCCCGGTCGCAGCCGGCGCCACTCCCGAGAGGACCCGGTGACCGTCGAAGTCGTCGAGCCCGAGGTTGCCGAGACCCCCGTCCCGGCCCCCTGGTACCGCCGCCACGGCTGGCTCGTGCCCGCCGTGCTGGTGGGCATCGTCATCGCCCTGCCCGCCCGCGGCGTGTTCCGGGCTCCCGGGCCGCCCATGGAAGAGGGCTTCATGCTCGTCTTCCCCGAGCGGCTGCTCGACGGCGACATCCCCAACAAGGACTTCCTGCACCTCTACGGCCCCGGGAGCATCTGGGCGATCGCCGGGGTCTTCAAGGTGTTCGGCATCTCGCTGTGGACCCTGCGGATCTACGGCTTCCTGCAGCTCATCGCCCTGATCGCCGGCATCACCCACGTCGGTTACCGGTTCGGGCGCTGGCCGGCGGCGGTGGGCGGCGCCGTGGCGGCGATCATCATCGTCCCGCCGATCGGGGTGACGGCGCTGGCGTGGGTCGGCGGCGTGGCGCTCGCCCTGTGGGCGGTCGCCGTGGCCGTCCGGGTGTTCGACGAGGGCCACACCGGCACCCGCACGCTGCTGGTCGCCGGGCTGCTCGCCGGCGCCGCCCTGCTGTTCCGGCCCGACCTCGTCATCGCCCTCAGCCTGTCGCTGGGCGCGCTGTTCCTGTTCGGCTTCGACGGACCGCGCCGCCGCCAGCTGCTGCTGGGCGCCCTGGCCGGGCTCAGCCCGTTCCTCCTGCACCTGCTCTTCGCCGGACCCGTCAACGCTTTCACGGGCATGGTCACCGAGCCGGTGTTCGACCTCCGCCCCGGCCGGCGGCTGCCGTTCCCGCCGCCCACCGACCACTTCACCAGCTTCCTCAACCGGGCCTACGCGCTGCGCGAGTTCCCGTGGCCGCTGCCGGCCTTCTCCCAGCCCATGCAGATCGCCGTGTGGTTCTGGGTGCTGACCGCAGTCTGCGTGTCGCTCGTGGTCATGGGCTGGCGGGCCAAGCGGGCCGGCAGCCCGCACGGCTGGCGGCTCGTCGCCCTGTCACTGCTGGCCCTCGGTCTGCTGCCCCAGGCCGTGCAGCGGGCCGACACGGCCCACCTGTCCTGGGTGAGCTGCGTGCCCTTCGGCCTGCTCCCGGCGTTCATCGCCGAGACGGTCCGACTGCGCCACGCGGGGCCGGCCGACGCCCCGGTCACGGACGCCGGCGAGCTGCGCGACGAGGCCGCGGCGACCGCCGACGCCAAGGCCGACGAGGGCGAGACGCCCGGCCACGCGCCTCCGGCCTCGCGGCGCCCGCGGGTGCCGGCGGTCGCCGGGCTGGCCATCCTCGTGCCGTTCGCCCTGATGCTGCTGTTCCCCCACTACACGTACCGTTGGTACGCCGACTACGTCGTGCAGAGCACCGGCAACAAGCGGGAGGTCAGCTCGATCGACCACCGCGGCCGGTCCTTCTACTACGGGCGCGCCGACGTGGCGGCCGCCGCCGAGGACATGCTCGACGACGTCGAGGAGGTCACCGAGCCCGGCGACTCCATCATCGTGGGGACCGGCGACCTGCGCCGCACGCCCTACAGCGAGGCGTACATCTACTTCCTGCTACCGCAACTCGACCCGGGCACCCAGTACATCGAGATGGACCCCGGTGTGGCCGACGCCCCCGACTCGGGCCTGGCCGACGAGATGCGGGCCGCGGACGTCGTGGTCCTGTCGACCGTCTACGACGACTGGGACGAGCCCAACGCGTCGATGGACCTCGGCTCCGACGAGCCGAACCAGGTGCTGGAGCAGGACTTCTGCCAGCACGACAGCTATGGCTCGAACGGGCCGGCCCGGCCGGTCTACGAGCTCTACGTGCGCTGCGACACGGGAACCGGAAACCCGTGACGACCGGCGCCGCGCCGCAAGCGTCGCCCGGTGGGTCGCCTCCCGTCGGCCGTCGCGAGCGTCGCGGCGGTGACTGCCACGTTCCGAGACACACCTGCGGGGCATTCGCTAGCGTGCCCCGTCCGATCAACGCCCGGGGCATCGCATGAGAACACTCGTGGTCATCCCGACCTACCTCGAAGCCGAGAACGTCGCCGACGTGCTCCGGCGCGTGCGCGCCGCGGCGCCGCGCGTCGACGTGCTGGTGGTCGACGACAACAGCGCGGACGGCACCGCGGACCTCGCCCGCGCCGCCGGTGAGGAGCTCGGCCAGGTCGACGTGCTGGTCCGGCCCGACAAGGGCGGCCTCGGCGTCGCCTACCGCGCCGGCTTCGAGCGGGGCTTCGAGCGGGGATACGACGTGCTCGTCCAGATGGACGCCGACCTGTCGCACGATCCCGCCAAGCTGCCCGAGTTACTGGCGGAGATCGAGAAGGGCGCGGACGTCGCCATCGGCTCGCGCTACGTGCCTGGCGGCAGCACCCCGCACTGGCCCCGGCAGCGCCGCATGCTGTCGCGCGTCGGGAACTTCTACGCGTCGAAGATGCTGGGGCTGAACGTCCACGACGCCACGGCCGGGTTCCGGGCCTACCGCGCCTCGCTGCTGCAGCGGCTCGAGGCCGACGCCACCCGGGCCACCGGCTACGGCTTCCAGGTCGAGCTCAACTACAGGGCCCACCGGCTCGGCGCCACGATCGTCGAGGTTCCGATCACCTTCAACGACCGGGTCCGCGGCGTCTCGAAGATGTCCTGGCACATCATCGGCGAGGCCATGTCGCTCGTGACCTGGTGGGGCCTGCGCGACCGCATCGCCGACCGCCTCCCGGGCCGGGGCGTGACGCCCGCCGTGCCCACGGCGCCGACGCCGGCCGCCGTCGGCATCGAGGACGTCGCCCCCGACCCGCCGCACGACAGCGACGCCGATCCGGCGAGACCGGCGGGGCGGGCCGCCGGCGCCACGCCGTCACCCGCGGCCGAGGTGGAGGCCGCGCCCGAGCCCGCGCCGGTGAACGGCAACGGCACCGCTACGGCCGCGGCTCCCGCCTCCGCGCCCGAAGGCTGAGACCCGCGCGACCCGGCACCCCATCGCAGCGCGGTGGGGTGGGGTGCCGCTCAGTAGGGCCAGGACGTGCCGTCGTGGCCGAGCAGCCGGGCCACCCGGCGGAGCTTGGCCGTGACGAGGACCTTGATGAGCACGTTGCGGGCGAACCACGGCAGCTGGGCGGCCTGACGGCCGACGTTGGCCAGCCGGGCGCCGCCGCTCACCTTCTCCTTGCGGTACTCGGCCAGCGACCGGCTGCGGCCCGCGTAGCGCCAGCCGCCGGAGAACATCAGGTTGGCCATGATCGCCAGGGTCACGCCGATCGACGAGAACGAGTCGTGGATGAGCATCGTCCCGCCCGGCGTCACCCGGGCGCCCCAGGCCTTGATGTCCTCGGCAGCCGGGCGGAAGCGGTGGGCACCGTCGATGTGCAGGAGGTCGATCTCGCCGGCGACGTCGCCGTGGGCGTCGTGGCTGAACTTCTGCACGTAGGTGACGCGGTCGCTCACGCCGGCCCGCTCGAGGTTGGCCAGGAAGACCTTCTTGTCGAGCGCGGCTTCGTCCTCGAACCCGTCGATCTGCTGCGGGCCACGGTCGTTGCCGGCGTGGGGATCGATGGCGACGATCTCGACGCCTTCGGGCGCCGACCGGCCGATGGCGATCATCGACCGCCCCCGGAAGCTGCCGATCTCGACGACGCGGCCGCCGGCGGCGACGCCGGTCGCGGCGGCGACGACGCGGGCCACCTGGTCGGGGCTGAACCAGCCCTCGACTCCTTCCAGTGCCGCGTCGAGAGAGGGATCGATGGTGCTCACAGGCTGCTCCGTAGAAGGTTCGAGAGGCTGTCACGGGGCGCACGCACGGCCTCCCCCGGCCGTGGATGCGGCGTGACCGCATCGTTGGTGCGCTGGCGCGAGAGTCCGTAGCATACGGTCGACCTGGTGCCCGATTCCCATCGAACCGCGTCCGACCGGCCCGCAAGGGCCCGTCGAGTGGCCGCACCCGGACCCGGCACCAGCCGCTTGGGGGAGGACCTGAACACGTGAGCACGGCCATGGACGACCTCGCCGATCCTGTGGCGAAGATCGGCGACCTGGCGGCCTCCGCAGGCGTCAGGCGCATCCACGTGCTGGCGTGGCGGGACCTCGACGACGTCGAGGCGGGCGGGTCCGAGCTGCACATCGCCGAGGTGGCCAAGCTGTGGGCGGCCGCCGGCGTCGAGGTCACGATGCGGACATCCTGGGCGCAGGGCCAGCCCGTCGAGGACTCCCGCGACGGCTACAAGGTGATCCGCCGCGCCGGCCGCTACATGGTCTTCCCTCGCGCCGCCATGGCCGAGCTGTTCGGCCGCACCGGCCCGCGCGACGTGCTGGTCGAGATCTGGAACGGCATGCCGTTCCTCAGCCCGGTGTGGAACTGGGGTCCCCGGGTCACGTTCCTGCACCACGTGCACGGCGAGATGTGGGGCATGACGCTGCCTCCGGCCCTCGCCCGGGCCGGCGAGCTGCTCGAGAGCAAGCTCGCTCCCCCGCTGTACCGCCGGGCCCCGGTGGTCACCCTGTCGGAGTCGTCCAAGCGCGAGATGGTCGACGACCTCGGCTTCCCCAGCGACGTGGTGACGGTCGTGCCGCCTGGGATCGACCCACGGTTCTCGCCGGGCGACGTCGCCAAGTCGCCCGAGCCCCTCGCCGTCGCGATCGGCCGGTTGGCGCCGGTCAAGCGGTTCGACGCCCTCGTGCGCGCCGCGCACGCCGCCCGCCGGCAGGTGCCGACCATGCGCCTCGACATCGTGGGCGACGGCTACGAGCGGCCCAAGATCGAGGCTGTCATCGACGAGTTGGGCGCCGGTGACTGGGTGACCCTGCGCGGCCGCATCACCGACGACGAGGTCGTCGACCTCTACCGGCGTGCCTGGGTGGTGACGTCGGCGTCGGCCCGTGAGGGATGGGGCATGACGCTCACCGAGGCGGCGGCGTGCGGCACGCCCGCGGTGGCCAGCCGCATCGCCGGCCACGAGGACGCCGCGGTCCACGGCGTCACGGGTCTCCTCGCCGACGGCGACGAGGCCCTCGCCGCGGCCCTCTCCCAGGTGCTGGGTGACGACGCGCTCCGGGCTCGGCTCAGTGCCGGCGCCCTCGCGCACGCCGGCACCCTGACCTGGAGCAACACCGCCACCGAGCTGATGCTGGTGATCGCCGGCGAGGTCTCGAGGCGCCGCTTCCGACGATGAGGAACCCCGTCCCGCGGCCGACGACGGAGTCGGCCCGCCTCCACCTCGGCCTCGCCGCGGTGGCCTACATCCCGCTGCTGCTCACCCAGCGGCAGTGGGTCAGCGCGGACACCAAGACCTACCTCTACCTCGACCCGTCGAGGCTGCTCCGCCGGGCGTGGTCGATGTGGGATCCGACCATCGGCTTCGGCACGGTCACCCACCAGAACATCGGCTACCTGTGGCCGATGGGGCCGTTCTACTGGGTGGCCGACAGCCTCGGCGTGCCGGACTGGGCCGCCCAGCGACTGTGGTGGGGCACGCTGATCTTCGCCGCGGGCAGCGGCGTCGCCTACCTGCTCCGCAAGCTGGGCTGGAGCGGTCCCGCCCTGGTCGCTGCCACGTTCGTCTACGCGCTGAGCCCGTACCTGCTCACCCTCGTCGCCCGGCTGTCGGGCCTGTTGCTGCCGTACGTGGCCCTGCCGTGGCTCGTGGCCTTCACGATGCTCACGGTCCGCACGAAGGGGTGGCGCTATCCGGCGCTGTTCGCCCTCACGGTGGCGACGTGCGGCAGCGTCAACGCGACCGCGCTGCTGCTCGTGGGCCTGGCCCCGGCGCTGTGGCTGGCCCATGCCGTGTGGGTCGCCGACGACGCCTCGTTCCGCACGGCGGTACGGGCGGTGCTGCGCATCGGCGTGCTCACGGTCCCGGCCTCGCTGTGGTGGATCGCCGGCCTGGCTGTTCAGGGCAGCAACGGCATCGAGATCCTGCGCTACACCGAGACGGCGAAGATCGTGGCCTCGGTGTCGGTAAGCCACGAGGTACTCCGCGGCCTCGGCTACTGGTTCTTCTACGGCGGCGACCGGCTCGGACCGTGGATCGAGCCCAGCCTCGCCTACACGCAGTTCCTCCCGCTCATCGCCCTGACCTACCTGATCCCCACCCTGGGGCTCGCCGGGGCCGTGGTGTCGCGCTGGCGCCACCGCGCCTACTTCGTGCTGCTCGTGGCCGTGGGTACGGCGCTCGCCGTCGGTGCCTACCCGTGGGACGGCTCGGCCACGCCCTGGGCCGCCGGCGTCAAGCTGTTCCTGCTGTCCGACACGGGCCTGGCGATGCGCAGCCTGCCCCGCGCCGTGCCGCTCGTCGCCCTCGGCCTGGCCGTGCTGGCCGGCTCGGGCGTCGCCAGCCTGGTCCGCCGGTGGCCCGCCCTGCGCCGCCCGGCGATGATCCTCGCCGTGCTGATCCCTGTGCTGGCGCTGCCGCCGCTGTGGACCGGCGACTTCGTCCCCGAGAACCTGCGCCGCAACAACGTGCCCGCCTACTGGCGGGAGGCCGCCGCCCACCTCGACGAGGGCGACCACCAGACCCGCGTGCTGGTCGCGCCCGGCGCCGACTTCGCGAGCTACCGGTGGGGCAACACGGTCGACCCGATCCTGCCCGGCCTCGTCGACCGTCCCTCGGTCGGCCGCGAGCTGATTCCCTACGGCTCGCCGGCCTCGGCGAACCTGCTCAACGCCTTCGACCTGCCGCTGCAAGAGCGCACGGCCGATCCGGACGCCATCGCCCCTATGGCCCGGCTCATGCGCGTCGGCGACATCCTGGTCCAGAGCGACCTGCAGTTCGAGCGCTACAACACCCCGCGGCCCCGCAACTTCTGGGACTTCATCACCCACGCCCCGGGCCTCGGCACGCCCACGGGCTTCGGGCCGGGCGAGCCGAACCGCACGATCGGCGACGTGCAGCTCGAGGACGAGCTGCTGCTCCTCACCGACCCTGGCCTCGAGGACCCACCCGAGCTGGCGTCGATCCCCGTCGAGGACCCGCTCGACATCGTCACCGCCCAGCCCACTGCGGCCCCGCTGCTGGTGGCAGGCGACGGCGCCGGGCTGGTCGAGGCGGCCGGCGCCGGCCTGATCGACGGCAGCGAGCTGATCCGCTACTCGGCCTCGCTCGACGAGGACGAGATCTCCGGCGCCCTCGACGACGACGCCGCGCTCCTGGTCACCGACTCGAACCGCAAGCGCGGCGAGCGCTGGACGACGGTCCGCCACACGCGGGGCTACACGGAGACGGCCGACGGCGGCACGCTCCGGGAGGACCTCACGGACAACCGGCTGCCCGTGTTCCCCGACGCCGGCACCGATACCCAGACGGTGGCGGTGAACACCGGCGACGTCACCGCCGAGGCCACCGGCTACGGCAACCCGATCACGTTCACCGCGGAGGAGCGGCCGGCCCTGGCCGTCGACGGCGACATCGACACGGCGTGGCGCACGGGCGCCTTCAGCGACGCCCGGGGCGAGCGCCTCGAGCTGTCGCTCGACGATCCCGTCACCACCGACCACATCACGGTCACCCAGCCCACGAACGGTTCGCGTGACCGGTTCATCACCGAGGTGCGGTTGCGCTTCGACGACGGTGACCCGATCGACGTCGGGCTCACCGACCAGTCGCGCGACGAGCCGGGCCAGGTCATCGAGTTCGGCCACCGCACGTTCGAGAAGCTCTCGATCGAGATCCTGTCCGACACCGTCGGCTACACCCCCCGCTATGCCAGCTTCGGCAGCCTGGGCTTCGCCGAGGTCGTGATCGGCGACGGACAGCTAGCCAAGAACGAGGAAGCCGTCCGGCTTCCGACGGACCTGCTCGACGCCGCCGGCACCGACGCGCTCGGCCACCCCCTCGCCGTGGCCCTGTCTCGCCAGCGGCAGGACCCGACCGACGTGACGCGCAACGACGACGAGCGGTCGATGATCCGCCTGCTGTCGCTGCCGACGGCCCGCGACTTCAGGCTGACCGGCGAGGCCCGCCTGCAGGCGGGCGCCGACGCCCCTGTGCTGGACGAGCTGGTGGGCCGCCCGCACGACGACGAGACCACCTGGGTCCGGGCCTCCAGCGAGCTCACCGGTGGCGTGGGCACGCCGGCCGACGTGTTCGACGGCGACGAGACCACGATGTGGTCGACGGCCCGCAGCCGCCCCGAGCGCCAGTGGGTCGAGGTGTCCCTGCCCGAGCCGGTCACGGTCGACTCGGTGCCGCTCACGGTCGTGGCCGACGGGCTGCACTCGGTGCCCACGAAGGTCGAGGTGTGGGCCGACGGCGAGATCGTGCACGAGGCCGAGCTGCCCCAGATCGACGACGGTGACGAGCAGAACGCCACGACCACGGTCGACGTCGACCTTCCCGAGGCCGTCACCGCCTCGCAGTTCCGGTTCCGTTTCACCGGCATCCGCGAGGTCGAGACGAACGACTGGGTCAGCAACAGCGAGGTTGCCCAGCCGGCGGCGATCGCGGAGATCGGCCTGCCCGGGCCGAAGGTGCCGGCACTCGACGACACGTTCGACAGCGGCTGCCGCGAGGACCTGTTCCGCATCGACGACCGGGACGTCCCGGTGCGCATCACCGGCCCGATGGACGACGCCATGGCCGCCCGGCCGCTCGAGGTCAGAACCTGCGGCGACGAGGCGGTCGACCTCGACGGGGGCGACCACGAGCTGCGCACGGCCAGCGGCGTGCGGACCGGCGTCGACATCGACCGCCTGGTGCTGCGCTCCGCCGCCGGCGGCGAGGCGTCGGACGGCGGCCGGGTCCTGGCGGCCGAGGGCGCCGGCGAGGATGACGTCGCGGCCCCCACACTCGAGGTGGTCGACGAGGGCCCCAGCCACGTCAAGGTGCGCGTCGAGGGCGCCACCGACGGCCAGCCGTTCTGGCTCGTGCTGGGCCAGAGTTACAACGAGGGCTGGAGGGCATCGGCCGATGGTGACGAGCTCGACGCTCCCGAGCTGGTCAACGGCTACGCGAACGGCTGGCGGGTGGTGGCGCCCGGCGAGTCCTTCGAGATCGACATGCGCTTCGCGCCCCAGCGCCGCGTCGACATCGCCCTGTGGCTCTCCGCGTTCGCCGTGGTCGTGTGCCTCGTTCTGGCCGTGCGCCGCCCGAAGCCGGTCGCCCACTTCCCGACGGCGATGCCCGAGCCCTACTCGCCGGTGCTCGCCTACCGCTACGAGGGGGCGCTGCCGACCCGGCGCAAGGCCGTCCTGACCGGCGTCGGCATGGCGCTGCTCGGCTACCTCGTCGCCGGTCCCGTAGTGGGCATGGCGGTCGGCGTGGCCGCCGGCGTGGGCACCCGCTACGAGACGTTCCGGCGCTGGCTACTGCTCGTCAGCCCGGCTGCGCTGTCGATCGCCGCGCTCTACGTGCTCTACATCCAGTTCCGCCACGCCCCCCAGGCCAGCTACGACTGGCCGCTCGAGATGCGCCGCGTCCACCCGCTCGGTTGGGTCGCCGTGGTGTTCCTCGTGGCCGACGTCGTCGTCGACCGGGTGTGGCTGTCGCGGCGCAGCGACGACGAATGAGGCCTCCGTGAGCACCCCCCTCCCCCAGTTGCCCGCCGGCATCGGCGACCGCTTCGCCACCGAGGTGCTGCTCGTGCGCCACGCCCGGTCCGAAGACGTGGTGCCCGGCTCGCCCGAGAGCTACGACCCCCAACTGCATGCCGAGGGCGTCGTCCAGGCCCGGGCGCTGGCGGACCGGCTGCGGGCCAAGCGCATCCACGCCGTCTACGTGTCCGACCTCCTGCGCACGCAGCAGACGGCCGAGCCCGTACTGGCCGGCCGGGGCATCGAACCCACGATCGTGCCCGACCTGCGTGAGGTGAACCTCGGCGAGTGGGAGGGCGGCGGCATGCGCAGGGCCGCCGCCGAGCAGGGGCCGGACTGGCAGCGCTTCGTGGCCGCCGGCAGCTGGGACGTCATCCCCGGGGCCGAGCCCGACGGCTTCCTGCGCCGCCGCACGATCGACGCCATCGACGGCATCGCCGCCACGCACGAGGGACAGACCGTGCTCGTCGTCAGCCACGGCGGCGCCATCAACGCGTACCTGGCCGAGACGCTGGGCGTCGAGCGCACGTTCTTCACCACGATCGAGAACGCCAGCATCACGCTGCTCCGCTACGGCGGCCGGCGGCGCATGGTGGTGACACTGAACGACTGCCACCACCTCTACGACCCTGTCCTCGGGCGCCCGGGCTGAGCAGGTGGCGGCCGCGACGGGCTTCATCCTCGGTGTCGACCTCGACGGCGTGTGCGGCGACTACACCGCTGCCCTGCGCCAGGTCGTGGCCGCCGACCGGGGCGTCGACCCGGCGTCGCTGCCGCTCGAACGCTCGTGGGACTTCCACGAGTGGGGCCTGTCCGCCGCCGACTTCGAGCGGGTGCACCAGGCGGCGGTGCTCGAGCACCGGGTGTTCCGAACGATGCCGGCGATCGCCGGCGCGGCGGACGTGCTGTGGCGCCTGTCGGACGCCGGCATCTGGATCCGCATCATCACCCACCGGCTGTACGTGAACTGGGGCCACGCCACCGCCGTGGCCGACACGGTGGACTGGCTCGACTCGGCCGGCATCCCCTACCGCGACCTGTGCTTCCTCGGGGCCAAGCCCCAGGTCGAAGCCGACTGTTACGTCGAGGATGCCCCGCACAACGTGACGGCTCTGCGCGCCACCGGCGCCCACGTCGTCGTGTTCGACCAGCCCTACAACCGCGACGTGGCCGGGCCGAGGGCCACCACCTGGGCCGACGTCGAGGACCTGGTCGGCGCCCGGGTGGCCGAGCTGGGCCAGACGCTCCAGGCGCCACTGCCGGGCTTCGAGGACGCACCGAACCGCCTGACCGGCCGGGTCCGCCCCGGCGACGCCTCGTAGGCGCGGCTGGCGGCGCGCCTGTCGGGGGCTGCGCGCGGCTCGTCGGCGGTCGCCGCAGCTCGTCGGCGCAGCTCGTCGGCCGGCGGGGCGCGGCCGTACGCTGCGGCGATCGACCTCTCGGACACCGCCGGGGCGGTGGCGACGATGCTGATCCTCGCCATCCCGCTGCTGCTGACGCTGTGGGCGCTGCTCGACGCCGCCCGCCGGCCCGAGTGGGCCTGGGCGCTGGCCGGCCGCCGCCGGGTCGTGTGGATGGCCGCCATCCTGTTCGGGGCGATGACCGTGGTCGTCGGCCTCGTCGTGTCGTGCCTCTACCTGGTCCGGGTGCGCCCCGCGGTGGCCGCCGCCGAGGAGGGCCGCATCCCGCCCTGACGGCGCGGTCCGCCGTCGGTTCGCGCGGCGGGGTCAGCGGCGGGCAGCCAGGTCGGCGGGTGGCGGGCCGTAGCGGCCCCGCAGGTGGTCGACGACGCCCCGGAGGCGGGCGGCCGGCGCCCAGTAGGGCCCGCCCCGGAACCGCGGGCTGAGGTGCCCGGCGGTCAGGTGCCAGCCGGCGATGACCAGGCGGATGGTGGCGTGGTAGAGCCCCGAGTGCTCCCGCACCATGAGGAGCGTGTTGCGCAACTGCAGGTACTCGACGAGGGCGAGGTGCGAGCCGATGTCGCGGTTGCGGACGTCCGCGCCGCGCACCACCCCGATCTCCCAACCGGCACCGGTCGCCCGCACGGCGAGCTCGGCCTCTTCGACGTAGGCGAAGTAGCGCTCGTCGAACAGCCCGATCTCGGCGAGGCAGGCGGTGCGGGCCAGCATGAGCGTCCCGTGCGGGTAGCCGGCCGGCTCCCAGCCCTCGGTGACGGTGGCCGGCGCCGGGATCGCCCCGAAGTAGCGGTCGACGACCGGCGTGAGGTCGTCGCCGACGTCCGCCGACACGAGCCCGGCGCGGGGCCGGTCGGCCACCTCCGCGAGCAGGCGCTCGAGGCAGTCGGGCCACGGGTCGGCGTCGTGCGGGGCCACCGCCAGCCACGGGGCCGGGTCGTGGTCGAGGAACCAGCGGAACCCGGCGTTCGCCCCGGGGCCGAAGCCCACGTTGGCCCCCAGGTCGAGCAGCTCGACGCCGAACGGGAGGGCGGCGCGCACGGCGGCCAGCGCGGCGGGCGACGAGCCGTTGTCCACGACCACGACCCTCAGGTCGACGCCCTGGTCGAGGAAGCGGGCGACGGTGTCGGGCACGACACCGGGGTTGTCGCGGTGGACGATGACGAGATCGAGCGCCCGGGGCACCGGCGCATGCTGGTCGCTTCACCGAACCTCGCGCACATCGAGCGACCCGGGTGCACCTCGTGCACAAACATCCGCCTGAGCGGCTGCGCGCATGGGTGTCCGGGCGTCTCCAGCCCGCACGGCGCAGGGACGGAAAGGGGGAGGGGTGCGGGGCGACGGTCCGGATGACCGCTACGATCGCCCGTCCGTGGCCAGCCCCGCGACAGCAGAGCCCGACCTCGACGCCGCCCGGCGCCTGCTGGCGTTCTGCGACGCCTCCCCGTCGCCATACCACGCCTGCACGGCGGCGGCTGCCGTGCTCGGCCAGGCCGGCTTCACCCGCCTCGGCGAGGACGCCGCGTGGCCCGGCGAGGCCGGCGGGTGGTACGTCGTGCGGGGCGGCACGCTCATCGCCTGGAAGTCGACCGGCGACCACGACCCGCACGACGGGTTCCGCATCGTCGGCGCCCACACCGACAGCCCCAACCTGCGGGTCAAGCCCCGCCCCGACGTCGTGTCGACCGGCGTGCGCCAGCTCGGCGTCGAGGTCTACGGCGGCGTGCTGCTGAACAGCTGGCTCGACCGCGACCTCGGCCTGTCGGGCCGGGTGGCGGTGCGGCGCGACGGCGGCGGGGCGGTCGTGCGGCTGCTGCGTCTCGACCGGCCGGTGTGCGCCATCCCCCAGCTCGCCATCCACCTCGACCGCGAGGTCACCTCCGCCGGGCTCAAGGTCGACCCGCAGGTCCACCTGCGCCCCCTGTGGGGCCTCGCCACGGGCGACGACGACGACGGCTTCCGGTCGTTCGTGGCCAAGGAGCTGGGCGTGGGAACCGACGACGTGCTCGGGTGGGACCTCATGCTCCACGACCTCGCCCCCGGCGCCCTCGTCGGCCGCGACGACGAACTGATCGGCTCGTCGCGGCTCGACAACCTGGCCTCGTGCTGGGCGGCGCTCGAGGCCCTGAGCGCCGTGGCGCCCGACGTCGGCGGCGGCCCGGTCCCGGTCGTGTGCCTGTTCGACCACGAGGAGATCGGCTCGACGTCCGACCGGGGGGCCGGATCGGCGATGCTGCCCACCGTGCTCGAGCGGACCGTGCTGGCGCGGGGCGGCGACCGGGAGAGCCTGCACCGGGCGCTGGCCCGGTCGGCCTGCCTGTCCGCCGACATGGCGCACGCCACCCACCCCAACTTCGCCGACCGCCACGATCCCCAGCACCAGGTGCGCCTCAACGGCGGCCCGGTGCTCAAGGTGAACGCCAACGTGCGTTACGCGACCGACGCCCCCGGGGCGGCGCTCGTTGCGCTCGCGGCCGAGCAGGCCGGGGTGCCGCTGCAGTCCTTCGCCATGCGCAGCGACCTGCCCTGCGGCTCGACGATCGGGCCCGTGACGGCCGCCCGCCTCGGCGTCACCACCGTCGACGTCGGCATGCCGCAGCTGGCCATGCACGCGATCCGCGAGCACGCCGGCAGCCACGACCCGGGCCGCTACCAGGGCCTGCTGGCCGCCTTCCTGGCCCCGGCCTGAGGGGCGGCCCGGCGGTTCGGCGTTTGTCGGACCGCCCTGGCCCTCCAGACAGAGGCCGGGACGAGAAGCTCCGCGCGGCCGTGTCGGCGCTGCGCGCCGGACCAGGTGCCGAGCCGCGACGGCGAGCCGTCAGTACGAGGCCGCGGCCCAGGGGTGCTCGGCCAGGAACAGTCGGCTGGCGGCCTCGGCCGTCGTGGGGCCGAACGTCCGGTTGTCGCCGGCCACCGCCCCCCGCGCCTCCTCCTGCTCACCGGGGCGGAGGTCGCAGGGCAGCTCCTCGGGGTCGACGTCGTAGAGAGCGGCGGCGTTGCGCCAAAGCACCTTCTCCTTCACGGCGTCGGTGAGGGCGGGATAGCCGTAGCGATCCTGGAGCTCCTCGCTGATCTCGAAGGTGCGGAACGCCTGGATCTGGTCCTGGGGCGAGCCGTACCAGATCGAGTCGGTGCCCCACAGCACCCGATCCTCGCCCACGGCGACGAGCAGCTTGCCGAGCAGGTGGGCAGCCTCGTCGGGCGATCCCATGACCGTCCGCCAGGTCGAGCCCAGCTCGGCATAGACGTTGGCGCCCGGCTCGATCCCGGCCCGCTCGAGGCTCAGGAGGAGCCGGTCGGCGCCGCCGTTCGGCGACCCGGCGTCGTAGCCGGCCTCGGTGACGCGCGACTCGAAGCCCGCGTGGTAGACGCAGAAGCGCAGGTCAGGGTGGGCGGCCGCCGCCGGACCGATGTCGGCGGGAGAGGCGAACGGGTGGCCGTCGGAGAGCCCCTTGTGCACGCAGACCACGTCGACGCCCAGCTCGACGACCTTGGCCAGGTACGCCTCCCCGACCTGGAGGCCCTCGGGGTCGGCGTCGTCGAGGCGCCACGGCCGCCCGACGTGCGTGTACGACTTCCAGGCGACGAGTGGGAAGCGCGCCGCCTCGTCCTCCATCGCGGCGAGCGCGGCGGGCAGCTCGCCCACGTTCGGCACGCCGTGGCCCTGCACGAGCACCCGGCCCTCACCGCAGCGCTCGACCAGCCGCTCGCGGGCCCGGCTCATCAGATCGGCCGACATCGGGTCGGCGCCGGCGACGACTGGCACGGCCGAGAGCACCGCGAGCGTGGTGTCGCTGCGGCCGAACACCTCATCGATCCACGCGTCGGTGCGGAAGCAGTCGGCCGGGTCGGCCTCGCCGCAGCGGGCCTGGGGGAAGCTCGAGCCCATCCCCGCCCCGGTGCCGGCGGGATACTCGAGGAAGTGCGTCTGCACGTCGATGACCGGTCCGGGGCCACCCAGCGCCTCGGTGGCGGCGTCGGGGTCGGTCCCGGCTTCCTCCGGCACGTCGTAGGTTCCGCCCGAGCCGCCTCCCGACTGGTCGGACGAGCACGCAGCGAGCGTCGCCAGCGTGGTCGCCGCCCCCATCGTCGACAAAAGGAACGCCCGCCGGTCCATGCCGAGGCGCCGGGCGCGCTCGTCGCACAGGCCCCGGGCCCGCCGCACCGTCTCGCGGACCAGCGGGGTGACCGCCCGGGGCGGGTACTCGCCGTTGGAGCACGGGTTGAGCTTGATCGGCAGGCCCGGGTCGGCCGGGTCGTCCGTGGCCATGGCGCCACGGTAGGACCGGTGCATGACGCGTGCCCCTGCACCGCTCCCGACCTCGGTCTCCGCGGCGGCGTGACCGCCGTCACGGTTTACCGGCGGTCACTTGCGCAGAGACGTGCGCGGTCGGTGCGGTGCGAGGGCGGCCGACGTGCCAGGATCGCCCGATGGACGTGTGGGAGGCACGCGCCGTCCTCGGCGTGGCCGACACCGACGGCTGGGAGGCCATCCGCGCCGCCTACCGCCACCTGATCCGGTCGGCCCACCCCGACGTGGCCGAACCGGGCCACGACCGCGGCCGCACGGCCGCCCGCCTGAACGAGGCCTACGGCGTGCTGAGCCGGGCCAAGCGGGCCGGCGTGCTCGGCGTGCCACGTCCCGCACCCGACCGGAGCTGGGCGGCAGCCACCGCGGCGCCGGCCTGGGCCCCCGGCCCCCCGGGGCCGCCCGGCCCGGCCGGCGGTCCGATGGCCGCCACCATTCCCTCGCTCGGCATCGCCCTCGTGGGCACCGACACCCTGCTGCTCGCCGCCCCGCCCGACGAGGCGTTCGCCCGGCTGCTCGACGCCGGGCACCGGGTGGGGGCCGTCACCTACGTCGACCGCAGCTGCGCCATCTTCGAGGTGGTCGTCCGACTCGACGGCGAGGCCTGCTCGCTGGTCGTGACGCTGCAGGGGCGGGCGCACGGCACCGAGGCCTTCCTCACGCTCGAGTCGCTGGAGCGCGTGGCGTCGCACTCGCCCGAGCCGATCCTGCGCCAGCTCGCCGCCGCCCTCGCCTGAGAGGACGGCGGGCGGGTCACCCCTGCGCCCGTCGGCGCAACTGCGGCGTGGAGCCGGCCACCCGTCGCGGCATCCTGGGGCCATGGCAGACGACAAGGCGACGCAGCTCCCCACGACCGAAGCCGAGTGGCGCGAGCGCCTCGACCCCGTGCAGTTCGAGGTGACCCGGCGCGGCGGCACCGAACGGGCGTTCACCGGCATCTACTGGGACGAGCACGGCGACGGCACCTATCGCTGCGTGTGCTGCGAGGCGCCGCTGTTCTCCTCGGACACGAAGTTCGAATCGGGCAGTGGCTGGCCCAGCTTCTGGGAGCCGGCGAGCGACGACGCCGTGGTCACCGTGACCGACACGACACACGGCATGGTCCGCACCGAGGTGCGCTGCGCACGGTGCGACGCCCACCTCGGCCACGTCTTCCCCGACGGGCCGCAGCCGACCGGCCTGCGCTACTGCATGAACTCCGCGGCGCTCGACCTCGACCGCGGCTGAGCCAGGCCGCGGGCCGTCGTCCGCCGTCATGGCCTCCTGCGGGCCCGAGGCTCAGGCCGGCGGCAGGTCGGCCAGGTGGGCGGCGTCGTTGAGGCGCACGAGGCGCCACAGGCCGGGCGGGCGCCACCACACGTCCTCGTCCGACGGGCGGCGCCACTCCGTCAGCGACGTGTTCTCGATGTCGAACGTGGCCAGCTCGCCCTGGTGCCCGAGGCCGAGGAACGTGATCACCGACTGCTCGATCACGCCGCCGTGGCAGGCGATCACGACGGTCTGGCCGGCGTGGCGCTCGGCGAGCTCGCGCAGGATGCCACCGACCCGCACCCCCATGCCGGCCCACGTCTCCGCTCCCGGGCTGCGGGGCCGGAACGCGTTCCAGGTGTCGCGGGGATAGCGGAGCTCGTACTGCTCCCAGGTGGAGCCGTCGGCCTCGCCGGGGTCGAACTCCCGGAGGTCCCGCTCGGTCTTCATGAGCGGATCGCCGAGCGCCGGGGCGATGATCTCAGCCGTCTCGATCGCCCGGGGCAGCGTCGAGGCGTACAGAGCGTCGACCTCGCCCAGCTCGCCCGTGCGGGCCAGCCGGGCGCGCAGCGCCGCGGCCTGACGCCGGCCGAGGTCCGACAGACCGGTGCACCCGGTGTCGCCGCCCACGATGCCGTCGACGTGGGACTGGGCCTCGCCGTGGCGTACGAGCACGAGGCGGGTCATCGGGGGCGCTCCAGCCGGATCATGCGAGGCACCGTAGGCCCCGATCCGCTGCTCCCCAACGCGGTTGTGGCCCGGTCGGGGATGGTGTGCGCCGCGCCCGCCCCTAGACGCCGAGGCGCTGACGGACCTCGCCCCACAGGTCGCGGTAGGCCCGGCCGGCACGGCTGTGGGGCGCGTCGACGACCACAGGCCGGCGGCGCAGGCCCATGAGCTCGACCTCAGTGGCGGCGGGGATGGCGGTGCGGGCCACGTCGTCGCGGTCCCGGGGAAACGACTCGACGACCTGCCGGTGGAGGCGCTTGCGCCCGTCGACCATCGAGAAGAACGCCAGCACGGCGGGCGGGTGGGCGACCTCGTCGCCGCTGACGAAGCCGTCGAGCTGCTCGTAGGTGCGCATGGTGAGCGTGGACGGGATGAGCGGCACGAGCAGCAGGTCGGTCACGTCGAACACGCTCTCCGTCACGAGGGAGATCGACGGCGGGCAGTCGAGCACGGCGAGGTCGTAGTGCTGCTCGATCGGGGCGAGCACCTTGCCGAGACGCCGGGTCGGCTTGCCGGCCTCGTCGAGCGCCAGGTCCATGTGCCGGTACGAGAAGTCGGCCGGCAGCAGGTCGAGCCCCTCGACGTCGCTGCCCCGCAACAGGTCGACGATCTCGGTGCGGCCCCGTACGAGCTTGCGGCCCCCGCCCTTCACCTTGGGCTTCACCCGGAACAGGTACGACGCCGAGCCCTGGGGGTCGAGGTCCCACAGCAGGGTGCGCAGCCCGCTCTCGGCGCCGAGCGCCGCCACGTTGACCGCCGCTGACGTCTTCCCCACCCCGCCCTTGATGTTGTAGGTGGCGACGATCTTCACGCCGGCATCCGGAACGTGCGGTGGACAAGCCTTTGCTGGTCCTTGGCGGCGAACGCCGCGAAGCGCTCCGCGAAGTCGGCCCGGGCCTCGTGCTGCTCGGCGGCGAGCCTGTCGATGAGGGCGCCGAGCGAGAGGAGGGCGTCGGGACCGTCGGGCACGACCGCCAGGTCCGGGGCAAGGCTGCCGAGGTGGGCGATCTGCACCGCTCGGTCCTGGTGCAGGCCGAGCACGTCCTGCAGGCGCTTCAGGGTCTTGACCATGGGCTTCACCACGTCGGCCGGCCACAGGACGCCGAACAGCTCGAGCAGGTAGCGCAGCTCCTTGCCGCGCTTGCGCAGCTCGTGGAGCGCTTCGGGCGGGCTGGCGTCGTCGATGGCGCCGCCCATGGCCAGCATGCGGTCGTAGACCTTGCGGATCCGGCGCCCGGCGACCTTGCCGATCGGCGTGGCGGCGGCGGGCCGGTCGTCCTCGGGACCGAGGTCGCCGGCCAGGAACAGCCGATAGCCGACCCACACATCGTTGAACCGGTCCGACCCGAGGTCGCGCCGCAGCTGCGTCAAGGCGGCCCCCCGGCGCTCGGCGAGCAGTGTCCGCACCGGGGCCATTGCGGCCCGGCGGTCAGGGGCGACGCGCTCGGCCAGCCCGTCCCAGTCGAGCAACTGGACGTCGAGGTCGCGCACGTCGCCGGTCACGGTCTGGATCCACTTGAGGCCCTCGCGGTGGCGGGCCAGCGGCTCGGGCGGGAACGTCGCCTTCATCTCGCGCAGGACCGACCGGCTCCGGCGCACGGCCACGCGCAGGTCGTGGACGAACTCGGTGTCGAGGTCGGCGAGCGCGCCGGGCAGGTTGGCCTCGACCATGCCGGCCAGCTCGGTGAGCACGGTGACCGCCGCCTCGTCGGCTCGCTCCGCCGGGTGGAGGTGGACCTCGACCTTGCTCCGCAGGCCCCGGGGGTCGCCGCCCAGCGCCGCCACGGCCTCGTCGGCCAGGCCCGCGTTCGACTCGCTCAGCGCGAGGTCGTCGGCGAGCAGGGTTGTGAGCCGGGCGAGCGGCTTGGGGTAGCCGAGCACGCCGGCCACGTCGAGCTCGGGCCGCATGTCGACCGGCCCGTCGGAGTGCTCGGGCTCGTCGAGCGGCCCCATGGCCGCCAGCGGGGCCGTGTCGGGGACGCTCGGCGGCAGGCCGAGCGCCGTGCTCGTGGCGACGGCGACGCGCACGACGGTCTTGCCCTCGTCGTCGAGCACCCGGAGCGGCCTCACCTCGACGCGCAGGCGCACGAGCGGAAGGAGCGCACGGTCCTCGATCACGGGGGCGAGGCGGTCGCGGAGCGGGCCCGCCGGGAGGTCGGGAGCCAGGAACCGGGTGGCCTCCGGGGGCACCTCGGCGGCCAGTGGCGGGGCACCGGGGTGGTCGCGCAGGGTGAGGCGGCCGGCCGAGCGGCCGGTGCCGAGCCGCAGCTCGAGGCCGGCGTCGCGGAGGCGACGGTCGGCCGTGTCGAGGACCGTCGCCTCGCCGGTGGTCGGCTGGTCGGCCGCCACGTCGAGCCGCTCGGCCAGGGCCGCCACCAGTGCGGCGGCGTCGACGCCGGCCGGGGCGACGTAGGACCGGGTGGGAGCGGTGAGCGACATGGCGCGCCGAGTCTGGCATGCCGACGGGGGCCCGCTCACCGCCCTGGCGGGCGCTTCACCGGGCCGGTCGCCGGCGGGTCCACCGGGCCGTTCGCCGGGCGGTTCGCCGACCGGCCGCCGGGCGGTCCACCGGGCCGTTCGCCGGGCGGTTCGCCGACCGGCCGCCGGGCGGTTCGTCGGGCGGTTCGTCGGGCGGTTCGCCGGGCGGTTCGCCGACCGGTTCCCCGAGAGGTTCGTCGGCCGGTCCGGACCGGTCCAGGGGGCGGTCGCGAGCGCGTGCTGGGTGCGGCCGGGCGATCCGGTTCTGCCATGCTCCACCGGGTGCACTGGCTCTTCGTGTACGGGACCCTCATGCCTGGGCGGCTGCGCTGGCCGCTCGTGGCCGACGACGTGGCCTCGCAGCGTCCGGCCACGGTGGTCGGCACCGTCTACGACACGGGCTTCGGCTACCCGGCGCTCGTGCTCGGCGGCGCCGGCCGGGTCGAGGGGTGGCTCCTCGGCTTCGACGGCGCGGGCGCCGATGCCGTGCTGGACCGCCTCGACGAGGTCGAGGGCCCGTCGTACCGTCGCGTGGCGGTCACGACCGAGGACGGCACGGCGGCCGTGACCTACGAGTGGATCGGCCCGCCCGCCGTCGGCTTCACCGCCCTGGCGGGCCGCTGGGACCGCGAGGACGAGCGATGACGCCCCCCACCCACGACGAGCCGCCCTCCGACGAGTCGACCCCCGAGCCGGCGTCGCCGGCGGACCCGTCCGCCGAGCCCGCGTCACCAGCCGCCGATGCAGCCCCCACCGGTCCCGCCACCGCTGGTGACGAGTGCGCCGGGCAGCCGGGCGAGCGGAGTGAGCCGGGCGAGCGGCGCCGCCAACCCGCCGAGCAGGCCGAGCAGGCCGCCGGGCCGCGTGCGCCCGGCACGCCGCGCCCGCGACGTACCGCCGCCGGCGGAGGCGGCGGGCGGTCGTGGTGGGCGGCGGTCGGGGTCGGAGTCGCGGCCCTCGTCGCGGTCGTCGTGGCCGTGGCGCTGCGCCGGCCACCGGGCCCGTTCGGTGAGGGCGAGCGGGTGGTGCTCTACGGCGACTCGCTGTCGGTGGAGGCCGGCGCGCCGTTCGCGGAGAAGCTCGCCGCCGACACCGACGCCGAGGTCGAGGTCCGGGCGGCGCCGGGCACGGCGGTGTGCGACGCCCTCGGGCAGATCCGCGACGACCTGGCGGACCCGACCAGAACGCCGGCTGTGGCCGTGCTCGAGTTCGCCGGCAACAACTTCACGCCCTGCGTGCGCACCGCCGAGGGCGACGAGCTCACCGGTCCCGAACTCGCCGCCCGCTACGCCGCCGACACCCGCGAGGCGGTCGAGCTGCTGGCCGGCGCCGGGGCGCGCGTCGTGATCACCGGTCCCCCGGCCGCCCCCGGCCTCCCCGGCGACGCCACCGACCTCATCGACGCCGAGTACGAGCGCATCGTGACCGAGTGGGCCGGCCGCGACATCGGGCGGGTCCGCTACGCGGCGGCCGGGGCCACCGTCGCGGGCCACGACGGCGGCTTCGCCGCCGCACTCCCGTGCCGCGACGACGAGGGCGAGGCCGAGGGCTGCAGGGACGGTCGGATCGCCGTGCGCAGCCCCGACGAGATCCACTTCTGCCCCCAACCGGCGGGCGACAGCCTCGCCTGCCCGGTCTACGCGTCGGGCGCCGAGCGCTTCGGCCACGAGATGGCCCGGGTCGCCACGCAGGCCCTCGATCCGAACAACTGACGACGGCTAGACGAACCGCTCGAGGATCGCTCGGGCCGAGCCGCCGTAGCTGCCGCCGAACATGACGGCGTGTGCGAGCAGCGGCTCGAGCTGCCACAGGCGCAGACGCTCGCGCCACCCTGCGGCCAGCGGGAACACCTCGTCGTAGGCGGCGGTGCAGGCCGGCGACGGCGCCCCGAAGAGGTGCAGCATGGCGAGGTCGACCTCGCGGTGCCCGCCGTAGGCCGCGGGGTCGATCAGCCACGGCTCGCCGGACCGGTCGATGTGGACGTTGCCGGACCACAGGTCACCGTGCAGCCGGGCCGGGGCCTCGCTCGGGCCGGCCAGTTCGGGCAGGCGTCCGCCGAGCCGCTCGACGAGGCGCAGCACCTCGACCTCGAGCGAACCGCGCTCGTGGGCCACGCGGGCGAGCGGTTCGATCCGCCGGGTCACCCAGAACGAGGGCCAGTCGTCGCTGGCGGGCGTGTTGCGCTGCGCGAGCCGGCCGATGAAGCCGTCGCGGTGCCACCCGAAGTGGTCCGCGCCCGCCTGGTGGAGGGCGGCGAGGCCGCGCCCGAGCCGCTCGTCCGTGTCGGCCGTGCGGTTGCCGGGCTCGACCCATTCGAGGACGAGCACGGCGTCGGTCACGGCCAGCACGTCGGGTACCTCGATCGCCGCCGGCTTGGCCAGCCAGCCGAGCCCCTCGGCCTCGACCGACAGCATGCCGACCGTGAGGCCGGCGCTCGACTTCGCGAACACCGTGCGCCCGTCTGCCAGCGTGACCTTGCTGGCCTCGCTGATGCACCCGCCGCCGAGCGGCTCGACGGAGACAACGGAGACGCCAAGGGCGTCGGTGACGCCCGCGCCGAGGTTGCTGCCCACGAGCACGCACGTTAGAGGCTGGGCCGCGCACCCCGTGCCGTGCGACGACCCGGCGGCGGGTGGATGTGGTCGAGGAGCCCGGCGCAGGCCCGTTCGAGCACGTCGTAGACGTGCGTGAAGCCGTCGGGCCCGCCGTAGTACGGGTCGGGCACCTCGTCGAGGGCCCCGGCGTCGGGGTCGAACGCCGTCATGCGGTGGACCTTCGTGCGGGCGGCGGCGTCGGGCGCGAGGCGGAGGAGGCGCTCCTCGACCAGGCTGTCGGCGGCCAGCAGCAGGTCGAACCGGTCCCAGTCGGCCGGCTCGACACGGCGGGCCCGCAGGCCCCGCAGGTCGAGGCCGCGAGTGTGAGCGGCGACTATGGCCCGGCGGTCCGGGCGCTCGCCCGCGTGCTCGGAGCTCGTGCCGGCGCTGTCGACCTCGATCAGGTGGGACAGGCCCGCCTCCTCGGCCACCCGCCGCATGATGCCCTCGGCCGTGGGCGACCGGCAGATGTTGCCCCAGCACACGAACAGCACCCGGACCGGGCGCTCCGGCGGGGTCGACGGAGGCGTCGACGGGGCGGGGGATGCCATGGCCGCCGAAGGCTAGCGGTACCCTCCGAGACCGCTGTCGGCTGCTCGTGGGCTCCGGGCCCGGAAGGAGGGCTGCGCCGTGATCACGCTCGTGCTCGGTGGGACCCGCTCGGGCAAGTCCGAGGTGGCCGAGGCGCTGGCCGCCCGGGTCGGCGCCGAGGCCGTGACCTACGTGGCCACGGGCACCGCCACCGACGACGACATGGCCGGGCGCATCGCCGCCCACCGGGCGCGGCGCCCGTCGTGCTGGTCCACGGTGGAGGCGGGGCGCGACCTGCCGGCGGTGCTGCGCGACGTGGTCGGCGTGGTGCTCGTCGACTCGCTCGGCACCTGGCTGGCGGGCGACCCGGCTCTCGTCCCCGATGCCGCGGGCCTGTGCGCGGCGCTGCAAGGCCGGCGCGGCGACACGGTGGTCGTCTCCGAGGAGGTCGGCCTCGGCGTGCACGCCGAGACGGCCGTGGGCCGGCGGTTCGCCGACGGCCTCGGGGCGCTCAACCGCGCCGTGGCGGACGTGGCCGACCGGGTGTTGCTCGTCGTGGCCGGGCGCATCCTGCCGCTCGAGCGCGACATCGCCCTCTGATGCGCTCGGCGCTGGGCTTCCTCACGGTGCTGGGCGGGCAGGGCGCGCCCGACGCCCGGGCGCCGGCCTGGTTCGCTGTCGTGGGCGGCCTCGTCGGCCTGGGCGTGGGCGGCGTGTGGTGGGCGGCCGGCGAAGTGTGGCCGCCGCTGGTGGGGGCCGTGCTGGCCGTCTCGGCGGACGCGGCGCTGACCGGCATGCTCCACCTCGACGGCCTAGCGGACAGCGCGGACGGCCTGCTGCCCCCGCTGCCGCGCGACCGGCGCCTCGAGGTCATGTCGGCGCCCGACGTGGGAGCCTTCGGCATGGTCGTGGTCGTGCTCGTGCTGGCGGCGCGGGTGGCGGCTCTGGCGGCGCTCGCCCCGGATCCCCTCCTGGTCGCGGGCCTCTGGGCCGCGGCCCGGGCGGCGATGGCGATCACGCTGGCGACCGTGCCCTACGCCCGCCGGACCGGCGGCCTCGCCGCCGCGTTCGGCGCCACACCGCCGGCGTCGCACGCCCCGCCTCGCGGTGCCAGGCGGGGCCCGGTACCCGCCGCCGGTCCGCCGCCCGGCTCCGGCTCCTCGCACCCGCCGGCCGGCCCGGCCGCCGGCCTCGACGCCGCGGGCGTGCCGGGCGGGTCCGAGTCGGGTCGATCACGTGCCGAGGCGGCGACGGGTTCGGCCGGCGTGCGCTCGTCCCGGGTCGTGCGGGTGGCGGCCGGCGCCGGCCTGGTCGTGGCGCTGGCCGTCGTGGTCGCCGCCGCCGGCTGGTCCGGCGTGCTCGCCGGGGTCGGCCTCCTGTTCGGCGCCAGGGCGGTCGTCGCTCTGGCCCGCCGCCGCCTCGGCGGCTTCACGGGGGACGTGCTCGGCGCCGCCGGCGTCATGGGCGAGACCGTCGCCCTCCTCGCTGCGGCGGCCCGCTGGTGACCGCCTCCGGCCTCCGAACCGGGCGCCGCCCACTCCGGAGACGGAGCTCGTGGCCGAACGAACGGATGCGTCACCGGGAGCACACGGGCGACGGCGACGCGTCGCAGCGGGCACGGCGGGGTGCGCCGGTCCGGCAGCCGTTCTGGGGACCCTTCTGGTCGCCGGGGCACCACGACCGGCCGCCGAAGGTGGTGGGACCGGTCGGCGGGGGCGGGAGACGTTTCCGGGGCGCGATGTGGCCGCCAGGCAACCGGAACGCTCCCGGGAATCGGTGGAGGATCCGCACGGGCGCGGGCACGCGCCGGGGCGGGAGGGCGCTGGCGGCGGCAGCGGGGATCGTTCTCGACCGGCTGCTGGGCGAGCCGCCCGTTCCGGGACCGTGGCATCCGGTCGCGGCGTTCGGCAGGGCCATGGTCGCACTGGAGACCCGGCTCTACGACGACGGCCGCGCCCCCGGCGCCGCGCTCGCCGCCGCCGGGGCGGGCGCGGCTGCCCTCGCCGGCGTGGCGGTCCGTTCGGCCACTGCGGCGGCCTACGTGAGCACCTCGGGCCGGGCGCTCCACGCCGCCGCGCTCGACGTGGCCGCCGCCCTCGACGCCGGCGACCTGGATCGGGCGCGCGCGGCGCTCACCCACCTCGTCGGTCGTGACCCGCACGGGCTCGACGAGGCCGGCATCGCCCGCGCCGTGGTCGAATCCGTCGCCGAGAACACGACCGACGCCGTCGTCGCCCCCGCGCTGTGGACGGCGGCCGGCGGGGCCGTCGGGGCGTTCGTCCACCGGGCGGCCGACACGCTCGACTCCATGGTCGGCTACCGCGACGATCGGTACCGGCGCTTCGGCACGGCGGCCGCCCGGCTCGACGACGCCATGGCCTGGGTGCCGGCGCGGGCCACGGCCGGGCTCGTGGCCCTGGCCCGTCCCGCTCGGGCCGCCGAGGTGGCGCGCATCGTGCGGTCCGACGCCGCCGCGCACCCGTCGCCCAACGCCGGCGTCGCCGAGGCGGCGTTCGCCGCCGCACTAGGCGTACGCCTGGGCGGCGCCAACCGCTACGGGGCAGTCGTCGAGGCCCGCGCCGCGCTCGGCCGGGGCCGGCCGCCCGCGCCGGCCGACATCCCTGGGGCGGTGGCGCTGTCGCGCGACGTGAGCTGGCTGCTCGCCGCCCTCCTCGCCGCGGCCGGCCTCGCCGCCCGGCACCCCCGGCCGGCCGGCAGACGTCCCGCTCGGACCAGCGCCCCGCCAGCCGCCCTCACCGCCCCCGGGGCCTGGCGGCGGCACCGACGGCGGGGGCCCGTCACATGACGGCCGTCCCGGCGCCGGGCGAGCACGGGGGCGACGGGGCCCGCGTCGCCGCCGCGCTCGGCATCGACCCAGCGGACGTCGTCGACCTGTCCGCCAACCTGAACCCCGTCGCGCCCGACGTCGCCGCGCTCGCCGCCCGCCGGCTCGACGCGCTCGGCCGCTACCCCGACGTCGCCGACGCCGAGGCCCTCGCCGCCGAACTCGTCGGCGTGCCGGCCGAGCGCCTCGTGCTCACCGGCGGGTCCGCCCAGGCGATCGCCCTCCTCGCCGACCACCTCGGCACCGGCTGGGTCGACGAGCCCGACTTCTCGCTGTACCGACGCCACCTCCCCCGCCTCGACCCCGCCGCCCCCCGCTGGCGCTCGGACCCCCACACCCCGTCCGGCCGCCTGGCCGGCCCCGGCGACACCGCCGGCGTCTGGGACGAGGCCTACCTGCCGCTCAGCGCCGCCACCTGGACCCGCCGCCGCCGGACCTGGGCCGTCGGCTCGCTGACCAAGGCGTTCGCCTGCCCAGGCCTCAGGCTGGGCTACGCCATCGCCCCGCCCGGCGACGAGGTGGGCGCCGACGCCCTGCGGGCCCGCCGCCCGGCGTGGTCCGTCGGCGGGCTGGCCTGCGCTCTCGTGCCCGATCTGGCGGCCGCGGCCGACCCGCCGGGCTGGACCCGAGCCGTCGGGGCCGCCCGCGCCGATCTCGTCGCGGTGCTCACCGCACATGGCCGCCCGCCGCTGCCGTCGGAGGCGCCGTGGGTCCTCGTCCCAGACGCCGCCGGCCTGCGCACGGCGCTGGCCCGCCGGGCGGTCGTCGTGCGCGACTGCAGGTCGTTCGGCCTGCCGGACCACGTCCGGATCGCCGTGCCCGGCCCGGACGCCCTCGCCTGCCTGGACGCAGCCCTCCGACCGGCCCTCGCCGAGGCCGCGCGCCGGCGCTGAACCGGCGTCAACCAGCCCGCGTGCCGGGCGCGGACGACGCCGGTTCATCCGGGTCGCCGTGCCGGCTCGGGACGACGCCGGTTCATCCGGGCCCGCTTGCCGGGCTGCTTGGCGCGGGTTCATCCGGGTCGCCGTGCCGGCTCGGGTCCGACGCCGGTAGATCCGGATCCGCGTGCCGGGCTCGGGACGGACGCCGGTTCATCCGGGCCCGCGTGCCGGGCCGGGATGGCGCCGGTTGATCCGGGTCCGCGTGCCGGCTCGGAAGACGCGGTTCGGGCCACGCCGTCACCCAGGCATCCAGACGCCCGCCCGACCGGGGGGCACCACACCGAGGGGCCATACGCCGAGCGTCGCCTACAGGCGGCCGCTCCGGTGCGTCGCCACCTCCTAGGGTGTCGGGGGTGAAGCTGGGTTTTGTCGGTTTGGGCACCATGGGCGCGCCCATGGCCGGGCACCTGGCCGCGGCCGGCCACGAGGTCACCGTGGCGAACCGCACGGCCGCGAAGGCCGAGGCCTGGGTCGCCCACCACCCGGGCCGGGTGGCGCCGACGCCCGCCGCCGCGGCCAGCGGTGCCGACCTCGTGCTCACGTGCGTGGGCGGCGACGACGACGTGCGGGCCGTCGTGCTCGGCCCCGAGGGGGTGCTGGCCGGCCTGGCGCCGGGCGCCGTGCTCGTCGACCACACCACGGCGTCGGCCGACCTGGCTCGCGAGCTGGCCGGCGTGGCCGGCCGGGCGGGCGTCGGGTTCGTCGACGCACCGGTCTCCGGGGGTCAGGCCGGCGCCGAGGCGGGCCGGCTGAGCGTGATGTGCGGCGGTGACGGGGCGACCGTGGCCGCCGTGCGCCGCGTGCTCGACGCCTACGCCGCCACCGTCACCCACCTGGGCCCCGTGGGCAGCGGCCAGCTCACGAAGATGGTCAATCAGATCCTGTGCGCCGCCGCCATCGCCGGCGCCGCCGAGGCCCTGGCGTTCGCCGAGGCGAGCGGTCTCGACGGCGAGCAGGTCCTGGCCGCCGTCACAGGCGGGGCCGCGACGTCGTGGTACCTCGAGAACCGGGGGGCCACGATGCTGCGCGACCAGTTCGACTTCGGCTTCGCCGTCGACTGGATGCGCAAGGACCTGCGCATCTGCCTCGATGCCGCCGCCCGGCTGCGCCTGCCCGTTCCCGTCACCGAGCAGGCCGAGCGCGACTACGCCGCCGCCCAGGCCCGGGGCGAGGGGCGACTCGACGCCAGCGTGGTGATCCGCCAGCGGCGCGAGGCTCGCCGCTCGCCCGCGCCGGACACCGAGGAGATCCCATGACGCAAACCCCACCCGTCGACGCCGTCGTGTTCACGCCCGCGGCGCTGCTCGCCGGTCCGGCGGACCGGGCCCGCCGCGGCGCCCGCCGGTTGGTCGAGGCGCTGGCGGGCAACGGCGTCGCAACCGTGGCCGTGGGGGACGACCCCACCCTCGGGGACCGGCTGGCCCGGGCGGGGTTCGCGACCTCGGTGCTGCGCGTCGCCACCCCGGAGGCGCTGGCCGGCGAGCCGACGCTCCGCCCCGATCGCACGCTGGTCGTGCTGTCCGACGGCGGACGGGAGCCCGACGCACCGGGACCGGGCGACCCCGCTCACGCCGCCGAGGGCGGGTGGGCACGCGCGCCGGTGCCGGCCGCCCCCCGAGTCACCGTGGGGGCGGGCGAGGGGGTGCACGAGGCCGTGCTCGGCTGGCTGTCCGAGCCGATGGCGCCGTTCGCCGCAGCGGCGGTGCTCGTGGCTCCGCTCGACCGGGCGGCGATGGCCGCCGCCGAGCAGCGGCAGCTGGTGCTCACGAAGCCACCCGGGTCGCTCGGCCGCCTCGAGGACCTCGGCTGCCAGCTCGCCGGCATCGCCGCCGAGGTGCCCCCGCCCCTGCCGCGCCCGGCGGCGGTGGCGGTGTTCGCCGGCGACCATGGGGTCCACGCCCAGGGCGTCTCGCCGTGGCCCCAGGAGGTCACCGCTCAGATGGTGGCCAACTTCGTGGCCGGTGGCGCCGCCATCAACGTGCTGGCCCGCCAGGCCGGCGCCGAGGTCGTCGTCGTGGATGTGGGGGTGGCCACCGTCCTCGACGCGCCCGTCGTGGCGTCCCCGGCGTTCGTCGACCTGAGGGTGCGTCCCGGCACCGACGACCTCGCGATCGGTCCGGCGATGACGCCCGGCGACGCCGGGCGCGCCCTCGACGCCGGCGCCGCCGTCGCCGCGCGCCTCGTGGCGGACGGGGCCCGATGCCTGGTGACGGGCGATATGGGCATCGCGAACACCACGCCGTCGGCAGCGCTCGTCGCCGCCCTGACCGGGCGCCCGGCGAGCGAGGTCACCGGCCGCGGCACGGGCATCGACGATCGACTGCTGGCCCGCAAGACGGCGATCGTCGAGGGCGCAGCGGCCCGGGCCCGCGAGCACCACGGCTACGACACGCTCGCCGTGCTGGCCGAGGTCGGTGGCCTCGAGCACGCCGCCCTGGCCGGGTTCGTCGTGGGCGCCGCCGCCCTGCAGGTGCCCGTGGTCGTCGACGGCATGATCGCCGCCTCCGCCCTGCTCGTGGCGTCACGGCTCGTGCCGGGCGTCGATGCCTGCGCCATCGCCGGCCACCGCTCGGTCGAGCCGGGGGCGTCCGCCGTGCTCGACGCCCTGGGGATGGCGCCCGTCGTCGACCTCGGTCTCCGCCTCGGCGAGGGGACCGGCGCGGCGCTGGCCCTCCCCCTCGTCGAGGCCGCGGCCCGGGTGCTCGACGAGATGGCGACGTTCGACCAGGCGGGCGTGGCGGACAAGGGCGCCTGACGCGGCCCGCCCGGCGCAGCCCGGCAGCGGAGCCCGGCGCGACGGCCACACACAGGCGTAACGTCCTATGACCCCCGGCCCCGGGCGCGCATCGCTACTGTTGGCCGACCTCCCACGACCGAGCGGACCCGTCGTGACCGATCGCTTCCACGAGCCCGAGCGGGCTACGCCCAACGACCCGCGCCGCATCTTCATCCCCGCGCCGTCGGGCGACTCCGGGGGCAAGGGCGGCGGCACCGGGGCACCGCCGCGTCCTGGCGCCCGTCCGGGCGGCGCGGGCGGCGCGCGCGGCGGTAGCGGCGGGGGCGGGTCCCGCGGCGGCGCCTACGGCGCCCCACCAGGCCCCGGCGGCACGCGGGTCGGCGGACCGAACGACACCCGCGTCGGCGGTCCGGGCGCCGGCCGGCCGATCGGCCCCGGCGGCCCCCCGCCGCGCGGCCCCGGGCGAGACCGCCCCGAGGCCCGTCGCTACGACGAGCCCCGCCCGTCCCGGGGCGGCTCCGGCCGGAGCGGGTTCCGGTTCCCGTTCCGCCTGCGGCGGCCGCGCCTCACGCGCATCCTGATCGCCCTGCCGCTGATCATCATCCTCCTGCTCGTCGGCGGGTTCCTGTGGGCCCGCAGTGTCTTCAACGGCATCGAGCGGGTCGACACCGAGGGCGAGCTCGACAACACGAGCCTGATCTCGGGTGGCACCAACTACCTGATGGTCGGCTCCGACTCGCGCGAGGTCATCGAGGGCGAGGAGTCGGGCTTCACCGACGGCCAGTTCCCCGGTGGCCAGCGCTCCGACACGATGGTCGTGCTCCACGTCGGCGGCGACGGCACGAAGATCCTCTCGATCCCCCGCGACCTCTACGTCCCCATCGCCGACACCGGCGACAGCGGCAAGATCAACGGCGCCTTCAACGGGGGGCCGCCCCGCCTGCTGCGCACGATCAGCGACTACCTCGACATCCCGATCCACCGCTACATCGAGGTCGACTTCGTGTCGTTCGCCGGCGTGGTCGACGGGCTGGGCGGCATCACGATCGACTTCCCGAACCCCGTCACCGACCCGAACTCGGGCCTCAACATCACCCAGGCCGGCCCGGTCGAGCTCGACGGCGAGCAGGCGCTGGCCTACGTGCGCTCCCGGCACTACACCGAGTCGATCGACGGCCAGCAGGTCGAGGACCCGCGCGGCGACATCGGGCGGATCGAGCGCCAGCAGCTGTTCCTCAGCACGGTCTTCGCCAAGCTGTCCGACACGAAGAACCCGATCGCCCTGGCCCGCACCTTCTCGGGCGCGGCCGAAGGCCTCCGCATCGATGACGAGATGGGTCTGTTCGACGGGCTGCGCCTGGCGTGGGCGGTTCGCGGCGGGCTGAACCCCGAGCCCCTCGTGCTGCCCACCACGAGCGACCGGAACGAGTCGGGCGCCGTGCTGATCCTCAGCGAGGACGAGGCCCAACCCATCCTCGACCAGGTGCGCTGACGCCGGGCGGCGCGGCGCTCAATCCGGCAGGATCCGCCCGGCGGCCTCACCGAGGGTCAGTACGACGCCGTCGCCCACGTCCGCCCGCCCCCGTAGGACCACCTCGTCGCCGTCGGCCAGGAACGTGCGCTCGACGCCGCCGACGTCCAGCGGCTCGGCACCGCCGCGGGTGAGCTCGATGAGGCTGCCCTCGCTGCCCCGGGTCGGGCCCGACACGGTGCCCGAGGCCAGCAGGTCGCCGGTGCGCAGGTGGGCGCCGTTCACCGTGAGGTGGGCGACCTGCTGCGGGAACGTCCAGTAGAGGCCGGCGCTCGTCGTGCGGCTGATCGTGGTCGCGGACGCGGCGCCGGCGGGGCGGAGTTCGACGGCCAGGTCGAGCGCCAGGCCCCAGGGGGCGTCACGGCGCAGGTACGCCTGGGGGGCCGGCTCCTGGGCCGGTCCCGGCACCCGGCAGTCGTCCAGGGCGGCGAGCGGGGTCACCCACCCGGCGATCGTCGTGGCGAACGACTTGCCGAGGAACGGGCCGAGCGGCTGGTACTCCCAGGCCTGCACGTCGCGGGCCGACCAGTCGTCCACGAGCGCCACGCCGAAGACGTGGTCCGGGGCCTCGGCGACCGTGACCGGCCGCCCGGGCGTCGAGGGGGCGCCGACGACGAAGCCCACCTCCAGCTCGATGTCGAGCCGGGCGCTGGGCCCGACGGTGATCGTGCCGTCGGCGGCACGGCGCTGGCCCGACGGCCGGGGCACCGGCGTGCCCGACACGACGACCGTGCCGGCCCGCCCGTGGTACGCGACCGGTAGGTGGCGCCAGTTGGGCAGCAGCGGCTCGGCGTCGGGGCGGAACAACCGGCCGAGGTTCGTCGCGTGCTCCAGCGAGCTGTAGAAGTCGACGTAGTCGGCGACGTCGATCGGCCGATGGACAGTGACGTCCGCCAGCGGGACGAGCGCCGGCTCGACGCGCCGGCGGGCGGCCGGGTCGCAGACCAGCTCGGTGAGCGCCTCCCGCACCTCTCTCCAGCGCGCCGGTCCCCCGGCCAGGAACGGGTTGAGCGCCGGGGCGTCGAACGGTCCGGTGACGAGGCCGTCGGCCGCCAGGCGGGCCAGGTCGACCACCCGGTCGCCGATGCGGGCCGCCACACTGGCCGGCCCGCCGGCCACGGACACGACGCCGTAGGGCAGGTGCTCGGCGGGGAAGCCCGAGCCGTCGGCCCCGGGGACCCATGAGCTCAACGCCACGCCGCGCCCCCCGGCCGGCCGTGGCGCGACCGCCCCGAGGGGCCGGTGCCTGGCCCTGCGCCGGCGACGGCGCTCACAGCAGGCCGCGCTCGACGAGCGCCGCCACCGGCTCGTCGATCGAGCACGTCCCCACCGAGACGAGCAGCTGGCGGGCCCGGGCGAGGCGGTCGACGAGGCCGTGGGCGTCGGGCTCCTCCCTCGTCAGGATGGTGGCGACCGTGGCCCGGTCGCGTCCCGCCCGGGCGGCGGCGGCCGCCGCCAGCAGGTTCACGAACCCGTGGTGGCCCGCCGGCCCGCCGGTGCGGAACGGGTGGTGCAGCCCGGCCGTGGCCTTGACGGTCAGGCCCCGCTCGACGCAGCCGACGAGCACGTCGGCCACCCGCTCGCATGACGGCACGTCGTCGCGCCCCATGCCGCCGCAGCGGATCTTGGCGCTGCTGCCGGCGGTCCGGACGGCGTCGAGGTGGTCGCCGACGGCCCCGTGGCGGGGGATCTCGAGGAACAGGCGGACCCGCCCGCCGAGGTCGGGCGGCCGGGCGCCGAGCGGGGCCTCGAACTGCACGAGGCCCGGGATGTCGCGGGGTCGGCGCCCGAGCGGTGCGACGTCGTAGGTGATGACGCCGAGCGCATCGGGGCGCGGGAGTCCGCTCGCGACGCATGCGTCGAGCTCGTCGAGGCGGGTGAGCGGGCACAGGAACGGCCCCACCAGGCGGCCGTGGGGACCGGCGACGGCCGTGTTGTGGGCGCGCAACGCCTCCGCCATGGGCAGGCGTGCCGGGGGGAACAGAGCGGCGTCGTCGAACATGCGGTCGAGCACCGACACCAAGAGCGATGGCACCGTCGAACCTCCGAGAGCCGGAAGTTAACGCTCCCGCCCACCTCTGTGAAGGATTCCTGACGGCGATGGCTCAGGCCGGGACCGTGGCCAGCGCGTCGTGCACGAAGTCCGCGAGGCCGGCGTCGAGTCGGTCGCGCCGCAGCAGGGTGGAGCCCACCACGGTGGCCCCCCGTTCCTCGAGGATCCGTTCGAAGCGTTCGAGCGCCTTGCCGGCGTAGATGGCGTAGGTCATGAACGCGGCGACCGGCTTGCCGTCGATGACCGGCAGGGCCCGGAGTCGCCCGGCCCGGCCGGGCCGGTGACCCACCAGGACCAGGCCGTCGACCCACGTCCCCACGAACACGATGTCGGCCTCGGCCAGGTCCTTCAGTCCGATGGCGGTGATCGGATAGATGGTGACGTCCGCACCCTCCTCCCGGGCGGCCTCGGCGATCAGCCGGGCGGCCCGGGCCGTGTTGCCGGTGAGGCTTTCGTAGATGACCACGGCGCGCATGCCGCCAGTTTCTCAGCTTGCGCGACGATGGCAGTGGCTTCGCGACCGCCGGTGCCGGTGCCGGCGCCCTCCGAACTGCTCGGCCGACGCCCACCGGCCGCCGCTGGATAGCGTGTCCGCCGTCTCAGACGCAGAGGAGCGGTCCACGATGGACATGCAGTACCGCCGGCTCGGCCGGTCCGGCCTCAAGGTGAGCGTGCTGTCGTTCGGTTCGTGGGTGACGTTCGGCCCGCAGCTGGACGTCGGTCTCGCCCGCGACTGTCTCGACGCCGCCTACCAGGCCGGCGTGAACTTCTTCGACAACGCCGAGGTGTACTCGGGCGGGCGGTCCGAGGCGATCATGGGGCGGGCCATTGCCGAGCTCGGCTGGCCCCGCCACTCGTTCGTCGTGACATCGAAGTACTTCCTCGGCATCCACGACAGCGTGACCGCCCGCTCGACGCTGAACCGGAAGTACCTCACGGAGGCGATCGACCCGTCGCTCGAGCGCATGCAGCTCGACCACCTCGACATCATCTACGCGCACCGGGCCGACCCCGAGACGCCGATCGAGGAGACGGTGTGGGCGATGTCCGACATCATCTCGTCCGGCAAGGCCCTCTACTGGGGCACCTCCGAGTGGACGGCCGACGAGATCCGCGCCGCCTGGGACGTCGCCGAGCGGCACCACCTGCACAAGCCGATCGTCGAGCAGCCGCAGTACAACCTGTTCGACCGGCGCAAGGTCGAGCGCGAGTACTGCCGGCTCTATGACGACATCGGCCTCGGCCTCACCACCTGGAGCCCGCTCGCCTCCGGGTTGCTCACCGGCAAGTACGCCGACGGCGTGCCCGAGGGCAGCCGGGCGACGTTGCCCGGCTACGAGTGGTTGCGCCGCAACCTCACCGACGCCGACCGCAACGCCAAGGTGCTGAGGCTCTCGGCCATCGCGGACGAGCTGGGCTGCACGCTCGCGCAGCTGGCGATCGCCTGGTGCGCCCGCAACCCCCGGGTGTCGACGGTCATCACCGGCGCCAGCCGCGTCGAGCAGGTCGAGGAGAACATGGGCGCGCTCGACGTTCTGGAGCGCCTCGACGACGAGACGGCCGCCCGCATCGCCAAGACGGTGGCCTGAGGCCGGGCGCGGCGGAGCTGAGGGCGGATCGTGACGAGTTGAGGGCCGCCGCCCGACCACGACCGTCGAGCTGCAGATCGACGGGGTCACCGACGACCCCGTGCGGGACCTCACGGCCCTGTCCGAGGTGGCGGGGCCGGGCACGTGAGGGATGAGGACCCCACGCCGGGGCCGGGCTAGAACGGCAGCGCCCCTACCCGAGTGCGAGGAGCTGCCATGGTCTCGACGCTGTTCGACCCCGACGCCTGGCGTCCCGTCGAGGGCTTCGAGCTGACCGACATCACCTACCACCGCGCGCTCGACGTGGGTGTCGTGCGGGTGGCGTTCGACCGCCCGGCGGTCCGCAACGCGTTCCGGCCCCACACGGTCGACGAGCTGTACCGCGTGCTGGACCACGCCCGGCAGACGCCGGACGTGGGGTGCGTGTTGCTGACCGGTAACGGCCCGTCGCCCCGCGACGGCGAGTGGGCGTTCTGCTCGGGCGGCGACCAGCGCATCCGCGGCAAGGACGGCTACCGCTACGCCGGGGGCGACACGGCCGACACGATCGACCCGGCCCGCAGCGGGCGCCTGCACATCCTTGAGGTACAGCGGCTGATCCGGTTCATGCCCAAGGTGGTGATCTGCCTCGTGCCCGGCTGGACGGCCGGCGGGGGACACAGCCTGCACGTGGTGTGCGACCTCACGCTGGCGAGCCGCGAGCACGCCCGGTTCCGCCAGACCGACGCCGAGGTGGCGAGCTTCGACGGCGGGTTCGGCTCGGCGTACCTGGCCCGCCAGGTGGGCCAGAAGTTCGCCCGTGAGATCTTCTTCCTCGGCGACACCTACACCGCCGAGGACGCCCATCGCATGGGCATGGTCAACGCCGTCGTCGCCCACGACGAGCTCGAGCGGGTCGGCCTCGAATGGGGCCGGAAGGTCATGGGCAAGAGCCCGACGGCCCAGCGCATGCTGAAGTTCGCGTTCAACCTCATCGACGACGGCCTCGTTGGCCAGCAGGTGTTCGCCGGCGAGGCGACCCGCCTGGCGTACGGCACCGACGAGGCCGCAGAAGGCCGGGACCAGTTCCTCGAGAAGCGGAAACCCGACTGGTCGCCGTACCCCTGGCACTACTAGCTGCGGCGGCCGGACGCGGCCGGGGGCGCCCACCGTGGTGGGCGCCCCCCGCTGGCTCCGCCCGGGCCGCCTAGACGGTCGGGCCACCGCCGTCGGTCTCGAACGCGAGCGGGTCGTCCAGGGTCTTGCCGGTGCCACACCCGCTGTCCCACGCGCCGGCGCCGGTCCGGACGGTGAGCGTCGGGTTGGCACCCGAGAACACGCCCCAGTCGCTCTCGCAGCCCGGCACGATCCACACATGGCTCATCCAGCCGGTGGCGCCGTCGGCCTTCCGTCCCCCGGCGGCGGCGCACTCGGCCTCGGTCGAGTTCGAGCCGGCCACCACCACGCCGTCGCGGAAGCACAGGCCCGTGTGGCGGTGGTAGTGGTCGTTGTCTCCGGTGAAGCCGTCGGTGGGCTCCTCGTCGCCGTCCTTGAACAGGTAGTAGCTCAGCCCGACGATGTTCGAGCCCTGCTCGGTGCCGTCGTAGAGCAGCATCTCGGGCCTCTCCAGCTCGAAGTCGCCGTCGATGTTGCCGTAGTTGATGTAGTGGGCGGCGATGCCCGGCAGGTAGTCCGTGACCTTCACGTAGCCGGCCGCCTCGGCGTCGGCGACGGTCGGGTGGGCGGCGGCCACGCCCTTGGCGGCCTCGAGCTCGGAGGCGAGCCGGTCGCACTCCGCCTCGTCGGTGAGGGCGTTCCACGGGTCGGGGTCGAGCGTGTGGGTCAGGCCGCCGGAGAGGATCCCGTCGCGCTGGACGGGGTTGTCGTTCAGGTAGCCGACGACGGCGTCGACCGATGCCCCGCTCGTCGGGTCGACGAAGACCTCCGCCCACTCCTCGAGCGTGAACTCGACCGGCGTGCCGTCGTCGTGCACGTGGGGCTGGCCGGGCTCCGCCACCTCGTTGAAGGCGGGCGTGTTGAAGCCGAGGTCGCACCGGTCCGAGGCGGCGGCCTGCCGGAGGGCCTCGCCGTCGTGGCCGTGGTCCATGCCCTCCATCCCCTCCATGTCGTGGTCGCCGGCGACCTCGCCGTGGCCGTGCCCGACGTCCTCGCCGGCCATCGCCGGGGTGACCGACGCGGACACCAGGCCGACGAGCGCCAGACCGCCGACGCCCACGACCAGCGGGTGGAGGCGGGGGACCGACCGGCGAGCCGTGCTGCCCGTCAGCGCGAGCGCCGCGGCCAGCACGACCGTGACCTCGAGCGCAGCGCTCAGGGCGCCGGGGAAGCCCACCGTGGCGTGCTGGGTCTCGGGCACGCCGATCGTGCGGGACCCGAGCCAGACGAGCGCCACGGCGCCGTTGACGGCGGCGGCCGACAGCCACGGCTCGCGCCGGTCGCGCCAGCGGGCCAGCGCGAGGGCGGACGCCACCTGCAGCCACGCCACGACGAGGAAGAAGACGCCGTCGCGGGTCCGCTCGTCGAGGTGGGCCGGGGTCAGTGCGAAGTGGATGATGGCGGCGCACACGGACGCGGCCATGGCCACCGTGCGCAGCGTGTCGCCGAGCGTCGCCGCCCCGGCCTCCGGCCGGACGGGTGAGTTGGTGGCGGCCGGTGGAGCGGCCCCGTCGGTCTCGGCCGCACCGCCGTCGGGCGCGTCGGCCGGCGTCGGATGGTCGGACATCGAGTCTCCTTCCCCCCGGGCATCCCCCGATCCCGGACCCGGCGTGCCGGGCGTCACCTCAACGTACGGCCGGCGGCGGCGCGATCGCAACCACTATTTGCACAGCGTGCGCAAGGACGCGGGACGGGGGTGCGACCCGGTAGTCGCACCCCCGTCCGAAGCTGGTGGTGCCGCCGCAGGCGGCCGCCCGGCGTCAGGCCTGGCGGACGCCCTCGGCCTCGATCTCGACCTTGATCGACTTGCCGACCAGAACGCCGCCCCTCTCGAGGTTCTGGTTCCACGTCAGGCCGAAGTCCTCGCGGTTGATCTCGGTGGTGGCCGAGACGCCGATGCGCTGGTTGCCCCACGGATCCTGCGCCGTGCCCTCGTACTCGACGTCGAGCTCGACGGGCTTGGTGACGCCCCGGATCGTCAGGTCGCCGACGACGGTGAAGCGGCCCGGTGCGGCCTGCACCACGCGGGTCGAGCGGAACGTCGCCGTGGGGTGCGCCTCGGCCTCGAAGAAGTCGGCGGAGCGCAGGTGGTCGTCACGCCCGCTGTCGCGGGTATCGATGCTGGCCACCTCGATCTCGGCCTCGACCGACGAGGCGGTCGGGTCGTCGGCCACGGTGATCGTGCCGGTGAACGAGGAGAACCGGCCGCGCACCTTGCTCACCATCACGTGGCGGACCGAGAAGCCCACGTGGCTGTGCGAGGGGTCGAGGACGAACGTGCCGGGGGCCGGGATCTCGAGCCCGTCGACGGTGCGGGTGGCGGGAGCAGTGGTGTCGGACATCGATGTCTCCTCCAGGAGATTTGATTGCGTGAACAACGGTTGCTTGAGCAAGGATGATACCAGCGGTCATTGCGTTCGCAACTATTTCCTCTACCATGGTCTCCGTGGAGGACCTGGACGACGATCGGCTGACCCTCATGGGGCTGTTCAGCGAGAGCTACAAGGGCGTGTCGGTCTCGCTCGAGCGCCGACTCGAGGCCGAGGTCGGCGTGCCGCTCCAGTGGTTCGAGCTGCTCGTGCGCCTGGCCCGGTCGCCGGCGCACCGGCTGCGCATGTCCGACCTCGCGCTGCAGACGGGACTCACCCCGAGCGGCCTCACCCGGGCGGTCGATCGCCTTGACGACGCCGGGCTCGTCGAGCGCGTCGCCTGCCCGTCGGACCGACGGGTCGCTTACGCGGCGCTGACGCCGGCCGGGCTCGACCGCATCCGGGCGGCCGTGCCGCCGCACCTCGGCCACATCGACGACCTACTGGCCGGCGCGCTTACCACCGCCGAACGGGACCAGCTCGCCGGGTTGCTACGCAAGCTGCGCGACCACGTGAACCCTGCGGCCGCCACGGTGACCGCGTCCGATCCGGGCGGCGTCACCGCCCCGGCCTGACCGGGCCGGCTGGGCCGGCCGGCGATCCTTCAGCCGCCTGTGGCCAGCGGCCGAGCAGGGCGAGCGCCAGAGCGGCCGCCCCAAGCTTTGCCACCCCCGTGGCGTGCACGATGGCGACCATGCCGGGATCGCGGTCGCGCACCGGGTCCACGAGCACCGGTCCGATCGTGGAGGAAGCCCACGTGCCGCCCGCGCCCCAGTAGACGCTGAGCGCTCCGAACGACACGGCCCAGGCCGCGGCCGCGCACGCCGGCGCCGCCCCCGGCCTCCGCCACCACGGGGTCGGCCGGCACCGGATCCGCCCGCACAGCGGGGAACGCGCCGCCACCAGCCCGTCCGGAGGAGGTGGCGCCGCCTCCAGCCCGCGCGGCAGGAGTGCCGCCGGCCCAAGTCCGCCTGGCCGGAGTCCCGCCCGCACCAGGTCGCCCGGCACGGGTCGCGCCGGCCCCAGCCCGCCCGGCGGGAGTCGCGCCGGCACGGGCCGGCCCGCCGGTGCGGTGGGCACCCGCAGCCGGGGTCCGCCCGCTCACCGGCCCGCCTCCGGCACCGCCGGTACCGGCACGCCGGGACGGCGCGGCCGGCGGCACCCGGGGCCGCACCGCCCGGACCGGCGCCGGCGAGACGGGCGGCCCGGGCCTGCCGCTCGGCGTGGTCCTTCAGGGTGAGGAGTTGCTTGCGCATCATGACCAGGTCGCCCCAGGCGAGCAGGCAGCGGCGCAGCCGGGCGGCGGGCGTGCCGCCGGCGCCGACGTCGAGGCGCACGACGAGGCGGCTGCCGGCCGCGTGCGGGCGCACCCTGTACGTCCCGGCAATCGGTCCGAACAGTGCCTCGGGACCGGGCAGACCACGGCCCGTCATCTCGACGCCGGGCACGACCTCGGTCAGGCGGAAGACCATGACCCGGTCGCCGACGGCCAGCGCCTCCGCTCGCGGCGTGAGCGTGGGCGGGCTGCGGCGGCCCAGGTTGTCGATGACGTCGTAGCTGTACGGCGCGATGCGGAGCTGGCACAGCCAACGCCACAGCACCGCCGGCGGGGCGTCGACCGTGACGGCTCGCCACAGGCTTGTCACCGGCCCGTCCAGCAGGCCGGCGCACGGCCAGGGCCCGGCGATCTCGGCGGCGGTGGCGCCCCAGTTGTCGGGCAGGCCGGGCACCGGGCCCGTACCGGCACCCGAGCCGGCGCTGGCCGCCTGCGGGGTGGTGGACATCGGCTCGGCCTCCTGATCCTCGGGCCATACGGATGCGTATGGCACTACCGTACCCTTCCGTATGGACGACGACAACGCCGCCCGGCCGGTGCCCCGGGAGCGCACCGCTGCGCGGCTGGACCGCGACGCCTGGGCCCTGGCCGCCGTCACCGCGCTGGCCGAGGGTGGCCTCGCCGCCGTGGCAGTCGAGCCGATCGCCGCCCGCCTCGGCGCCACCAAGGGCAGCTTCTACTGGCACTTCGAGAACCGGGACGCGCTGCTTGCCGCCGCCGTCGAGTTGTGGGAGCGGCTCGGGACCGAGCAGGTCATCGCCGAGCTCGAGCAGCTCCCCGACCCGGCCGAGCGCCTACGCCGCCTGTTCGACCGGGCGTTCCGCCTCGGCGACCAGGGGCGGATCGACCTGGCGCTGCTCGCCCACGCCGACCACCCGCTCGTCGCCCCGGCGCTCGCCCGCGTGACGGCGCGGCGCGTCGCATACCTCGCCCGCCTGTTCGGCGAGCTGGGCTTCGCTGACGTCGAGGCCCGCCACTGGGGCCTTCTCGCGTACACCACCTACAGCGGGCTGGCGCAGGCGCAGCGGAGCGCGCCCGGCGACCTCTTCGCCGACGACGCCGACCGCGCCCGCTACGTCGACTTCGTGTTCGAACTGCTGCCAGGCGTCAGCCCAGCTGGGCGAAGTCCTCGGCGGTGAGGCGCAACGACCCGGCCGCCACGTTCTCCTCGAGATGGGCGACCGAGCCCGTGCCGGGGATGGGAAGCACCTGTGGCGAGCGCGACAGCTGCCAGGCGAGCGCCACCTGCACGGGGGTGGCTCCGTGGCGCTCGGCCACCCCCGCCAGCGCGTGGTCCGCGCCGGGCTCGTGGCCGCCGACCGGCGCCCAGGGCAGGAACGCGAACCCCATCGCGTCCGCCAGTGCCAGCACGTCCTCGGACCGGCGGTCCTCGGTGTTGTAGCGGTTCTGGACCGACGCGACCGCGGTCAGCTCTCGCGCCGCCCGCAGTTGGCCGACGCTCACGTTCGACAGCCCGATGTGGCGGATCTTGCCCTCCTCACGCAGCTCGACCAGAGCCCCCACCGACTCTTCGAACGGCACGGCCGAGTCGGGGCGATGCAACTGGTAGAGCGGGATCTGCTCGAGGCGCAGGCGGGCGAGGCTGCCCTCCAGGGCCTCGCGCAGGTGCTCGGGGCGGCCGTCGGGGCGCCAGTCGCCGGGGCCGCCGCGCACGAGGCCGCCCTTCGTGGCGATCACGAGGCCCTCGGGGTAGGGGTGCAAGGCCTCTGCGATGAGCTCCTCGCTGACCTCGGGCCCGTAGGAATCGGCCGTGTCGATGAACTGGACGTCGAGCTCGACGGCCCGGCGCAGCACGCGCCGCGCCTCGTCGCGGTCGCGTGGGGGTCCCCAGATGCCGACGCCCGTGATGCGCATCGCCCCGAACCCGAGGCGGTTGACCTTGAGCTCGCCACCGATCGTGACGGTGCCGGCGGCGGCGGCGGATGCGTCCGTGGCCATGGGTGTCCTTCCCGGGGCGTGGTCGATCGGCGCACCGTACCGGTCGATCCCCGGGACGCCACGGGAGGGCGTGCGGCGACATGGCCGGCGCCGTGGCGCCTACCGCGGCCGGGTGCTGCCCCGCAGCGACGCTCCGCTCGTGGTGGACCGGGCGCCACCACGGCGACGTGGCGCCGCGCCCGCGCTTGCTGCGCCGGGGCACGACCGCGCAGCCGCGGGCGTTCGCCGACGTGGGTCCCGAGGACGTCGAGGCGCTCGAGCGCGCCGTGCTCGAGGACGTCGAGGCGCTCGAGCGCGCCGTGCTCGACGACGTCGAGGTGCTCGAGCGCTCCCTGCGACGGGCGGCCCTCGACGATCCCCTCGCGGCGACCGCGGTCGCCCGCTGGGCGTGGCGTGTGACGAAGACGTGACAGGTACCTAGTTACATCCGGCACGCCACGGTCTAGGCTGCAGGTGCGTTTGGTCATCCGGACGGACGCGCTGTGACAGAAGAGAAGGTCATTTGGCTACTGGCACCGTGAAGTTCTTCAATGCTGAGAAGGGCTTCGGTTTCATCTCCCGTGAAGATGGTGACGACGTGTTCGTCCACTTCTCCAACATCCAGGCCTCGGGCTACAAGTCGCTCGACGAGGGCCAGCGGGTCGAGTTCGACATCGGCCCGGGCCGGAAGGGTGACGAGGCGCAGAACGTCCGCGTGATCTGAGCAACGTTCTCCAGGCGAGCCGCCGGTCCCTCGGGGCCGGCGGCTCGTCGCTTTTGCGGCGGCCCGTGCAGGCGTTCCGTTGGGCGCCGTGGGAGCGTCGCGGGGACTCCCACGGGGACGTCGGGGAGCGATCCGGGGACGCCGTCTGCGACGATTTCGGCTCTGTGAGACACTCGGTCACCCTCCGTAGTGAACGAGGTAACGGACCGGAGGCGAGAGGAGGTCGTGCGATGGGATCCGTGTTCACGCAGCTCGATCGTGAGGGAGCCCGTCTGCTCCGCGACGGTGACGCCGCCCGGCGGCTCTCCGACGTGTGCGCCGTGGCCGGGTCGGCCTCCACGCTCGCCGACGTCGAGCGCTACGTCCGTAGCGCCCCGCCCGCCGAGGCCGACCGAGTGCTCGTCGTCCTCGTGGCCCGGGCCGTCGAGGGCGACACGACCGCCGATCGGGTGCTGCTGCAACTGCTGCTGCCCGGGGTCCGCCGGCTGGCCCGAACCTGGTGGGCGCTCGGCGACGCGGACGAGCGGGCCGCCGCCGCGGTGGCCGCCGTCTACGACCGCATCCGCCGCTACCCGCTGGCCCGCCGGCCCCAGCGCATCGCCGCCAACATCCTCATGGACGCGGCGAGCGACCTGCGCCGGGCCGCCCGGGCCACCCAGCCCGTGGCCGACTCGGGCCACTTCCCGACCGGGTGGGACCCGGCGGCCCCGGTCGCCATCCACCCGGCGCTCGAACTCGCCGAGACGCTGACCGACGCGGTGCACAGCGGCCTCATCGGCTCGGGGGACGCGGAGCTGATCGCCGCCTCCCGCATCGCCGGCACGAGCCTGGGCGAGATCGCCCGGCGCCGGGGCGCCAAGCTGCGCACCCTCCAGTGGCGCCGCCGCCGGGCCGAGGCTGTCCTCGCCGGCACCGGCGTCGGCGTCGCCCCCGCGACCTGATCCGGCGCCCTCGGGCCGTCGTTCCGCCGTTCTGTGGACCGTTCCCGTCGCCCCGCAACGGATCGGGTCCACGAAGGGCGTTGCCGCCGGCCGGCCCGGCCTCAGCCGGACAGGGCGGGGAGGCGCTAGTAGTCGATGCCCTTCATCGCCCGGATGCGTTGCTGGTACGCGTGCTTGACCACCTGCATCTCGGTGACCGTGTCGGCGATCGCGATCAACGGCTCGGGCGCGTTGCGGCCGGTGCAGACGACGTTGACCCGCTCGGGGCGGCCGGTGATGGCGGCGACGACGGCATCGCCGTCGATCCAGCCCCAGTTGATCGGGTAGGTGATTTCGTCGAGCACGACGAGGCGGTGCTCGTCGGCGGCGATCACCTGCGCGGCCCGGTCCCACGCCTGGCGGGCGACGGCCTCGTCCTCGCTCAGGTCCTGGGACTCCCACGTGAAGCCCTCGCCGATCGCCCACCAGTCGACGCCGAGCTGCCGGCAGACCTTCTCCTCGCCGGTGTGCCAGGTCCCCGACTTGAGGAACTGCACGACCGCGACGGGCCAGCCCCGGGCGACGCTGCGGATCACCATGCCCATCGCCGCGGACGTCTTGCCCTTGCCCATGCCTGTGTTGACCAGGACGAGCGACGGAGCGCGGCGCAGGTCCTCGGGCCGGCGGTCGTCGGTGGGGACCTCGGTGGCGTCGCGGTCGGTCATGCGGGTCCCCCCTCGGGTCACGGGTGGCGGTGCGCAGGGTGGCGGCCGGGCGACCCTACCGGGCGCGCACTGCGTGGCGATCGGGGCGCTCGTGTACCGTCGGGTCAGCCGCAGTGCACGGGAACCCGGTGCGAATCCGGGGTGGTCCTCGCCACTGTGACCGGGGAGTCCCCTCCCCTCGTGCGCCACCGGGGCGATGCCGCCCCGGGAAGGTCGGGCGGGGGCGTCGATCCGGGAGCCAGGAGACCGGCTGCGGCGCCCGAGCCACGACGACCTCACGACGGATGGGGACCGATGCCACTCCGACCACCGCCGCCCCCCACACCGACCCGCGTCCGGCGTCGTCGGTGAGCGCCCCTGCGCCGCCCGGCGGCGCCGCGGCGGGCACCGGCACCCGTGCCGACACCGGCGCCCCCGTCCAGCCGCGCGCGGGGGGCTCCGCCAACCGACCGCGCGTGGCCGGCGCCCCGGGCCCGCCGAGCGCAGGCGGCGCCCCCGACCCACCCGGCGCCGGCACCGGCGCCCCCGATCGGCCGAGCGCGGGCGGCGCCCTCGCCGCCGCGCAGGCCCGGGTCCCCCACCTGCGGGGCCGGGTGGGCGCGGCCGGCGCCGAGGACCTGCCGGCGACCCGGCTCGTCGGCGACGGCGACGCCCTCCTCGCCACCGTGCGCTCGACCGGCGCCGGGCGGGGCGCGCCCGACGACACCGTCGCCGCATCGCTCTTCCTCCAGGCCTACGCCTACCGGGTGGCGGGCACGACGCTGGCCTGCGCCGCCGTCGCCGGTGCCGCGCCCGACCCGTCCGCCGCGACCGTGGCCGTGGCGCTCGCCCGCCACCGGCCCGCGGCCGTCACTTACCTCGCCGACGTCACATTCGCCGGCCCGGCCCTCGACGAACGCCTCTTTGCCGGCCACCTCGACCGGCTCGTGGCGGCCACCCGGGCCCGGGTCGCGCTCGGCGAGCGGCTGGTGTGGGGCAACGTCGCCGCCGCCGTGGTCGCCGCCGCCCGGGCCGTGGCCGGCACCGCGGAAGACGCCGCCGCCGCGTGGGCCTGGTTCGACGCCTGGCTGGCCACGGCCCCCCATGGGCTCGCCGGCCTCGGCACCGGCGGGGCCGGCGCCTACCGGCGCCGCACCTGCTGCCTGTGGTGGAAGGCGAGCGGCGGGGGCCTGTGCGCCGACTGCCCGCTCGACCACCCGCCCGGCCCACCGGTGGGACCCACCGAGGGAGCCCGCTCGTGACCATCTGGTACCTGTCCCACGCCGAGACCGACCTGCTCGCGCTGCGCTCGGTCGTCGAGGACCTGCCCGACGGGCTCGGCCCGGTGCGGGTGGCGAACCCGGCGCTGCGCCCCGAGCCGCCCGAGGTGGCCCCCGGCGACGCCGTCGTCGTCCGGCTGCTGGGCGGCCGCCCGTCGTGGGACGGCTTCGACACCACCCGCGAGCGGTGCCGGGTGGCCGGCGCCCCGTTCGTGGCGCTCTCGGGCGAGGTGGAGCCCGACGGCGAGCTGGCCGCCGCCTCGACCGTCCCGGCCGGGATCGTGGCCGAGGCCCACCGCTACGTGACGGCCGGTGGGCCCGACAACCTCGCCCAGCTGCTGCGGTTCCTCGCCGACACGACGCTGCTCGGCGGCTTCGGCTTCGCCCCGCCCCGGCCGCTGCCCGCCACCAGGGTGTGGGACGGCGCCGGGCTCGGCGCCCCCGGTGCCGAGCGGCGCCCGGACCGGCCGCTCGTCGGCATCGTCTTCTACCGGGCGCACCTGGCCGCCGGGAACACCACGTTCGTGACCGACCTGTGCACCGCGGTCGAGGTCGCCGGTGGCGACGCCCTCGCCGTGTCGTGCTACACACTGCGACCCGGCCCGGACGGGCGCGTCGAGGCGTTGGAGCTAATGGCCGACGCCCGCATCGACGTGCTGGTCACCACCGTGCTCGCCATGGGCGGGTCCGACGCCGGCGACGCCCAGACCTGGGAGGTGCCCCAGCTCGCCCGCCTCGGGGTGCCGGTCGTGCACGCCCCCTCGGCCAACCGGTCATCGGCCGAGTGGCGGGCCGACGATGCCGGCCTCACGCCGCTCGAGGTGGCGGCCGGCGTCGCGCTGCCCGAGTTCGACGGGCGCATCATCGCCCCGGCGTTCGCGTTCAAGGAGGTCGTCGACGACGGCGCCGACATCGGCGCCCCGGTGATCGCCTCGCGGGCCGTGCCCGACCGGGTGGCCCGGGTCGCCGGCCTGGCCGTGCGCCACGGCCGCCTGCGGGCCATCCCGCCGGCCGAGCGCCGCGTCGCGCTCGTCCTGTCCGCCTACCCGACGAAGCGCAGCCGGCTCGGCAACGCCGTCGGCCTCGACACGCCGGCGAGCGCGATCGAGCTGCTTCACGCTCTTCGGGACGCCGGCTACCGGGTCGACCGCATCCCGGCGTCGGGCGACGAGCTGATGGCCGAGTTGGTCGCCGGGCTCACCTACGAGGACCCGGAGCTCGCCCCCGAGCAGGTCGCGGCGGCCGCCGGGACCTGGCCCGCCGCGGACCAGGCCCGCTGGTTCGCCGGCCTGCCCGACGACGCCCGCGGCATGGTCGAGGGCGTGTGGGGCCCGGCGCCCGGGACCGTGTACGTCGACGGCGACCGCCTCGTGTTCCCCGGCCTCGACCTCGGCGGGGTGCTCGTGACGATCCAGCCGCCGCGCGGGTTCGGGTCCGACCCGATCGGCACGTACCACGCGCCCGACATGCCGCCGCCCCACCACTACGTGGCGTTCTACCGGTGGCTGGCCGACGGTTGGGGCGCCGACGCCGTCGTGCACGCCGGCAAGCACGGCACGCTCGAGTGGCTGCCGGGCAAGGCGAACGCCCTCGGCCCCGGCTGCTTCCCCGACGCGGCGCTCGGCGACCTGCCGCTCGTCTACCCGTTCGTCGTCAACGACCCCGGCGAGGGCACGCAGGCCAAGCGCCGCACCCACGCCACGATCATCGACCACCTTCCCCCGCCCATGACCCGGGCCGAGTCCTACGGCGACCTGGCCCGGCTCGAGCAGCTTCTCGACGCGTACGCCCAGGCCCAGGCCATGGACCCGGCCAAGCTGCCGGCGCTGCGCAGCCAGGTCTGGGACGTCGTCACGACGGCCGACCTGCACGAGGACCTCGGCTTCGAGGCCCTGCCCGACGACGAGGCGTTCGACGAGGCCGTCCTGGCGGTCGACGGGTACCTGTGCGCCCTGAAGGACGCCCAGATCCGCGGCGGCCTGCACGTGCTCGGCCGCCCGCCCGCCACCGACCAGCTCGTCGACACCGTGCTGGCGCTGACCAGACTCGCCCAGGGCGACGTGCCGTCGCTCCGGGCGACCGTGGCGCCCCGCCTGGGCCTGGCGCCCGAGGGTGGCGCCCAGCTCGGTCGGGTCGAGACCGACGCCCTGGAGGCCGCGTGCCGGGCCGAGGTCGAGCGCCTGGCCGCACACGGCTGGCGGGCGCGCGACGACGACCCCGCCGTGCTGCACTGGGTGGCGGCCACGTTGATCCCCGCCCTGGCCCGCACGACCGACGAGATCGTCCACACGCTCGCCGCGCTCGACGGGCGCTACGTCCCCGCCGGACCGAGCGGCGCCCCGACCCGCGGCATGGCCCACGTGCTGCCCACCGGGCGGAACTTCTACGCGATCGACCCGAAGGCGCTGCCCTCCCCCCTGTCGTGGGAGGTCGGGCGCCAGCTCGCCGAGCGCCTGGTCGAGCGGCACGTGGCCGAGGCGGGCGCCCCGCCGCGCACGGTCGGCCTCGTGCTGTGGGGCACGGCGGCCATGCGCACCGGTGGCGACGACGTGGCCGAGGCGCTCGCCCTGCTGGGCGTGCGCCCGGTGTGGGAGGTCGAGTCCCGCCGCATCGCCGGCCTGGAGCCCATCCCGCTCGCCGAGCTGGGGCGGCCGCGCGTCGACGTGACCCTGCGCGTCAGCGGCTTCTTCCGGGACGCCTTCCCCCACGCCGTGGCGCTGCTCGACGACGCCGTGCGCCTCGTGGCCGGCCTCGACGAGCCCGAGTCCGACAACCCCGTTCGGGCGACCGGCGTGGCCGACCCGCGGCTGTTCGGTCCCCCACCGGGCGGCTACGGCTCAGGGGTGCTGGCCATGATCGAGTCGAAGGCGTGGCGCAGCGACGCCGACCTGGCCGAGGTGTACCTGGCGTGGTCGGGCTTCGCCTACGGGCGCGACCGGGCCGGCGAGCCGGCCGACGAGGCCATGCGCCGGCGCTTCTCGGCGATCGACGTGGCGGTCAAGAATCAGGACAACCGGGAACACGACATCTTCGACTCCGACGACTACCTGCAGGACCACGGCGGCATGGTCGCCGCGGTCCGGTCGCTGACCGGGCGGGCGCCGCTCGCCTGGTTCGGCGACAGCGCGAACCCGGCCGACCCGAAGGTGCGGGCCCTGTCCGAGGAGGCGGCCCGGGTCGTGCGGTCGCGGGTCGTCAACCCCCGGTGGATCGGGGCCATGCAGGCCCACGGCTACAAGGGGGCCTTCGAGCTGGCGGCCACCGTCGACTACCTGTTCGGCTACGACGCCACGACCGGCGTCGTGGCCGACTGGATGTACGAGCGCGTGACCGAGGCCTACGTGGCCGATCCCGACATGCGGAAGTTCTTCGAGGCCTCGAACCCCACGGCCCTGCGCTCGATCGCCGAGCGGCTGGTCGAGGCCGACCAGCGGGGCATGTGGGACGCGTCCGACGCCGCCCGCGCCGCGCTGGAGTCGGCCATCCTCGAGGCCGAGGGCTGGGAGGAGTCGCGGTGAGCACGCCGTCCGCGGCGAGCTTCGGGTTCTCGGCGGTCGTCGGGCACGACGACCTCAAGCTGGCGCTGCTGCTGGCGGCGATCGACCCCGGCATCGGAGGCGTGCTGCTGCGCGGCGACAAGGGCTCGGGCAAGACGACGCTGGCCCGGGGTCTGGCCGCGCTCCTGCCGGGCGACGCTCCCTTCGTCGAGCTGCCGCTCGGCGCCACCGAGGACCGGGTGCTCGGCTCGATCGACCTGGCCGCCGCGCTCGCCTCCGGCGCCGAGCGGGTGCGGCGGGGCCTGCTGGCCGACGCGGACGGCGGCGTGCTCTACGTCGACGAGGTGAACCTGCTGGCCGACCACCTGGTCGACACGCTGCTCGACGTGGCGGTGAGCGGCGAGCACCGGTTGGAGCGCGACGGCGTGTCGGTCGTGCAGGCGGCCCGCTTCGTGCTGGTGGGCACGATGAACCCCGAGGAGGGCGAGCTGCGTCCGCAGCTGCTCGATCGCTTCGGCCTGTGCGTGACCGTCCACGCCCCCGACGACCCGGCGGTGCGGGCCGAGATCGTCCGCCGCCGCCTGGCCTTCGACCACCCCGCCCGCGCCGCCCCCGTTCCCGACACCGCCGGGCCGCCGGGCGGGGCCGGCGCGGGCAGGGGCGGTGCCGGCGGCGGGGGCGGCGGGGATCGGGCGTTGCAGAACCGGCTGGCCCGGACCCGGGCCGCCGCCGTGGGCGACGACGTGATCGCGTTCGCCGCTCACCTGGCCCTCGCCGTGGGGGCGGAGGGTGTACGGGCCGACATCGTCCTGTGCCGCGCCGCCGCCGCCCTCGCCGGCTGGGACGGCCGCCCGGCCGCCACCGTGGCCGACGTCGAGCGCGTGGCCCCGCTCGTGCTCGCCCATCGCCGGCACCGCTCGCCGTTCGACCCGCCGGTCCTGGACCCTGGCGAGCTGGCATCCGCCCTGGACGAGGCCCGCCGCCGCCATGCCGCCGGCGCTGGAGCGCCGGATCCAGGTCCTGGCTCCGACGATCCGGTGACGCGATCGGTTGCGAACCAACCAGATCCGTCACCGGAGCACGGATCGCACGGCCGGGGTGGACCCGGCGCGGCCCGGGAGCCGCATCGAGCCGGTCCCGGCGCAGCCGGCAACGGTCACACCGACCCGTGTGCGCCTGCCGATGGCGGCCACCACGCGACTCGCCCGCAGAGGGGCGACACCACGGCCGGGCGGGGCGCCGGCGGTGGGAGGGGCACGGAGGCCGTAGGCCGGCGGGCGGACAACGGCACCGGCGCGCCTGCGGACCCCGACGACACGGAAGAGGGGTCCGGCGGGGCCGCAGGCGGAGCCGGGGGCGGGCACGCTGCCGGGACGGGGGCTGGCGACGCCGCCTCCGGATCCGGCGCGGGGTTCGGCGACGCATCGGGGGCGGCCGCGCGCGGGGCCGGTGCCCGGGGCAGCGGGGCGGGCGACGGGCGGGCGATCGAGATCGGGGCGGCCCGGGCAGGGACGCCGCTGCCCACAGGGCCGCGCTCTCCCGCGGCCGTCGGCGGCCCGTCCGGCGGGCGCACCGCGCGCGGCCGGGCCGGCCCCGGCACGGCGCCCGGCGCCGGCTCCCGGGGCCGCGAGGTGCGCGACGTGCCGTTCGACCCGGCCGGCAGCCGGCGGCCCGCGGTGACGGCCTCGGTGCGGACGTTCGCCCAACGACGGACCGCCGACCCGACCGCCACGCCCGAGGTCGGCGACCTCCGGGCGAGCGTGCGGGACCAGCGGGCCGGCACGCTCGTGGTCATCGCCCTCGACACGTCGGGGTCCATGGGGGCCCGCGACCGGGTCCGCGCCGCCACCGGGGCCGTGCTGGGCCTGCTGACCGACGCCTACCAGCGCCGGGACCGGGTGGCGGTCGTGACGTTCGCCGGGTCCGGCGCCGCTGTCGCCCTGGCGCCCACGAGCAGCGTCGAGGTCGCCCGCACGCGCCTGGCGGCGGTCCGGACGGGCGGCACGACGCCTCTGGCCGACGGCCTGCGCACCGCCCTCGACGTGGCCCGGCGGGCGACCACCGCCGGATCGCCCGGCGCGTCCGGCCCAGGAACCGGCGGCCGCGCCGTGATCGTCGTCGTCACGGACGGCCGGGCCACCGCCGGGCCCGACGCCCCGGCCGACGCGCTCGCCGCCGCGACCGCCGTCCGGGCCGCGGGCGTGCCGGCGCTCGTGCTCGACGCCGAGACGGGCACGCCCCGCCTGGGTCTCGCCGCCCGGCTCGCGGCCGCCCTCGGCGCCGACTGCCGTCCCGTCGCCGACCTCACGGCCGGCACGCTCCACGACCTCACCGCCACCCGGCGGTGAGGTCGGCCGGGGTCCGGCCGGTGGCGCGGTGCGGCGCGGTCCGGCCCGGTACGGTCGGGCACATGCCCGACGCACCTCTGCCGCCGCTGCCGTACGACTTCCTGCCTCCCGTGCCGTCGTTCGCCCTGACCAGCGACGACGTCGCCGACGGTGAGACGCTCGACGAGCGCCACGTCGCCGACGCGAACTACGGCCTGTCCGGTGGGAACACCTCGCCGCACCTCCGTTGGGAGGGCTTCCCGCCCGAGACGGAGAGCTTCGCCGTCACCTGCTTCGACCCCGACGCCCCCACGGGCAGCGGGTTCTGGCACTGGGTCATCTTCGACATCCCTGCGTCGGTCACCGAGCTGCCCACGGGAGCCGGCTCCGGTGACCAGAAGGGCTTGCCGGCGGGCGCGATCCACGCCCGCAACGACGTGGGCAACCGCGAGTTCGTCGGGGCGTTCCCCCCGGCGGGCGGCGGGCCCCACCGCTACGTCTACGCCGTCCACGCCCTCGACGTCGACAAGCTCGGCCCCGACGAGACGGCCACCCCGGCCTTCGTCTGTTTCAACGCGGGCTCCCACACCATCGCCCGGGCCACCCTGATCCCCGTCTACGAAGTGCCCGGCTGAGAGGCGCCCAGCTGTCCGCACGGCGGCTGCCACGTCGTGGCCCGATCGGACGGCCGCCGCCCGGCCGGGCTCGCCGCACGGGTCAGCCGGCGCCGCGCAGGGCGGCGGCCGTCGCCTCGTCGGCGGGGAAGAACGACTCGATCGCCAACTCGGCCAGCGTGATGTCGAGCGCCGTGCCGAACGTGGCGATCGTGCTGAAGAACGCCATCTCGCCGGCCTCGGTGCGCAGCCGCAGCGGCACGAACAGCAGGGCCGTCTCGTCAACTGCCGACGAGGCGCCCGACGCCACGCCCGGGTAGCCGGCCAGCTCGTCGTGCAGGGCCGTGAGGGCGGGATCCTGCGCCAGGAGCGCCTGGCGGTGCAGGCGGGTGAGCAGGTGAGCGCTGTACTCGGCGAGGTTCGCGATGCGGGGGGCAAGGCCGCCCGGGTGGAGGCTGGCCCGCAGCACGTTCGCCGGCGGCTCGAGCAGCTCGGGCGCCACGCCGTCGGCCAGGATGGCGAGCGCCGGAGCGTTCGCTTGCACCAGGTCCCAGCGCTGGTCGACGATCACCGCCGGGTAGGGCTCGTGGCCGGTGAGGATCTTGGCGAGCGCCTCGCGCACGGGTGCCATGGGCGCGGCCTCCAGCGGGGTCTCGGTGTGGACCGGGGCGTAGCCGGCGGCCAGCAGCAGGTGGTTCCGCTCGCGCAGCGGCACGGTCAGGTGTTCGGCCAGGTGCAGCAGGAGCTCGCGGCTGGGCCTGGAGCGCCCGGTCTCGACGAAGCTCAGGTGGCGGGGCGAGACCTCCGCCGCGCTCGCCAGGTCGAGCTGGCTGAGGTGCCGGCTGTGGCGCCAATCGCGCAGCAGCTCGCCGACCGATCGGGGCGGGGCCATGACGCTCATGCGACGACCCTAACGACGGCGTCGCAGCCGGTCGCTTACCTGCGGGGTAAGGGCGTGACCCGCGCCCGGGCGCGGCGCGGCACCTACCTCGGAGGTAGTCGCCCGGCGGTGCACGGGCCGTCACCGTGGGTTTCGGCGACACCGCCACCAACCCGAATCTCCCAGGAGGACCCGCCATGAGCGACACCACCGCCGTCGTCGACGCCTACCTCGCCGCCCTGTCCGAGACCGACCCGGCGTCCCGCGCCGAGCTCGTCGATCGGGCGTGGACGCCCGAGGGCCACTTCGTCGACCCGCTGCTGGAGGCCCGGGGCCACGAGGCCCTCGCCGGCCTGGCCGACGCCGTGATCGGCGCCTACCCCGGCCACACGTTCCGCCGGACGACCGGCATCGACGCCCACCACGGGCTCGTCCGCTTCGCCTGGGACCTGGTCGGGCCCGACGGCACCGTGGCGGCTACCGGCATCGACGTGGGCATCGTGGCCGGGGACGGCCGGCTCACGAACATCGCCGGCTTCTTCGGCGAACCGCCGGCCCGCGAGGCCGCGTGACCGGTCCGCTCGCCGTCCGAGCGCCCCGTACGCCGTCGTACGGGGCGCTGGCGCACCTGTACGCGATCGGTACGCGCCGGCCGCCATCGTGACGGGCGTGGCGGACAGGGTGCGGCGTCACGACTCCCTGGTCGCCTCCGCCGGGCTGGCTTGGGCGGGACTGGCCGGCCCGGCGGGCGGGATCCACGAGGGGAGGTGACATGGCGACGTATTCGATCACGGTGCACACCGGCCGGCGGGCCATCGACGGCCGCGACGGCGTCGCCTCCGACGTCCACCTCACCCTCTACGGCACAAAGGCGTCGAGCCCCGAGCTCGAGCTCGGCAATGCGGGCAGCGCCCCCAGCGGAGAAACGACCACCTACCAGGTGGCGCTCGCCGACCTCGGCGAGATCCGCCGGGTGCGGGTGCGCCACGACGACCTCGGGATCGGTCCCGGGTGCTACCTAGACCACATCGTGGTCCGGGCCGGCGGGACGCTGCAGGAGTGGACTTTTCCCTGCGAGCGATGGCTCGCACGCCACCAAGACGACGGCGAGACCGAGCGCACCCTCGATGCCGCCTGACCTCCCCCTGTCGCCTCCGGTCGCCCGGCCACCCCTCGTCCGGGCGACCCCCGGAGCGCCCCGCCCGGACGGCGGCGGGCGGGGCGCCGGAGCGCGGTCGGTCCGCGCACGTCGGACGGCGGGTCCGCCGGACGCGGGCGTCTGGCGCGGGCGCGAGATGGCGCGAGCGACCGGGGCGCGACCCTCGGACGGGGGGCACCTCCTGCCCGCCACGGCCCGTCCCGAGTGGCTGGGCGCGACGTAGAGTCGGGTCCCGTCGACGGATCGGGCGAAGGTGCGTCACGATGAGGTTCGCGATCTTGGGACCGCTTGCGGTCACGCACGACGGGCGCCCGCTGAACGTGCGCGGGCGCACCCAGCGCCGCCTGCTCGCCGCCCTCCTGGTCGAGCCGAACCGCACCGCGACCTCCGAGTGGCTGCTCGACATGGTCTGGGGCGACGCAGGTGACGTGGACGACGACGGCCGCAACCGCTTGCAGACCGCGATCTCGAGGCTCCGGAAGGAGCTGACGGTCCTGCCCGGCGACGTCCGCCTCGTGCAGGACGGCCCCGGCTACCGGCTCCGCGTGGGCGACGGTGAGCTCGACGCGTCCGTGTTCGAGCGGCTGCGCCTCCAGGCGGCCGAGGCGCTCGAGGCGGGCGACCCGGCCACGGCGGCGGCGCTGGCGACCCAGGCGCTGGACGAGTGGCGGGGCCGGGCGTTCGGCGAGCTGGCCGACGAGCGGTTCGCACACCGAAGGGCGACCGAGCTGGAGGGGCGGCGGCTGGCGGCCCAGGAGTGCCGCATCGAGGCCCGCCTGGCGCTCGGTCACCACGCCGAGCTGGTCCCGGAGCTGCGGGCCGTGGTGACGGCGCACCCCGGTCACGAGCGGCTCCGGGCCCGGCTGGTGCTGGCCCTGTACCGGTCGGACCGGCCCGACGAGGCGCTCGACGCGTGCCGGTCGTACCGCGATCGCCTCGTCGACCGGACCGGGCGCGACCCGGGCAGCGAGCTGGGCGAGCTGGAGCGCGCCGTGCTCGCCCAGGACCCTGCCCTCGACTGGAGGCCCCCGCCCGGCGAGCAGGCCGGCGAGCCCGGCGGGCGGCGCGTCCCTCCCCGCACGTTCCTGTTCACCGGCCTCGACGTCGGCCCCGTCCCGTGGGACGACGACGGCGAAGCCGCGGCAGCGGCCCGGCGCTCGCACGAGGCGTGCGTGAGCGCGGCCATCGTGTCCCGCGGCGGCCGGGTGTTCGACCGGGCCGGCGACGGGTTCTGCGCGGTGTTCGACCGTCCGGTCGACGCCGTGCTCGCCGCCCAGCAGGCAGCGCTCGCCCTGAGGCGGGCGTCCCCGAATGCCGGCCGGGGCCTGCGAGCCCGGATCGCAGTGCACACCGGCGAGGCCGACCGGCACGGCGAGGCATGGCGCGGCCCGCCCGTGGTCCGCGTGGCGCGCATGCGGGACGCCGCCCACGGCGGCCAGGTCCTCGTGTCCGCCGCCACGCGCGAGCTGGTCGCCGACGACCTGCCCGAGGACACGGCGCTGACCGGCATCGGGGCCTGGCAGTTCGACGGCCTTCGCCACCCCGAGCGTGTCTACCAGCTCACCCACGGCGACCTGAACGACGAGTTCCCGCCGTTGCGGGCCGGCGTCCGCCACACCGGCCAGCTCCCCCGCTACACCACCGCGTTCCTCGGGCGCCAGCGCCACGTCACCGACACGGCCGCCAAGCTGGGGCGCCACCAGCTCGTCACGATCATCGGCGACGGGGGCATCGGCAAGACCCGCCTGGCCCTCGAGGTGGCCCAGCGGGCAACGGCCACCGACTATCCCGACGGCGTCTGGTACTGCGACGTCTCCCAGGCCGACGACGCCCAGACGCTCGTCGAGAGGGCGGCCATGGCGCGCGGGGTCGTGCCCTCCAGCGCCACGGACCTGCGTCGCGACCTGGTGCGGTCGTTCTCGGCGGCCCGGCTGCTCTTCCTCCTCGATGGCTGCGAGCGGGTGCGGGTGCCGGTGGCCGAGCTGGTGGACGAGATCCTGACCTCGGGTTCCGACGCCCGCGTGCTGGTCACCAGCCGGGCCCGCCTCGGCGTGGCCGCCGAGCAGGTCGTCAAGCTGGACCCGCTGCCGGTGCCGAGCGCCAACGACCCCCAGCCCGAGGCCGCCCCCGCCGTGCAGCTGCTGCGCGATCGGGCCGTGCGGGCCGACGCCCTCGTCGCCCAGACCGACCCGCACCTCGTCGAGCTGGCCCGGCGGCTCGAGGGGCTGCCGCTCGCCATCGAGCTGGCCGCGCCCCGCCTCGTCACCATGTCGGCGGCCACGCTGGTCCAGCGGCTGGAGCGCTGTTTCGAGACCTTCACGGGACCGCCCGGCAGCCCGGCGCGCCACCAGACGCTGCGCGCCACGTTCGACTGGTCCTTCGACCTGGTCTCCGCCGAGGCCCGCCAGCTCTTCGGCGCCCTGTCGCTGTTCCGCGGCACGTGGAACCTCGAGACGGCCGAGGCCGTGGCCGCCGCCGTCGACGTCGACCCGATGCGGGTCATGGTGCTCATGGCCGAGCTCGTCGAGCAGTCCCTCGTGCGGATGGACCTGCCCGCCGGCGGCACCGCCCGCTACGGCATGCTCGACACGATCCGGGCCTACGCCGGCGAGCACCTGGCGCGCACCGGACGCTATGAGGCCGTCGCCGAACTGCACGCCGCCCACTTCGTCGACCTCGCGGAGCGGGCCGTCCGCCACCGGCGGGGCCCCGACGAGCCGGCGTGGGTCACCGAGCTCACGGTCGAGTTCGACAACCTGCGGGCCGCCTACCGGTGGTCGCTCGACGCCGGCCGCGTCGAGGCGGCGCTCCGCCTGGTCGTCTCCCTGGCCGACGACCTGTTGATGCGCGAGCGCCTCGAGATCGGCCGCTGGGCGGCCGAGCTGGCCGAGCGCCCGGAGGCGGCCGACCACCCGCTCTGCGCGGAGGCCCTGGGGCTGGCCGCCAACGCCTCGATGCTCGAGGGCCGCCTCGACGAGGCCGGCCACCGGGCGCTCGAGGCCGTCGCCGCCGAGGAGCGCACCGGCGCCCAGCCCTCGTGGATGGCCCGCAACGTGCTCGCGATGATGACCGTGGCGGGGATGCTCGATCCCGGCGAGGGGCGCTGGAGCGACCACCTCGACGCCATGGACGCCATCAGCTACCTCACCGGGGACCCGTTCCCCGCCGCGCTCGCCCTGTGGGATCGGGCGCTCGTCGCGACCTTCACCGCCGAGGCCGACCGGGGCGAGGCTGCCGCCCGGGCGCTCCTGGTCCTGGGCGACCAGCACGAGAACCCCTCCATGCGGTCGATGGGCCTCCTCGCACTCGGCCGCATCGCGGCCCTGCGCGCCGACGGCGCGGAGGCCCGCGAGCTGCTGCACGCCGCGCTGGGGGCGGCCTCGTCCGCGCACAACACCCTCGTCACCAACCAGACGATGCGATCGATCGCCGACCTCGACGCCCACTCGGGCGACCGCACGTCGACGCTCGCCGCACTGCGGCGCATCGCCCAGCGCTTCGCCGAGTCCGGCAACGTGTCCGAGCAGCTCCAGACCGTGATGAGCATGGTCGAGCAGCTCGTGGCGCTCGGCGCGCTGGCGCCGGCGGCCACCGCCCTCGGTGCTCTCGCCCGCACACCGGTCCACCTGACCGTGGCCTACCGGGTCATCGACGGCGTCCTCGCCGAGCGCCTCGCCCCCGCAGCGCGCCTCACGGCCCTGCGCGACGGCGCCGCCATGCAGCTCCACCAGCTCGTCGCCTACCTGTCGCAGGTGCTCGACGACCTGGCCGGCGACGAGGGGGAGCCGGTCCGATGACCCCCCTGGTGCCCGACGACGCCATGCTCGAGGACCTGCGCCTCGTCGGCGACGAGCCCGCGGACAAGCTGGCACAGGCCCTGCTCACCGCGCACGGCGACGATGTCGACGAGCGCTTCCTGGTCCGCAGCGTGCTGGCGCAATTGGCGCGGGGGGAGACCGAGATCGGCGACGACGTCCGCACCTGGTTCGAGCAGGGCCCGGACCTGCCCGCCTGGGCGGACGCCGACGAGATCGCCTGCGGCCAGGCGTTCTTCCGCCGCGTGCCCCTTCCGATCGCCACAGCGCTGTTCTGCGCCTCGCTGCCCAACGCCTATGCGGCTGCGCACGGCGCCGCTGTGCTCACCAGCGGCTCGCACCTCGTGGCCCAGCGCCGGGTCGCGCGCCGCATCGCCGAGACCGGCCAGATGCTCTTCGACGTGATGGACTTCACCGAGGAGGCACCGGGCTCGCTCGGGCCAGGCACGCAGGGCTACATGAGCGCCCGGGGCGTGCGCCTGCTCCACGCCGTGATCCGCCAGGCGCTGCTGTCAGGTGATGCCAGGCCCCCATGGCCGGCAGAACGGGGCGTGCCGATCAACCAGGAGGACCTGCTCGGCACGCTGTGCACGTTCACGGTCACCGTGCTCCACGGCCTCGGGCGCCTCGGGATCCCCTACACCGAGGCCGAGGGCCGGGGGTACATGCACGCCTGGAACGTCGTCGGGTTCCTGCTCGGCATCGAGGAGAGCCTCCTGCCGCTGACCATCGCCCAGGCCGAGGTGCTGGCCGACCGGATCAGGCGGCGCCAGCACCAGGCCAGCCCCGAGGGCCGGCGACTCACGGCCGCGCTGCTGGAAGAGATGCGGTTGGCCATGCCGCCGGGCCTACAGCCAATGCCGGTGGCGCTCGTGCGGCACCTGGTGCCGGCCGAGACC
>Ga0126307_10000032_pt1 | contig 79773 bp, 83 predicted proteins | sample Plot28_FD_89955 | JGI IMG/M metagenome (GOLD analysis project Ga0126307, IMG submission 89955) | Serpentine soil microbial communities from UC McLaughlin Reserve, CA, USA - Plot28 | ecosystem: Environmental > Terrestrial > Soil > Grasslands | place: USA: UC McLaughlin Reserve, Lake County... | reverse complement strand
CCTCGTATCTCGGCTTCAAGGACCGCGCGAACAAGGCGGCGGCGGGCTCGAACGTCCGCGCGGCTTTGCCGGCGGCAGAGGCCTACTACTCCGACCAGGAGCCGCAGACCTACGCCGGCATGTCTACTGGCACGCTTCGGGCAATCGATGCCGGCATCTCGAACAGCCTGAGCGTCCCTTCGGCGTCGGCCACGGGCTTCTGCATCGAGGACACCAAGGGCAGCTTCACGTACCACTTCACGCTAAGTGCCACGGTGTCTGCGACCACGAACGCAGTCGTCTCGGGCGCCTGCCCGTAGTCATCCCTCCTCGCTTGATCGCTCGACGCAATTGAGGGCAGCGCAAGCCGCCCTCATTGCGTCGTGGAGTCGGCTTTCGCGAGTCGGCCCGGCTCCTGATTGTCAAGGGCACGCGGAATGTGCCTGTAGGGCGCTTTTTTTGTCGCCCTCGTGTGGTCTCTGTGTGGTCTCCGGCGGGGGAACGGTCTGCAAACCCGCATAGCTAGGCGAAGCTGGTACTGCCCGCACAAGTACCCCGTCGTGGACATCTGGGTGCACGGAGACGGCGGCAGCGGTGCGAGCTGGTCTGGCGCGTAACTGCGCCCGAGTTCTGATCGTGATCGTCGCGATCTGGCTCGTCTGGTTTTTGCTCGCGGCACCCGGGTGCGGATCGGGCGGCTCGGGCACGACCCCGACCAAGGTCCCGCCGCGCTGAGCGAGGGGTGGTTCGGCGCGCCGCCCCTCGCGGACCCGGGATCGCATCCCGTATGCTCCCGCGATGGTCTGGGAGTTCGTCTTCATGATGGTGATCTTGAAGATCCCGATCGTCTATCTCTGCCTGGTGGTCTACTGGGCGGTGAAGGCCGAGCCGAAGCCACCGGAGCCGGCGTGGTTGCCCGCGGAGCCCTTGGGTCTCGATCCGAGGCCGCCGTGGCGGCCCCGCGCGCACAAGCCGAGGCCGGGCCCGCATGGCTCGCCGGTGAGGGCCCGGCGGGCGATGGCGAGACGGTGAGCGCGCACCTCGAATCCCGCGAGCGCCCCGCCGACGCGATCGCAGGCCTGCTCGCGTCCCTGTCCATCTTCGCGAGCCTGGCCGGGATCGCGTATCGCCCCGGCCGGCTGATTCCGGTTGCTCTCCTGCTCGCCCTGGTGGCGGCGGCCATGGGCGGCCGGCACCTGCGATTGGCGGCGTTCGCGCTCGGGATCGGCGGCGCCTGCTTCGTGATCGGAATGGCGGCGGCTGTCGTGACCGACCACCCGCTGTACTGAGCTGCGCAATCGAGCCGGCCCGGGAGGGTATCCGGGTGGTACAACAAAGACTGTGAGCATGCACGAAGTAGACGGCCTGAACACGGGCTTCGCGAGCGTGCTCCTCGAGCAGTACCTCGAGAATCCCGAGGCGGTCCCGAGCGAGTGGCGGGCGTTGTTCGAGAGTGGCGCCAGCGAGGTGGTCGCGAGCCATCCTGGCCTGGCGCGGCTGGTCGAGCTCCTCCAGGAGGACGGGAAGGAGGACGGGAACGGCCACGTTGCTACAGCTCCTGCTCCGGAGCCTCCTCCGGCCCAGGCGGCACCGCCTCCCGCTGAGCCCGTCGTCGCGCCCGCGGCGGCACCGCCTCCTGCTGAGCCCGTCGTCGCGTCCGCAGCGGACAAGACCCTCCTGGCCGCGGTCGCAGCCGCGATGGCGCTCGTCAAGGCCTACCGCACCCACGGCCATCTCGCCGCACGGCTCGACCCGCTCGGGTCGGAGCCGGTCGGCGATCCGTCTCTCGAGCCGGAGCGCCTGGAGCCGAAGCTCACGCCCGAGCTCCAACGGCTGATCCCGGCCGACATCCTCCGCGTGCACGTTCCTGGTGAGACGCTGGCCGACGTGCTGCCGCGGCTACGCGAGACGTACTGCGGGACGAGCGCGTACGAGATCGAGCACATCTCCGATCACGAGCAGCGCGTCTGGCTGCGCTCGGCGATCGAATCGGGCCGCTACCGGCTGCCGCTCATGCCGGACGAGCGGCGTCGCCTGCTCGAGCGCCTCACCGAGGTCGAGGGCTTCGAGCGCTACCTGCGGCGCGCGTTCCTCGGTCAGAAGCAGTTCTCGATCGAGGGGCTCGACGTGATGATCCCGATGCTCGACGAGGCGATCCAGCTTGTTGCCGAGGAAGGGGCGCACGAGGTCGTGTTCGGCATGGCGCACCGTGGCCGCCTGAACGTCCTCGCCCACGTGCTCGGCCGGCCCTACGAGACGATCCTGCGTGAGTTCGAGGGAGAGCGGACGCTCGAGGCCGTCGCCTCCGACCCCGAAGGCGGGACCGGCGATGTCAAGTACCACCTCGGCGCCGAGGGCTCGCGGCGCACGACCTCCGGCGACATCACGCTCACGCTGGCCTCGAATCCGAGCCACCTCGAGGCCGTCGACCCGGTCGTCGAGGGTCGCACGCGCGCGGAGCAGACCGACCGCTCGAGCCGCACGGGCTACCACGACTCCTTGGTGGCGATGCCGATCCAGATTCACGGCGACGCAGCCTTCCCGGCGCAGGGGGTCGTGGCCGAAACACTCAACCTGGCCGATCTGTCCGGCTACTCGACCGGCGGCACCCTGCACCTGATCGCGAACAACCAGATCGGGTTCACGACCGATCCGGCGGACGGGCGCTCGACCCGCTACTCGAGCGACCTCGCCAAGGGCTTCGATCTCCCGATCGTGCACGTGAACGCAGACGACCCGGAAGCCGCGCTCGCCGCGGTTCGACTGGCCCTCGCCTTCCGCCGCCGCTTCTGCACCGACGTGGTGATCGACCTCGTCGGCTACCGACGGCACGGCCACAACGAGCAGGACGAGGCCGCCTACACCCAACCGCTGATGGCTGCTCGAATCGAGCAGCAGCCGAGCGTGCGCGAGCAGTACGAGCAGGAGCTGGTGGACGAAGGCGTCGTCTCGCAGGAGGAGGCCGACGCAATGGCGGCGGACGTGGACGCGAGGCTCAAGGAAGCGCACGAGCGCCTGAAGACGACGTTCGGCCGGGACGTCCCCTCGGTCGCCTACGAGGGCCGCATCCCTGCCTCGAGCGGTGCCGAGGTCGTGACGGCGGTCGGCGGGGACCGCTTGCGCGCGCTGAACGACGAGCTCCTAGCGGTGCCCGAGGGCTTCACGGTCAATCCCAAGCTCGCGAAGCAGCTCGAACGGCGCCGAGAAGCGCTCGACCAGGGCGGGATCGACTGGGGCCAAGCCGAGGAGCTCGCCTTCGCGAGCCTGCTCGTCGAGGGCATTCCGATTCGCCTCACCGGCCAGGACACCGAGCGCGGCACGTTTTCGCACCGTCACCTCGTCCTCCACGACGCCGACAACGGTCAAGTCCATACTCCCGTGCAGAACCTCCGCGAGGCGACCGCGTCGTTCGAGATCCACAACTCGCCGCTCTCCGAGGAAGCGTGCCTCGGCTTCGAGTACGGCTACTCGGTGGCCGCACCCGAGGCGCTCGTCGCCTGGGAAGCGCAGTTCGGCGACTTCGTCAACGGCGCGGAGGTGGCGATCGACCAGTTCATCGTCTCCGGCCTCTCGAAATGGGGGCAAACCTCGCGGCTGACGCTGCTCCTCCCGCACGGCTACGAAGGCAACGGGCCGGAGCACTCGAGCGCACGGCTCGAGCGATTCCTCCAGCTCGCCGCGCAGGAGAACATCCGCATCGCCAACTGCACCACGGCGGCCCAGTACTTCCACCTCCTGCGCCGCCAGGCGCTCGACCCCAGCGCGCGCCCGCTGATCGTGATGACGCCCAAGGGCCTGCTGCGTCTCAAGCAGGCCGCATCGGAGTTGCGCGAGCTCGCCGAGGGCGCGTTCCAGTCGGTGATCGGCGATCCCGCGGCGGATCCGGCCAAGGTGCGGAGGCTCGTGCTCTGCTCGGGGAAGGTCTACTACGATCTCGTCGGGCACGCGCTGCGCCAGGAAGCGGACTGGATCGCGGTCGCCCGGCTCGAGCAGCTCTACCCGTTCCCCGTGAGCGCGGCCGCACGGCTGGTGGGCCGCTACCCCGATCTCGAGGAGCTCGTGTGGGCACAAGAGGAGCCTCAGAACATGGGCGGCTGGCGAGCGATCCGGCACCGGCTCGAAGAGGCGCTGCCGAACGGTGTGCGGCTGCGCTTCGCGGGCAGGCCCTGGCGCGCGAGCCCGTCCGAGGGCTATCCCACGGCGCACCTGAAGGAGCAGGATCGAATCGTTCGGGAGGCCTTGAGCTCGAGCTAGGGCTTGGGGCGGCGCCGGCGCTGCTGCATCAGCTTCGTAGCGACCTTCGGGCCGTGCTTACGGGCCTGACGCAGGATCGCTCGGCGGTGCTTCTTCGGGATGCGCCGCCAGATGTCCCAGGCGGTGAGGGCCAGCCCGAACGGGCCGGCGCGGCGTAGGCTGCGGAGACGGGGCACGGGGAAAAGCCTAGCGCTTCGGGCCGTGGCCCTTCTCGCCCTTGTCCTTCTCCTTGTCCTTGTCCTTGTCCTTGTCGCCGTCGTTGCCGTGACCGTTTCCGGGACCGCCGGGACCGTTGCCTTGACCGTGGCCGTGCTCCTTCCCGCCATCCTTGTCCTGCCCCTGTGCGTGGTCGTCATGACCGTGACCGCGGTTCTTGGCCTTCCCTTTCTGCTTGCCCTTTGAGCCCTTCTGCTTGGTGTCGTTGTCCTTCGTCTTGGACTCCGGAGCGACCGGCGGCGGAGGGGGAGGCGGCGGCGGGGGAGGCGGCTGAGGCGGAGGCGGCTGAGGCGGAGGCGGCGGAGGCGGGGGAGGAGGCGGCGGCGGAGGAGGCAGAACAGTCGGCGCCGGCGGCGGAACCCGCTTGGAGGGCTTGGCGCGCTTCCGAGCGTTCGCCCTCATCGCGTCGCGCGAGTCGGAGCCTGTCGCCTCCGGCGTGCTCCGGGAGATAGTCGCTGAGGCGAGGGCGGAACCGGAGAAGTCCGTAGGGGCGAGAGCCCCCGCGGAAAAGGGCGAGAGGTTGCTCGGCTGGCTGCGTGCTGCGTTTCGAGCCGTGGACAGCGCCGGCGCGCGCACGACCACTCGCTTACTGCCCGCTGAGATCGAGAGGGCGGCCGGCGGAGCATCCTCGGCGCTCACGATCAGGGCCGGGAGCGTGACGGCAGCGGCGAGTGCCGCTCCGATGAGCGCTGCCAGCGCGATGATCGCGAGACTTCTATTCACTTTTCCCCCTCGTATGCCGAATCACTCTAGTGGTGTATCGGCGAATCCTCGTGGAACCTAAATTGTAGGCATGAGCTTCAAGCTCAAGCTCGTCGCGTCCTTCCTGCTCGTCTCGCTGCTGCCCCTGGGCGCGGCCGGCTGGGCTTTGCATGCTGTTTCGGGGCGGAGCGAGACCCGGCGCGTCGACGTCCGCCTCGAGGCGGGCCTGCGTGCCGTGCTCGCAGGGTACAAAGTCGAGTTCGCACTGGCCGACCGGCGGGCCAAACGGCTCGCCGCGAGCCCCGGCTTCCAGCAGGCGCTCCAGCGAGCCGACCGTCGGACTCTGCGGAGGCTTCTCGCGGACAACCCGGGCCTGCAGCTCGAATCGAGGAGGCTCACCCTCGGGCCTGCGAAGACGATCGGTCCGGGCTCGGAGGTCGCGGTCGTCAGCTCGAATGGCCGCTTGCTCGGCACGCTCGTCGCGGGTGTCCCCTTGGCCTCGCCCTCGCTTTTCCGGTTGCGCGCCCAATCCGGCCTCTCTCGCGGCGACCTCCTGGTGGTCATCGAGCAAGGACACGTCGCCGCAGGGCCGTCCGGCCTTCTTGGCCGCTCGCTCTCCGCTCCGTCGAGCGCGCGCAGCCTCCCGGTTGGCGGCCACCGCTACCGCACGCTCGCCGCCAGGCCGCAGCAGGCCTCGGAGACCGCACTGGCCCTGCTCTCGCCCCAGGCACGAATCGACAACGCCGTCGCCTCGGCCGACCGACGCCTCCTGGTCGGCCTGCTCAGCTCGCTGGCGCTGATCGCCATCGTCGCCTACATCGTCGGCGCCTCGATCGTCAAGTCGCTCGGAGGTCTTGCAGATGCCGCCAACGCGATCGCCCGAGGCCAGCTCGACCGCCGGGTCGCAATTCGGGGCCGCGACGAGTTTGCGCGTCTCGGTCTGGCCTTCAACGAGATGACCGATCAGCTTCAGGCCCGGGTCGAAGAGCTCGGCGCCGAGCGCGCGCGCCTGCGCGAGGCGAACGTCCGATTCGGCGAAGCGCTTGCGGCCACCCACGACGTCGACCAGCTTCTACGCGTGATCGTCGAGACGGTGGTCGAGACCACCGGGGCGACCGGTGGCCTCGTGGTCGGCCTGGCCGGCGAGGTCGTCCAGTCGGGCGCCTTCTCGGACCGGAGCGAGCGCTTCGAGCTGCCGCTCACGGCAGGGCGGCAGAGCTTCGGCACGCTTTCCCTCTCCGGCCGCGGCTTCACAGTCGAGCAGCGCCGCACCGCCGCGACGTTGGTCGCGCACGCGGCGATCGCTCTCGAGAACGCGCGCCTGCACCGCATCGTCGCGCGGCAGGCGCTCGTGGACATGCTCACCGGGCTTGCGAACCGGCGCCATTGCGAAGAGGCGCTCGCGAGCGAGCTGTTGCGCGCTGAGCGCTTCGGCGGCTCCGTTGCCTTCGTGCTGGCGGATCTGGACAGCTTCAAGTCGATCAACGACCGCTTCGGCCACCCCGTCGGCGACGGAGTGCTGATCGAGTTCGGCGAGACCCTGCGGGAATGCATGCGGGAAATCGATCTGCCCGCCCGTTGGGGCGGCGAGGAGTTCGCGATTCTCCTGCCCGGGACCGACCTCGACGGCGCCGAACGTCTCGCCGAGCGTGCTCGCACGGCGCTCGCGAACAGGACGATCCTCGCTCCCGACGGCTCCCGGATCCACGTCACGGTGAGCCTCGGCGTCGCGGCCTTCCCAGAGTCCACGCTGGGCGAGAATCTGGTTTCCGCGGCCGACCGAGCGCTCTACGAAGCCAAGCGCACGGGCAAGAACAGAGTCGTCACCGCGAGGCCGAGAGCGCGGCAGACGTAGGGAGATCGGCTCGGTCTTCTGGCTGAGGCGCTAGAATCCGGCGCCTTGCCCCACGAGACCACGGGAGGACGTATGCCGGTGGAGACTTCGTCGTTGTTTGCGCAGGTAATTCAGGATCACCTCGATCTCAAGGAGAAGAACTCCGAGCTCGAGAGCGATCTCCCGATCGACAAGTACAAGACCCAGGACCCGTTCGAGAACCACCCCCTCTTCAAGACCGAGGAGCAGGCGAAGATCGAGGAGACCATGGACGGGGAGGAGCAGGCCGTGTCGGCTTCGCCACCCCTCGCCTGGCCGACCGAGACCGACGAGGCCGAGCCGAAGGAGGAAGGGCTCTGGAGCAAGTCGCGCGACTTCGACTGGGGTGACTAAGACCCTTTAGGCTTTCGGTTTCCGCCACGAACGTCGGGGTACGTCCCGGCCTTCACCAATCAGGAGGAACCGATGATCAAGAGATTGCGCTTTGCGGCGCTCGGCGCCGCGCTCGTCTACTTCTTCGACCCCGAGAACGGCAAGCGCCGCCGCAAGGTGACCGCTGATCGTCTCGCGGGCTTTCTGCGCCGGCAGAGCCGCAAGACCAGCGGCCTCACCCAGCAGGCACACGCGCTGAAGCAGAAGGCCACGCACCTGCGCGAAGAGCCGAAACCGCAACCCGACGATGTGACGCTGGCGCGCAAGGTCGAGTCCGAGATCTTCCGCGACGCCGAGGTCCCGAAGGGCAAGATCAACGTCAACGCCGAGGACGGCAAGGTCGTGCTGCGCGGCGAGGTCGACTCGCCGGAGCTGATCGAAGAGCTCGTCGGCAAGGCGCGCAAGGTTCAGGGCGTCCAGGACGTCGAGAGCCTGCTGCACACGCCGGGCGAGCAGACGCCCGCAACGTCGAGCTGACCGTCTGCCGAGGCTCCTAGAGTCTCGGTCGTGAAGGCCGAATTGGCGCGGGAGCACTGTCCCCGGTGTGGGGGTGCCATGGACTGGCGCCACCAGACCTGGCAGTGCCCGCGCTGCGCCTTCAAGCTCGGGTGCTGCGAGGGGGAGCCGCAGTCATCGCCGCCTCAGGTCGCCGACCCGCGATAATCGCGGGCCGGTGTCATTGCAGGAACGAACGACCGACGAGCGGCCCCTCGACGCCCACACGGGTGGCGCGCCCGCCGTGCGCCTCGAGGGCGTGCGCAAGTCCTACGGCGACGTCGTCGCCGTGGGCGGCGTCGACCTCGAGATTGGGGCGGGCGAGTTCTTCACGCTGCTCGGCCCTTCGGGCTCCGGCAAGACGACGACGCTGCGCCTGATCGCCGGCTTCGAGCGCCCGGACGAGGGGCGGGTCGAGCTCGATGGCCGCGACGTCTCCGACACGCCTCCCTACGCGCGCGACGTCAACACGGTCTTCCAGGACTACGCGCTCTTCCCGCACATGACGATCGCCGAGAACGTCGGCTACGGCCTTCGCGTCAGCGGCGTGCCGCGCAAGGAGCGGCAGGAGCGGGTTGACGAGGTGCTTGGGCGCATGCGCTTACCTGACATCGGCAAGCGCAAGCCCGGGCAACTTTCGGGAGGCCAGCGCCAGCGGGTCGCTCTTGCCCGTGCGCTCGTCAACCGGCCCGAGGTCCTGCTCCTCGACGAGCCGCTCGGCGCCCTCGACCTGAAGCTGCGCCAGGAGATGCAGCTCTTCCTCAAGAGCCTCCAGCAGGATCTCGCGATCACGTTCGTCTACGTCACGCACGATCAGGACGAAGCACTGACGATGAGCGACCGGCTTGCCGTCTTCGACCGCGGCCGCATCGAGCAGATCGGCGCGCCCGCCGAGGTATACGAACGGCCTGCAAATGCGTTCGTCGCCGGGTTCGTCGGCGTCTCGAACGTGGTCGAGCGGGACGGCAGGCGCTTCGCAGTCCGGCCCGAAAAGATCCGCCTCGCGGACGCGGGCTCGGAACCGGCGCGCGGATGGCACGCCGAGACCGGCCGCATCCACGACGTCGTCTACGCCGGGATGGTCACTCGCTTCCTCGTCGAGCTCGACGGGGGTGGCGAGCTCCAGGTCGTACGGCAGAACCTCGAAACCTCGTCGGCCGAGGCGCTCGATGCCAACGGTCGCGCAGTTCTTCTCGAGTGGCGCCCAGAACACCAGCTCGAGCTCGACAAACCCGGGGAAACGGAAGGAGAGAGATGAAGAAGGTCTACAAGCGCGCGCTCTGCTGGAGCGCGTTGGCGCTCCTGGTGGGGGCGTTGGCGGTCGTCGCGGCAGGCTGCGGCGGCGACAGCGAAAAATCCACCTCGACGAAGGCAGCCGGTCCGAACCTGCCCACCTCGATCGGGAAGGGCGAAGGCAAGCTGTCGCTAATCGCGTGGGAGGGCTACACGCAGCCTCAGTGGGTCAAGCCGTTCGAGAAGCAGACCGGCTGTAAGGTCACGAGCAAGTACGGCGGCTCCTCGGATGAGATGGTCACGTTGATGCGGCAGGGCGGAGGCCAGTACGACATGGTCTCGGCCTCCGGCGACGCTTCCCTGCGGCTGATCCGCGGCGGCGACGTGCAGGCGATGAACCCGGACCTGATCCCGGATTTCCCGAACTTCATCGATGCCCTGAAGTCACCTCCGCACAACACCATCGACGGTGTCCACTACGGCATCTCGCTCCAGTGGGGCCCGAACACGCTCCTCTACAACACGACGAAGGTGAAGCCGGCGCCGACGAGCTGGGCGGTCCTGTACGACGCGAAGTACAAGGGCCAGATCACGATCCCGGACAACCCGATCCAGATCGCCGATGCGGCGCTCTACCTGATGAAGTCGAAGCCCGACCTCGGGATCACTGATCCGTACGAGCTGACCCAGCCGCAGTTCGACGCAGCCGTGAAGCTGCTCAAGCAGCAGCGACCGCTCCTGAAGAAGCACTGGTCGCTGGCCTCGGACGAGATCGACCTGTTCAAGAACGGCGATGCGACGCTCGGCGCCTCGTGGCCGTACCAGACCAACACGCTCGTGGCGGACAAGGTCCCGGTGAAGGATCTGATTCCGACCGAAGGCGCGACGGGCTGGGCCGACACTTGGATGCTCTCCTCGAAGTCGAAGCACCCGAACTGCGCGTACCTCTGGACCAAGTGGGTCTCGACCCCGAAGGTGCAGGCGCAGCAGGCGATCTACTTTGGCGAGACTCCCGCCAACACGAAGGCCTGCCCGATCATGGATGAGCTGAGCTCCGGCTCCTGCAAGCAGTACCACGCAGACGCCCCGGCTTCGTACTTCGACAGCATCAAGTTCTGGAAGACGCCCTCGGCCGACTGCGGCAACGGCGATACGGAGTGCATGGACTACAACCGCTGGCAGCAGGCCTGGACCGAGATCAAGGGCTAGGGGTGAGAGCCGACACGTCTACCCAAAGCCGATCGAGCGGTCAGTTCAGACGGAGGCGCGGGCACAGCCCGCGCCTCCTGAAGACGGCGCCGCAAGCGGCGGCGTAGTGGCAGTAGGGGCTGAAGAGGCGGGCCGTCCCACGTGGGCGGCCCGCCGCCGCCTCTCTGCGGCGTTCTGGAGGCGGCCGTGGCTACGGGGCGCCGCGCTCCTGACGCCGCCGGTCGGCGCGTACGTGCTGATCTACCTCGGTGCCCTCGGCGCCCTGTTCATCGCGGCCTTCTGGGCACTCGACCCGCTGAGCGGCGAGCTCGTCCATACCTGGGGCTTCGGCAACTTCCGCACGCTCTGGGAGGAGCACACCTACTGGCGGATCGCGGGGCGCACGATCGGGCTGGCCGCCGCCGTGACCGTGACCGACGTCCTGATCGCCTTTCCGTTCGCCTACTTCATGGCGCGCGTCGCGAGCCCGCGCATGCGAACCGTGCTTTTCGTGCTTGTGCTGCTGCCGCTCTGGTCGAGCTACCTGGCGCGTATCTACGCCTGGCGGCTGATCCTCTCGAACGACGGCGCGCTCAACTGGACGCTCGGCGGGATCGGCCTCCCTGAGCAGCACTTCGCCTACACGAACTGGGCGATGTGGATCGTCTTCTCGTACATCTGGCTGCCCTTCATGATCCTGCCGATCTACGCGGCGCTGGAGCGGATCCCGGACTCGTACATCGAGGCCTCGGGTGACCTCGGCGCGAAGAATTGGCTGACGATGCGGCGGATCGTGCTCCCGCTCGCCTTGCCGGGCGTGATCGCCGGCTCGATCTTCACGTTCTCGCTAACGCTGGGTGACTACATCACGCGGATCCTCGTCGGCAACACGCAGTTCATCGGCAACGTCGTTTACCGCAACGTGCTCGGGCTGACCTACAACCTTCCCTTCGCAGCCGCCTACGCGACGATTCCGCTTGCCGTGATGGCGATCTACCTCGTTGCCGCGCGCCGCGCGGGCGCGTTCGAGGCGCTCTGATGCAGGGCCGCTTCGGCCGGGCTGGGCTCGCCCTCTGGGCGCTGCTGGTCGTGCTCTTTCTCTGGGTGCCGCTCCTGATCATCCTCGTCTACGCGTTCAACACGTCGAACATCCAAAGCTGGCCGATCCCGGGCTTCACGCTGAAGTGGTTCCGCGTCGCCTGGGAGGACGAGGAGGCAAGGACGGCGCTGCTGCTCTCGCTCAAGGCCGCCTTCGCCGCGACGGCGGTCGCGCTCGTGCTCGGGTCGATGGTCGCGGTCGCGGTCTCGCGCTTCCGTTTCTTCGGGCGCGAGACGCTCTCGTTCCTGCTCGTGCTGCCGATCGCGCTCCCCGGCGTGATCACGGGGATCGCCCTCTCGTCCTTCTACACGTTCTGGGGGGTGCCGTTCTCGCTCTGGACGATCGTGATCGGGCATGCGACCTTCTGCGTGGTGATCGTCTACAACAACGTGCTCGCGCGCCTGCGCCGGACCTCGCCCTCACTCGTCGAGGCATCGATGGACCTCGGGGCCGACGGGTGGCAGACCTTCCGCTTCATCACCTTACCGGTGCTCTCCACGTCTCTGATCTCCGGGGCGCTGCTCGCCTTCGCGCTCTCGTTCGACGAGGTGATCGTGACGCTCTTCACCGCGGGCGCACAAAACACGCTGCCGATCTGGATCCTCGGAAAGATCCGGCTAGGCCAGCAGCTCCCCGAGGTAAACGCGGTCGTCTTCGTGGTGATCGTGCTGACGGTGATCCCGGTGATCGTCTCGCAGCGGCTGATGCAGGACTCGGGGCTGTTGAGACGCCGCTAGCTGTAGGCTTTTTCGACGAGCGACCCGGGAGGATTTGTGATGAGCGTGACCGTTTCGCAGCACAAGAACTTCGTCGGCGGCAAGTGGGTCGACGCCGTGGATGGCGACACGATGGAGGTGCTCAACCCGGCGACCGGCGAGACGATCGCCGAGGTGCCGCGCGGGACCCAGGCAGATGTCGACCGCGCCGTGAAGGCGGCCAAGGACGCCCTGCCGGAGTGGCTCGAGTCAACGCCGGGCGAGCGCGCCGAGGCGCTGCTCAAGGTCGCGGACGCGCTCGAGGAGAACGCGGACGAGCTCGCGCAGCTTGAGTCCCAGAACGTCGGTAAGCCCCTCTCGTACGCCAAGGACGAGATGCCCGTGTCCGCCGACAACATCCGCTTCTTCGCCGGGGCAGCGCGGCTGCTCGAGGGCAAATCGGCGGGCGAGTACATGCGCGGCTACACCTCGATGGTCCGCCGTGAGCCGCTCGGGATCGTGGGCGGGATCGTGCCGTGGAACTACCCGCTGATGATGGCGGTCTGGAAGTTGGCGCCCGCACTGGCCGCAGGGAACGTCCAGGTGCTGAAGCCCTCTGAGCAGACGCCCCTGTCGATTTTGCGCTTCGCCGAGCTCGCGGCGGAGATCCTGCCACCCGGCGTCTTCAACGTGATCACGGGCGACGGCGAGCCCGTCGGCGCCGGGATCGTCCGGCACCCCGACGTCCGCCTCGTCTCGCTCACCGGCGACGTCGCCACCGGCAAGGAGGTCGCTCGCGCCGCCGCGGACACGCTCAAGCGCGTGCACCTCGAGCTCGGCGGCAAGGCCCCGGTGCTTGTCTTCGACGACGCCGACCCGGCCGCGGTAGCCGAGGGCATCAAGATCGCCGGCTACTGGAACTCGGGCCAGGACTGCACCGCCGCCTCGCGCGTGGTCGCCGGGCCGAAGATCTACGACAAGCTGCTCGAGGAGCTCGTGCCGCTGGTCGAGTCGCTTCACGTCGGAGACCCTGCCGAGGGCGACGAGATCGAGATGGGCCCGGTGATCTCGAAGCCGCAGCAGGACCGGATCCTCGGGTTCCTCGACCGTGCGAAGGGCGCGCAGGTCCTCACAGGCGGCGGCACGAACGGCGACCGCGGGTTCTTCGTCAAGCCGACTGTACTGGCGGACGTGGACCAGGAGGACGAGATCGTCCAGCGCGAGGTCTTCGGGCCGGTCGTGACCGTCCAGCGCTTCGCCGACGACAACCAGGCGATCGAATGGGCCAACGACGTGAACTACGGCCTCGCCGCCTCGGTCTGGACGCGCGACCTGGGGCGGGCGCTGAATGCGGCGCGGAAGCTCCAGTTCGGCACGGTCTGGATCAACGACCACATTCCGTTGGTCTCCGAGATGCCGCACGGCGGCTACAAGCAGTCGGGCTACGGCAAGGATCTCTCGGCCTACTCGCTCGAGGACTACACGCAGATCAAGCACGTGATGGCCAAGATCGACTAGGAGAGCATGGGGGAAACCCCTGGTTCCCCCATGAGCCCCCTCCTTGCGGGCGGCTGCGTGGCTCGGACGGTTCAGGAGCCGCTAGTTCGTGTCGCAATGCTTTTAGCCTCACCCTCCGGCCGCGCAGGCCCAGCCGGGCAGAGCCCGACTCAGCGGCAGATGGCATCGGGGTGGACTCAACTGACGACGCGCTCGCCTGCCCCAAAGCTCAGGAATGTCACATGAGCCTTGCTCTAGTCTCGCGGGGTGGTTTCTCTCTCGCCGATCACCGACGCGAACCGGGAAGCGGTCGAGGCGCTCGCCGTAAGGCCGGATCAGAGACGCTTTGTGAGCGGTGTCCGCGAGTCAATCCTCGAGGCGGCGGAGGAGCCGGACGCACAAGCCCTCTTTTGGGCGATCTATGACGACGAGACGCCGGTGGGGTTCGTGATGATCGCCGACGAGGTCGGCAGCCCCGACTACGTTGCCCACTTTTTCTGGAAGCTGCTCATCGACGAGCGCTACCAACGACGAGGCTTCGGTACAGCAACGCTCGACGTGATCGTCGAGTACTTCCGGAACCGGGGCATCGGCACGATGTGGACAAGCGTCGGAGACGGTGAGGGAAGCCCGGTCACCTTCTACGAGCGATACGGCTTCAAACGAACCGAAGAGTTCCACGGCAACGAGATCCTGCTCCGGCTGGAGATCTCCTAGCACAGGCGAGCCGAGCCTCAACTCAGCGTGACCAGTCGCGTGCGTCCGCATATTCTCGGACGGTGCGTACGGGTGTCGAAGTGGCGGTGTTCGTGACCCGCAAAAGCGGATCCGAGGTTCTGATCGTTCACCGGTCGCCGGAACAAGGAGGGTATTGGCATGTAGTCGCCGGCGGAGTGGAGCCCGGCGAAGCGTTGAAGGAAGCCGCCGTGCGAGAACTGCGGGAAGAGACCGGCCTGGCCGCCAACGTGACGGTGGGGGTCAAAGTGGTCGAGTACGTCTACCTTCTGAGCGAGGAGCCTGCGAACCGACGGAACCGGTACGACCCTTCAGTCGCACAGGTGGAAGTGACCTGCTTTCCCGTCAACGCACCTGATGAGTGGGAGCCAACGCTTGACTGGGAGCACGATGCGTACCGCTGGTGCGAACCCGGCGAAGCAGTCTCTACTCTGCGTTGGCCGGCGACCGCGCAGGCTCTGCGACACCTCTTAGAGCTCGAGCCGAAGTAGGGAAAATCCGTGTGAAGACAGCCCTCGCCTGGGCCGCACCTGACCGACCTCTCGCAAGTCGCTCGACGTAAGCTCAGCTCGTCGAGGTCGAGGCCTGCGCGCTCAGCGAAGAGCCTCCGCGAACCGCGGGTCGTCGCGTATGGCAGCGAAGTCGTCGTCCCTGCGCGCCTGCTCGCGGAACGGCGGGAACAGCTCGACCGATCGCCGGAGGTGCCCGAACGTTTCGTCGCCGGTATCGCCCGCGAGCGTCGCGAAGCACGCGTAGTTGTAATGGAGGCCCGGGTGGTCCTGCGTGTGCTCGAGGCCGCTGCGGACGGCTTCGAGCGCGTCGGCGTAGCGCAACTCGCCGTAGGCGCTCATCGACTCGCTGTGGAACGGCCACGCCTCACCCCAGTCGAGCGCCTGGTACGCCTCGCCGGCTGTCGCGCCGAGGGCGAGGACGGTTCCGTCCCCGGTCGCCTTCCGCCGCGACTCCGGCCGAACGAACACGAGTGTCCCTGCGGGCGCTTCGAACGTCTCGCCGTCGACCTCGAAGGTCGCCTTCCCGTCGAGCACGATGTACAGCTCCTCCTGACCCGACCCGGCCTCGTCGTGCTCATTGATCAGTGTGCCGTCCTCGCCGGGGGTGTAGGCGTTGATTCCGAATGCGCGGATCCCGAGGTGCTCGCGCACAGGGATATCTCTGCCGCGCCGCTCGATGTCGTCGAGGCGCGCGACCTGCCACTTCGGGTTGTCGTTCATCCGATCACCTCCATGCAGCGCCGGGCAAGTTGCGAAACGTCGAGCGTAACCGCTGTCAGGCGCGTCACTGATCTCTCGTCGCCACGCGGGTCGGGTCGATCGCACTGACCAGCATCTAGGGCTAGCCGACTCACCGGCCGTGCGGGAAATCTCATCCGCGGCCGGGCGGGAAAGTCACCCCGGCAGGCCGCGCTCACGCGGCTTGCTTCGTCGCGTCGCCTTGCTCTGACTGCTCGTGCACCCAAGCCAAGATCGCCCGAGAATGGCTGATGATCCTGCCGTCGGGGAGTTTGAGCGTCGGTAGCTTTTTCGTCCCGGTTGCCTGGAAGAGCTGATCGCGGGAGCCTCTACGCAGAAAAGGCAACGGACTGCCGTGTGCGGCGATGACTTTCTGATAGTCGATTCCTGCACCTCGCAGCGCTTCTTGAACGCGCCGGCAGGGGTGGAACCGTGGCCCGCCGTCATCCCCGTGGCAAACGAAAAGGGTCGGCTTCTCCTCCATCCTGTTCCTCCCAAATACTGGGTTCCGCAGTTCGTTTCCCTCTCCGCGCGAAAACCATTCGCTATGAGGGAGCCACCCCTGCGCTAGCGTTCGGACCCGCGAATGTCGTGCGCGCGGCTCCGATAGCGCCATTTGGGTAGGTCGAACCGGAAGTCCCGGAAGCGTCGCCTGGGCCAGTGTGCGCGAATGTCACCCGAGCATCCGAAAATATCGGGCGATCGGGAGCAGCGTGAAGCCCGCGGCCTCATATGCCGCCCGCGCAGGTGCGTGACCAGGGTCCCCGCCGGTTTCGACCACCGCGATATCCATTGCCACAACGCTGCATGTGCTCGGTCGCGTATTCCGTGAGCCGAGAACTGATCCCGCGCCGCTGATAGTCGGGGTCGACGCCGACGATGTCGATGAGGCCCATGCGTTCGTGGAAGGCATTCAGCGCAACGGCGACGAATGCGACGGGGCTTCGGTCGACGACGGCCACGAAGACGTCCCGCTCCTCGCTCATGCAGCTTGGACCTGACGGACGCGGCTTGGCTTGCCCGCCAGTCGGGATGAAGGCGAAGGAAGAGCTCGCCGAGGACTTCCCGAACCGAGTCGAAGACCGGGGCCCACGCACGAAGGCGAGAACTCGACCACGGCGTCGAGGTTGCCCTTGCGGAACTCGCGGATCTGAATCGCGTCCTCGCCCACGGTCGGGCCTGGGAAGAGCGTCGACTGACGCTAACAGGACCTTCGCGGCGAGAGCGGTCTGCCACGAAGACCGCTGGCCAGCAGCCTCGCCTGTGCCAGTGTTCGTCGGAATGATGGTCTCTGGTAGGCCCCGGGGTCTGACTCGCTTCGACTCTCGTGAGGTCGGCCAAGACCTCGACAGCTGCCCGCACACCTTCCGAGGCGCCGCCCTCCATCTAGCCCTGAACGTGTCAACCCTTCGCAAATCGGCTCACGAACGGCTCTCGGTTGACCTGGTGCGATGGAAAGTGGTACAAGCGCCTCGCATTGCGCAGTGCGGCTCATACGGAGCGCCGGGGGGCGGTCAGTGTTCCGCGAAGCCTCGACGAGATCGATCAGGCGATCATCGAAGCGCTCCAGAAGAACGGCCGTGAACCCTTCCGGCGGATCGCCGGCAACGTCGGCGTCTCCGAGGCGACGATTCGCGCGCGCTACGCGCGCCTCTGCGAGGACGACATTCTCCAGGTCACCGGCGTGACGAACCCGCTCGGGCTTGGCTTCGACGCGATTGCGATGGTCGGTATCCGCACGAGTGGCGCTCCCGAGCCGGTCGCCGACGAGATCTCGCACTGGGACGAAGCGGGCTACGTCGTCATCACGGCAGGCCAGTTCGACATCCTCGTCGAGCTCGTCTGCGCCGACCGCCGACAGCTGCTCGACCTCACCGGCCGCATCCGCGAGCTCGACGGCGTCACCTCGAGCGAGAGCTTCCTCTACCTCGAGCTCTGGAAGCAGCTCTACGACTGGGGCGCGGGCGTGCAGAACGGCGTCTGGGCGGGGGCGCGCACCTGATGGCGGTCGAGAGCCGCGTCGAGACCGCGCTGGAGGCCCCGGAGGCGGGTCGCACGGTCGACGTCCGCCTCGAGCACGTTACGAAGCGCTTCGGCGACGAGGTCGTCGCCGTCGACGACGTCTCCCTCGAGATCGAGCGCGGGAGCTTTTTCGCGCTGCTAGGCCCTTCCGGTTGCGGCAAGACGACGACGCTGCGGATGATCGGCGGCTTCGAGGAGCCGAACGAGGGGGCGATCTACCTGGGCGAGGAGCCGGTCACGGGCACGCCGCCGTACAAGCGCGACGTGAACACCGTCTTCCAGTCCTACGCGCTCTTCCCGCACTTGACGACCTTCGAGAACGTCGCGTTCGGCCTCCGCCGCCGCGGTGTGCGCGGTAACGACGTGCGCGGCCGCGTCGAGGAGATCCTGCGGATCGTCGGCCTCGCCGGCTTCGAGAAGCGCAAACCGCGGCAGCTCTCGGGCGGCCAGCAGCAGCGCGTTGCCCTCGCACGAGCGCTCGTGAACAGGCCGCGAGTCCTGCTCCTCGACGAGCCGCTTGGCGCGCTCGACCTCAAGTTCCGCAAGCAGATGCAGCTCGAGCTGAAGGCGATCCAGCACGACCTCGGCATCACCTTCGTCCACGTCACGCACGACCAGGAGGAGGCGATGGTGATGGCAGACCGGATCGCGATCATGAACCAGGGCCGGATCGAGCAGCTCGGCGCGCCGAGTGACCTCTACGAGCGCCCGCAGACGGCGTTCGTCGCTGGCTTCCTCGGCATCTCGAATCTCCTTCCGGGGACCATCTCGGGTCGCGGCACGGTGCGCCTGGACGACGGCACCGACGTGCGCGTGTCGCCCCAGGCGCTCGACGGACGGACCGGTCGCGTCGCCGCCGGCGTGCGTCCCGAGAAGATCCGGCTCGGCCACGGCGAGGAAAACCGCCTCACGGGCCGACTACTCGAGACTGCATACGTCGGCGTCGCGACGCAGTACGTGCTCGAGACGACGGCCGGCAAAGTCAGCGTCTACGTGCAGAACAGCGAGCCCGGCGCCCGCGAGCAGGCGCCGAGGGAGATTTCGTGGAGCCCCGACTCCACGTTCGTTGTCGACTCAACGGAGGGAGCCGAATGACCGACCAGCTCACCAGGCGGCAGCTGCTCGAGCGGGCAGCCATCGGAGGCGCCGCGATCACGTTCCCGGGCATCCTCGCCGCCTGCGGCGGCGGCGGCTCTGACGCAAGCGAAGGCACGACGAGCGTCGAGCGCAAGCTCGCAAAGACGCTGCGGATGTCGAACTGGACGCTCTACATCGACGTCAAGGGCAAGCGGCACCCGACGCTCGAGCAATTCGAGAAGAAGACGGGCGTCCACGTCAAGTACACGGAGGACATCGACGGCAACGCCAGCTTCTTCGGGAAGATCCAGCCGCAGCTCCAGCGTGGGCAATCGGTCGACCGCGACATCATCGTCATGACCGACAACTCGCGCTACCCGTCCCTTCTGATCGACAAGGGCTGGGTCGAGAAGCTCGACAAGAGCGCGATCCCGAACATGAAGAACCTGATCGCCCAACAGCGGCACCCCGCCTGGGACGAGGACCGTGACTACAGCCTGCCGTGGCAGTCGGGCATCACCGGGATCGGCTACAACGCGAAGCTGACCGACCCCGTGAAGAGCATCGACGACCTCCTGACGGACCCGAAGCTCAAGGGCAAGGTCGGTGTCCTCGACGACTATTCCGGGACGCTCACGCTGGTGATGCTGGCCAACGGTGACGACCCCGGCAAGGTCACAGACGCGAGCTTCGACCGGGCGATCAAGAAGCTCCAGAAGGCGAGCGACTCCGGCCAGATCCGCCGCTTCTACGGCAACTCGTACAAGGAGGACTTCGCGAAGGGTGACCTCGCCGCGACGATCGCGTGGTCCGGCGACGTCGCGCAGCTCCAGTTCTCGAACAAGAACCTGCAGTGGGACGTTCCCACCGAAGGCGGCGAGATCTGGACCGACAACATGTTCATCCCGAAGGGCGGCAACGTCTACACGGCGTCGACCTTCATGAACTTCGTCTACGACCCGAAGGTCGCGGCGCAGATCGAGGCGTACATCCAGTACATCTGCCCTGTCGATGGCGCGAAGGCGGCGATGCTGAAGCTCGACCCGAGCCTCTCGAAGAACCGGTTGATCTTCCCGACGAAGCAGATGCTGGACAACGTCACTTCGCTCGACGCCAAGGCGTTCAACAACGAGAAGTACCTGACCACCTGGAACAACCTGATCTCGGCGTAGGCGAGCCTTGGGTTTCCTCCACCGGCATCGCGGGCTGACCCCGTATCTGCTGCTGGCGCCCGGGATCGCCTGGCTGGCCCTGTTCTTCCTCGTGCCGCTGGGCTTTCTCGCCTACCAGTCGCTGGAGTCCGGGTCGATCGACTTCGGCTACGCGTTCAACTGGGCCTGGGGGAACTACTGGGACGCCATCCACAACTACCGGAGACAGTTCATCCGCTCCTTCGAGTACGCCGGCATCGCCACCGTGCTCGCGCTCGTGATCAGCTACCCCGTCGCGTACTTCATCGCGTTCCGCGGCGGGCGCTGGAAGAACCTGCTGCTGCTGTGCATCGTCGCGCCGTTCTTCGTCACGTACCTGATCCGAACGCTCGCCTGGGGCACGATCCTCTCGGACAACGGCTTCGTCGTCCGCACGCTCCACGACCTGCACCTGCTCGGCTCCGACGGCCGGCTGCTCGCCACGTCGACCGCCGTCGTCGCCGGCATCACCTACAACTTCCTGCCCTTCATGGCGCTGCCCCTGTATGTCTCGCTCGAGCAAATCGACAGCCGGCTGATCGAGGCCGCCGAGGACCTGTACGCGAGCAAGTTGCAAGCATTTCTCCGCGTGACGCTGCCGCTCTCGCTGCCGGGCGTGGTCGCCGGGACTCTCCTCACCTTCATCCCGGCGGCCGGGGACTTCGTCAATGCGCAGCTGCTCGGCGGGACGAAGCAGCACATGATCGGCAACGTGATCCAGGCGAAGTACCTCGAGCTGATCGACTACCCGGCCGCGGCGGCGATGTCGTTCGTGCTGATGGCCGTGATCCTGATCCTGGTGCTCGCGTACGCGCGCGCAGTGGGCACGGAGCAGTTGACCGGATGAGCGCCGTCGCGACGGCGGCTCGACAACGGCCCCGTGTCGGTGCGCGGGCCTGGGCCTTCACGCGGCACCACGCCCTTACCGTCTACTCCGCGCTCTTCTTCCTCTACCTGCTGCTACCGATCGCCGTCGTGATGGTCTTCTCGTTCAATAACCCTTCCGGACGTACCAACTACACCTGGGAGCGCTTCACCTGGGACAACTGGATCCACTGGGACGACGTCCCCGGGATCCGCAGCGCAATCGTCCTTTCGCTCGAGATCGCCCTGCTGGCGAGCGTTGTCGCGACCGTGCTCGGCATGCTGATCGCACTCGCGCTCGTGCGCTACGGCTTCCGCGGCCGCGGCACGACGAACCTGCTCATCTTCTTGCCGCTCTCGACGCCCGAGATCGTGCTCGGCGCGTCGCTCGTCACGCTCTTCCTGAACTTCAACGTCGTCTTCGGCTTCTGGACGATCCTGATTGCGCACATCATGTTCTGCATCAGCTTCGCGGTCGTGACGATCAAGGCGCGGCTCATCGGCTTCGACCGCCACCTCGAGGAGGCGGCGATGGACCTCGGCGCGAACGAATGGGCGACGTTCCGCAAGGTGACGCTGCCGCTGATCGCGCCGGCGATTTTCGCCTCCCTGCTGCTCTGCTTCTCGATCTCCGTCGACGACTTCGTCGTTACCTACTTCAACTCGGGCAACGAGGTGACGTTCCCGCTCTTCGTCTGGGGCTCGGCCCGGGTCGGCGCGCCGCCACAGGTGAACGTGATCGGGACGGCGATCTTCGTGGTCGCGCTCGGCGCGATGCTCATAAACATCCTCCTCCAGACCCGTCGTTCGAAAGGAGCCGAATGACCACCGTCTCGCCCGGACTCTCGCCCGCCGAGCTCCAGAAAGCCGCCCGCGAGCACCTCTGGCTCCACTTTACCCGCATGGGCGGTTACCTCGACTCGGAGGTGCCGATCATCGTCCGCGGCGAGGGCTGCTACCTGGAGGACGCGAACGGCAAGCGCTACCTCGACGCGCTCGCGGGGCTCTTCGCCGTCCAGATCGGCTACTCGTACGGCGACGAGGTGGGTGAGGCCGCGGCGGCCCAGATGCGGGAGCTGCCGTTCTACACCAACTGGTCCTACGCACACCCGCGCGCGATTGAGCTAGCGGCCGAGGTGGCCTCACTCGCGCCCCGCGACCTGAACCGCGTGTTCTTCGTCTCCGGCGGTTCGGAAGCGGTCGAGGCCGCCTGGAAGCTCTCGCGGCAGTACTACTCGGCCCGGGGCGAGGACCGCACCGCGCTGGCGAGGATCCCGGCACATCCGGGGGCGCCGCACCTGCGCGTCGACTTCGACGCCGAGCAGGCGGCTCGGGCAGGCGGCCAGCGCCGCTGGAAGGCGATTTCACGCCACGTCGCCTACCACGGGACGACGATGGGCGCGCTCTCGATCAACGGGATCCCCGCGCTCCGGAACCCGTTCGAGCCGCTCGTTCCCGACGTGCTCCACGTGCGGAACACCAACCGGTACCACCGCCCGGCGGAGGAGACCGAGGAGCAGTTCACACGCTTCCTGCTGGACGATCTCGAGCAGACGATCGAGGCAACGGGCCCGGAGACCGTCGCGATGGTGATCATGGAGCCGGTTCAGAACGCCGGCGGCGCCTTCACGCCGCCGGAGGGCTATTGGCGCGGCGTACGCGAGATCTGCGATCGCTACGAGATCCTGCTCTGCGCGGACGAGGTGATCACGGGCTTCGGCCGCGTCGGCGCGTGGTTCGCCTCCGAGCGCTACGACATCCGCCCCGACCTGATCACGTGCGCGAAAGGCCTCTCATCGGCGTACGCCTCCATCGGCGCGGTCCTCGCGACGGACCGCGTAATGGAGCCGTTTCTCGACAGTTCGCGGATGTTCACGCACGGCATCACCTTCGGCGGGCACCCGGTTCAGGCCGCGATCGCGCTGAAGAACATCGAGATCATGAAACGCGAGCGGATCGTCGAGCGCGTGGCGGCCGATCAGAGCGACGTCCGCAACACGCTCGCACAGCTGCTCGAGCTGCCGATCGTCGGCGACCTGCGCGGCACCGGGTTTTTCTATGCGCTCGAGCTCGTGAAGGACAAGGAGACCCGGACGACGTTTTCGGATGAGGAGTGCGAGCGTCTGCTGCGAGGCTTCCTCACGCCGCGGATGTTCGACGCCGGCCTCATCTGCCGAGCGGACGACCGGGGCGATCCCGTGATCCAGATCTCGCCGCCGCTCGTCGCCGGCCGGGCCGAGTTCGACAAGATCGTCGGGATCCTCGGGGAGGTGCTGGCGGAGGCCTGGGACCGAATCTGAGACCCAGCGTCGCTCCCGGCGCGGCGACGCCGTGGTGGATCGAAGAGGCACGTGCCGCGGAGGGCGCGTTCGAGCCGGCCCCTCCGCTCGAGGGCGACGTCGAAGCCGACGTTGCGATCGTCGGCGGCGGCTACACCGGTCTCTGGACCGCGCTGGCCCTCAAGGAGCGCGACCCGGACCTGGCCTTGGTCGTGCTCGAGGCGGAGGAGTGCGGCCTGGGACCTAGCGGGCGAAACGGCGGCTTCGTCCACGGCTATTGGAGTCACCTGCCACGTCTCCGCGAGCGCTTCGGCGACGAGGGCGCGCTCGCGGTCACGCGCGCCGGGGATCGGATCGTCCCGGGGATTCGCGATTTCTGCGAGCGCTACCAGACGGATGCTTGGCTGCGCGAGGGCGGCATTGTGCGGGTGTCGGCCGCGCCCGCGCAGGACGGGGCGGTCGAGGGCGAGGTCGAAGCCGCCCGCGCGTTCGGTGTGCCCGAGGAGGCCGTGCTGCTCGAACGAGAAGCCCTGGCCGAGCGAATCCGGTCGCCTCGCTTCCGCAAGGGGGTCTTCATGCGTGACGGCGCCACGGTGCAACCGGCCCGGCTCGTGCGAGCGCTGCGCCGGGCCGTCCTCGCTTGCGCGCCGGTGCACGAGTACTCGCGGGTGACCACGATCGACGACGGCCGGGTCGAGACGGCGCGCGGTCGCGTGCGTGCCAGGGAGGTCGTCGTCGCCACCAATGCGGCGGCGGCGGGCTGGAAGCCGTTGAGCCGGCGCCTGACTGTGTTCGGCAGCTACGTCGTCCTAACCGAGCCGGTGCCGGAGCTGCTGGAGCGGATCGGCTGGACCGGGGGCGAGGCGGTTTTCGACGGCCGGATGTTCCTCCACTACTTCCGGACGACGAACGACGGCCGCGTGTTGATGGGCAGCGGCTCCGGGCCAATCGGCTACGGGGGACGGATCGACGCGCGCTTCACCCAGGACGCGGCCACCGGTGCGCGGGCGGAACAGGGCCTACGGCGGCTCCTACCGGATCTCGCGGATGCCCGGGTCACGCATTCGTGGGGCGGGCCGATCGACGTCTCCTCGGACCACCTGCCGTTCTTCGGCACCGTTCCCGGGACGCGGATCCACTACGGGGCCGGCTACTCGGGCCACGGGGTAGGCCCGAGCTGGCTCGGCGGGCAGATCCTGGCGCGCCTCGTCCAAAGTGTGGACGACGAGCTCACCCGTCTGCCGCTCGTCACGCGGCGCGTGCCGAAGCTCCCGCCTGAGCCGCTGCGCCGTCTCGGTGGCGGTCTCGTCCGCGCCTCGATCATGGCCTGCGAAGAGGCCGAGGAGGAAGGCCGACGCCCGTCGCTCGCCGCCAGGGCCGGCGCTGCCATACCGCGCCTCCTGCGCATGTCGGTCGGCACGCGATAATCGATGCCGATGGAGATCCTTCTCGGCACGGAAGGGCTGTCGGCCCCGCTCCCCTACCTGACCACCGTCTTCGAGCACCTCGAGCGCCTCGGCCACGAGGTGCTCGTTTTCACGGCGGAGGAGGCTGCTGCACCCGAGGGGCTCCGCGTGGCCAGCACGCAGCGCGGGCTACCGCTCGCCCCCGACGTGATCTATGCCCAGGACGCCTACGCCGCGCTGCTGCTGGCAGAGATCTACCCGCTCACGCCGCAGGTCTTCGCGCTCCATGACGACCGCGACGAGCTCTGGCTCCCCCCGCAGCTGCCGGCCGTGATCGCCCGCGTCGTGGCCTTCGACGAGCGCGGCGGCGACCGAGCCCGCGCCGCGTCGCTGGTGCACGAGATCGTGCGCCTGCGGCGGCCCGTGGACACCGACCGGCTCACGCCTCTGGGCCAGCTGCGCGACCGGCCGCGCGCAGTGGCGCTGCACCTCGAGCACCTCTCCGATTACCGGCGCGGGGTCGCGGAGCGAGCGTGCGCCGACGCCGGGATCGAGACCGGGCCCGACGGCGACTTCGTGCTCGGCCGCGGCCTGCGGATTCTCGAGGCGATGGCGTCGGGTCGGGCCGCGTATGTCTACGGCGAGGAGGGCGGCGACGGCTGGGTCACGCCTGCGCGGTACGAGCTGCTCGAAGCCGACGGGTTCTCGGGCCGAGCGGAGGCGAGCGCGACCGACTTCGAACGCCTCCGTCGGGACCTCGAGGCTTACGACCCGGCGATGGGCTTCTCCAACCGCGAGCTGGCCCTCGCCCACAGCGCGCGCGACCATGCCCAGGAGCTGGTGCGGATCTTCGACGCGCTCGCCTCGCGCCGCGACCCGGTGGACGCGCCGTTGCGCGAGCTCGCCCGGCTCGTGCGCATCGAAGCGGCCACGGCCCGCCGAGCGGATGCGGCGGCGGCCGAGGCGCACGGGGCGGGAACCCGGGTTCGGAAGCTCGAGCGGGAGCTCGCGGAGGCGCGCGAGCGCAACGAGCAGCTCACCGAGCGGGTTGCCGTGCTCGAGCAGGCCCTGCGCGAGGCGGAGAAGCGCGAAGCGGCGGCCGCCCCCCCGAGGCAGGGCGGCGTCCGCGGGCTCCTCGGCCGCGAGGGGAAAATCCACTCAACCGAGGAATGATCTATCGGCGCTCCACCCCGATGGTGGTGCCCGGGCCGCGCCGTCAGGTGACGTTCGAACTCAGACGAGGAAGCGCGGAGGCTCGTCTTCAGCGGCCCGTTTGACAGGTTAGGTGCAGTCCGGGCGACCATCTAACGCCATTTGTAACGTTTTGTGCCCCCTCGACGTCATCAGCGTCTTAGGGCATCTACAATGTCCCCAACAACTAGAACGAGTACCGGTGGTCTTTGCGCCTCCCTACCGTTCGTAAGTGGTAAGAGGAGGTGGAAATAGTGGCATCCGGAACCGTTAAGTGGTTTAACGATGCGAAGGGTTATGGCTTCATCACGCCGGAAGACGGTGGGAAAGACCTCTTCGTGCATCACAGCAACATCGCCGGCGAAGGCTTCAAGAGCCTTGCCGAGAACGACAAGGTCGAGTTCGAGCCGCGCGAGGGCGAGAAGGGCCCCGAGGCGACGAACGTGACCGTCGTCGGGGGCTAGGGCTCCCGCGCTACCTTTGTGCTGCGGCCTCGTAAGATCGGGGCCGCAGCACAGGTACCTCGAAGGGAGGGACTCATGGCCAAGGAAGAAAAGATCGAGATGGAAGGCGAGGTCGTCGAGGCCTTCCGGAGCGGGATGTACAAAGTGCTCCTCGAGAACGGGCAGGAGACTCTGGGCTACACGGCGGGCAAGATGCGCCGGTACCGGATCAAGATCCTGCCGGGCGACAAGATCAACATCGAGTTGTCGCCGTACGACCTCAGCCGCGGCCGGATCGTCTACCGCCACCGGTAGGCGGACTGTGCCGCCGCGCGCGGCGGCGGCAAGAGTCGATACGGCACGTAGCAAGACCGGCGCTCGGGTACCGTCGGCTCGGTGCCCAGAACCCTTGTCCTCTCCTATTTCGAGCCCCGCCACCTGCCGAGGCTCCTGTCGGCTGTGCGCCGCTCAGGTCTCCCGGCCGGGATCCGCGTCTACCTCGGCAGCTACGGCGTGGGCGCTGAGATCGGCGCTCGGATCGAGGAGGAGGGCCACCGCTACGCGCCGATGTTCCAGTTGCGGCCTGACTGGTACTGGGAACGGCGGCGCCTTCCCGGCGACGAGAGGAAGACGTTGTTCGCCCGCTCGAGCCGCTCCCGCAAGTTCGGCGGCCAGCTGCCGGGGCTTCCCCAGCTGCTGCGGCTCTCCTCGACGGCCCGCGTCAACTGGGGCATCGAGCTCGGTGCGCGCTTTCGCGACGAGCTTCGAGCCGCGGCCCGTGCCGGCACGAAGACGGCCGGCTGGCAGCTCGACGAGGTCCTCGCCGAGACCGTCGGCCCCCAGGGCCGGGGACACCGGGAGCTGGCACGCGGCACGATGCGCGGACTGGTCTACGGCCGCTCAGCTCTCGGCGACAAGCCGCAGCAGGGCATCGTGTGGTGGGCGCACACTGCCTTCGTTCTCGCCGGCCGACCGATCACGCCGGAGCTCAACGCCTTCTGGCGCATCCTCAATCGGGCGTCTCTCGGCTTGGTCGGCGAGGAGTATCCCGACTTCGCCGGCGACCCAACCGTGGCGGCGGGCAACGAGGCGGCCGGTCATCGTGCCCTCCAGCGCGGGGGGCCCGTGCGTCGGGCCTTGGCGCGAAAGTACGTCGCCGGCCTCACGCCCGGCTACCGGCTTGCCCCGGGTCTCGGCGGCAACACGCGAGGCCTTCCCCGAGCAGGAGTCAACCGGTGGCGCGAGCACTACATCTCGGCTCGGGCTGCGGCTGGGCTGGCCGGCTTCGGCGAGTTCAACTTCCGTCACGAGAACAGCTCGGCGCAGGTGATGCAGGATGTCCTGCGGCCGCTGGCGGAAGCATTCAGGTAGCAGAGGACGAGCCGGGAGCGGTCGTCAAGGCGCATCGCTTCGAATCAGCTCGTATTCGGCTAGTTGCTGAATCCATCCGGTGACCTCGAGAGCGATCTCGTGACGCCAATCATCGGCAGCATCGTCGCTCGCTCGCATCGCCTCTGCGGTTTCCCAGAGGCTGATGGTGATGGCGGCACCGCTTTTACGGTTCGCATACAGGTCGATTCGGACGAGGCCGGGTCTCCCGTGAAAGGCGTCTATCGCCTTATGTACCTCCTGGATGGCGAGGTCCACGGCATCGACCGGGAACTGAAAGGTCGTAATTCGCGCCCACATCTCTCACCACTGGACTGTAGTCGGAAGGAGCGAGCTTCACGGCCGTAAGCCGCCAGCGGCATTCTGGCGTGCAGGAGACACGATCCCAGCTGGGACGCAGGATGCTGCGTGTTCTCGCCTTCGCGATTACGACGTAGGAGCTACTTGACGGTGAAAGCGCCAAACATGGTTGCCTCGTGCGGCGCGCAGTAGAACTTCCATTTACCCCGCTTCAGCCTCACCGCCACGGTCTTCCGGCCGACGAAGGCGACACCGGTCAGGTTCTTCTCGAAACGGCCGCCAGACTTCTGCTCGAGCGCAAAGTTATGGGACGAAGCCCTATCGGCGATGACGAAGTTGTACCGGCCGGCTTTGAGCGTCCTCACCCGCCTGCCGTTCATCTTCAGGCTGATCGTGAAGCCGGGGCCGACGATGCCTTTCAGAACCGGCGTAGCTTCCGGCCGCGCCGAGGCGCTGACGCTCAGCAGAACAGCGGTAACACCAGCTGCCGTCATGCAAACGATCGTGCGGATCATGGGATTCCTTCCTGATCGATGACAGCCCTTACTACGCCTGTTTGCCCCTGTCGGATCTGCGGCGCCCGGCCTCGTTCCGGTTTTGCGATACCCGGATGCGGGAACTCGCTCAAGCGCCGTGCTGAAGCGTCTGGTTCAGATTTTCGTTCTCAAGAAGCTCTGGGAGCGGTTCCGCGCGCGAAAGGACAGGTGAGATCAGGCACCATCAGTCGACCCATTCGACGTTGTAGCGTGGCCCAGCCTCGAGCATCCGTTCGATCAGCTCATCGGTGAGAGGCGGCAGCGGGAGGGACGGATCGTCCACCGGTGAGCAGATCTCGCGGAACCATCCCTCCATCCCGGCAGGGGTGTAGACGGCGATCATCCTCGCAGGCTTCGTTCCCTCGTTCCGGTAGAGGTGCCGTGTCCCGCGCGGGATGAAGACGGACTGGCCGGCCGAGACTGGGCGCGTCTCCTCACCGGCGGTGAAGGTGATGCTTCCCTCGGTGATCGTGAAGAGCTCGTCCTCGGCGAGGTGACGGTGCGGCGGCGGCCCGCCGCCCGCGCCGACCAGACAGTCGAGCGCGAACATCGATCCGCCCGACTCCTCGCCTGTGACGAGGAACGTGTACATGTCGCCGGGTCCCCACCAGGAGCGTCCGGTCTCCCCCGCCGTGGTGCGTACGACTCGTCCGGCCATGAAAACGATCCTCCTCGCTCGTAACAGGGGCCGAGCGCTACCGCCTGCGCCGTGACGGTGGAAGCTGCCCAACCACGCGGTTTCGGTCTAGTGGAGCGTGCCGGGATCGAACCGGCGACCTTCGGCTTGCAAAGCCGACGCTCTCCCAACTGAGCTAACGCCCCGAGGCCACCGAAGTGTAGGCGACGTACCATGGCTAGACGTTTGATGTAGATCTGTCTACTATCGGCGTGCGCCGAGGCGGCGCATTACTACTGGGGAGGATTCGATGACCGGGATTGGGCGTTCGCGCTCGTTGTTCGTCGTGGCGGCTGCGGTCGCTGTAGCTGTTGCCGTCGCCGTCGTGGCCGCGGGCAGGCAAGGGAATGGGAGCTCGTCCGCGCGGTTCGATCCGCGCAAGGAGGCGGCCTTTGAAGGGAAAGGGCGCGAGGCACAGCGCAAGGGGCCTGCGAACCCGGCGGCCGAGCAGGTCGAAAACCGCGCGTTTCCGCGCGCCTACGTGGACGACCGGCTCGCGCTCAAGTCCCACTACGCGTTCGAGCGTAAGCCCGAGCAGCTGGACAGCGCCGCATTCGACACGCGGACGTCGTTCACGGCCGCGCTGGCTGCGAGCCCGGGCGCCTGGTCCGCCCTTGGGCCGGTGACGCCGAACGTCTCCGGGGAGGCTTCGCAGTTCCTCGACCCGGTCACGCTCAAGGGACCGACCACGCAAGAGTCCGGGCGCGTCACCGCGCTTGCCATCGACCCGAACTGTGCCAAGGCCACGGCTCCCGCCGGTGCTCCCTGTCGCCTTTGGGTGGCCGCCGCGGGCGGAGGGATCTGGCGCACGAACGACGCGCTCGCGGCCCACCCGAACTGGATCGCGCCTCCGGACAACCTGCCGACGAACGCCTTCGGCTCGCTGATCATCGATCCGAACGATGCGTCCGGGAACACGCTCTACGCAGGCTCCGGTGAGCCGAACGGCTCCGGCGACTCCGAGGCAGGCCTCGGCCTGTTCAAGTCGACCGACGGAGGAACGAGCTGGCAGCTGGTCGCCGGCTCGCAGCCAGTGGCGATCAATCGCTCGATCGGCGCGATCGCCGTCAAGCCCGGTAATCCGAGCACGATCTACATCGGCACCGACGTCGCACGCCACGGCTCGTCGTCGGTCAACGGCGGGCGGCGCACGCCTCCGAATGCTCCGACTCTCGGCGTCTACACCTCGACGAACGGCGGCGCTAGCTTCACGCTGGCGGCTGCTCTCCAGGCGAGGACGCCCGCGAACCCGTCGCCCCCGGGCGCCGGGACGGGCGTCGACTGGTTCCAGGGCGGAATCACGAAGCTCGAGCTCGACCCCAACAACTCGAGCACCGTCTACGCGGCAGTGGTCGGCTACGGCCTCTGGCGCTCGACCGACGGTGGGTCGGCCTGGACGCAGGTCTTCCGGACGATGAACCAGAACTCGTTCGGCACGAAGGCCCCCGGCGATACCTTCGGCGACCGCGTCGAGTTCGATGCGGTGAACCTCGGCGCCGGCAAGACTCGCATCTACCTCGGCGACTCGTCGGACGACCTCGTTCGGTCTCGCGTCTGGCGCACCGACGATGCCGCCGCGATCGTCGGAGATCCGACCGGTGCCTACTCGAACGCGGGCTGGACGGAGCTGTCGAGCTCGACGAACGGGACGAATGGCTTCCTGGCGTACAACTACTGCCAGGGCCAGTGCGGCTACGACGACTTCGTCACGAGCCCCGCGGCCCAGCTCGGCGTCGGCTCCGGCCATGCCAACACCCTGTGGCTGGGCGGCGCGATGAACTACGACGAGTTGCCGGCCTACGCCGGTCTTCCGCAACGCTCGAACGGCCGGGGGGTCATCAGGTCGACGAACGGCGGAGCCCTGGCTCCGGACGTGACCTGGCAGGACATGTCGGCGACGATGGGCCCAGCTTCGTCGTACTCGTTCACGAAGGGCATCCACCCGGATCAACACGCGGTCGTGTTCAACCCCGTCGATCCCGGCATCGCGTTTGTCGGGTCGGACGGCGGCGTCCTCCGCATCGACGTCCGGAACCCCCAGAACAAGTCCGACGCGTGTGCGATCCGGCAGTTCGTCTACATCCCCGGTCAGCGGGCCGTCCCGCTGGCGCCGGCCGACCTGAGGGACTGTCAGCGACTGCTGAGTGGCATTCCTCAGACGATCACTCCGATCAATGACGGTCTGAACACGATCCAGTTCCAGTCGCTCTCGTACAATCCGAGCAACCCGACCGGCGAGCTGCTGGGCGGGACGCAGGACAACGGCACGTTCTCCTACACCGGAACGCCGACCTGGTTCGAGTCAGTCGGAGGCGACGGCGGTCAGTCCGGCTTCGACGTTGGGAACCCGACTATTCGGTATCACAACTACTACGACGCCACGCCCGAGGTGAACTTCCACGGGAACGACCCGACTGAGTGGCTCGACATCTACGACCCGCTTCAGGCCACGGGCGAGCTGCGCTCGTTCTACGTTCCCTTCATCGCGGATCCGACGGTCGCGGGCCGCGCCTTCGTCGGTCTCGAGCACGTCTGGCGGACCGATGCGAACGGCGGTGACCCGGCATACCTCGAGGCGCACTGCAACTCGCTGCACCTCGATCCGTACCGCAACAGGCCGTGCGGCGACTGGAAGCCGATGGGCCTCAATCTGACGGGATCCGACTTCGGGAACTTCCGCGTCGGCCATTACGTCGTCGCTACGACGAGGGCTCCAAGCGACGCCGGCACCCTCTGGGCGGGCACACGGATCGGCCGGCTCTTCATCACGAGCAACGCGAACGACCCGCAGCCGCGCAACGTGCGGTGGGTGCGGCTCGACACGCCCTCGACGCCGGGCCGGTTCGTGTCCGGAATCGCGATCGACCCGGCCGATCCGAACCACGCCTGGATCTCGTACTCGGGCTACAACGCGTACACACCGACCACGCCCGGGCACGTGCTCGAGGCGAGATACGACCCCGCCACCGGCGCGGCGACCTTCGTGGACCGCTCCTACGACCTGGGCGACCAGCCGGTGACCGGGATTGCGGAGTTCGGGCCGACAGGTGATGTCTACGCTGCGACCGACTTCGGCGTGCTACGCCTCCCGAGCGGCGCCACGCACTGGGAGAACGCGGGCACGAGCCTGCCGTCGGTGGCGGTCTACGGGCTCACGCTGTCGCAGTCGGCCCACGTGCTCTACGCGGCAACCCACGGGCGAGGCGCCTACGCGCTCACGCTGCCAACGCCGTAGGGTTTAGCGAACGAGAGGGCCGGCGGCGCAGCGCCGCCGGCCCTCGAACTTACGCGGCTCGGGCCAGCCTCTCTTCGTGGCGGGCCCGCTTGATGATTTCGTCGCGATCGCCGAAGCGCTGGTGCGCCTTGAGCGTGCGGTGCTCGTCCCAGAGCGCCGCGATGCGCTCCTCGAGCTCGTGCAGCTCGTCCGAGAGCGCGGCGTCGTGACCTTGTGAGAGTGAGTGCCAGAGCTCGGCGCGCCGCTCGGTGGCGCGATCGATCTCGGCGTGAATTGACTCGAGTGTGTTCATGCCTGTGAAAACGAACTACCCCGCGCCAACATTCCTAGTCCCGCGGCCCGCAAAGGTAGAGCACCACAACGATTGCGCCGACAACGGCGGCTGCAACCGCGATGCCAGTGAGTACCGCCGAGCTCACGCGTAGCCGAGCTCGGCCAGCCGATCCTCGTCGATCCCGAAGTAGTGCGCGAGCTCGTGTAGCACGGTGACGCGGATCTCGTGCTCCAGGCGCTCGGGCTCCGGGAAATCGGCTTCCAGCGGCAGCCGGTAGATCGTCACCTTTGCCGGCAGGAACTCGGGCAGGTCGAAGAGTCCGTAGAGATCCGGCTCCTCCGGGTTCTCGTCTTCGACCACGACGGCGACGTTGCGCAGCCGCCTGGCGAGCTCCTCCGGGAGCGCGTCGAGAGCGTGCTGGACGTGCTCTTCGAAGGTCACCATCTCGGCACTAACGGCCGCCGCCTCCTCATCAGGTACGCCGTCGCGAGCCCGAAGGCGAAGCCGCCGATGTGCGCGAAGAAGGCAACCCCGCCGCCTGCCTGCGGCTGCAGGATCGAGAAGCCGCCCTCCCAGAGCTGGAAGATGAACCAGAGGCCGAGGAAGAACATTGCCGGGATCTCCCGTAGGAACACGAAGAAGACGATGATGAAGATTGTCAGGACGCTGGCCATTGGCAGGAGCACGAAGTAGGCGCCGAGCACACCGGCGATCGCTCCCGAGGCGCCGACGTTGGGGATGCTCGCGCCCGCCGCGTCGGTGAAGAGGAGCGTCACAAACGTCTGCAGCCCGGCCGCGGCGATGCCGGCGACGAGGTACCAGACGAGGAAGCGGATCCGCCCGAAGGCGTCCTCGATGTTGTTGCCGAAGATCCAGAGGAAGAGGATGTTGCCGCCGATGTGCAGCCAGCTCCCGTGCATGAACATCGAGCTGAAGACTCCCTCGTACCAGGGCACGTGGTGCACAAGCGCGGCAGGCGCGACGCAAGGCCCCTCGAGCGAACAAGGGTAGTAGCCGTAGCGCAAGACGTCGTGCTCCACCGAGGTACCGGTGAACTCCCAGACCCAAACGAGGGTGTTGAACGCGATCAGGCCGACGGTGACGATCGGGAACGCTCGGGTCGGGACGTTGTCCTTGAGCGGGATCACTAGGAGATCACGAGCGCCATCAGCGCCTTCTGGGCGTGCAGGCGGTTCTCGGCCTGATCCCAGACCGCGGACTGCGCACCGTAGAGCACGTCCTCGGTGATCTCTTCGCCGTAGTGCGCGGGCAGGCAGTGAAGGACGATCGCGCCATCGTCGGCGAGCTGGACGAGGCTCTCGTCGATGCCGAAGCCCGCGAGGTCGGCGAGCCGACGCGCCCTCTCTTCCTCCTGCCCCATGCTCGTCCAGACGTCGGTGTAGAGGGCGTCGGCGCCGCGCGCCGCCTCGCGTTGGTCGTGCGTGAGCTCGACGGTGCCGCCGACCTCTCGCGCGATCTCGACCACGCGCTCCTCCGGCTCGTAGCCCTCGGGGGTGGCCGCGACGAACTCCATCCCTAGCTTCGCGGCTGCGACCATCAGCGAGGCGCAAACATTGTTGCCGTCGCCGAGGTAGGCCACACGCACCCCTGCGAGCCGGCCGAGCCGCTCGCGGATCGTCATCACGTCGGCCAGCGCCTGGCACGGGTGCGAGCTGTCGGTGAGGCCGTTGATCACCGGAATCGCCGCGTGGCGGGCGAGCTCCTCGACGTCCTCCTGCGCGAAGGTGCGGATCATGAGCCCGTCGAGATAGCGAGAGAGCACGGTTGCGGTGTCCTTCAGCGTCTCGCCGCGGCCGAGCTGGAGGTCTGAAGCGGCCAGGTGGAGGCCGATCCCGCCGAGCTGGAAGATGCCGACCTCGAACGAGACGCGCGTCCGTGTGGACGGCTTCTGGAAGATCATCCCCAGAGTGCGGCCGGGGAGAAGGTGGTGCTCCTCGCGCCGGGCCTGCCGTTCCTTGAGATCGTCGGCCAGGTCGAGCGCCTGCAGCAGCTCCTCGCCACTCCAGTCGGCTACGCGCGTGAAGTGGCGCCCCTTGAGGCTCTCGGTGACCGCGGCCATGCCGCTGCTGATGCTAACGGAGGGATTCTTCGAGTCCCGCCTGAGCGAGCAGGTCGCGCAGTCGGGCGAGGCCCATGAACATCCGGCTCTTGATCGTGCCGAGCGGCTGGTCAAGGCACTCGGCGAGCTCGCTCTGGGTGAGGCCGCCGTAGTAGCCGAGCTCGAGCGCCTCGCGCTGCTCGGGCGGAAGCCGCCGCAGGGCCTCTTGGACGACGCGGCGCTGGAAGCCGAGCGTCGCCTCTTCCTCGACGGTTGCGGGGGCTGCGGGCTCGGGCGCTTGCTCGAGCGGCTCGCCGCGGCGGCGATCCTCGCGCCGGACGAGGTCGACGGCGCGACGGTGGACGAGAGTCAGGATCCAGGTGCTTGCCTTCGCGCGTTCGGCGAGGAAGCGGTCGGCGGAGCGCCAGATGCCGAGAAACGCCTCCTGGACCGCGTCCTGGGCGAGCGCCTCATCGCGCAGGATCCGCACGGCAAGGCCGTAGGCGACGCGGCCGAAGCGGTCGTAGAGCTCGGCTAGCGCTTGGTCATCAGAGCTCGCGATGAGCGAGAGCAGCGCCTCGTCCGAGACGTGCGCGAGCTGTCGTGACGTAATTGTGGGAGGAGGAGTGGTCAGGAGCGCCGTCACGTCGTGGCCTCGGTCGCGACGAAGGGCTTCTGGGTGGGCTGGTCGACGCCGCCGGCGCGCTCGACCGTGACGCCGATCACGGAGCCACGAGGCACGTGGCGGGGAATCGTGAGGACGGTCGTGCCGTCGTTGCCGCGGAAAACGCCGGCAGGCTCGATCGTGTCGGGCCGCATCACCCACGCCTCGTACGTTTTGCCGGCGGGTGCGGGTGGGACGCGCAGGATGAGTGCGGCCTCGCCGTTCGGCGCGACGGCCACCGCACCCTGCGCGCCCATTTCCATGAGCCTGGCTCCGGGCTGGGCGAGCACGCGGGTGAACGCGTTTCCCTCGCTCGGCCGGGTCGCCGTCCAGACGCCGAGCCCGATCGCGACGGAGGCGGCGATCGCCGCGGCGGCCGAAAGCGGCCTCGTCCAGTTGCGGCGGCGCGCGGGCAGAGAGGCGACGTTGTCGCGCTCACCGCGCGCCTGGGTGAGGATCCGCTCCTTGAGCTCGGGTGGCGGCGCCGGGCCTGCCGCGGCGTAGGCGAGGCTGGCTGCAGCCTCCTTCAGGCTCCCGAGCTCCTCGCGGCAGCGGGTGCAGCTAGCCAGGTGCTCCTCGAAGCGCCGCTCCTCGGCCTCCGGAAGGGCGTCGAGCGCGTACGGCGCCGCGAGCGTGTGGATCTCGTCGGACATCGAAGGAAGTATGGCGCTCAGCGGAGCACCTTCCGGGCGACAGGGCCCCAGAGAAGTGAGAAATGCGGGTTGAGCGCGAGCGCCCGCCCGAGGTGGTGACGCGCGGTCCCCCGGTTGCCAAGGCAGCGCTCGATCATTCCCCGGTGGAAGAGCTTGACGGCGTCGCGCGTCCCAAGCCGCAGCGCGTGTTGCGAATAAGCCCGCGCCTCGGCGCAGCGGCCGTTGCGGGCGAGCGCCCAGGCGAGCACGTCGTCCCCGTCGATGCTTGGGCGCTGCGCGCGACCGCGCCGGGCGAGCACGAGCGCCTGCGACAGCCGAATTCCGTGATCGACGTCGAAGAGCGCGACGTCGAGATCGATCTTCGTGTCGTTCGCAGCGAGCCGCCGGTCGAGCGCGCGGACCCGCGCATACTGAGCCCGGGCGAGCCTCGGCTTTCCAGCCGAGCTGTAAAGGTCGCCGAGCGCGGCGGCGAACTGGGGCATGGGCATGGCCTCGAGCGCGCGCCGTTCCAGGGTGATCGCCTCTTCGGCACGCCCGCGTGCTGCTTCGACCTGCGCGAGCGCGTCGAGAGCCGGGGCGTGGCCCGGAAGGACTGCCAGGGCAGCGCGGTATTCGGCCGCAGCTTCGCCGACCCTTCCCTCGGACCAGAAGAGCTTGCCGAGCTGGACGCGGGTCCAGGCGGTGTCCTCCCGGCTTGCGGCCGCGGGCTCGAGGGCAAGGCGCATCGCCGCGATCGCGCCGCCCCGGTCGCCGAGCAGCTCGCGGGCGTAGGAGACGCGGGCATACGAGGAGAGACCGGGCCTGAGACGCGCCATCGTGTCGAAGGCTGCGAAAGCCAGGCGGTAGCGGCCGAGCTCGAGCTCGGCGTCGCCGATCACGCCGTACGCTTGCGCGGACTCGGGGGAGAGCCGCAGCATCTTCCTGCCGAGGGCGAGCGCCTCGCGGAAGTGATGGCTGGAAAGCGCCAGCGTGGCGAGCCCGCTGGTCGCGGCGCGGTCGTCCGACGCGAGGGCGAGCGCCCGGCGCAGCGCATGCTCCGACCTCGTCAGGTAGACCGGGTCGCCGGTCTCACGCTCCAGCGCCTGCAGGCGGAAGCCGAGCGCGGTGTAGGCGCGAGCGTCGGCCGGGACCGCGGCGAGCGCGCCCGCGGAGTGCGAGTCCCGGAGCGCGCCGCCGCCCAGGGCAACGGTGGCGGCGAGCGCCGCCACCGTTGCGAGCACGATCGACCGCGGTCGCTTCACGGGTTCAGATGCACCCGGTTGCGACCGTCCCAGGGTGAGGCAAGGTACGGGAAGACGTTCGGCAGCACCTTGTCGTTGGCGCTGACGTTGTCACCCGCGCCGGCGAAAGCGACGCCGCCCACGACCTGGATCGCGGTGTCGGTCACGTCGTCCGCCGGCTTGCGGCCGTTGGGCCAGGAGGCGCCCGGAGCCGAGCTCACGTCCAGCCGCAGCAACTCGGAGAGGCGCATGTCACCCGGCGCGTACTTCAGCAGAGCGTTCTCCAGGTCGGATCGCGGAGTCGCAGGCACCGGCGCGCCGAACACGAGCGAGAGTGCGAGTGCGAGCCGCGGATTCTCGTAGTAGTCGAGGAACGCCGACTCCTGCTGCGGCTCGAGCGAGTTCCAGCGGTCCTTGTCTTTGGTGCCGATGATCAGCTCGTTGATGAGCGGATTGGCGAGCCGCTGGACCTGCACGAAGCCACCGTGCCCGTGTCCGTGGCTGTGACCGTCGCCGCCGCCGCGCACGGTCACGCGTGGCCGGCTCGTGGACGCGTAGGCGCCGAGCTTCGGCTGCGTGGTCGTTGACGGGCTCCTGTGATCCCTGGTCAGCAAGGCCGCGGGCACCTCGAGCACGATTGAGTTGACGTTGAAGCCGGAGAGCATGTCCGTTCCCGGCGAGCGCAGGTTCAGTGTGTCGAAGGCGGCGCCCAGGTCGATGAAGAACGGGTCGTCGCGCTGGCCGGCGAAGACCTTGATCCCGCCGCCCAGGTCGTACGTCCCCTGCCCGGCGAGCCCGTCGTAGTCGGGCATCGTGCGGGGGCCCACGTTCGACGGCACCGCAATCTTGTCCGTCATCGGGGAGATCGGGATGCGATGCCCGTCCTTGATCATCGTGAGCGAGTACCTCTGTCGCACACCCAGGCCCTCGCTACCGGGGCCGGAGAGCGACGTGATCGGCGGGAGCGCCACGTAGGCAAGCGGCAGGCCCGCATCGTTCACGATCCCGCGGGTCTCGTTCGAGAAGCGGAACTCGAACTCGACGTCGCCGGCCGTTCCGTTCTTGTTGTTGTCGACGTGGAACGTGTAGACGACGCTTGGGTCGAAGTTGTAGTAGTTCGGGCCGCCGCTCGGTTCCTGGAACGGGATCACGTTCATGATCAGGTCGACCTTGTCGGCCTGGCCCGGCTGGATGCTCCGGAACATGTAGAAGTCCGTGATGTCCGCCGTCGGGTCGTTCGCGATCAGCGGCGCCTCCCGGTGGCTCGAAGCCTGTGCGACCGACGGGGTCGGCCCGAAGCGGAGCATGAGTAGGGCGAGTGCCGCGCCGAACAACGCGAGCGCGGTCACCGCGACCCTTCGCCTCCGTAGGACAGCCGTCATGGCTGCCTCCTTTCGTCCCTCTCGGGGATCGTTTGACGCCCCTGATTCGCGCAGGGAGGCGGTTCGGTTCGCTAGGCCCGGATGCGCGTGCCGGAGCGCCCTGCGAGTGCCTCGCCCAGCAAGGCCGGCGAGGTGATCAGCGCTTCGCGCCCGGTCGCTCGCACGAACTCCACGCTCGCCTCGAGCTTGGGGCGCATCGAGCCCGCCTCAAGCTCGGGCAACAGGGCCTCGGCCTCGTCCGCGCTCAGCTCACGCAGCTCCTGCTGGTGCTCGGTGCCGAAGGCGCGATAGACCGCGCGAACCTCGGTGAGGATCACCAACCGGTCTGCGCTCACCTCGCGCGCGAGCAATGCCGAAGCGCGGTCCTTGTCGATCACGGCGTCCACGCCGGTGAGGTGGGCAACGCGCCTGGCAGCCGGGATCCCGCCTCCGCCGCAGGCGACCACGATTGCCCCCGAGCCGAGCAGCGCGCGGATCGCGGCCAGCTCGACGACCTCGAGCGGCACCGGCGAGGGCACGACGCGGCGCCAGCCCCGGCCGGCGTCCTCGACGACCTTCCAGCCGCGGTCGCGCTCGAGCTCGCGTGCCCGGTCCTCGGCGTAGAAGGGTCCGACGGGCTTCGTCGGCTCCTCAAAGGCGGGGTCGTCCTCGGCCACGAGCACGTGGGTGAGCAGGCAGACCACAGGCCGCCCGGCGACCGGCTCGAGCTCGCTCTCGATCAGCGCGCCGATCTCGGCCTGCGTTTGGGCGACAGCGAGGTACAGCGGCAGCGCCGGCGCCTCCTCGGCCGCGCGCTCGTGGCGCAGGAGCTCGTTGCCGACCTGCGGGCCGTTGCCGTGGGTGAGCACGAGCTCGCGCTCGTGGAGAAGTGGCCGCAGCGCGGCACAGGCCTCGCGCAGATTGGCGCGCTGCTCGGCCGCGGTGCCCCGCTCGCCGGGCCGCATGAGCGCGTTCCCGCCGAGGGCGACGACTGCGGTCACAGCGTCGCTTGCGATGTCGCTGTCAGGCCGAACCGGCTTTGCTTGTTCGGTCGTCTGCGCCGCCGACCCGATGCGCCTGCGTCGACGCTCGCGCTCACACCAGCGCGGTGTCGCCGATCAGCCCGTGCTCGCGAAGGACATCGGCCAGCGTCGGCGCGCCGACCTCCTGGAGCCGGTACGTGATCCGCAACGCGGGCACGTCGAAGTCGATCAGCTTGCGCAGGTCGATCGGGGTCCCGATCAGCACCAGATCGGCGTTACAGGCCTCGATCGTCGCCTTGAGATCGTCCATCTGCTTGCGCCCGTAGCCCATCGCGGGCAGGAGCGCGCCGACGTCCGGGTAGTCCACGAAGGTCTGGGCGATGGAGCCGACCGCGCACTCGCGCGGGTCGATCAGCTCGGCGGCGCCGTTGGCCTTCGCCGCGAGCACTGCGGCGCCGTAGGTCATCTCGCCATGGGTCAGCGTCGGCCCGTCTTCGATCGCGAGTACGCGCTTTCCCGCGATCCCCTCGGGATCGCCCTCGACATGGAACGGCGAGGCGGCAAGCACGATCCGCGCCCCGGGGTTGTGCGTTCGGATGGAGTCGAGCACCGCGTCGATCCCTTCTTGGGGCGCGCTGTCCAGCTTGTTCACCACACAGACGTCGGCCATGCGCAGGTTCGTCTCGCCCGGGTGGTAGCGCAGCTCGTGACCGGCCCGGTGCGGGTCGACGACGACCACATGGACGTTCGGCTTCACGAATGGCGTGTCGTTGTTGCCACCGTCCCAAAGGATCACGTCCGCCTCCTGCTCAGCGCGGTCGAGGATCGCCGCGTAGTCGATTCCGGCGAAGACGAGGTTGCCCTCGGCGATGTGCGGCTCGTACTCCTCGCGCTCCTCGATGGTGGCGTCCGCAGCGTCGAGGTCCTCGTAGCGCTCGAAGCGCTGGACGGCCTGCTTCGTCAGGTCGCCGTAGGGCATCGGGTGGCGCAGGACGGCGACTCGCTTGCCGGACTCGCGCAGCAGCGCCGCGATGTGGCGGGTGGTTTGGCTCTTGCCCGAGCCGGTGCGCACGGCGCACACGGCAACGGACGGCTTGGTCGAGGTGAGCATCGTCTCAGCAGGCGAGATCAGGCGGTATGACGCGCCTGCCGCGAGCACACGTGAGCCGACGTGCATCACGTGCTCGTGCGTGACGTCGGAGTAGGCGAAGACGACCTCATCCACCTCGTGCCGCGCGATCAGCTCTTCGAGCTCGCTCTCGGGGCAGATCGGGATCCCTTCCGGATACCGCGAGCCAGCCAGCTCGGCGGGGTAGACGCGCCCGGCGATATCCGGGATCTGCGTGGCCGTGAAGGCAACCACCTCGGAGTCCTCACGGCCCCGGTAGACGAGGTTGAAGTTGTGAAAGTCGCGGCCGGCCGCGCCTGCGATCAGCACTCGGGTTCTGGTCATGAATAGAGCTTATGCACGTACCCAGGACGGAGTGCGGATTAGGGTGTCAAGCGTGATCGCGCGCCTGGCAGGCTGCATCTGCGTCGCCGCGCTGCTGACCGCCGCGCCGGCGGCCCAGGTCGACTCGGCCGGCCTGAACGCGCAGTCCACGGTGCGGGCGCTCGCGGTGCTCGGGCCGCGCGTGGCCGGAACGGCGACGGAGCGCAGGGCGGCCGCCGTCGTCAGCGCCCGTTTCGGCAAGCTCGGCTTGACCCCGGTCGTCCAAACCGTCCCAGTGCCGCGCGGCGGAGCCTCGCGGAATCTCGTCTTCCGGACGGGCGGCGCACCGCTGCGGGCGATCGTGGTCGCTCACCTCGATGGTGTCTCGGCCGGTCCGGCCGCGAACGACAACGGCTCGGGCGTGGGGGCGCTGCTCGAAGTGGCGCGGCTCCTGCGCAACCGGCCGGGCATGCTCTACGCCGCCCTCGGCGCCGAGGAGCGCGTGATGACCGGCTCCAGGCTCCACCTCGGCTCGGCGCGCCTGTTGCGCAGCCTCGGCGGAGCCGACCGCCGCAGCACGCGGCTCGTGCTCTCGCTCGACATGGTCGGCTACGGCCCGACGCTGAACATCCGCGGTCTCGAGAGCCGGCCGAACCGCTCGGCCCTGATCGCGCTCGCAGCGGCCCGCAGGCTAGGGCTGACCGCGTCGTACCTGCAAGACCGGGGCCAGTCCGACCACGAGGAGTTCACCCGCGGCGGGATTCCGGCCGCCTGGGTCGAGTGGCGCTGGGACCCGTGTTGGCACACCGCCTGCGACCGCGTCGGGCGCGTCCGCCCCGAGAAGCTCTCCGCGGCCATCCGCCTGGCGGTGGCTGCCGTCCGCGCTGCCTAGCGCAGCATCTCGCGGATGCGGCCGTCGACCGAGGCCAGCTCCAGGTCCGAGCCGGTGACCTCCCTCAGCAGCTCGTCCGCGGTGGGCTTCTGACCCTCTGCCCAGAGCTCCCGTAGGAGGGAGCCCGCCTCGCGCTGGGTGAACCACTCGCTTCCGAACCGCTCGCGCAGGTACTCGCGCAGCTGCGTCTCGAATGCCCACGAGCGCAGGTAGGAATAGACGTAGAAGCCGGCGTCGATATCCGCGAGGTAGTTCGCCGGGCTCGGCTCGATCTTCGTGGCGTTGCCGAGCAGCTCGACATAGCGCTTCGGCATCTCGGAGAGGTCGTCGCTCGAGTGGAACTCGAGCTCGTACAGAAGCTTGGCGCAGTAGCGGCGCACGAAGAAGAGCAGCCACATCATCCCCTCGGAGGCGTACTCGTCCGGCCGAGGGAAGTCGAGCTTGCGCGAGAGCCAGCGGGGCTCGTCGGTCAAGTGCTGCAGCAGCATCGCCCAGCCCTCGGTGACCGCGACGTCACCGAGGCGCTTCTCCTCCATCGTGAGGTCGCGCGAGGTGTTCGCGTAGTGCTCGGTGTGCCCGGCCTCGTGGAAGAAGGCGCGCCAGTCGTCGGCGCCGCCGATCGGCTGGATCACGAGCATCACCTTGTCCGGCACCTCGATCGGCGCGCAGAACGCGCGCGGCGACTTCTGCGGGCGCTGCTCGATGTCGAGGTGCACGTTGGCCTGCCCTTCGAGGTCGATCCCGAGGTCGGCGAGGGTTGCCTTCAGCGCCGGCACCATCTCGTCGCCGGGGAAGCCCTCGTCCCACTGTGGCGAGCGGATCATGCGTTGGAGGTCCCAGCGCTGCACCTCGTCGAGCGAGAGCCCGAGCAGCTCGCGGGTGGCGCGGCCGACCGTCTCCTCGTAGAGCTGCTCCGTTGCGTCGAGGAAGGACTCGCACTGGCGCGCGAGGTTGCGCAGCTCGAGGCCGAAACGCTCGTACAACTCGACGTAGGTGGAGGCGCCGAGCTCCGGCAAGGCGCCGCGCACGACCTCGATGCTCTCGAGGTAGATCGGGTTCAGGTGCTCCTCGGTCGCCTCCCACATCGCACGGTCGAGCTTCTGGCGGCGCGCGCGGTCGGGCTCGTTCGCCATCGTTGGACGCAGCATCCGGAAAGGGATCGTCTCGCCGTCGACGGTCACCTCGAGCTCGGCCTCGAGCGCGGCCTCCCGTTCGGCGTGCTCGCGTGTCAGCTTCCCGATGTAGCCGTCGCAGCCGAAGTGCCAGAGCTCTCGTGCCCGCCGGTCGCCGTTCACCGAAGCGCCGAGCGCCTGCACGTTCTCGAGCTCGGTCAGCATCGCGTGGCGCTCGTAGATCGACTCGAGCTCGAGCCGGTCCTTCAGGCCCGCGTAGTGGAGGTAGTACTCCTCGTCGAGCTCGGCGATGAAGCGGTCGGCTTCGGCTCGGTACGCGTCGAGCTCGACGGGCGATGTCGGCGTCTCGCTCGGCACAGCCCGTAGGATACCCCGGTGCGAGAGATCAGCATTTCGACCGAGCGGCGCACGCAGCTGCTCGACATCACGACGCGGGTAGAGGAGGCGCTCAACGGGGTCGACGGGGCCGCAGCAGCGCTCGTCTACGTGCCGCATACGACGGCCGGCGTGACCATCAACGAGGACGTCGATCCCGTGCTCTCCAACGACCTCGAGTCCGCGATGGAGAGGATCGTCGAGGACGGTTGGGCCTGGAAGCACGACGACGCCGACGGGCCGAACGCGCCCTCGCACATGCGCGCCTCGCTGATGAGCCCGGAGGTGCTCGTTCCGCTCCAGGAAGGCAAGCTCGCACTGGGCCGCTACCAGGGCATCTTCTTCTGCGAGTTCGACGGGCCGCGCGAACGCAAGGTCTACGTCACCGCGTTGCGGTAGACGCATGGCCGCCCCGGTGACGAAGGACCAGGAGCTCGAGCTCCAGATCGACTCGCTCGCCTACGGCGGGAACGGCGTCGCGCGGCTGAACGGGTTCGTCGTCTTCGTCCGGCGCGGGCTGCCCGGCGATGTCGTGCGTGCGCGTGTGACGAAGGTGAAGCGCAACCACGCCGAGGCGCTCGCGGTCGATGTGGTGACCCCCAGCCCGCTGAGAGTCGAGGCGCCGTGCCGGCACTATCCGGCCTGCGGCGGCTGCCGCTTCCAGGATTTCGCCTACGAGTCGCAGGTCGCCGCCAAGGAGGAGCAGGTGGCCGACGCGCTACGGCGGATCGGCGGGATCCCAGAACCGCCGCTCGAGCCGATCGTGCCCGCGGTCGAAGTCTTCCACTACCGAAACAAGCTCGAGTACTCGTTCACCGCTACTCCGGAGGGACCGGCGCTCGGCTTCCACAGGGCCGGCCGCTGGGACGAGGTGCTCGACATCCGGCGCTGCTGGCTGACCACCGACTTCGGCAACGAGCTGCGAGACGCCGTGCGCGTCTGGGCGCGCGCGGAGGGGCTCGAGGCCTACGACCAGGCCGAGCACACCGGCTACCTGCGGCATCTCGTGATCCGGGAGGGGCGCAATACCGGCCACGCGCTCGTGCAGCTCGTGACCGCGGCGGGCGAGAAGTTCGATCGGGACGAGCTCGTCGAGGTGCTGCGCCGCTTTCCGGAGGTTCGCTCGATCCACTGGGCTGTGAACGACACCCCAGCCGAAGTGACGAACCTGCCGACGACGCTCCTCTGGGGCGAGGAGGCGATCGAGGAGGAGCTCAGCGGCCTTCGCTTTCGCGTCCGCCCGAACGCCTTCCTGCAGACGAACACCGGGATGGCCGAGCAGCTCTATGCGCTCGCCGGCGAATACGCGGCGCTGACCGGCAACGAGACCGTCTACGACCTCTACTGCGGGATCGGGACGATCGGGCTCACGCTGGCGTCGCAGGCCCTGACGGTGTGGGGAGTGGAGGTCTCCGAGGAGTCGGTCGCCTGCGCGCTCGAGAACGCCGATCTGAACGGGATCTCGAACGCGGCATTCTTCGCGGGCGAGGTCGGAGCATCGCTGGAGGAGCTGCGCGACCGGGCGGGTCTGCCCGACGTGGTCGTGGTCGACCCGCCGCGGGCGGGGCTCTCGAACAAGGCACTGCGAAGGCTCGGGCGGCTCGAGGCAGCGAAGATCGTCTACGTCTCGTGCAACCCCACGACGCTGGCCGGCAACGTCAAGGAGCTCTGCGCGGAGTGGGGCTACGCGCTAGAGCGGGTGCGGCCGGTGGACATGTTCCCGCACACGCCGCACGTCGAGGCCGTAGCGCTGCTCACTCGCGGCCGAGCTCCTGCTCGATCGACTCGCGGAGGTCTGTGAGCCCGTCGCGTAGCTGTCCGATCCGCTCTTCGCCCAACCGCGCCTCGACCGCCTCGGCGTAGGCGCGGAAGCGCGGGCGGGCCTGGCCGAGGAGGCGCTGGCCGTCCTCGGTGAGGCGGACGAGGTACGAGCGCCGGTCGTCCGGGTTCGGGATCCGTTCGGCGTGGCTCCGCCTCTCGAGCCGGCCGATGCGGAAGAGCACCGTCGAGAGGGGCATCTCAACCCTGGCGGCGAACGCGGTCGGCGTCCAGGGCCCCTCGGCGCCGATCATCACGTACATCGGGTAGTCCTCCGGCGGAAGCTCGAGGTCTTCTAGCGCGGAGGCAATCAGGCGCTCGCGGACCTGGTTCGTCCGGAACAGGTCGAGCAAGATTGTCTCGGCCCCTGATGCCGGCATTAGCGCAATGTTGTGGTAATGTGCAGCAACGTTGTGGTAAGTCTACTCCCTCGTTCGCTCGTCGTCACCGTGGTAGTAGTCGTGGTCGCCTGCGGGAGCGCATCCAGCGCCGACGCGCCGGCCAAGCTGCACATCGGCGTCCACGCGGCGTTCGTCCTGTCCGGCGGCGGATCGGTGTGGGCGACGGACCCGGTGCTGAATCGCGTCGTCGACCCCGGCGTTGTTCGCGTGAAGGCGAAGCTCGCCGCCCCCGGCTACCCGCTCGGCCTCACGTTCGGCTCCGGCAGCGTGTGGGTAGGGAGCCGGTTCGCCGACCAGGTGACGCGCTTCAGCGCGAGGACGAACAAGCAGCAGGCTCGAATCCGCGTCGGCAGCGGACCCTATGCCCTCGCCTACGGGGCCGGGGCCGTCTGGGTGACCAACGAGAACGTGGGCACGGTCAGCAGGATCGGGCCAAAGCGGAACAAGGTGATCAAGACGATCGGCGTCGGCGGCCGCCCGAACGGCGTCGCGGTCGCGTTCGGCTCGGTCTGGGTCGCCGACTTCGGCCGAGGCCGCGTGATCCGCATCGATCCCGCGCGGAACCGGGTCGCCGGCAGCGTCGCCGTGCCCACCGCCGACTGGGTCACGCGACTCAGCGACTCACTCTGGGTCTCGAGCGAAACACGCTCGATCCGGCCACGCTGGCCGTGAGGGCGACGGTCAGGGTCGGAGCCAACCCCCTTGCGAGCGCCGCGGTCGCGGGTGAGCTCTGGGTGCCGAACATCGATGCGAACACCGTTTCCGTGATCGATCCGGCCACGAACTCGGTGCGGCGGACGATCGAGGTCGGGAAGAGTCCGATCGCGGTCGCCGAGGCCGCCGGCGCCGTCTGGGTCTCGTCCGAAGAGGACGGCGACCTCTGGCGGTTCAGCCCGAGCGACTGAGCTTCGGGCGGACCTCCCGCCAGAGGAGATCCGCGTTCGGCACCAGGAAGCCGAGGCAGAGCAGCGGCAGCGCGGGCAGACCGTTGACGTCGAATGCGGTCGCGAGGGCGATCGTGCCCCCGAGGGACGCGGTCAGGCACAGCCACGTCCACGGCGTGCGAAGCCGAAAGCGAGCGCACGCGCCGAGGAAGAGCGCGAAGAAGAGCAGGTCCGGCAGGCCGAGCTTGGCGCCTCCTTCATAGCCGGGAACCGGGAAGGTGATCGAGAGCGCCGAGAAGACGTCCGGCTGGTTCGTGGTGATCTCCTTGGTCGGCCCCCGCCAGACCGAGTACGAGTCGACCCACGGCACGATCACCGCGACGAGGACGACCCAGCTCAGCTCCTCGAAGAAGCGCAGGAAGCACCAGCCGATCGCCGTCATCGCAGCGAGCTTTGCGAATGTGGAGACCGGCCCGGCCCCGGCCAGCTGGAGCACGACGGCAAGAGCCCCGAAACCGACCCCTGCGAGCAATAACCACATCGTCGGTGCGCGCCACAGTGGCAGCACCAGGTAGACGAGCCCGAACACCGCCGGGATCACCACGAAGGAGAGCCAGGCGATCGTCCCCCAGAGCGACAGGTCGAAGAGCCACTGGTGGGCTCCGTAGTAGATGCCGACTGCGGCGGCGAGCGAGACGAACGCCGCCGCGCGTAATGTCAGTACGGCGGACGCTCGGCCCCGCAGGGGGCGATCGCGCCCCTGGCCGGCGGCCGCTCCCGCCGGGCGAAGCCCGGCTCCGCGGCTTCCTGACGACGCTGGCGGGACGCTGCTCTCCGAGTCCGTGTCACTCACACTGTCCTCCAGCATCGCACCGCCAGCGTCGCCCCAAAAACGCGAGGAACTAATAGGGCGGAAGCTCCGCCCACCAGGGGCCCAACGCTTTGAACGCGTTCCAAAATTTCGTCTTGGCGGGTTGCTCGTCCAGCGACTGGTCGATGTCGGGCACGTGGAGCGCCTGAATCGTAGGCGTGAACCGCTGCAGCTCACCGAGCGTCGGTTCGAGCGGGTCGGCCAGCGGGAACTCGAGCTCGTTCAGGAACGCAAGCGCAGGCTCGCCCATCACCACCACGAGCTTCGGCTGGACGATGTGCAGCTCGCGCGCGAGCCACGGCTGCGCCTCCTCGGCGTCGCCCCCGGCGAACTTGAGGGCATTCGTCCCGTAGATCGCCATCGGATCCACGTTCAGCCGCTGCAGCGACTTCAGCACGGCCTGGCCCGCGCGGCCGTAGAACGCAACGCCTTCCTGCACCTCCGCGGGCTGCGGTTCGTGCTTCAGGAGGAGGACATCTGCGAGCGGGTGGCCCGACCCCAGCACCGGCACGCGGCCTTCGCCCGCGGCCCGCCCGATCTCGTCGCCGAGCTCGTTGATCTCGGCGATGGCTTTTTGCAGGTACTTCTCGAAGATTTCGTCGGTCACGGCTGGCATCGGGGGAAGGACCCTGTTCTCGCCTAGCGCACTCTTTCCTTGGCCTGGGCCGCCCACTTGAGCGACTGGAGGTAGAGCAGCGAGCGCGGCCGGCGCAGCACCTGGGCCGTGCGCAGGCTGACGAGGAAGTCCTCTGGGCCGTCGAACCGGCGCATCCGAACCGCTCCAGTGCCCACTCCCTGCAGGACGTGGGCATCGGACCCCGCACCCATGAGGAGGTCGTACTTGCGCGCGAACCGGAGGGCTTCGTCGTTGTAGGCCTCGAAGAGCAGTCGGGCGTTGTACACCTCAAGCACGTCCACCTCGGCCAGGTGCCGGTGCAGGGTCGCTGGCTCCGGGATGGCGTGCAGCCGGTCGAAGGGGTGGGGGAGGTAGACGATCCCACCCTGGGCCCGGATCGCTGCGACGGTTTCGCCGAACGAGAGCCCGCGCGGGATCTCCTCGTCGAGGAAGAGCCCGATCACCTCGCCTTGGTCCTCGGTCTTCACCTCCTCGCCGGGGATCACGACGAGCTTGCGGTTGCGGGCGAACTCGGCCGCCTCGAGGGCCCCGCCGAAGACGTTGTGGTCGGTCACTGCGATCGCGCCGAGGCCTTGCTCCTCGGCCTGGTCGAGCAGGTCGGCCACCGGGATCTGGCAGTCGTGAGACCACGAGGTATGCAGATGCAGGTCGGCGATCACCCAGTCGCGGCCGGCGAGCGGGTCGGCCACCCGCTCGGGCCGGCGGCGGCCAGTGAGGCCGCGGTAGATCTCGTCCAGCTCCCTAGCCACCGCTGCGAAGCTCTGACCCTCCGCCTCGGTTCGGGACTCGGCGCCGCGACGCTCGCGGTACGTCTCGTCCTCGGCCAGCCGCATCAGCTCGGCCGCCGCCAGCTCAGGCTGCTCGTGAACGCCGGTCGGCGAGGCGAGCGCAGCTCCGGCCGCGGCTGCTTCCAGCGTCACGCGGTCGAGGCCGTCGAACGCGGGGACGAAGATCGCCGCGTCGTTCAGGAGCGCCGCCCGCGCAGGCCCGTCGCGGAGCGTGCGCACGCGCGCCCGTCCGCGTAGCGCCCGCGAGACCGTGGGCCGGCCCGCGAGCGGCTTCGTCCGCAGGAAGACGAGCTCCCAGTCGGGCAGTTGCCGTAGGGCCCTCGACACCGCACGATGCAGCGGCCGTTCGCCGGGCCTCCACTCGAGCACGACGAGGCGGCGTTTCTCGTCCGGCCTGAAGAGCTCGGTGTCGACGCCGCTGCTGAGCACGCGGTAGTCGCCGGGGAGGCGTTGGTTCGCGGCTTCGGCCGTCGCCTCAGAGGTCGCCACGAGCGCATCGATCCGCCCGAGCAGCCGCTCGCGCTGCGCCCGGCCGGGCGGGTAACCGAGGCGCTCCGGCGAGAGGAAGGTGGCGACGGCGAACGCGTGCGAGTCGCGCAAGGCCAGGTACGAGAGGCTCGGCAAGCCGGGCTCGAAGCCGTGGACGACGTCGTAGCCGGCCTTGGCGAGAGCGAGTGTGAGGTTCGCGCGCGCGCCGACCGGCACCCCGATGCGGCTGCGGCGGGAGACGGGAACCGCCGACCCGAGAGCGATCACGTCGTCGCTGCCCCCGTCCAGGAGCGCTCGCCGGCCGGCGATCAGGTCGGCCGCGCGCGTCGAGGGAGCGAGCACCCTCACGGAGTGCCCGAGGGCGCGCAGCCCGTCCGCGATCCCCGCCACGTGCTCGTTGACGTCGTGGGGGCGCGACCAGGCGAACGGCGTGACCAGGCAGACGCGCAGGCCCATCGGCCCCGAGTCTAGCCCTGCGAGCGCCTCAGGCCTTCGTCTTTGCGGGTGCCTTGGCGGCCTTGCGCGCGTGCTTGTGGATGAAGTCCTCGGTCCGGTCGCGCGCCTCGTCGTCTGGGTGCTGCACCGGCGGCGACTTCATCAGGTATGCGCTGGGCGCCTCGAGGCTGCCGGAGACGCCGTTGTTCAAGGCCAGCTTGGCGAGCCGTACGGCGTCGATCACGACCCCGGCGGAGTTGGGCGAGTCCCAGACCTCGATCTTCAGCTCGGCGTTCAGCGGCACGTCGCCGAAGGCGGTTCCTTCGAGCCGGATGTAGGCCCACTTCCGGTCCTCGAGCCACGGCACGTAGTCCGAGGGGCCGACGTGGATGTCCTTCTCCGGCAACTCGTACGGCAGGACGGACTTGATCGAGTTCGTCTTCGAGATCTTCTTCGACTCGAGCCGGTCGCGCTCCAGCATGTTCATGAAGTCGGCGTTGCCGCCGAAGTTGAGCTGGAACGTCCGGTCGACCCGTACGCCGCGGTCGCGGAAGATGCTCGTCAGGACGCGGTGGGTGATCGTCGCACCGACCTGCGACTTGATGTCGTCACCGATGATCGGGACGCCCGCCTGCTTGAACCGCTTGTTCCAGTAGCTCTCTCGGGCGATGAAGACGGGCATGCAGTTGACCATGGCGCAGCCGGCCGCAAGGACCTGCTCCGTGTACCACTTCGTCGCTTCCTCGGAGCCGACGGGCAGGTAGTTGACGACGACGTCGGTTCCGGTGTCCTTGAGGATCCCGACCACGTCCTCCGTCTCGCCGGGGGCCTTGGTCACGACCTCGGAGAGGTACTTGCCGAGGCCGTCGTGCGTCATGCCACGTGAGACGGTAATCCCGGTCTTGGGCACGTCCGAGAACTTGATCGTGTTGTTCGGGTGGCCCCAGATGGCCTCGGAGAGGTCCTTGCCGACCTTGTCGGTTGTGACGTCGAAGGCGGCGGTGAACTCGACGTCACGGACGTGGTAGCCGCCGAGGTCGACGTGCATCAGCCCGGGGACGAACTGGTTCGGGTCGGCGTCCTTGTAGTACTCGACCCCCTGCACGAGCGAGCTCGCGCAGTTGCCGACGCCGATCAGCGCCACGCGCACCTTGTCGTCGCGACGCGGGGCCTTGCCGTTCCTTGAAGCCATCAGTTCCTCCTGAGTTCTCTGCGGACGTGCAGGATTCGTTGTAGGACGGTGAGCCAGGCGGTTGCGGCGAGGAAGTAGATCGCCCACTGCAGGCCGCCCCAGGGGGCAAACACGAGCCCGGCAGTGATCACGACGACGCGCTCGGCGCGGCTGCCGATGCCGACGTCTCCGCGCAGGCCGAGCAGCTCCGCCTTGGCGCGCGCGTAGGAGACGAGGAAGGAGCCGCCGATCGCGGCGATTGCGAAGGCGAGCGCCATCTCGTTGCCGTGGCGCGCGAAGACGAGGGCGACCGCCGTCAGCACGAAGCCCTCGCTGACGCGGTCCGAAATCGAGTCGACAAAAGCGCCGAAGGGGGTCGCCTTGCCGCCGTGGCGCGCCAGCGCTCCGTCCAGGATGTCGAGGATCGAGCCGACGACGAAGACAATCGCGGCGAGCCAGTAGACGAGCCACTGGTTGTGATCGCCGAACCAGATGAGGACGGCGGCCGCCGCGCACAGGGTGACGCCTGCGGCGGTGAGCGCGTTCGGCGTCACGCGCGTCCGCGCGAGGCCACCCATCCAGCGCGAGGCGAGCCGGCGAGTTCCGTCCGTGTAGCCCTGTTTCACCCAGGCGAGCGTGGCCGTTCGGGTCACGCGAGGCACGCTAGCAGCCTCTTTGCGAACCGGCCTGCGCCCAGTCGGCGGGCGGCAGTTCTAGGCCGCTAAGCGGTTGCCGCAGTCGCCCGGCGGCGTCGAAATGGATTGCGGTAGATCAGCAGGCCGGCGATCGCGGCGACGATCACGCCCGCGACCACGTCGAGCCAGAAGTGGTTGCCCGTGGCCATCACGCTGAACCAAACCCACCCGGGCCAGAGCAGCCAGAGGATCTTGGCGAAGCGCGTGCGGCAGACCGAGAAGAGCACGAGCCCGACGATCAGGGCGTCGGCCGCGTGGAGGCTCGGCATCGCCGCGTACGGGTTGGCGGCAAACTCGACCAGCCCGCTGCCGTGATTCAGCTGACCGAAGTTCTGGAGGGTGTCGTCGAAGCCGAAGTCGGGGAACATCCGCGGTGGCGCGGTCGGCAACAGCACGTAGCCGACCAGTCCGATTACGTTTGCGAGCAGGATCGTGTTGCGAAAGCGCACGAACGCCTCGTTGCGGCGCAGGTAGACCCAGAGGAGCGCAAGACCGAGCACGGTGAACTCGGAGTTCCAGTAGGTCCACGAGGCGAGGGTCGCCAGGACGTGCGAGCCATCGACCAGCCGTTGCAGGCTCAGCTCGAAGAGCGCGTTCGCGTGCCGCTCGATCCCGATCACGTGCAGGCCGTTGTCGAACGCGCGCGGCGGGTTGCGGTCCGCGATCCCGCGGGCGACCTGGTATGCGATCAGGAAGCCGAACCAGATCGCGAGCTGACGCCCGAAGTCCGCCCACCCACGGGGCAGGACTCGACGGCCGGCTGAGACGAGCGCGCTCACGGGGAGGCGTCCATTTTAACCGCCTTGTCTGTCGTGCTCTACTGCGTGGATTGAAACGCCTGGTGGCGCCATCTATTTCCATGCTTGCGCTGCTAGCCGGGGGCTGCGGGGGCGCCTCGTCAGGCGGTGAGACAGCGACGCCGCGTGTTCCTCCGCTGCCCACCGCGCAGGAGGTTGCCTGGTTCCGGACGATGGCCGCCTTTGCGAACGCGGTCAGCAACCTCTCGGAGCAGGCGGCCGCGCCCGAAGGCGCGAAGGCGCTGGCGGCGTTGCGCGACTGCGAGCCGATCTTCCGTTCCTCCGTGGGCGAGGCCCCGACCCGCAGACAGCGCGCCGCGGCTCGGATCGTGCTGCGCGCGTGCTCGGCGTTTCGGCAGGGCGACCTGGCCGCGGGCGACCGCGCGCTGAGCGCCTCCGGCGCTCGGATCTTCCTCCGCAGCGACGGGCGCTCGCTGCCGAGGCGCGGGGGCGCGACGCGGGTGAGTCGGGTCGAGCCGCGGTTCTCTCGGGTAGCCGCGACGCTGAGCGGTGTGCCGGCGACGGTCGTGCGCTGCTGGTCGCGGGCGGACTGGGTCGCGTTGATCGCCGAGCGCAGCGCCTACACCGGAGGAGCCGTCGACCTGAGAGCCGACGGCTTCGTCTCCGAGGCCACGAGGGTCAACCTCGCGCCGCGCATGTGCGAGCGGCTCGTGCGCTTCGTCTACGAAGCGCACCGTCCCGCGCGCGGCAAGGCGAAGCTCCAGCTCGCGAACACCGTGCTCACGCTCGGCCACGAAACGGTGCACGTTGCACCCGGCGGTAACGAGGCGGTCGCGACGTGTTACGGCCTTCAGCGCATGCGCCGGGCCGGCGTCCTGCTCGGCGCGCCGAGAGCGTACGCCGACAGCCTGGCCGAGCTGGCGTGGAGCGGTCTCTACCCGTACGGCCTGGCGAAGTACCACTCGCGCGAGTGCAAGGACGGCGGCCAGCTCGACCTGAACCCGCGATCTTCTAGGTGGCCTTGAACCGGTCGGCTTCAGCCGCCGATCTGAGACATCGACCGCGAGGCGCGCACGAAGCCGGGGTCGTTGATCTTGTGCTTCAGCTCCTTGTGCCGCACCGCGAAGCGGAGCAGGCGCTCCAACTCGGCATCGGGGGCGCCCTCGCGTAGCGGCGTCTTCAGATCCCATTCGCGCCGGGAGAAGAGGCACGTTCGCAGTTGGCCGTCGGCGGTCAGCCGGATCCGGTCGCAGCTCGAGCAGAACGGCTCCGAGACCGGGTTGACGAAGCCGATCTCCCCCGAACCGTCCGCGAAGCGGAAGCGCTGCGCGGTCGAGGACGCCTTCGCGGGAACCTCCTCGAGTGGCCAGCGCTCTTCGATCAGGGCGCGGATCTCGCCGCCGGTGAGCACATCGTCGCCGCGCCACGACTCGTCGGCGTCCAGCGGCATGAATTCGATGAAGCGGACGATGTAGGGCTTCCGCCGCGCCAGCTCGGCCAGCGCCGGCACCTCCTCCTCGGTGAACCCGCGCATCGCGACGCAGTTGACCTTGATCGGCCCGAGCTCCGGGTACCTCTCGGCCTCCTCGAGCCCTGCCAGCACGCGCTCGAGCGCATCCCGGCGCGTGATCTCCGCGAAGCGCACGTGCGAGAGCGAGTCGAGCGAGACGTTCAGCCGCCGCAGCCCCGCCTCGACGAGCGGCCCGGCCAGCTTGTCGAGCAGGACGCCGTTCGTGGTCAGCGAGAGGTCGTTCACGCCGGGGATCTCGGCCAACTGCTGCACGAGTCGCGGCAGATCCCGGCGCACGAGCGGCTCGCCGCCGGTCAGGCGGACCTCCTCGACGCCCATCGCGGCGAGCACGCGCACGATCCGCGCGAGCTCCTCGAAGCTCAGCAGCTCCTCCCGGTCGAGCCACTCCAAGCCTTCCGCCGGCATGCAATAGCGGCAGCGGAAGTTGCACTTGTCCGTGACGGAGACCCTGACGCTCTTGATCTCACGGCCCCAGGAGTCGACGAGCGGCTTCACGTCAGAAGCCTAGCCGAGGTTTGACATGGTCTAGCCCGCGGGAATCCCGCGGAGACACCCGCGCGAGGGCGTCGTTCGCGGCGCCTTCCGCAGCTTCGGAGGGAGGTGAGCAATGAGCGAGCACGAGCAGGAGACAGGGAACGGTGAGGAGCTGATCGACGAGGAAGGCCGAAACCCGACCCAGCGGCAGATCGACGGCGACGAGCCGGGACCCGCGAACACCGAGCTGGAGACGAACGACGAGCCGGCGCAGGGCGAGGGCGGCCAGGACGTAGTCTGAGGGGCTCCTTAGGCTTCGGCGGTGGCGCTCCTCGCCCTCATCGCGGTCACCGTGGTCTGGGGCGTCACCTTCGTCCAGGTCAAGGACGCGGTCGAGGTCTACCCGCTGTTCGCGTTTCTCGCGGTGCGCTACGCGATCGCCGCCGGCGTGCTCGGGGTGGTTGCGATGCCTCGCGTGCGCGCGCTCGGCCGCTCGGGCCTGCTCGCAGGCGGAGTGCTCGGGGTATTGCTCGGGGTCGGCATCGGGCTCCAAACCGCGGGCCTCGAGCGGACGACGGTCTCGAGCACCGGCTTCATCACCGGCCTCTACGTCGTCCTGACCCCGCTCTTCGGGCTCGTGCTCTTCCGGACGCGCGTGGGTCTGGAGGTCTGGCTCGGAGTCGTCCTCTCGGTGACCGGGCTGGCGATGCTCTCGGGGGTGCATGTCGGGTCGACGACCGGCGATCTGCTCGTGCTTGCCTCGACTTCCGCGCAGGCGCTGCAGATCGTGATGGTCGAGCGCTATGCGAACCGCTACGACGCGATCGCGCTCACCTTCGTCGAGATGGCCACTTGCTGCCTGGGATTCTTCGCGATCACCCTCGCGCTCGGCGACCTCTCGGTTCCCCGCGGCTGGACCGTCTGGGGAGCCCTGCTCGTCACCGGGGTCTTCGCGAGCGCGCTTGCCTACCTGATCCAGATTTGGGCGCAAAGGCGGCTCAGCGCGGCCCGGATCGCTCTCGTCTTCGCGCTGGAAACCGTGTTCGCCGGGATCTTCGGCTACTGGCTCTCCGGCGACCGGCTCGGCTGGCTCGGTTGGGGAGGCTGCGGCGCGATCCTGGGCGGAATCGCCCTGGCCGAGCCGGCGGCTGCCTCAGCGTTGCGCCGGCTGGCCGGCCGTCAGCCTGGCGGAGTCGAGACGGCGTAGAGCGGCTCGTCGAACCGGCCGCTGCGAGGCGCACGCGGGAGCACGAGCAGCGCCAGCGCGCGGCCGCCGGTGAAGGTCAACCCGAAATAGTCCCCGACCATCCGCCCCTGCGAGGTGTCGGCCAGCCAGCCGAGACGCATCGGGCTGCTCGTCCACCTTCTGCGCCAGCGCTTGCCGCCCGTCACGGAGGTCGCCAGGCCGGCCACGAGGCGGCACCGTGGGTCGGAGCAGTCGGGGCTCGTGAGCGCGTAGAAGGCCAGGGCTAGTCGGATCTTGAAGCGTGGATCCACGGCGAAGACGGGGAGGACGTAGTCGGTGCTTCGGCCTCGCGGCCCGAGCGGGATCCGCGTCGGCCTGCTCCACACGCCCGGGCGTCTGGAGCGTGAGAGAACGATGTCGTTCCCCGCGCAGAAGCGGCGGAACCGGCAGTCGTACCAGGCGGTGTACACGGTGCCCGTGCGATCGACGGCAACGGTGGGGATCGGCGGTGCGCGCAGGTGCCCGGGGCGTGACGAGTAGACGCGGAACTTGAACGGCGCCACCCGCTCGCGCGGAGCGAAGGTAGCACCTCCGTCGTTCGAGCGCACCGCCTTCACGGTCGTCCGCTCGAAGAAGACGATCACGAGCTCGCCACCGGGCCGCACGATCGGCTCCGGGCCCAGCGTGTCGGTCTCGGAGACGTAGTCGACCGGCAATAGCACGGGCACGCCCCAGGTTCGGCCGCCGTCGGTCGACGTTTGGACGGCCAGGCGAACGGGCTCGTTGAACCCGGCGGCAAACGAGGCATAGGCGAGATAGCAGTGACCGCGGAACGGGCTGGAGGTCCCGTTGTCGCAGGCGAGCCATTGCTTGTCGAGACTCTGGGAGGGGGACGCGATCGCGGTGACCGGCGGCTCCCACGCGACGCCGTCGGGCGAGCCGCTGACGAAGATCACGTTCTGGCCGTTGGCGCCGGCCAGTGAGGCGACGAGCCAACGTCCATGAGCCGCGTCGAAGGCGACGACGGGATCGCTCGCAGTGAGCGACGGGCCGGGCGGCGAGCTGGCCTGCGTGACCGCAGGGAGAATGCCGGAGCGCCAGCTTCGACCGCCGTTCGTCGAGGTCGCGTAGCCGATCGCGCCCGCCCCGCCGCCGAAGTTGCGCCCGACCTGGAACGCGGCCACGGTGCGCAGGCCGGACGAGAAGCTCGAGGGCTCGACGATCGTCGCGTGCTGCCCGAGCGCGCCCGGCGGGAGCGGATCCACCGCGATTCGCGTCACGCGCGGCTTCGGCAGGGCGCCGCTTGCCGCCGCGGCGGCCCCCAACATGAGCAACACGACCCCGATGCGCCTCAAGCCGACAGTCTACGGCGCTGAGACCTGCTACTATGCGACTGAGATTTTCTCAGTCAAACAAAGGAGTATTCAGAATGGCAAAGACGATCGGCATCGACCTCGGCACGACTAACTCCTGTGTTGGCGTGATCGAGGGCGGCGAGCCGGCGGTCGTCCCGAACGCCGAGGGCGGGCGCACGACGCCGTCCGTGGTCGCGTTCACCAACGACGGCCAGCGCCTCGTCGGGGCGCCCGCAAAGCGCCAGCAGGTGACCAACCCCCAGAGCACCATCTTCTCGATCAAGCGCTTCATGGGACGGAAGTTCGGCGAGGTCAACGAGGAGATGAAGATCGTGCCGTACGAGGTCGTGGAGGGCCCGAACGGCGACGTGCGTGTGAAGGCCGGCGACAAGGAGTACGCGCCGCCGGAGATCAGCGCGATGATTCTCCAGAAGCTGAAGGCCGACGCTGAAGCGTATCTTGGCGAGACGGTCACCGACGCGGTGATCACTGTCCCGGCCTACTTCAACAACGCGCAGCGCGAGGCGACCAAGGACGCCGGCAAGATCGCCGGACTCAACGTCGTTCGCATCATCAACGAGCCGACCGCGGCCGCGCTCGCGTACGGCCTCGACAAGGAGGCCTCGGATCACACGATCCTCGTCTTCGACCTCGGCGGCGGCACCTTCGACGTCTCGGTGCTCGAGCTCGGCGAGGGCGTCTTCGAGGTGAAGGCCACGAACGGAGACAACCACCTCGGCGGGGACAACTTCGACAAGGCGATCGTCGACTGGATGGTCGCGGAGTTCAAGCGCGACCAGGGCATCGACCTCTCGCAGGACAAGATGGCCCTGCAGCGCCTCTACGAGGCCGCCGAGAAGGCGAAGATCGAGCTCTCCTCGACGATGACGACGCAGATCAACCTGCCGTTCGTCACCGCCACGGCGGAGGGCCCCAAGCACCTCGACCTCCAGCTCACGCGCGCGAAGCTCGACGAGCTTTCCGCACAGCTGCTCGAGCGCACCGTCGGTCCGACCAAGCAGTGCCTGGCCGACGCGGGCCTCGACGCCTCGAAGATCGAGCACGTCGTGCTCGTCGGCGGCATGACCCGCATGCCCGCGGTGCAGGAGAAGGTCAAGGAGCTGATCGGCTCAGAGCCGCACAAGGGCGTCAATCCGGACGAGGTCGTCGCCGTCGGCGCCGCCATCCAGGGCGGGGTGCTCAAGGGAGAGGTCAAGGACATCCTGCTCCTCGACGTCACGCCCCTCAGCCTCGGAATCGAGACCAAGGGCGGCGTCTTCACGAAGCTGATCGAGCGCAACACGACGATTCCGACCAAGAAGTCGGAGGTCTTCACCACCGCCGAGGACAACCAGCCTTCGGTCGAGGTGCACGTCCTCCAGGGCGAGTCGGAGATGGCCCTCTACAACAAAACCCTCGGCAAGTTCCAGCTCGTCGGCATCCCGCCGGCGCCGCGAGGCATGCCACAGGTCGAGGTGACCTTCGACATCGACGCCAACGGGATCATCAACGTCTCGGCCAAGGATCTCGGCACCGGCAACGAGCAGCAGATCCGCATCGAAGGCGGCTCGGGGCTCGCCGAGAACGAGGTCGAGCAGATGATCAAGGACGCCGAGGCGCACGCCGACGAGGCGCGGAAGCTGCGCGAGCTCGCGGATGCGAAGAACCAGGCGGAGAGCCTGGCCTACGCGACCGAGAAGAGCTTGAAGGAGCACCGCGAGAAGCTCGACGAGTCGGATGCCTCGACGATCGAGGGCCGCGTGATGGAGCTCAAGCAGGTGCTCGAGACGGAGGACCTCGGCGAGATCCGCGCCAAGACGGACGCGCTGCAGGAGGCCTCGCAAAAGCTGGCCGAGGCGGTCTACGCCCAGGCGGCGCAGGCCCAGCAGGCCTCCGGCAACGGCGAAAGCGAGCCCGAGTCCGACGACGAGGTGATCGAGGACGCCGAGGTCGTCGACGAGGAGGCGAAGACCTCGTAATGGCGGAGCATTCGGCTGACGCCCCCAACCACACGGTCGACGAGCGCCTGGCAGCTCTGGAGGCCGAGCGGGACGAGTACCTGAACGACCTCAAGCGGGTTGCGGCCGAGTTCGAGAACTACCGCAAGCGGGTCACGCGCGATCAGGCGAGCCTGGTCGCGCGGGCCCACGAGCGGCTGGTGAAGGAGCTCCTGCCGGTGCTCGACGACCTCGAGCGGGCTCTAGAAGCAGCGCGTGATTCTGAGACGCGTAGCGTTGAGGAGGGCGTGCGCCTCGTGCACCGCGAGCTGAAGGCTGCCCTCGACCGGGAGGGCCTTGCCGAGATCGAGACGAACGGAGTCTTCGACCCGCACGTTCACGAGGCGCTCCTCTCGCAGCCCTCCGAGGCCGAGGAAGGCTCGGTGCTCGAGGTGCTGCAGAAGGGCTACAAGCTCGGCGACCGCGTTCTGCGCCCGGCGCGCGTGGTCGTGGCGGCCCCGAAGGAGGCCGGTGGCAGTTAAGGACCTGTACGAGACGCTCGGCGTCGCCCGCGGAGCCGCTCAGGACGAGATCAAGAAGGCCTACCGCAAGCTCGCGCGCCAGTACCACCCGGACGCGAACCCGGGCGACAATTCTGCGGAGGAGCGCTTCAAGGAGGTGCAGCACGCCTACGACGTGCTCTCCGACCCGGACAAGCGCAAGCAGTACGACGCGTTCGGGTCGGCGAACGGGCGCGGGCCGGCGGGCGGTCCCGGCGGGTTTCGCTTCGACACCGAGGGCTTCGACCTCGGCGACCTGGGCGACATCTTCGGCGGGCTCTTCGGCGCGCGCGGGGGAGCGCAGCGACAGGAGCGCGGCCAGCCGGGGCGCGACCTCGAGGTCGAGGTGCGTCTCTCGTTCGAGGACTCGCTGCGCGGAGTCGAGACGACGATTCCGGTCGAGCTCGAGACCGCCTGCCGCGAGTGCGGCGGCTCGGGCGCGAAGCCCGGAACCGCGCCCAAGCTCTGCCCCGAGTGCGGGGGCCGCGGCGTCAAGGCCGAGAGCCAGGGGCTGTTCGCGCTCTCGCAGCCGTGCCCGCGCTGCCGCGGGAACGGCACCGTGATCGAGGATCCTTGCCCCAACTGCCGCGGCGCCGGCCGCGAACGGCGCACGAAGCGCTACACGGTGAAGATCCCCGCCGGAGTGAAGGACGGTTCGCGGATCCGCCTGCGTGGCAAGGGTGAGGCAGGCTGGGGCGGCGCCGAGGCGGGCGACCTGTTCGTCGTCACACGGGTGGCGCCCTCGAAGCTCTACGCCCGTCGCGGCGACGACCTCGTCGTGGAGGTGCCGGTCACCTATCCCGAGGCCGCCCTGGGCGCGACGGTGGAGGTGCCGACCCCCGAGGGCTCGGTGACGGTCAAGGTGAAGCCGGGCACCGAGGACGGCACGCTGCTGCGCCTGAAGGGCAAGGGCGCGCCGAAGCTGAAGGGCTCCGGCAAGGGCGACCTGCTCGCACGCGTGAAGCTGAGCGTGCCGAAGAAGCTGAGCAAAAGGGAGCGCGAGGCGGTCGAGGCGCTGCAGAAGGCCTCTTGCGAAAATCCGCGCGAGGGGCTGGTCTCGTGAGGCGCTCGTTCCTGCTCGGAATCGCGCTCCTGGTTGGCGGCATCGGCCTCTACGTCGCCTCGGCGCTCGTGGCGCTGAACACCTACGACGGAGAGCCTCGGCCGGGTTGGCTGAACGCGCTCGCGCTCGTAGCCGTCGCCCTGGTCGTCGTCGGGCTGCTGGCCATGAGCTCGGTCGCCGTGCGCGTCTTCCGGGAGCGAGCGTGATGGACGACCGGCCGCGCTACATGATCTCCGTGGCCGCCGAGCTCGTCGGAATGCACCCGCAGACCCTGCGCGTGTACGAGGAGAAAGGCCTCGTGCGCCCCCGGCGCACCGCGGGGAACACGCGCCTCTACTCCGAGGCCGACCTCGAGCGGCTCCGGCTGATCCAGCGCCTCACCAGCGAGCTCGGGCTCAACCTCGCCGGCGTCGAGGCCGTGCTCGAGCTCCAGGCGGAGGTCGGCCGCATGCAAGCGCGGATGCAGCGGCTCGAGCGCGAGATGCGCGACGCGATCGAGCAGGTGCACCGGCAGTACCGGCGCGAGCTCGTGCTCTACGACCCGTCCCCGCTACCCGCACAGAGACGATGGACTTCAACAAGCTGACGCTGAAATCGCAGGAGGCGGTCGCGGCCGCTCAGGAGCTCGCTCGGCGAATGGGCAATCCGGAGCTCTACCCGGAGCACCTGCTGCTCGCGCTGCTCGACCAGGAGCTTCCACAGCAGCTCGTCCCCGACGCGGCCGAGCTGCGCGCGCAGGCAGAGGCGGCCTTGCGCGCCAAGCCCGCAACCCAGGGGGCCCAGCAGCAGCCGCAGGTCAGCGCGGCGCTCTCGCGCGCGCTCGAGCAGGCCTCGGACGAGGCCAAGAAGCTCGAGGACGACTACGTCTCGACCGAGCACCTGCTGCTCGCGCTCGACGTGGTGCCGCGCGACCCGCTCCTGGAGAAGATCGCACAGGTACGCGGCGGCCAGCGAGTCACCTCGCAGGATCCGGAAGGCACCTACCAGGCGCTCGAGAAGTTCGGCCGCGACCTCACCGAGCTCGCCGAGCAGGGGAAGCTGGACCCGGTGATCGGCCGCGACGAGGAGATTCGCCGGGTGATCCAGGTGCTGTCGCGGCGCACGAAGAACAACCCGGTGCTGATCGGCGACCCGGGCGTCGGCAAGACCGCGATCGTCGAGGGGCTCGCGCAGCGCATCGTCGCCGGCGACGTGCCCGAGGGCCTGAAGGGCAAGCGCGTCTGGGCGCTCGACATCGGCGCGATGCTCGCGGGCTCGAAGTACCGCGGCGAGTTCGAGGAACGCCTGAAGGCCGTTCTCACCGAGGTGCAGAACGCCGCTGGCGAGCTGATCCTCTTCATCGACGAGCTACACACCATCGTCGGAGCGGGCGCGGCCGAGGGCGCCGTGGACGCCGCCAACATGCTCAAGCCGATGCTTGCGCGCGGGGAGCTGCGCGCAATCGGGGCGACCACGCTTGACGAGTACCGGAAGCACATCGAGAAGGACGCTGCGCTCGAGCGGCGGTTCCAGCCGGTCGTGATCGGCGAGCCGTCCGTCTCGGACACGATCGCGATCTTGCGCGGCCTGAAGGAGCGCTACGAGGCTCACCACGGCGTGCGCATCCGCGACGCCGCGTTGGTCGCTGCGGCGGTGCTCTCCGACCGCTACATCGCCGACCGCTTCCTGCCCGACAAGGCGATCGACCTCGTGGACGAGGCGGCCTCACGCCTGCGCATGGAGATCGACTCCTCGCCGCTCGAGCTCGACGAAGCGGAGCGTCGCGTGCGCCAGCTCGAGATCGAGCTCGCTGCAATGGCGAAGGAATCGAAGGACGTGCGCGAGCCACTCGAGCGCGAGCTCGCGGAGGCGAAGGAGCGTCGCGACGAGCTGGCCGCCCGCTGGTCGAGCGAGAAGGAGATCCTCGAGCGCGTCAAGGAGATCACGCGCCGGATCGACGAGCTGCGCCAGGAGGCGGAGCGCGCCGAGCGCAACGGCGACCTCCAGCGCGTCGCCGAGATCCGTTACGGCGAGTTGCCGGCGCTCGAGCAGGAGCTGGCGGAGCGCGAACGAGTTGCCGACTTCGAGCCGATGGTCAAGGAAGAAGTGGACGAGGACGACGTCGCCGGAGTGGTCGCACGCTGGACCGGCGTCCCGGTCGACCGCCTGCTCGAGGGTGAGACGGAGAAGCTGATCCACATGGAGGAGCGGCTTCACGCGCGAGTCGTGGGCCAGGACGCGGCCGTCTCGGCGGTCGCGAACGCGCTCCGCCGCGCCCGTTCCGGCCTGCAGGACCCCGACCGCCCGATCGGTTCCTTCGTCTTTCTCGGCCCGACCGGCGTCGGCAAGACCGAGCTGGCGCGGGCGCTCGCGGAGTTCATGTTCGACGACGAGCGCGCAATGGTCCGAATCGACATGTCGGAGTACATGGAGAAGCACTCGGTCTCGCGGCTCGTCGGCGCCCCGCCCGGCTATGTCGGCTATGACGAGGGCGGCCAGCTGACCGAAGCCGTTCGCCGGCGGCCTTATTCGGTGGTGCTGCTCGACGAGATCGAGAAGGCTCACCCCGACGTCTTCAACATCCTGTTGCAGATCCTCGACGACGGGCGGCTCACCGACGGCCAGGGGCGAACCGTGGACTTCCGCAACACCGTCCTGATCATGACCTCGAACGTGCGCTCGGCCGAGGCGATGACCGAGATCTTCCGACCCGAGTTCCTCAACCGGATCGACGAGATCGTCGAGTTCCACCCGCTGAGCAAGGAGCAAATCGGCGAGATCGTCGAGCTCCAGCTGCGGCGCGTCGAGGCACGGCTCGCCGAACGCGGCTTGCGGCTCGAGCTGACCGAAGCCGCGAGGGAGCTGCTCGCAGAGGGCGGCTGGGACCCGACCTACGGTGCCCGCCCGCTCAAGCGGGCGATCCAGCGCCTGCTCGAGAACCCGCTTGCACTCCGGCTGCTCGAGGGCGAGTTCGCGGAGGGCGACACCGTTCGTGTTGATGCGAACGGCGGCGAGCTCAGCTTCGAGAAGGCCGCCGCAGCAGAGCCCGCCGCGGCCTAGGCCGCGCTACCGTAGCGCCGTGGCCAGGAAGCCCAAGGAGGCGCTGCCGCCTCCCTTGCCGCCCGAGACGCGGACGGTTGGGCAGGTCGTGGCCGAGGCAATCCGTCTCTATGGTCGCCGGTTCTGGCCCTCGTTCGCGCTGGGCGCGCCGATCGGGATCTTTGGCGCGCTGCTGCCCGCGCTCGACGGCGAGGCGCGAACGCTCGTCAGCCTGGGCGTCGGCGTTCCGCTCGTGACCCTCTCGTTCGTGGGCGCATCGGCGGTCGTGGCCGGGCGAAGCGTGGAGCCTGCCAGGTTGATCAGGGCCTTCCTCGTCGGCGTGATCGTCTTCTTGCCGATTCCGGTGCTCATCTATGCCTACATCCTGCCCGCGATCGCCTGGCTGGCGCTCGCCGGCCTCGCCGTGCCCGCGGCCGTGATCGAGGGTGGCGGAATCATCGATTCGCTCAGGCGCGGTTTCCGGCTGGGGCGGGCGGACTACGTCCACGCGCTTGGCTCGATGGCGACGCTCGGGATCACCTTCTACCTGAGCACGCGGGTGATGGCGGTGGCGATCAACGCCGGGAGCGGCCAGGCCGCAGACATCGCGCGACCGCTCGCGGAAGGAGTTCTGTGGCCGGTCGTCGTGCTCGGGTCGAGCCTCCTCTACTTCGACCAGGCAGCGCGGTTAGAGTCGGGCCCCCGACCCAGAAGGAGCCGCGATGCCGACCTACATCATGCTCACGAGCCTGACCGCCCAGGGCGTGCAGACGCTGAAGGCGAACCCCGACCGGCTACGGGAGGTGAATCGTGACGTCGAGGAGCTCGGCGCGAAAGTCCTGCACCAGTGGGCGACCCTCGGCCCGTTCGACTTCGTCAACGTGGTCGAGGCTCCCGACGCGCAGACGATCGCCAGGGTCTCCGTGGCTCTCGGCGCGCGCGGCAGCGCGAAGCTCCAGACGTTGACCGCGCTCTCGATCGACGAGTTCCTCGGCTCGGTCAGCTAGCCACTGAAGGAGACCGCGACCTCGGACGCCAGGGCCGCGTTCGCGACGATCAGGTCGCGGTTGACAGCGAGGGCCCGGCCGCCGCTGCGCTCCTGGAGGAATGAGAGCACGAACGGTGTCACGTCCTGGCCTGCGATACCTCGATCGTGGGCGGCCTCCAGGGCTTGCTCGATCAGCTCCTCCGCGTTCGGAAGGGTCTCGCCGGGGGGTCGACCGAGTAGGAGCGCGGCGCCGCCGAGCTCCCAGTGCGCCGCGGCGATTCGCGCCGCGGCGGCCGCGGAGTCCACCCGCGCCGAGACGGGCGGCCCGCCACCGGTGCTGTAGAAGAGCGGCAGCTCGTCGGTGCGGTAGCCGAGCGCCGGCACGCCGAGAGTCTCGAGCAACTCGGCGGTGGCGGGTACGTCCAGCAGCGACTTGATCCCGGAGGAGACGACGAGCGCCGGCGCGCGCGCCAGCTCGGCGAGGTCGGCGGAGACGTCGGGCCGCGCGGCGAAGCCCCGGTGGACGCCGCCGATCCCGCCGGTGCCCAGGAATCGGATCTTGGACAGCCGGCAGGCGGCGAGCGTCCCACCGACCGTGGTCGCACCGACGGCGCCCTGGACGGCGCAGGCGGCCAGGTCGCGGGGACCAAGCTTGCGAGCGTCTGCACCGGCCTCGCCGAAACGGTCGATCTCCGCTTCGGTCAGGCCGACGACGACCGAGCCATCGAGGACACCGACCGTCGCGGGCACGGCTCCGGCGGACCTGACCTGCGCCTCCGCCTCGAGCCCCACCTCCACCCCCACTCCGGGAGGGAACCCTTGAGCGATCAGGGTTGTCTCGAGGGCGACGACCGGGCCGCCCTCACGCAGCGTTTGCTCCACTTCCGGCGCGACTCGGAGCCACTCCGTCACGGCACCGCACCCATCTGAGCCACGCAGCGCGCCGCGGCCTGCAGGCCGAGGTCGATCCCCTCGACGAGAAAGCCCGCCGCGAGCGCGTCGCCGGCTCCGGTGGAGTCCACGGCCTCGGCGGCGGGCGGCTCGTATTCGGAGATTCCGGTTGCGGACCGCACCTCGACGCCGCGCGAGCCGCGCTTGACGACGGCCGTCTCCGCCAGTGCGTAGGCGCCGCCGACCATCTCCCACTCGGGCTCGTTCGCGAAGACCACGTCCGGCGAGAGCGCGTCGAGGTTGGCCCGAAACGCCTCAGGCCCGTAGTCCCGGATCGAGCTCCACGAGGAGAGGTCGACGCTGACAGAGGCTCCGCGCGCCCGCGCAAGGCGGCCGGCCGCGAGCGCAGCCTCCGCGATCGGCTCAGCGAGCAGGCTGTAGCCGGAGACGTGCAGCCAGGCGACGTCGTCGAACCATGCGGAGTCGAGCTCGCCGGGCGCCAGCTCGGGCGAGACGCCGCGATCGGTCGCCATCGAACGCTCGCCGTCAGCGCTCACGAGCGCGACGACGACACCGGTCCTGCCTTCGACCACTGGGCCGACGAGCTCGACACCCCGCTGCTCCAGCAGCGAGCGGGCGAGCACTCCGGCCGGGTCGCGGGCCCGCTTGGCCACGCAGCGCACCGCAGAGCCGAGCGCCACGACCCACGAGGCGACGTTGGCGGCCTGGCCGCCCGTTGCGAGTCGCGTCTCGACCGGGCTGTCGGCGCCCGCAGCGAGCGGCTTCGTCGTTCGGACGACGACGTCCAAGAGTACGTCTCCAAGCGTGCAGATCACAGGCGCCTACAATCGTGGCATGGACAGGGAACCGCAGTCCGGGCGGTTGCGCTCGTTTCTGATCGGCGGGCTCGTCGGCGCCTCCGCGGTGCTCGCGGCGGCGCGCCGCAAGCGCCCTCGCCGGCGCCAGACTCCACCCGGGCTCGCGGCCTTCGAGGACGCGCCCTGTTACCGGGAAACCGTGGAGCGCGAGCGGGGTTCCTAGCCACCCTCGTCGCTATCCTCCGTTCACAAAGGCGTATCCCATGAAACCAGTTGGTTCGATCGGTCATTTCAGGCGTCCATGCAGGCGGAGCCCGCAGGTCCTGACGACGGCACCGCGAGCGGCGCCGTAATGCCTATCTACGAGTACCGGTGCCCGAACGGGCACGTGTTCGAGCTTTTTCAGCGCATGACCGACCCTCAGCCCGAGGAGTGCCAGCTTTGCGGCGAAGGCCCTGTCGAGCGGGTGCTCTATCCGGTAGCCGTCCACTACAAGGGCTCGGGCTTCTACTCGACGGACTACGGCCGCGGGGGGCGCAAGAAGGAGAGCCTGTCGAAGGACGGCGCGAGCCCCGACGGCGACGGCGGCGAGAAGAAGGAAAAGAAGAAGGACAAGAAAGAGGCCGCCGAGGCCTAACCGCCCTGAGCCGGGCTGCCGAGCAGGCACCCCGGCGGGTACGTATCGCCACTCGGAGCCGGCGGCTGCACGGCGGAGCGGCCGAGCACCATCAGGATCACCTTCGCGTTGTCCTCGCTAGGGGTGATGTCACCGCCGGTCGAGGTGCCGCCGAGCCGGCAGTGGATGGTGCGGCCCGCGCGGAACTTGACCCAGCCGAGCGCGAGGAACTGGTTTGCGGAGAGGTCGGTCGCAAGGGGCTTCAGCAGGTCGCCGCCGATCAGCGGCATGCGCATGAAGGTGCTGAAGCTCGCGAGCTTGCTCATCAGCGCCTGGAGCACCTGCTGGTTGCGCTCTCCCCGCGTGATGTCGCTTTCCGCCGGGTTGAGCAGGTTCTTGCGCACGCGCGAGTAAATGAGAGCCCGGCGGCCGTCGAGGTGCTGGTTGCCCTTGGCGAAGCGCCAGCCCGGCCAGCGGGCGCAGCGGGTCTCGGTGCCGTAGGGGCAGTCGAACTTGGAGAGGATCGGGCCGCCGACGGTGACGTTGATGCCGCCGATCTTGTCGATCAGATCCTTGAACTCGGCGAAGTTCACGACGACCAGGTGGTTGACCGGAATGTCGATGTAGGAGGCGACGGTGCGCGCGGCGAGCCGCGGCCCTCCGACCTGGAAGGCGGTGTTGATCTTGCTCGCGCCGTAGCCCGGGATCTCGACGCGCAAATCGCGCGGAATCGACAGGTAGTAGAGCCGCCCGTGGTCCGGGTCGGTGCGCAGGAGCGTGATCGAGTCCGAGTGCCGGTCGCCGCTCCGCGACGCGGCGAGCGAGTGGTCGGTGCCGAGCAGCAGGATCGAGCTCGGGTTCGAGAGCAGAGCGCCCTGGTCCGGCGTCAGTACGGACTTGGCGGTTCTCGGCAGCCGCTTGTTCGCAGCTGCGACCCCGCTGCGGAAGGCGAGGTAGCCGACCACGCCCCAGACGATGAAGAAGAGGACGATCAGGACGAGCGCGATTCCCAGCTCGCGGCTCCAGCGAATCTTGTGCGGCCGCCGCGCCATGGGCTTCGGTCCCGGGCCGCGGTAGCGGCTCTTCCCGTCGCGCTCGGGCCGGACACGCGGTGTGTCTTTCGTCGGCCTGCCCGGGCTCGGCACCCGTCCCTTGACGCGACCGCCGCGGTAGAGGCGATATGGCTTCTCTCCGCCGGGCGAGGCCATCCGGCGGCGTATGGTACCGGCGGGCTTTGGAGCGGCTGCGCGTCATCGGTGTGGACGTGGGGGGGACGAAGACCCTCTCCGCCGTCTTGACGCGCGAGGGAGAGATCGAGGCTCGCGTGGAGCGACACACGGTCGTCACGGCGCAAGAGGCGTTGCTCGCGGAGCTCGACAACGCCATAGACGAGCTCAGGGCGGAGCACCCGGACGCGGCGGCAATCGGTTTCGGCATCCCGTCGCGGATCGACCAGCGCAGCGGGCGGGCGATCGCCTCGGTCAACATCCCCCTCGCAGACCTCGATTTTCGCGAACGCATGCGCGAGCGCCATGGGCTGCCGGTCGCACTCGACAACGACGGCAATGCCGCGGCAATCGCGGAGTGGAAGACGGGCGCCGGCCGCGGCGCCACCGACGTCGTGGTGCTCACGCTCGGCACGGGCGTCGGCGGCGGCCTGATCCTGGCGGGTCGCCCGTATCGCGGCGCAACCGGCTCCGGGGCCGAGCTCGGACACATCGTCGTCGACTTCGACGGGGCCCCCTGCGGGTGCGGGGGGCGCGGGCACCTCGAGGCGGTCGCCTCGGGGAAGGCGGCGAGCGAGGTGGCACGGGAGCTCTACGGCCCAGAGGCCGACTCGCACGAGCTCGTGCGGCGCGCGGAGGCCGGCGAGAGCCAGGCGATCGAGGCGCTTGGGCGGATTGGTCGGTTTCTCGGTGCCGGCCTCGCGACCTTCGTCAACGTCTTCGAGCCGGAGCTGATCGTGATCGGCGGCGGCTTCGGCAGGGAGAGCGAGCTGCTGCTCGGCCCCGCGCGCGAGGTGCTGGCTCGCGACGGCCTTGTGCCCGCGAGCGAGACGGTCGAGATCGTTGAGGCGCAGCTGGGGGCCGACGCGGGCGTAATCGGTGCCGGGATGATCGCCTTCGAGGCTCTCGACTCCGGGAGCTGAGCCGTGCCGCTCGCGGTCTGCGCGACCCCGATCGGAAATCTCGAGGACGTGACGCTGCGGGTGCTGAGCGAGCTTGCCGAAGCCGAGCTCGTCCTCTGCGAGGACACCAGGCATACGCGGGGGCTGCTCGCGCGCCATGGGATCAAGGCGCGCTTGCTCTCCTACCACGAGCACAACGAGGCGAAGCGCACGGCCGAGATGCTGCCGCGGCTGGAGGCCGGCGAGCGCGTGGCGCTGGTCAGCGACGCGGGCCTGCCCGGGATCAACGACCCGGGTGCGCGCCTGATCGAGGCCGCGCGCAGGGGGGGCGTGCCGGTGACGGTGCTACCCGGGCCCTCGGCGATCGAGACGGCACTCGTAGCGAGCGGGCTCGTGTCCGCGCGGTACCAGTTCCTCGGGTACCTGCCCCGTGGCGAGGGCGCGTTGCGGGAGCTGGGCGAGGAGCTGGCCCGGTGGCCCTGGGCAGTCGTTGCGTTCGAGTCGCCACAGCGGCTCCCGCGTTCTCTGCGAGCCCTCGAGCGCGTGATCCGCGAGCGCCCGGCTGCGGTCTGCCGCGAGCTGACGAAGCACTTCGAGGAGGTCGCCGTCGGGACGGTGGCCGAGCTCGCAGCGCGGTTCGCCGAGGCGCCGAAGGGCGAGGTGACGGTGGTCCTAGGCGCGGCGCCCGTGGCCGGCGCGGACGAGAGCGCCGCAACGAACGCGGTCGCCGAGCTGGTCGCCGCCGGCCTCTCCCGGCGGCAGGCGGCCGAGGTGATCTCCGGTGCAACCGGCGTAGCGCGCAACAGGCTCTACCGCACCTCGCTGTAATCAGATTTGACAACGAGCGCTCGGCCCTGCTACCGTTGGCGTAGTTTCCATATCTGACAACGGAGGAGGTTTCGGGTGACTGTCCGACTGCTGGTCTGCGCTGTGGTCGCGGCTGCGCTCGCCGTGCCCGCGTCCGCTCTGGGATGGGCCTGGCCGGTGCAGGGTCCGGTTCTGCGGCCCTTCCTGCTCGGCAACGATCCGTATGCCGCGGGCCAGCACCGCGGGATCGACATCGGCGCTCCGACGGGAACTTCCGTGGTCGCCCCGGCGGCCGGGGTAGTTTCCTTCGCCGGAACCGTCCCGGTGGGCGGCCGGACGGTCTCGATTCAGACGAAGGACGGGTATTCGGTCACGCTCCTGCATCTCGGCTCGGTCGTCGTGCGGCGCGGGACGGCCCTTGCGGAGGGCGACGTCGTGGGAACCGTGGGTCCGAGCGGCGTGGTGGAGCTGCCGGTGCCCTACCTCTATCTCGGCGTGCGGCAAAGCTCGGAGCCGAACGGGTACCTGGATCCGCTCCTGTTCCTGCCCGGCCCCGAGGTTCAGCCGATCGGGCCATCTGCGACCGGCGAAGAGTCTCCGCCTGCGAGCTCGGCTCCTCTCGTCGCTCCCGCGTCGCCGGCGGCCGTTGTCCCCCGCCCGGAGCTGGAGCCGCTGGAGGTGAAGACAGGTGTGGCGAGTGCTTTGGCCGCTCCCGTCGCCGAGGTGGTGCCGAAGGCTGCGCCACACGCACCGGTCGAAGCGGAGCAGCGGCGAGAGCTCGGTGACCGTGGGTCGGTCTCGGTTCCCGGTCCGCGTCACCCGGCGATGCCCGCCCGACCGCGTGAACGCCGGCCGGCGACTCCACGGGAACGTGCTCGACCGCGGCCGCACGTGTTGCGCGCGAGGGTGGCCCGAGCGCCTCTGGCGGGGGGCGCGGCTCGGCGTGGGTGGATTTCGCGACCGGCCGTCGCGCGGCCGACCCGGAGCGAAGGCGTCAACGGCGGCTTCCCGGCCACGCAGGCCTCCGCGGTGCTCGTGTCGGCGGTGCTCGTCCTCGCCTTCTGCCTGCGTCTGCGTGCGCGTCGCCTGGCCGCGGCCGCCGCCGCTGGGAGCCCGAGGCGGGCTCGTATCATTGACCCAGATGAGCTTCTACCTGACGACTCCCATCTACTACGTCAACGCGACGCCTCACATCGGGCACGCGTACACCACGATCGCGGCCGATGTGCTCGTGCGGCACTATCGCCAGCGCGGCCAGGAGACGTTCTTTCTCACCGGCACGGACGAGAACGCCTCCAAGGTATACCGCGTCGCGGAAGAGCAGGGCCTCGACCCGAAGACGTACGTCGACGAGATCGTCGAGCACTGGCGAGAGCTGCCTAGGAAGGTCAATGCCCACGCCGACTTCTTCATCCGTACGACCGACGAGGGTCACAAGCGGTTCGTCCAAGAGTTCCTGCAGCGGATCTACGACGCCGGCGACATCTACCAGGACGTCTATTCGGGGCTGTACTGCGTGGGCTGCGAGGAGTTCAAGAGTGAAGCCGATCTCGTCGACGGCCTCTGCCCGGAGCATGGCATCGCACCGGAGCGGATCGAGGAGAAGAACTACTTCTTCCGCCTCTCCGCCTACCAGGACAAGCTGCTCGAGCTCTACGACGCCCGTCCCGACTTCGTGCTTCCGGCCCACCGCTACAACGAGGCCCGCAGCTTCATCGAGGGCGGGCTGGAGGACTTCAGTGTCAGCCGAGCCGGGCAGCCGTGGGGCATCCCGATCCCCTGGGACGAAGCGCAGGTCACGTATGTCTGGGTAGACGCCCTCATCAACTACCTGAGCGCGCTCAGCTACGCACGCGACGGTGAGGACCTACGCGGGCGGTTCTGGCCGCACGCCCACCACCTGTTGGGCAAGGACATCCTCCGGTTCCATTGCATCTACTGGCCGGCACTGCTTTTCGCCGCGGGCTACGAGGTGCCGCAGCAGCTGTTCGTTCACGGCTGGCTCCTGCTCGACGATCGCAAGATCTCGAAGTCGCTCGGCAACGCGATCGATCCCCTCGACCTCGTGGACGTCTACGGCGCCGACGCCGTACGCTTCTGGGCGCTGCGCTCGGTGTCGTTCGGCCAGGACGGGACGGCGTCGCTCGACAGCCTCCATGAGCGCTACGAGCGGGAGCTCGCCAACGATCTCGGCAATCTCGTCTCGCGGACGACGGCGATGATCTCCCGCTATCGCGAGGGACGGGTCGAGCCGGGGGAGGCCAACGAGGAGCTGGCCGGTCTTCTGGACGCTCTGCGGGTGAGGCTGGTCGAGCGCTTCGACGCCTATGACCTGACCGGCGCTCTCGAGGACGTCTGGGAGATCGTGCGCTGGCTGAACCGTCATGTCGAGGCAACGGCGCCCTGGCAGCTCGCCAAGAACGAAGCGCAGGCCACCGAGCTCGACCGCGTCCTCTACGACCTCGTCGATGGGGTGCGCGCTGTCGCGGTGGCGCTCGCGCCCTACCTCCCGAAGACGACGCCCCTGATTCTCGGTGCGCTCGGGCAGCCGCTCGAGCTCGAGCTCGCGCGGGTCGCAGCGGGTGTCACGCCCGAGACCGAGGGGATCGCGCCAGCAGCCCCGCTGTTCCCGCGCGTGGACCTGCCGACCGCCGCGGCTTGACCGACACGCACGCGCACCTCGACGCGTGCGCCGAGCCGGCAGACGTCCTCGTGGCCCGGGCGCGGACGGCCGGCGTGGGGCGGATTGTCTCGATCGGCTCGGGTCTCGACTCCTGCCGCGAGACCCTCGCCATCGCGGCGCGCGAGCAAGGAGTCTTCGCCGCGCTTGGGGTCCATCCCCATCAGGCTGCCGAGGAGGACGCGGAGCACCTCGACGAGCTCCGCGAGCTCCTCGGCCACGAGTGCGCCGTCGCGGTCGGCGAGACCGGGCTCGACTTCTACCGCGACTACGCGCCGCATGACCGCCAGCGCGAGCTCTTCGAGCGCCACCTCGAGCTGGCGGCCGAGCTCGGCAAAGCCGTCGTCGTTCATACGCGCGCGGCCTCGAACGAGACGGCGGAGGCGCTCGAAGGCTTCGAGGGCACCGTCGTCCTGCACTGCTTCTCCGCGCCCGAGCTCCTGCCGGTCGCGCTCGACCGCGGCTACTACGTTTCGTTCGCCGGCAACGTCACCTACCCGAGCGCGGAGGAGCTCCGCAAGGTCGCTCGCCAGGTCCCCGGCGACCGCCTGCTCGTCGAGACCGACAGCCCTTACCTCTCGCCCCAGCCGCGGCGAGGGCGCTCGAATGAGCCCGCCCACGTCGTCCACACCGCCGCAGCGCTGGCCGATGCGCGCGGGGAGCACGGCGAGGAGCTCGCCGCCCGTCTCGACGCCAACGCGACCGCGGCGTTCTCTCTGCCATGAGACCCGTGGCGAAGAAAGAGCTCGGTCAGCACTTCCTCGTCGATGAGAACCTGCTCGGAGTGATCGGGCGGCTCGCCGAGCTCGATCCCGACGACGTCGTGCTCGAGGTCGGGCCGGGCCTCGGCGTTCTTACCCGGTACCTCGCCGACCAGACTCGTTACGTGCACGCGGTCGAACTCGACCGCTCGCTCGAGCCGCGCCTTCGTATGGGCCTCGCTGGCCATGACAACGTCGAGCTCCACTTCGGCGACGCGCTCCAACTGGATCTTGCCGCGCTTCAGCCGCCGCCGACGAAGCTCGTCTCGAACCTGCCGTACAACATCGCCACGCCGCTCGTGGTCGAGAGTCTCGATGGCCTGCCGAGCCTCGGTCATTGGACCGTGATGGTGCAGCGCGAGGTCGCGGACCGTTTCTTCGCGCAGCCCTCGACGAAGGCCTACGGCGCAGTCTCGGTGCTCCTTCAACTCGCAGCGGAGCGCACGGGCTTTCACCCGGTCTCACGGACGGTCTTCCGGCCGCAGCCAAACGTCGACTCCGCGCTTGTCGCGTTTCGCAGCCTCGGACTGCCCCAGTCGTACCCGCAGGTGAAGCAGGTCGTCGCCGCCGCCTTCGCGCACCGGCGAAAGCGCCTTCCGAACTCGCTGGAGCTGGCCGGAGCCGCCACGCGCGAACAGGCGGCCGCCGCTCTCGAGGCGATCGGCCGCAAGCCGACCGCGCGCGCGGAGGAGCTGGCTCCGCCGGAGTTCGTCGCGCTCGCCGAAGCGCTCGATCGATGAGACGCGCAGCAGCGACCGCCAAGCTGAACCTCGCCCTGGTCGTCGGTCCGCGTCGCGACGACGGGCGGCACGAGGTGATGACCGTGCTCCAGCGGCTCGACCTGGCCGACCGTATCTCGGTCGAGCCTGCACCGCAGCTTCGGGTGGAGGGCTTTCCGGACGACACGCTCGTCAGGAGCGCGCTCGAGCGCCTCGCTACCGCGGCCGAAACCGAGGTCCGGTGGGAGGCAAGGATCTGGAAGCACGTCCCCGTCGCGGCGGGCCTGGGCGGCGGCAGCTCGGATGCGGCCACCGCGCTGCGCCTTGCCAACGAGACGCTGACTAAGCCGCTCCCGGTCGAGATCCTTGCCGAGCTCGCAGCGGGCCTGGGCTCCGACGTTCCCTTCTTCCTCACTTCCGGCCCGCAGCTGGCCACCGGCACCGGCACCGATCTGGCGCCGCTCGAGCTCCCTCAGGACTACTGGGTCGTGCTCGTCCTCCCTCACGGCGAGCGCAAGGCCTCGACGGCCGCCGTTTACCAGGCGTTCGACCGGCGCGGCGGCGGCCAGGGCTTCGAGGAGCGACGCGCGCTGCTCGATCAGATCCTGCCGCAGGTTCGCCGCCCCCACGACCTCGGAGCGCTACCGACGAATGACCTCGTCGCCTCTTCGCTCACGGGCAAACTGCTCGAGCTGGGCGCTTTCAGGGCCGACGTGAGCGGCGCCGGGCCGGTCGTCTACGGCCTCTTCCTCCACCGTGATGCTGCCGTCGCGGCCGAGCGCGAGCTGCGTCGCCGCGGACGAACCTGGCTCACCGTGCCGACTTGGTACGGTTGACACATGGCCTCGGAGAACTCGCTGCAGCAGGGGCGTGTGATCGAGCACCGGTCGACCCGGGCAGGTCGGTGGCTGCGGTCCCGGAGAGTGAGGATCGCGCTTTGGATCGCGGTCATCGAAGGCCTGGTCGTCGCTTTCGAAAAGGATTTTTCACGCTGGACGGTGATCATCGTGGCGCTGCCGCTGCTCGCGCTCTACCTGGTCTGGGGACGCGCCGCGGGCTCGGACACCGTTCGGCAGATCTCGTGGATCGCGGCCGCCTCGCAGTCGCTGGCGGTGGTGGTCGTCGTCCTGTCGTTCGTGATCGCCTGGCTCGCCCTCGTGATCGCCGGCATCTTCGCCGTGATCGCCCTTCTGTTCCTGCTCGGCGACCGAGGCTAAGCTGGCGCCCACATGGTGGGCGTAGCCAAGTGCCGTCTTACGCCCGGTGTCGGGTTACAAGACGTGACGGTGGGGCGTAGCCAAGTGGTAAGGCAGCGGGTTTTGGTCCCGCGATCCCAGGTTCGAATCCTGGCGCCCCAGCCATCTTCTGAGCGGTGACCAGGCCGAAGCTCGCAGCCGTCGTCCTCGCCGCGGGGCTGGGCACTCGCATGCGCTCCGAGACGCCGAAGCACCTGCACCCGCTGCTCGGACGCCGCCTCGTCGACTGGGTCGTCGAGGCCGCCCGTGAGCTTGCTCCGGAGCCGCTCGTGGTGGTCACCTCGCCGGGCTCGGAGGATGCCTTCGAAGGCGTGGAGGTTGCGGTGCAAGCCGAGCCGCGAGGGACCGGCGACGCCGCCAACGCTGCCCGGGAGGCGCTCGCGGGCTTCGAAGGCGACGTGCTCGTGGTCACCGGAGACGCCGCCGCGATCAGTGGTGATGTGCTCGGCCGGCTGCTCAAGACTCACCGCGGCGAAGGCGCAGCCGCGACCGTACTCTCATTCGAGCCCGGAGACCCCGGCGCCTACGGCCGCATCGTCCGCAATGGAGACGGCGCCCTAGAGGCGATCGTGGAAGCCGGCGACGCGAGCGAGGATGAACTCGCTCTGCGCGAGGTCAACTCCTCGATCTACGTTTTCGCCTCCGACAAGCTCTGGCCGGCGCTCGAGCGGCTCCGCCCCGATAACGCGCAGGGCGAGCTCTACCTCACCGACACGGTTCGCGACCTCGCGGCGGCCGGCGAGCGCGTCGCGGTCCACAGCGCGGAGGACCCCGCCGACGTCGAAGGCGTCAACACCCGCGCCGAGCTCGCGGCGGCGGCGGCCGTGCTGCGCGATCGCATCAACCTCGCGCACATGCTCGCGGGTGCGACGATCGTCGATCCGACGTGCACCTGGATCGACCCGAGCGTCGAGCTCGAGCCGGACTCGACGATCCACCCGTTCACCGTGCTGAGAGGGCAGACGAGGGTAGCGCGCGGTGCCGAAGTCGGGCCTCACGCGGTCGCGGTCGACGCCGAGATCGGCCCCGGCGCGCTGGTCGGCCCCTTCTGTTACCTTCGCCCCGGAACCGTGCTGGAGGCGGGCTCGAAGGCGGGCGCATTCGTAGAGATCAAGAACTCGCGCATCGGCGAGCGGACGAAAGTGCCGCACCAATCGTACATCGGGGACGCTGAGATCGGCGAGGACACGAACATCGCGGCCGGCAACATCACCGTCAACTTCCCCCACGCGCCCGGAAAGCCGAAGGGGCGGACGAAAATCGGCCGCAACGTCAGGACCGGTGTCCACAATGCGTTCGTTGCACCCGTGGAGATCGGCGACGATGCGTGGATCGCGGCCGGATCGGTCATCGACGAGGATGTGCCTCCGGAGTCGCTCGCGATCGCGCGCGCGCGCCAAGAGAACAAGGAAGGCTACGTCCGAAGGAAGCGGGAGGAATGAGTGAGGCCACACTCCCAGGGCTCGAAACCGTCGAGCCGGTTCTGCCTGTGAACGCTCGCACGCCCTGGATCGAACGCGGGCCGCAGAAGCGACTGATGCTGTTCTCGGGTCGCTCGAATCCGGAGCTGGCGGAGCGAATCGCCGACAAGCTCGGTGTCACGCTCGGCGAGGTCGAGCTGAAGACCTTCGCCAACGGCGAGACCTACGTCCGCTACGACGACTCGATCCGAGGTAGCGACGCTTTCATCATCCAGTCGGGCAACCCGCCGGTGAACGACCACCTGGTCGAGCTGCTGATCATGATCCAGGCCGCGAAGCTTGCCTCTGCCAAGCGAATCACCGCGGTCGTGCCGTGGTACGCGTACTCGCGGCAGGACAAGAAGTCGCGACCACGCGAGCCGATCACCGCCCGCCTCGTCGCCGATTTTCTGGAAGCCGCGGGCGTCGACCGGGTCCTCACGATGGACCTCCACGCGGGCCAGATCCAGGGTTTCTTCAACGTGCCGGTCGACCACATGACCGCGTTGCCCCTCTTCGCAACCTTCTACCGCGACAAGGGCCTCTACGGAGACAAGGTCGTCGCGGTCTCGCCCGATCCCGGCCGCGCGAAGATGGCGCGCCGCTTCGGGCAGATGCTGGAGGCCGACCTGGCGATCATGAACAAGGTCCGCCCCGAGCACGACACCGCCGAGGTGACCGAGGTGATCGGCAGCGTCGAGGGCAAGGTCGCGATCCTGAGCGACGACATGATTGTCACCGGTGGCACCCTGATCGCAGGGGCGGACGCGCTCAAGCAGGCCGGCGCGACCGAGGTCTACGCCTGTGCCACCCACGGCCTCTTTCCCGGCAACTCGTTCGAGAAGATCGCGGCGAGCTCGCTCGCCGAGGTGACGGTGACTGACACGGTGCCGATCGACAAGCTCAACCAGCCGGACAAGATCAACGTGATCTCGGTCTCGAAGCTGCTGGCCGAGACGATCCTGAACGTCTTCGCCGACGACTCGGTCTCCGCGATCTTCGCGGGCGAGAACCAGCTGTTCTGACGGGAACCGCCTACGGGCGGTTTCTGTCTTTTTTCTACTGGAAGTTTCTACGGTTTGCTCGGTGACGCGGGACGTTCATCGGGAGCGCGAAGGCTCAATAGCCATCTCGCCGGGGTCAGTCCCCGAGACATTACGCCATGACTGCCAGGTGATCCGAAAGATGACGAGCGCCTTTTGCCTCGATTTTCCATAGGAACCGATCCGCCCAGCTTCCAGATCGATCATTACCTCTTTACAACGGTCAAATTCTGACGACAATCAGAAGGACGGACTACGAGGCGTCTTGCGGCCCGCCTGGATGAGGAGGGCTTATGAATCTCGTACCGAAGAGCAGCACCAGATGAGCGCGTGGATGTGGCTAGTTGCCGGAATCGGTGCGCTCTTTCTGGTCCTTTCGATCGTTGTCTCGCTGGTGGTAGCGGCGATTCTCGGTCAGATTGGCCGTGACGTCAGCGATCTTCTCGAGGGTGCGCCCTCGGCCGCTGCCGAAGTCGATGAGTCCGAGTTTGGGGCCTCTGCTCCGCTTGGTCGGGAGGCGCTTGCAAGTCAGCGACGCTCATTGGCGGCAGGCAAAGAACTTACGGGGAGAGCTGTACCGAAAATGCGAGTTCCGTAGCTGCGCCGAGCGAGGCCTCGATGCCTCCACCACGCAGCGGGTCGGCACCTCGAGCTCGATCAGGCCCAGAATGTCACTAGGAGCGCGCTGATGGTGGCGAGCAGCACCGCCACGGCAGTCCACGCGAGCGTGTCGCGTTGGCGCCAGGCCGCCCAGACGCCGGCCCTGGCGCGACTTGAGGACTCGTCAACCCCCACGGTTGCAAAACGCAGCAGCAGGCGCGTTCCGGCCAGTCCTGCCAGGGCGACGCGTTGAGCGGCGACGAGGAGCACAACGGCAAGCCTCGTTGACGTTCGCACGAGCCCCTCTCTCGTACGGGGCAGCCAACTACGGCGGCGGATCCCGATGAACAGGGAGAGCGCGGCGAGCACGACGGCTACGCCTGCGACCGTCGTCCAGGTGGAGCTCTGACCGGCTCCCCTCGGCTCTTCCCGCTGCGCTTCAGGAATCGTAGGGCGTCGAATCGGCGCAATGCCTGCACGTGTCGGATGGCGGAGCGCCCAGACCTCGTATGCGACCCCGCGCGAGCGTAGCCAGTGGCTGAATTGGGCCAAATCGACGAACGTGCGGCCGGCCCAGACGATCCCCTTCGCCTGCGGCTGAGGTGGCTGCGGGCGGCTGTCGAAGAATTGCGCCCCCAGATACACGACCCCGACCATGGTCACCGCGCAACACGCGAGGGCGATCACGATCTCCACGCGCACGAGCCTGCCCCCCGAACGTTTGGTGCGCCAACGACCCGCCCGCGGCGCATCGTCGTCCGCCGAACGCTCGCCAGCAAGAGCAGACGGATTGATGCTTCGGAGTTCCACCCCCCAGTAACGTCCTCCAAACGGGGAAAAAGGTCAAGTGGCCCGCCGCGCAGGAGGGCCGGCCGAAGCCGGCCCTCCTGGCGCGTGCTAGGAGGAGAGCACGCAGTAGGCGTAGACGGTGAGGCTGACGCTCTGCTGAGCGTTCCCCTGCGTCTTCGCCTTCGCGGCCCAGCCGGCCAGGGCCGGTGTCGCGTGGCTCTCGATCACGCTCGGCGACGTCGCGCCGGTCTCGAGGAAACCGCCCGAGATGGCGATGTGGCTGGCCGGGCAGGTCGCCGTGGCGCTCACGACAGCGTTTGCGTCCACCACGGTCGAGGTGTCGGTGGCAGTGACCACCGATGAGCCGTTCAGCCCGTCGGACCCTGCGGGGCCTTGTGGGCCCGTCGCGCCGGTCGCGCCGGCGGGGCCGATCGAACCGGCAGGGCCGGTAGCGCCGCTTGCTCCGTCGGCTCCAGCCGCGCCGTCCTGACCATCGGTGCCGTTCACTCCCGGGTCGCCCTTGAGACCCTGCGCGCCGGTTGCTCCGGTCGCACCGTCAGCACCGTCAGCGCCGGTTGCACCGGTTGCACCCTCAGCACCCTGGTTTCCCGTGGGGCCCATCGGGCCGATGTCGCCCCGAGGACCGGAAGGCCCGATCAGGCCTTGCAGGCCCATGAAGCCTTGCGGGCCCTGAGCGCCGATGGGACCCTGAGCTCCCTGAGGCCCCGCAGCACCAGCCGGCCCGGCAGGTCCCTGCGGTCCAGCGGTACCTCTGGCGCCCCTCATCCCCTTGCCGAAGATGTCAGAGACCTTGTACCGCTTCCAGCCGCTCGCGCAGCGGTTGTGCTGTCTCCGCGAGATGACCTTGATGAGCCCGTCGTGG